>Ga0209181_10000685_pt1 | contig 62461 bp, 46 predicted proteins | sample MAT05_FD_187208 | JGI IMG/M metagenome (GOLD analysis project Ga0209181, IMG submission 187208) | Freshwater microbial communities from Lake Fryxell liftoff mats and glacier meltwater in Antarctica - MAT-05 (SPAdes) (version 2) | ecosystem: Environmental > Aquatic > Freshwater > Ice > Liftoff...
CACCCGGTTAACCTTGCTACCCCGCGTTTCTGGCGCCGGAAACGCTCGATCGAAATGTTTACCTCCGGTCCCAGCCGGGCCGGAACGCCAGATCGACGCTTCGATCAGCGACACCGACCCGGCAACTCAGTCGCGTGAGAGGTCGTCGAGCCTGAGGCCCCACCAGGCCTCGGCGTCGTCGCCAGCGCCGACCGCGTCCGGCCGGCGCAGGAACACGATGCGGCCGTCCCAGCTCCCTGACGCTATCCAGCTCGCGTCGGGCGCGATGACGAGCGTGTCGGCGCGCAGGTCGTGCACCCGCGTGACCGCGACCAGGACGCCGTCGCGGAACACGTGCACGGTGCCATCGCGCGAGCCGGTCGCCACGAGATCGGCCGCCGCGGCCACCACAACGAAGTCGGCTCCGGGCACGCTCAGGCGCCGACCGAGGGCGCCCGACACCGGCCACTCCCGGACCTCGTCGGCCGAGACGGTCCAGACCGTTCCGAGCGCGTCGACGGTCATGTCGAGCGCGCCGGGATCGATCCCCTGCAGCGTCCGCGCTCCCGAGTGAACATCGGTAATCCGGTAGACTCCGTGGTCGAGTCCCAGCGCCACGACGTGCCTGCCGTCTCCGCTGGCCATGATGTCGCTGGCGCGCAGACCCGCGAGGCCGTGGATCGGGCCGCCGGGGGGTACATGTTGAACATCCCACGAGAAATCGAGCCCGAGCACGCTGCCGTCCGCGAGCACGACGACGCGTCTGAAGCTGCCTCCCGTCGCCATCGGCTCGAGTCGTGCGAGCGGATCGAAGCGCGCCAGCGCGAGCGTGTTCTGCGGTGATGCGACGAGCAGCGATCTTGGTCCGAACGCCAGCGTCTTGATGAACCCGGGCTGATCGCGATGCCGCGCGAGGACGCTCCGCCCGACCGGGTCGATCACCGTCAGCGTATGGCCCGAGCTGGTCGCCAGGAAGCGACCGTCGGACGACACCGCGAGCGTCGCGATGCCCCCATCCAGGACGATCTCGCGGGCGCCGACACGGCGAAAGTCCCACCGCTCGATCGCCCGGTGCGCCATGACGAAGCGATCGTCCGGATCGAAGGCGATCGCCGGCCGGCGTGCATCCTTGCTCACGGGCAGACGACCCAAGCTCGCCCAGCGCCTCAGGTCGACCACCATCGGCGCCGTGCCGTCGCTCACCACCACCGCCAACGCCGCGTCGGGCGCAACGATGATATCGCGCACCATGCCGCGCCCGAGCGACAACGAGGCGCGCTCGTCGGGGCGCGCCGAGGGGTCACGCAACGCGACGCGCACGAGGGTGCCGGCGTCGTCGCCGACGAGGACGTGACCGTCGTCCTCGAACACGAGCTGCGTGACCAGAGGCGGCGCCGGCCACATCGGGAAGCCGGTCTCGAAGCGCGTGCCAATGCCTTCACCGAGGCGACCCACCACCAGGGCGCCGTCGTCGCAGATCATCGCCCACCGGTCATCCGGGCCCCAGTCGTCCCCGCGCGTGCCGGCGACGCGCACCGTGCCTACGCGCATCTGGTGGTCGCGGCACTGGTCGAGGGGGATCTGCTCGACCACGACCCGGTCGCGGCCGCGGCTCACCGCCATGAAGCATCCGCTGGACGTGCTCACGAGCGCGCGACCGCTGTCGATCCGTTCGCGCCGGCTCAGACCGCACGGGACGGTCTGGCTCTCGAGCAGGTGGCCGGAGGCGCTGTCGAGCACGTCGAGCACGCGGTCGCGAAACGCCACGACGTAGCGGCCGTCGTCCAGGAAGTAGGCGTCATCGGATGCGCCGACAACGGTCCAGACGACCGCGCCCTCGGCGACCAACGAAACCTGGTCGGGCGAGCGACACAGGACCCGCGTCCGACCGGCCACGGTGACGACATCGCTGGGCGCGCAGTCGAGCGACGCAAGGTGGGTCCGCTCGGGGCGCTCGGCGGGCAACGCCATCAAGATCCCGATCGCTTCGAGCGGCGATCGTGATAGGGCGGCGCGCGCGTGGATCTCGGCCGACCCTCGCGAGTCATCGGCGAGCGCGCGTTGCGCGGTTCCAATGTCGACGGCCGCGAGGCGCCGGTCGGAGCGGTCGCGCTCGGAGCGGACGCGGTCGAAAGCGACGACCACGACGACCGTGAGCACGACGAGACCGATCGCGGCGATCGCCAGGGGCACGCTCCAGGCACGCAGCAGGCGAGCGAGCAGCTCGCGAGGACGATAGGCGTGGGCCGAGACGCGCCGGCCGTCGAGGTAGCGCGCCAGGTCGTCGGCCAGGGCCTTGGCGTCGGGGTAACGGTCGGCCGGCCGCGGCGCCATCGCGCGGGCGATGATCGCCAGAAGCTCGATCGCATGGCCGGCCGCCATCGTGGGCACGGGAACTCTATCGGCCGCCAGCTCGGCGAGCACCGCCTCGCGTCCCAGTCCTTCGGAGAAGAGCGGCGCGCCGGTGACGACCTCGCGCAAGATGGCACCGAGCGCGTACACGTCCGAGCGCGCGTCGATGACCGCGGATCCTCGCGCCTGCTCCGGGCTCATCGCCGCCGGCGTGCCGGCGCGACCGGGATCGGGCGTCGGCAGTTCGGGCGACAGCGCCAGCCCCCAGTCGATGACCTGGGTCTCGCCGAACGCACCCACCATGATGTTCGATGGCTTGAGGTCGCGATGGACGACGCCGCGAGCGTGGGCGTATGCGACGGCCTCCGCCGCCGCCAGCAGATGCCGGATGAGACGCGCCCGGGCGCCCGGCGCTGGTCGTTCGGCCAGCAGCGCCGCCAGCGAGCTGCCGCGCACGAGCCGCATCGCGAACCATGGCTCGCCGGTCGGCCTCGTGCCGGCGTCGTACACGGCGACGATGCCGGGGTGCTCGAGGCGCGCGGTGACCAGTGCCTCGCGGCGCAGGCGCTCGCGGTCAGCGACGCCCATTGGCGTCTTGATGGCAAGCTCACGGCCGAGCTGGCGATCGAAGACGATCGCGACCTGGCCCATGCCGCCGACGCCGACCTCGCCGCGCGGCTCCCAGCGCGTGGCAGGATCGCCGTCGCCGGCGAACGGCGTCGCGCTGGCGCCGGTCACCGGGTCGACGCCGCTGTGCGCCGCGTCGCTGTCGGGCGGCCTCAGGTCTCGTCCTTGAGCCGGTCGCGCGGGCCGAGCAGCAGCTCGAGCCGACCCGACCCATCGGTGCGCGCGAGGTCCGGTCGCGTCTTGGCCTCGCGCAAGCTCTGGCGCAAGCGCGCCAGCACCCGGTCGAAGCGGCTCCGCAGCGCGCCGTCCTCGGCCGCTTCCTCCGGCCACAGGAGGCGGGCGAGCGTACGCCACTCGACCGGGACGCCGATGAGCCCGAGCTCGGTCAAGAGACGCGCGGGCAGTCCGCTGATCGCCGTCACCGTCCCCTCGCGATGGATATGGACGCTGTCGAAGCGCAGGACGATGAGCAGCGGCGCGTCGAGGTCGCCGCCGCGCTCGGTCGCCAAGGTGTTGGCACGAGCGATCGACACGGTGCGATAGACCCCGCCGTCGAGCTCGAACGTGTCCTCGGGCGCGAGCGCCGCGTCGGGGCGCCCGAGTACGCGCAGATGCAGCGCCCGACCCGAGACCCACAAGAGGGCGCTCGCATCCGGGGCGAACCCCGGCACGACCGCGCCAGTGGCGGTGTAGAGCGAGGCTACTGGCGGTAGGATCTGGCGCGCGGCCCGCGGGCCCTCGAAGCCGATGACGCTGTCGGCCAACGTCACCGCGACCACGACGAGGTCCAGGCCGGGCGCGAACTGGACTACGAGCCCCGACGTCAGGACCACGTCACTCGTGACGGTGCCCAGGACGGCGAAGCGACCTCGCAGCGCCAGGAGGCGCATGTGCCTACCGCGCAGGCTGATGAGCGCGTGCGCCTCTGAGATTCGCGGATCGTTGAGCCGCACAGCCGCCGTCGGCATGCGTCCGACGAGGTCCCCGGGGACCGCGTCGACGAGCCGATCGTCGGGCAGGCGGAGTCGGACGAAGACCTGCATCGCGCAACGCTAGCTGACCAAAGCCCGTCCCAGCAAGGCCCGCCTCGTCGCGCAGCGCGCCGGAAGAAACCGCAGGTCCGGGCCTCGCCGATCACGCGTCGGCGGAAGCGCCGTCAATCGCTGTAGCAAATTGCCGCACGCCCCGCACCGAGCGCTTGGCGGTGGGCGCCGCTGCGACTCTCCGCCGGGCCGATCAGACGCGGTTCATCGGCGGTGGAGACGCGAGTTTACCCGCCCGGGTAATTCGCGAGACGACGTTTATCCGGTCGGTTTTGCGGCAGACCGGAACGCGCTTCGCGACCCGTCACCGCATGAGGAGTGCAGCAATGAAGTCACGCTTGTGGAGCGTGGGGCCCGGTCCTCGGGCTCTTTGGAACTGTGGCCTGTAGCGGCCAGGTCGGGGCGGGGCCGGAAGGCCGGCTCTCGATCTCGACCGCCCCCTTGCGGCTCGAAGGCATCGACGAGGCCGTCTATACGATCACGGTCGAGAACGCCGTCGGCCAGACGGTATGGACCAAGTCCGTCGGCTCGAACCAGTACGGCGACGGCGACGGTAGCCTGACCTGTATTGGTCCGTGCGACGCCAGCCCGGGCGCCAATCCGAACACGGTCCGGCTCACGCGGGACACGCTGATCGACGACGCCGGCAAGACGCTCCTCGCCGGCGACTGGGTCAATCCGGGTCCCGTCGTCCGCAAGGTCGACTGCGTCGAGAACGCCGACGTGCTGGTCGAGCTCGACATCACGGTCATGCGCTCGGCCCAACAAGGCTTCTTCGACGTCGCGGTGAACTTCTCAGACATCTTCTGCTCGGCCAAGGTCGACTGCCAGCCAGCACTGCTCCACAACGCCAAGGGCGTGCGCGACCTGACCGCGGTCGTCGCGTTCGCGTGCACGGCCGGCGTCGGTCAGGTCACAACGCTCTACTGGGGCGACACCGCCATCGTCTGCGGCACCGGTCCGACCGCCACCCGCTACCCGCTGACCCCGGGCGCCACGGTCGGCCAACACGGGCCCATCCGCGCCAACCCGGCGCAGTCCCCGCCCGGCGTCTTCGAGCACGCCTACTATCGGACCGACGAGCAGTTCGGCGGGCAAGACATCGACAAGTGCGCCTGGACCATGGCCATCGGGCTCGACCTCTCGGAACTCGGCAAGGATTGCTCCTTCGAGGGCGTCGCCACCGCCGGCGATGCGCCCTTCGTCCCACTGCACGTGCGATCCGTTGGCGTGCGGCTCGGCGACGTGCCAGCCCGACGGCTCGTGCCCCCTGACGGCGCCGGAGTGTCCCGCGGACAAGGTCGTCTACTACGCGCCGGTGAAGTCGAAGGGGCAGGTCATCGGCACGGTGGCGTGCGCGGTCACGCCGACCGGCGTGGTCTGCGACACCGACGCGCAAGGCAACCTCATCGTCACGAAGTCCAACCCGGACATCTGCGGCCAGTAGGTCGCAGGTTTTGCCCTGCCGGCGGGACCGCGCGTCCCGCCGGCGGGGCCTCGTGAGGGGTGAGGCCGAGCCGCAACCCGGCCTCACCCCTGCTCGTCCCCTGTCCCCTTTCCCCTGTGCCGCCCGCCAACCGCTTAGGTGGCATTCGACCTCGAGGAGCCCGCCATGTCTCAGCACGCCAATGCCGTTCAATCCGCTTCAGCCACGAGCACGCCGAGCCCGACGACGAGCGCGAGCTCCACGGGGGCGGTGAAGGGCGCGCTGCGTGGACAGAGCTTCGAGGCGCAAGAGGCGATGCTCACGCCGGTGCAGCGCAAGACCCCGGACGCAACGCCCAAGACCGGTCCCAAGCCCCAATCCCCGCCGATGACGGCCAAGGCGGGCGCCGATCCCGCCAAAACGACGAATGCGCCCAAGGTGGCTCAGGTCACTGCGCAGCAGAAGCTGAAGCTCAAGCAGGACCTCGGCAAGGCGAAGTCCATCCAGGAGGCCAACCTCCGTATCGGCAACTTCTTGGGCGGGCTCGTGACCCAAGTTGACACCTCGGTCGACGCTGATCTCAGCGTGGAGGTCGAGGTGGCCGGCGTCATCCTCAAGGCGGCCTATGGGATCGGTCTCGAGCACACCAAGCAAGGCTACGAGCTTCGCGGCAACGCCCTCATCGGCGTCGGCGTCGGCTTCAAAATATCGATCGCTGATGCCGCCGCCACCATCGAGGGCGCGGTCAACTTCAAGTCCAAGGGCGATAGCGTCGGCGAGTGCTTCGACCTCGTCCTGCTCGCGATCGACAGGTGGCTCCGTGAGCGCCAGCTGAAGTACTCGTCGACGGCACCGGGTGTGCTCATCAACGCCCTCAAGTTCATGGGCGTCGGCGAGACGGTCGCCGATGCTCTCTTCGGAGAGTCCTACGCGGCCGAGGTCATGAAGAAGATGGACCCGATGAAGCTGGGCAACGGCAAGGACAACGAAGGGGCCGACAGCATCGAGTTCACGGAGGACCTCGGCCTCAACGTCTCGGCGAGCGTGGGCGTCGGGGGCCTGGCCAAAATCGACGGCGACGCCGGCGTCGGCTACCGCGAAAAGACGACGCTCGGCAAAGACGCCAAGACTGGCGAAGCGACGACCGAAGAGGAGAAGGGGCTCGCGGGCCACATGTCGCTGTCAGGCGGCGCGCTCGGCGTCAAGGGCAAGACCGAGGCCGAGTACTTCATCACGGCCTGGAAGGAGCTGGAGGGAGAGGCCTCGCTGGTGACGTCGCTCACAGTTCCGCAGGTGATCGCGCAGGCGGCTGCGTGGAGCCTCACGGCTTTCAAGGCGTATGCAGACGCGACGTTCGTCAAACTCAATAAGATCGGCGGCCGCATGGCGCAGATCGGGGCCGTTATCGAGCGCGCCATCGCCGCTGTGCAAGGCGACGCGATCGCCACGCTGGGGGCGTTCACCGGGCTCGGGTCGTGCGAGCTGAAGTTCACGCTGAAGCTCACGCTGACCAAGGACGCCTTGAATGGCAACCTGACCATCGAGCTCATCAACAAGATCGGTGCCGACGTCGACGTCGGCGCGGGGGTGGCCGGGGTCGGTCTGGGTGGTCACATCAAGACCGGCACCAAGCTCGTCGACAAACCCTTCACGGTCGCTGAGAAGAAGAAGGCCCAGGGCACCGCGACGGGGGCGCTCAAAGACGGTGCCGGTAAGGGTACGGGCTTGGCCGGCGCGAAAAAGAAATGACCCCAGGTGCAATGGACCCCGTGGACGTTCGACGTGACCTGGGGCCAGGGTGCGCGACATCATGCGATGCATGACCGTGGTCACGAGGCCGGCGCCGCGAGTCAATCTATTGGTCAAATTCGGGTGTGTTGGACCTAATCGCATGGTCAAATTCCGGAACGTGGGGGCACAGGGAACATGGGGTCTAGAACGCTCGCCAGAGACCGCCACTGCCAGCCAGTCGCAGCCAGGAGGTAGCTCGTCGTCTCCGGGCGGCGGAGGCGCCGCGGGCGCGCTCAAGAGCGGGCTGCGCGGCACCGACTTCGCCGCCGGCGAGCGCGCGCTGGCGCCGGTGCAGAAGAAGGAAGCCGACGGCTGGGTCGGCAAGAGTTCTGCAAAGGTCGGCCTGGGCGGCGCCGCGGGCCTGACCGCGGGCAAGCTCAAGGGCACCTCGAAGGTGCCCGAGACTGGCAAGCTCGGCGGCGACGGCGACGGCGACGGCGCAACGACCAAAGCCGAGGGCATGACGGGCATCAGCCAGTTCGTGTGGATCTCGGCGAGCGGCAAGGACCTGACCTACGACCAGGCGAAGGAGCGCATCGCCACGGTATGTGGCGACATGAAGCTCGGCACCTATGACGGCGAGATCACCGCGCCCACGGAAAAGGAGAAGGGATACAACCCCAACAACGGCTACTATTGGTTCAAGGAGGACGGTACGCCGACCTGGTCGGGATCGATGGGCGGCGTCAAGGCGATCAAGGTCGGCATGAAGTGTCGAACCGCCTCAACGCGTGGAGTGACTTCATGTCGTCGGCGGCGCCCGGCAAGCGCTCGGGCTACGTGAAGGACGGTGGCGGCGACGCGATCGCGTTCGCCGCGGCGCCCAAAGACGGCTACGTCGAGGTGCCGCAGAAGTTGCAGGACCTGGACGTCAAGCACGTGCCGGGCGCGAGCTCGTGCTTCGCAACGGTGACCGCGATGCTGGACGAGGTCGGCCTCACGCCGGTCAAGGGCGGAGACGGCTTCGGCGAGACCGTGAAGAGCGAGACCTACACGACGGCGACACAGTCGAAGTACGACAAGGGCGAGGTCACCGACGACGTTTCGAAGCGCGCGGTCGAGTACCTGCGCAAGGGCTTCGTCACGAAGGACTCGCTGACGCTGGAGGTCTGGTACGCGCTCCACCCCGAGAAGGTCGTCGGCGGTGCGCGCCAGCCGGTCGACAAGAAGAACGCCGACGAGAAGAAGGCGTACAACGCGGTCGCGAAGGTCTGCCAGGGCCTCTGCAGAGAGAAGAAGACCGTGGCATCGGTCGAGGTCGACCTGAAGGCGTCGCGACGCTCGCTCGCCTACATCGACTTCGAGACGTCGAACGGCCGCGCGGTCATGACCGGCGTGACCTACAGCAACAGCAACGGCAACGGCGCCGTGACCGACCACTGGGTCGTCATCAACGCCCGGCAGGGCGAGGGCAAGTACGGCTACTACGACCCCGCGGCGATCAGCACCGCGAGCTCCGAAGACAAGGCCAACGTGTTCGTGTGGAACGAGGGCAATGGCTACCTGCAGTCGACGGCGAAGCACCACCTACATCGTGAGCTGGGTGCGGCCCAACGCCGAGTCATTGAAGGACTGGCAGGCGCACGAGGCGACGCTCACGCCCCAGTGAGCGAGGTCGAGGCGGGCGCGCCGGATCTTCGCGGTCGCCCGTGATCCCCTCAATCTGGTGGCCAGCGGCGACGCGATCCTGGGTGGCGCGCCGGGCGCACGGGACCGGCGGCAAGGTCCTCTACAAGGCCTCAACGGGATGACCGTGCGGATCCGGGCGCGCCCGCTCGGCCCGGACGGACCTGCGCTGACGCCAGGGCAAGGCGCGAGCACGGTGACCGCCCTACGCAGCGGGCACACGGTCGTTGCGCAGCGCGACCTGGCCGCGGAGCTCGCGCGCATCGATGCGGTCCTTCGGGCCTGTCCGACATTGTTCGCAGGGGAGGTCGGCGCGAGCGGGGACTGGCAGCTCGAGAGCTCGGCCTCGGGCTTCGAGCTGTTGCTGCAGCTCGAGGCTCTCGGCTCGAGCATCGTCGTCGAGTGGCTCGCCGGTAAGCCCATCCAGGTGGTCGGCACGGCCGACGCGCAGGCCTTGCGCTTGAAGATCTATCGCACCGGACAGGAACGACCGGTGACCGTGGTGCGCCTCATCGTGCGCGCCTCGGTCGAGGAGCGCATCATGGCGCTGCACCGCAGCAAGCGAGAGCTCGCCGCGGACCTGCTCGAGGGTGCGGACGCGGCGGCCAAGCTCGACGACGCCCTGCTGGCACTCATCGGATCACCCTGACGTGACCTGCCCATTCAGGGTGCGCGTGTGTCCCGGCTCACGCGCGACTCGGGCACGCAGTCGTCCTGGACGAAGGGCGAGCCTGGGTAGCGCAGGCACACCTCGCCGTTGAAGCGGCCCTTGATGACCGCCTCGTAGAGGTCGCCCTGGTCCTCGACGAGCACGCGCTGGCTAGCCTCAAGGGCGGCGTCGAGGAGTCCCATGATCTGGTCGGGGGTGACGAACTCGTCGTCGGGCAGGACTGCGTCGGCGTCGTGCTCGGGGTCGAGCCAGCCCTCGAAGTGCACGAGGTGCATGCCGTCCTCGACGCGTATCACGCGCGCAGAATACTCGACCTCGTCGGCCTCGACCTTGAGGCGCGTGCCGACCGGATACACGTAGAACATCACCGGGTCGGCGCGGTCTTCGCGCGCCCAGCCGAACGCGCGGTCGGTGTAGTCGTAGTACTCGAGCCGCAAGCGCAAGGGCCGGTCTTCTTCGCGCCTGGCGCCGATCACCCGGGCGATGCCGCGCTCGCCATCTAGGCGGCGCGCGACGACCCAATCGCCGCGCGCGAAGACATCGCCTTTCATCTCAAGCGCTTGTTGGTCGGCGGGCCATGGGGCCGCGGGCCCGAAGTCGAGGTCCGCGAAGCCGATCGGCGCGAAGCCGATCGGCTGACCCTCGCGATAGCGCATCGCGCTGCGGGCTTCTTCGGCGACCTCCGACATGAGGATGCGGCCATTCCGATCGCGGTCGATGATGGCGCGCCCACGCAGCGCATCGATGAGCGCCTGCGTGTACGTCCAGTTCTCGCTCGACGCGCTCACCTCGTTGGCCGAGGTCAACGCGACCGCCGGCACCCCGAGGTACGAAAGTCCGAGCGCTATCGCCGCTAAGTGTCCAGAATAACATGCATCGCCGAGCAGCAGCACGCGATCGGTCGGGCCCCGTACAGCCAGCAGCGGCAGCAACGACGCGATCGGCAGGCCCGTGCGATCGAGCCGCTCGGTGCGCGTGTCCGAGGTCGCGAGCACATACTGATGGGCGTCGTCATAGAGCCCATGCCCCTCGAAATAGACGATGAACGTCGCGCCCGGTGGCGCGGTCGCGACCTGGAAATCCAGCGCCGTCAGCACCGATGCACGTGTCGCCTGGCCGTCTATCAAGAGCTTTCGCTGCGGCTCGGGGACGCCCCGCTCGGTCAGCGCCGCCATCAGCTCGAGGTCCTTGCGATGATGGGCATCGAAGCGCTCGAGGCTCGGGTCGCGCCAGCGCACGACGCCCGCGACCAACACCCAGGTCGTCGCCGGATCCCAGCTCGGGATTGGCGCCGCCCGTGCCGTCGACTGCAGCGCAGCCGGCACCAGCAACGACAGCAATATGAGCGTCCAGCGCGGCATCCGGCTCCCAGCATACGTTCAAACCCGACTCGAAGGCAGCACGCGTTGACCACCAGGTGCTTCGTGCTAGCTTCGCCGCCTCTTTGCGAGGAAGCGCCATGTCCACCAAGGCAACGTCGGCCGACATCTATCCCGTCCCGGAGCGCGTCAGCGTCGGATCTCCGAGCTCCGTGCCCGACATGAATCGCTATCGCGAGGTCTATGCGCACGCGCAGAACGACCCCGAGGGCTTCTGGCTCGGCATCACGAGCGAGCGCATCGCCTGGCACAAGGCCCCGACCATGGGCTTCACCGGGTCGTTCGCGGAGGTCGCGGACGGCCCCCTCACGTGGTTTGCCGATGGTGAGCTCAACGCCACTGTGAGCTGCCTCGACCGCCACCTCGCGGACCGCGGCGACAAGGTCGCGATCCTGTGGGAAGGCGACGAACCCAACGACGTGCGCCGCATCACCTATCGCGAGCTGCACGCCGAGGTCTGCCGCCTCGCCAATGGCATGCACGCGATGGGGGTGCAGAAGGGCGACCGCGTCATCATCTACATGGGCATGGTGCCCGAGGCCGCGATGGCGATGCTCGCGTGCGCACGCCTCGGCGCCATCCACTCGGTCGTGTTCGGTGGCTTCTCGGCCGAGTCTGTTCGAGATCGGGTGCGCGACTCGGCGGCCGAGTGGGTCATCACGCAGGACGAGGGGCTACGCGGCGGTCGCAAGATCCCGCTGAAGGCCGTCGTCGATCAGGCGCTCGCGGGTGAGGTGACCGTCAAGCAGGTCATCGTGCTGCAGCGCACGAAGATCGACTTGCCGATGAAGGCCGGCCGCGATGTCTTCTGGAGCGACGTGACTGGCCCCCAATCGTGCGAGCACGCGCCCGTCATCGTGCCGGCCGAGCATCCCCTCTACATCCTGTATACCTCCGGATCAACTGGGAAACCGAAGGGGGTCGTGCACACGACCGGCGGCTACCTGACCTATGTCGCCTACACCCATCAGATCGTCTTCGACCTGCGCGACGACGACATCTTCGCCTGCGTCGCCGACGTCGGCTGGGTCACGGGCCACAGCTACATCGTTTACGGACCGCTCGCGAACGGCAGCACGACGCTGATGTTCGAGTCGGTGCCGACCTATCCCGACGCGGGCCGCTACTGGGACCTGGTCCAGCGCCTCAAGCCGACCATCTTCTATGGCGCCCCGACCGCCTTGCGCGCGCTCGCGGCGCAGGGCGACGGGTTCGTCAGCAAGTACGATCGCAGCTCTCTGCGCGTGCTCGGCACGGTCGGCGAGCCGATCAACCCCGACGCCTGGAAGTGGTACTACGACATCGTCGGCGAGGGCCGCTGCAACATCGTCGACACCTGGTGGCAGACCGAGACGGGCGGCGTCTGCATCTCGCCGTTGGCACCCGCGACCGCGACCAAGCCGGGCTCGGCGACGTTGCCGCTGCCGGGCATCATCCCAGTCTTGATGACCCCGGACGGGCACATTCAGCGCGGTCCGGCCGAGGGTCTACTGTGCCTCGCGGTGCCCTGGCCAGGCCAGGCGCGCACGGTCTGGGGCGATCACGACCGCTACGTCGCGACCTACTTCCAGCACTTCAAGGGCTACTACTTCACGGGTGACGGGTGCCGCCGCGACAAGGACGGCTACTACTGGATAACCGGCCGCGTCGACGACGTGATCAACGTCGCTGGCCACCGCATGGGCACGGCCGAGTTCGAGAGCGCTATCGTCAGCGTCGACGAGGTGGCCGAGGCCGGCTGCGTTGGCTTCCCGCACCCGATCAAGGGCCAGGGCGTCTACGCCTACGTCGTGGTGCAGCCCGGCGTCGAGCCGTCCGACGAGCTCGAGAAGAAGATGAACGGCGCGTGCCGCAACTTGATCGGCGCGCACGCCCGCATCGATCTGTTCCAGTTCGTGCCGGGCCTACCGAAGACCCGCTCGGGCAAGGTCATGCGCCGCATCCTCCGCAAGGTCGCCGAGGGCGATGCGAGCAACCTCGGCGACATCACGACCCTGGCCGACCCGGGTGTGGTCGAGATCATCGTCAAGGGCGCCAAGATCCTTTGAGCTCAAACTAAACAGGGTAGCATGGCGAAGGAGACAAATCGTGAAGCAAGGCGCGACTGAAGGGGGCGCGGAGCCGTACTCGTCGTACGGCGCACAAGCGACCGATGGAGCGACGCTGCATCACGGTTTGGACCCGAAGCCAGGCGACCCTGTTTATCGGCGGACGGGCGGCGGACGGTTGCCCGGACGGCGGTCGGGCACGTAACGATGGACCGGGACCCGCCCAGGGCGGGCCCAGCGACCAGGCACGTAGCGATAGCGGTTGTTGTACGGGACCCAGCCGCTGCGCACCCAGACCGCGCCCTGCTGGGGCGGCACGTCGTAGTAGCCGGCATGCCAGACGTAGTTGTGGCCGGTCCAGTACCAGTAGCCCGGGACCCACATGTACTGCGGGCCTGGCGCGGGCGGGATCGGCTCCGCCTGGGTCTCGGGCGGCTCCATGTCGGAGTAGTCGTCGTCGTTGTCGACGTAGTACGGCGACGGCGCGCACGCACCGAACGACATGACCAGGGCGAAGGGCAGGAGTCTCTTCAGCATCGCAATTCTCCTCGGCGGGCGTCGGTCAAACCGACATGCGGAGGATGCGCAACGGGGCGGCCGCCGACAAGCTCGGAGGCCTCCTGTGCGCAATGGCTTACTTGCGGAGCGAATCCCGGATCTCGCGCAGCAGCTTGACCTCCTCCGAAGGCTCAGGCGGCACGGCCGGCGCGGGCTCCTTCTTCTTCATCTCCTGGTACTTCTTCATCGGCACGACGATCAGGAAGTAGACGGCGACGGCGACCAACAAGAACGCGATGAGCGCATTTATGAAGAGGCCGATGTTGACCGGTCCCGCCTTGATGGCGCTGAAGTCGGGGTTGCCGACGACAGCACCGATGAGCGGCGTAAACACATCTTTCACGAGCGAGGTCACGACCGCGCCGAACGCGCCACCGATGATGACCGCAACGGCCAGCTCTACGACGTTGCCGCGGAAGATGAAGTCCTTGAATCCTTTCAGCATATCTACCTCCTCTCGAGTTGGAACGGCGGCACGATAGGCCGAAGTCGGGACCTGTCAAACTTGTCGTTTTGCTTGGGTTACGAGGTGCTGGCCGTGCCGTGTGCACGAGCGCTGACGCGGCCTGCGGCGCTTGGGTCTATGGCGTGGGCAAAGACCCTGGTGTAGCGTCGCGGCCGTTCATCGAGGGAGCCCCCCGTCATGCTGATGCCGCGTCGCCTGTTGCTGCTCGTTCCGGCCTTCTTCGCCTTCGTCGCCTGTGGTACCCGCGAGGTGCCGACTCAGCCCGAGCCCGAGCCCGAGCCGCGCCCGGTCGAGCGACCCCGGCCCGAGCCCAAGCCGGTCGGTTGGCAGGTGACGCTCGGTGAGATCGGCTGGGAGGTCGTCCCGCCCGAGCCGCCCGACCGGGCGTTCAAGGCGAACACGCTCGGCTGGCAGAAGCACCAGAAGAGCGACTGGGAGGGCGCGCGTCCGTTCTTCCAAGAGGCGGTCTCGATCGTCACCGAGTACGACCTCGCGCGCTACAACCTCGCATGCGCGCACTCGCGTCTTGGCGACCTGGACTCGGCGCTGGCCGAGATAACGCACGTGCTGGTGCGCGACTTGCCGCGCTTCAAGCGGGCGGTGCACGAAGACCAGGACCTCGGCAACCTGCGCCGCTCGGCGCTCAACGACGAGCTCGAGTCGCGCCTCGCGAAGATCGAGAAGGTGTGGGCCGAGGCGATGTCGGTCGGCACGCCAGCGGTCGCGTGGCGGGAGCGCAGCCAGACCATGATCTCGGAAGCGCAGGGCAAGCAGGGCCAGCTCCTGAGGCCGGGCGTGTGGGTGCACGCGACCGAGCGCTTCGTGCCCGCGATGGAGATCGTCGACGATGCCTTCTCGGGCTACGTCGATGTCGAGAAGCAGAAGGGCATCCTCATCGTGGCCTCGCCGACGGTCGACGTGCCGCCGTTACTCGAAGGTGCGCGTGTCCTGATTTCGCCGCTCACCCCGTCGGGTGAGTCGCTGCGCAGGGCCGAGCTGGTGCAGGACAACCTCGGCACCATCGAGGCGTCCGCGACTGACAGTGGCGTGCGCGTGCGCCTCAACACGACCAAGACCGCGTGGAAGGATCTGCGCGCGGGCGGCCTCGTGCGCTCGGACGACCAGAACTCGCCGGAACGGCCGGTCTTGAAGGTGAACCCCGATGGCTCGTTGCTCATCGGCTTTCATCCGGCTGGCTGGTCGCACAAGGGGCGCAGCGTCTTCATGCCCGGCGGGCGCGAGGTCGTCCTGCAGTCGGGCCACTCGATAGCCAACCAGCATTCGATCTTCTTGAACGGCGATGGCTCGCATGCGGTGGTCGTCGCGATCCGCATGAAGTGCACCGATGAGGGGCCAGTGCTGCATCACTGGGTAGACCGCATCGACCTGAACGCGGGCACCTCGGAGGGCCTCGCCAACGCCGATGGCGCGGCCGCCGCGCAGTATGGCCGCGATGGGGCGCTCTACCTGCAGCTCGGCAGCGAGACGATCCGCTACGCGACCCCGACCGCGTCGAACTACGAGACCTTGCCCGAGGGCATCATGCTCGTGCCGCCGATGAAGATCCCGACCTGCCAATGAGTGCTTCACTGACGAGGTACACCGTGCTCGCTCGCCTATTGTTGGTTATGTGTCTGGGCACACTCGCCTGCCGCGATGCAGTCGACCCACGCTTTGTCGGGTCCGCTCCGCAAGCGGCGGCCGAAGACAGCGCCATCGCAGCCGAAGACAGCGCGGCCGCGGCGGCACCAGATGTCGCTGCCGAGGCTGCCGAAGTGGCGCCCGAGGTCGCTGCCGAAGTGACGCCTGAGGTCGCTGCCGAAGTGACGCCTGAGGTCGCTGCCGAAGTGACGCCTGAGGTCGCTGCCGAGGTCGTGACCGACACCGCACCGGTCGACACGACCGTGGCCGACACGGCGCCCGCCCCTGACACAGTTGCCGAGACCATTGCCGCCGTCGATACGGTTGCCGCCGCGGCCGCCGACGTCGCCGTCGACAGCGGCCCGGCGCCACCTCCGCGCGTCTTCGACTGCCCGGGAGGCGGCTGCGGACAGAGCTGCCGCGACGGTCAGACCTGCGAGGGCAAGTGCCCCGGCGGCAAATGTAAGCAGACCTGCGGCACGGCAGGGCGCTGCACCTTTGTATGCAACGGCGGCGACTGCGATCAGACCTGCACCATCGGCGCGAAGTGCGACTTCAACTGCCCGAGCGGTCGTTGCCAACAGCGCTGCGCCCCCGGTGCCCAGTGCACGATGAACTGCCCCGGCGGCAAGTGCCTGCAGGACTGTAGCGGCTCGGCGACCTGCTCGACCAAGTGCCCGTCCGGCGGCTGCGAAGAGCGCTGACTCGGTCTTCCGCGCCGCGGAAATCATTGACCCCTGGTCGCCGGACCCCGACACTCTCGTGCGTTCGTGGGCAGCCTCCGGGCTTCCCCGCGAACATCACCGCACACGATCGGAGCGAGCATGTCGAAGGTACCGCAAGGTCGTTTGTTGATCGCCTTGTCGTTGTCGTTGCTCGTGTCGCACGCTCACGCGGGGCTGCAGGTGCCCCCGGTGACGGGCTTGCCGTCGGTGCCGACGGCGCCACGCCTGTGGTTCGATGGCAGCAACCCCACGGTTATCCTGGCGCTTCAGGCGCGCCAGACCAACCCGCGCACGAGCCCCTCGTTCAACGCCCTCAAGTCGTTCGTCGACGCGCGCCTCGGGTCGATCGTCGCGGCCGACGACGACACGCGCTCGAAGATCGTGAAGGCCGCGGGCCTCCTGCATGTGCTCGGTCTGACCCCGCCTGCCAATCAGGCGTTCACATCGTATCGCGCGGTCGCCGTCGCGGCCTTCATCGGCGTCGGCTCGCGCGAGGCGGTCGACTCGGTCGGCGAGTTCATCTCCCCACCCGCGAACGCTATCAACATCCTGCAGGACGCATCGCGCCTGCAGTCGCTCGCCGAGGGCTTCGACTTCCTGCGCGGCGCGCCCGACATCAGCGAGGAGCAGACCAAGAAGATGGTCTCGGTGCTCGCCAACTGGGGCGAAGCGATGAAGAACGACTGGAACCTCACCGGCGCCCTCGGTGTGCCGGGCCACCGCGACAACTGGGGCATCAAGGGCGGCAGCGCGCTCGTCACGTTGGCGTTGGCGCTGCCCGAGAACGCGCTCGCGAGCGGCTGGCTCACGACCGGCATGGACTACCTGAATGGCTCGCTCGACGTCGTCGCGAGCCCGACCGGCTGGTTCGGCGAGAGCGTCTGGTACCTCAACTACTCGCTCGCGAACCTGTGGCCGACCGCGTGGCACGCGAAGAACGCCGCGGGCAAGGACTGGTTCGGCGCGCTCGAGCCGTTCGTGCGCGCCTCGTTCGCGTGGCGTCAGCCCGATGGCATGGCCCCACCGTTCGAAGAGGGGATCTCCAATACGCTGCCCTGGAACGCGCTGGCATCGGCTTACCCGAGCCTCGCGCCGCAGATGTTGTGGGCCTGGGACAACAGCCCGAAGAACGTCGAGAACTTCGAGAACCAGGCGATGCACGACGTGACGCGCTTCCTGCTAATCGATCTGCAGTCGGTCGCCGCACCGCCGACCACGCCCGTCACGCGCAATCTGCCCAACGATGCCCACCTCGTCGCGCTGCGCTCGAGCTGGGACAAGGACGCGCTGCAGGTCACGTCGCTGACCGCGCGCGACTACTCGCTGAGCGAGGCCTTCGCGACCCGTCACAACATGCGCAATCCCCTCGACCTGGTGCTGCACGGCGCGGGCATCCTCGCGATGCCGACCGCCAGTGGCGGCCCACAGGTCACGTCGTCGGCCAATCGCGCGACCTATCTCGCGGTCGCGGCCAAGAACATCCCACTCGTCAACAGCCAGGCACCGTTTGTCGCGGCGCAGTCGAACGTCGACCTCGGCGACCTGCTCGACAGCGAAGATCAGGGCCAATACCTCAATCACTACGTGGATTTGGCGCGAACAACGCTGGGTCAGGTGTATGCCGAAACGCGTGAGGTGACACGCGTCGTCGCGATGGTCGATCGTTCGTATGTGGTCGTGCTCGATCGTATGGCGTCGCAGGCAAGCCGCAACTACCAGCTCTCGTGGCGCGGCCGCGGTGCCCGCACGACCCGCTCCAACACGATCTCGCTGCAGGCGTTCAGCTGGGCTGGCGTCACCAACGGCAGCGCCCGCCTCGACCTCGACGTGGTCGCGACCGGCAGCCTCACGACGGTCACCAACCCGAGCCTCTACGCGCCGGCCTGGAACGCCGAAGAGTCGATCGACGGCGTGCTGGTCGGCACCAGCGCCAACAGCGCCGCGTTCATCTCGGTGCTGCAGGTCACGCCGCAGGGCGATGCGTCGCGGGTCGTCAGCACGATCGCGCAAAACGCGGCGGGCAACGCCGTGGCCGCCGCCAATATCGTCAGCGGCAAGGTCAAGGACACCGTGCTCTTCAAGCTCGGCGACGGCAACGCGAGCGGCGATGGCGTCACGTGCAACGGGCTCGCGACGATGGTGCGCCGCGAGGACGGTGTCGTGCGCGCGTTCGCGGTCACCGCCGCGACCTCGCTACAGGTCGGCGCCGTGCGCTTTGGTGCCAGCGCCGCGGTCACGCTCGGGCTCACCGCCGGCGTCGACTCGCTCGTCTTCGAGCTCTCACCAGAACTCGAGGGCACCGTGCAGATCGAGCTCGAAGCGATCCCCGGCCTCAACCCGAACATCACCTATCGCGCCCGCAAGAATGGCGTCCTGTTGACGAGCGGGCTCAGCCAGAGCGGCGCGCGCTTGACGCTCGCCGGGATCGGCGCCGGCACCTACACGATCGAGCCCTCCGAGTGCAGCGCCGGCAGCGGCCCCGACCCCGACCGCGATCTCATCTGCGGCAGCGCCGACAACTGCCCGACGGTCTTCAACGCGAACCAGCTCGACAGCGACAACGACGGCATCGGCGATCTCTGCGAGTGCCTGGACGGCGTCGCGCGCTGCGACGATGGCTCAGCCTGCACGGTCGACACCTGCGCCACGACAACCGGCGCCTGTAGCCACGCGCCCGTCGCGGGCACCCCTTCGTGCGATGATGGCAGTGCGTGTACGAGCAACGATGTCTGCACGGGCGGCGCATGCGTCGGCGCGACCCGCTCGTGCGATGACGGCAATGCCTGCACGAGTGACTCGTGTGCGGCCGCGACGGGCTGCATCAACACCCCGCGCAACGGCCAGGCATGCGACGATGGTGATCAGTGTACGAGCGACGACAGTTGCGTTGGCAGCGTCTGCGGCGGCACCGCGGTGACCTGCAATGACCAGAAGCCGTGCACCGTCGACGTGTGCCAGCCGGCGGTCGGCTGCGTGTTCTCGAACGTAGCGCAGCTCGCCTGCAACGACGGTGATGCGTGCACGCGCGACGATGTGTGCGTCGGCGCGACCTGTCGCGGCGTCGCGGTGACCTGCGACGACGACAACCCGTGCACGGACGATAGCTGCGACCCGACGCGCGGCTGCGTGACGACGCTCGCGAGCCCAGGGCTCGGGTGCGACGACCAGGATCGCTGCACGCGCGACGACTTCTGCGGCAGTGGCCAATGTGCGGGCCTGGCGATCGACTGTGACGATGGCAACCCGTGCACCGACGATTCGTGCGACGCGCTGCTCGGGTGCCGGCACACGGCCGGCAGCGAGGGTCTCTTGTGCAGCGACCAAAACTCCTGCACAACCGGCGACGTCTGCGTCATCGGCCAATGCCTTGGCGCAGGCCTCCAGTGCGACGATGGCAACCCTTGTACGGTCGACACGTGCGCGCTCGGCAGCGGCTGCGCCCACGTCGCCGCCGCGGTCGGAGACCCGTGTGACGACGGCGACCCATGCAGCGATGGTGACGTGTGCGACGGCGCGGTCTGTGCCGGTACCGCGGTGGAGTGCGACGACGGCGACCCGTGCACGACCGACCTGTGCGACTCCGACGAAGGTGCCTGTGTATCGCAACCGATCGTGTGCGACGCGGGCAGCGCCTGCGAGGACGGCGAGTGCAGCGTGGTCTCGCCCGAGACGGAGCCGGACGCGGCCCCCGAAGCCTCGCCGGAGGCCGGACCCGAAGCGACTGAGATCGGCCCCGAGATTGGGCCCGATGCGACTGAAGCGACCGAGGTCAGCGAGGACATGCCCGAGGACGCCGAGCCCGAGCTCACCCCCGAGCGCGAGCCCGACGCTGACCTCGACACGAGCGTCGCTGATGTCCTCGATATTGGCATCGGCTCCGATGGCGAGGGCCTCGACTTCTCGGATGTCGGGTCGCAGGTGATCGGCAACAACGGTGATGACGGTTGTGGTGCCGGCCGGCGCGCGAACCTCGGCGTGCTGGCTGGGATCGCCGCGCTGCTGGTGGGTCGGGCCCGCGCCAAGCGTATGGCACTTAGGAAATAGGAACACGCTGTTACAATCGCGGTGGCGTCGCGCGGCGACGTCGATCATAGTCACGCGATGTTCGAGGGAATCCCGGCGGTGCATTCCGAATCGAGCCGACTCTCCGCAAGCCTCTTCCGAGTGCTCGAGATGTCCGCGGATCTCATCGCGGTCTTCGACCCCGAGCTGCGCCACGTCTATTGCAACGACGGTGTCTGCCGCTTCATGAAGATGGCGCGCGAAGTCATCATCGGCCGCCGCTACGACCAGCTGCAGATGTCGGCGCGCAACGCCGAGCGCATGCAGGACGTGATCGCCCGCGTGTTCGCGACCGGCGAGCCGCAGCGCCTCGAGGTCCGCGGCCACAACCGCGACACCCAGGCGCCGACCGTCTTCGACATCTCGTACCACCCCGAGCTCGCGTCCGACGGCTCGATCGAGTTCGTCATCGGCGTCTCGCGCGACGTGAGTCGCCTTCGCTTCGCCGAGGAGGCTGCGCGCGCTGGAGCCGAGCGGCTCAGGATCCTGCTCGACTCGGTCGACGTCGCGATCATCGGCGTCAACCAGCGCCTCGAGGTCGACTTCACCAACCACCGGGCCGAGCGCGAGCTGCGCCCGATCATGACGGCCGCGTTCGGTCCCGACTCGCTCGCGGCGAGCGAGCAGCGTCCCGTCACGGGCATGCCGATCGCCCACCTGCTCTCGGCCGCCAACGCGACCCCGATCATGTCGCACATCGTCGCCGTGCTCGAGCACGGCAGCGTGGTCTCGGTGGAGCACGACATCCTCGCGCCCGAGGCGCGGCGCTACGCGATTCAGGTCGTGCCCGAGCGCGACGTGGCTGGCGCCGTGCGCGGTGCGTTGCTCGTCGCACGCGACATCACGCGCGAGCGTCAGCGCGAGTCTCAGCTCCGCGTCTCCGAGCGGCTCGCGTCACTTGGCCGGATCGCCGCCGGTGTCGCGCACGAGATCACCAACCCATTGAGCGCCATCTACGGCAACCTCGAGCTCGCCCGCCTCGGCATCCAGAACGTCGCGCGCGAACAGCCGCCCATCGCCGCCCAGCTGGCTGAGTACGGCGAGATGCTCGCGGACGCCTACGACGGGGCCGAGCGCATCCGCCAGCTCGTCGAAGAGATTGGCCTGCTGGTGCGTGCCGACACCACGATCACTGGCCGCGTCGATCCCGGCGAGCTGATCGACAAGGTCGTACGCATGTTGGGCGGCGCCATCAGCGTCAAGGCGCGCCTGCGCGTACGGGCCGAGCCTGTCCCCGAAGTCGCGGGCAGCGCACCGCAGCTCGTTCAGGTGCTGTCGAACCTACTCGAGAATGCCGTCCTGGCGATGCCGCGCGAGCGCGCGGTCGAGGACAACCTGATCGAGATCGATCTCCTGCGCGAAGGTAACGAGGTCGTCCTGCGCATCTCCGACAACGGCTCGGGCATCGCACCCGACGCTCTCGAGCACGTATTCGATCCGTTTTACACGACCCGCGCCGTGGGCAGTGGGATGGGCCTCGGCCTGAGCATCGCGCATGGGATCGCGACCAGCCATCAGGGCACGTTGCGCCTCGAGAGCATCGCCAACCGCGGGTCGACAGTGACCTTGCGGTTGCCGATCCCCGAGGACTGAAGCCGCCGTCGTCCACGCGTCTGGCCGAGCTGCGGGTCTCGACCAGGCGCGATCGAATCGACTACCTGCGCGCCGAGCGACGCGCCCGCTGGAGCGCGATGAACAGCACGCCCAGCGCCAAGCGCGGCGAAGGTCGTGGCACCACCGTTGGAGCAGGTCACGCCGCCAGCCACGTCGAACTTCGCGAACCCGAGCGCCGCGATGGTGATCGTTACCTGCGCCTCGTCGCAGACGTTCCAGTGGTCGCACGCGATGTAGGTCATCGCGTCGCTGCCACGTGCATCGTCGCGCGCAGGGACCCGCGTCACCGCAGCGACTCCGTTGGTTCGGTCGCGGTATGCGTACAGAAGGAAGCAGATGGGACCGAACGTAGTGTTCAGAGTCTGCCAGTAATCGCGGTCGGTTCGGATGTGTACGTCGCGCCAGCCCAACCCTCGACGCGCCAGGTCCTCCTCGGAGACTTGCCGTGCGACGAGCGACAGCGCGTACACCAGCAACACGCGCCCAGTGGCCAGGACATGCTTCCAGACCTCAAGCTCGACCTTGCGTGCAGACGCACCCGCCTCGACCCGGCTCAGCAACGCCTCGACGGCCTTCAAGATCTCTTCTCGCGCGTGGACATTTACCCCGTCATTGGGGCGTGGCATCAGATTTTCGGTGGTCACGGGAGCGCCTCCCGGTCGCGAGTGCGACCTCGGTATTTTTTGACAGCGCCCCGTACCACCACCTCCGTCACGCTCGATCAAGTCACGTGGCCGGGTCGTGAAGCACGCCCATCGTGAACGTATCGTCGAGGGCGACCGGCGGGTTGTTGCCTTCGGCGAGCACGATGACCGTGACCGTCGAGCGGTCGGTGCCGCCGTTTCTTCGCGTTTTGGTCGTGGTTTTGTTGCTGTTAAATGGTGGTCTATAAATGAAATAAGCCGACACATTCCGCTCGCCCGCGACACGCGGCTCCGCCGAGCCCAGGCTGACTTAATGAGCGGCACTCGTGCGCATATGTCGGATTGGAACGCGGCGATGGTGCAACCAACACGCGGCAGCGCTGGGCTGGGGCAGATCGAGTGCCGCCTTACGAGATCATTCGAAGTGTAAATGGGGACGAGATTCGTTCGCGAGATTCCCCCGCGATGCGAACGGCGACCCACGCTGGAGCTGCTTGGCCCCGACCGACCTTCAGCGGCGGATGATGACGGTGCGCAGCTCGGACGTGTGGTGACCCAACGGCGAGCGCAGCCAACAGTCCTCGGGCGCGGGCAGCATCTCGGAGAGTTCCAGTGTCTCGCCCCGGTTGAGCGACCAGAAGGCGAGCTCGGTCGCGAGCGCCGAGCCCCAGTCGAGCAGGATCGGCTTGGGCTCGCTGCCCATGCGAGCAAACATAAAGCGGGGGGCGGTGGCAATTCCGGCCACCCGCGCGAGGTGCGTTCGCACGCCCCCTTTGGAGAGGAGCGGCAGGTCGGCCGGCGTGAGCTCGAAGCGGCGGCGATGCACGATCAGGTCACCGAACGCGAGCCGCGGCAGCGCGAGCTTGGGCCGCCAGTCGGGTCCGGCGAGGAAGTCCCCGAGGTCGGGGCACGACAACGGAAACACCGGTGCCGCTTGATGCAGGCGCGCGGTGCGGGTGAGCGGCACGACGTCCAGCGCGACAGGCGTGTCGGCGTGGCTCGGCACGACGAAGCGGAGCTGCTCGTCGGCGTCGAGGTAGACGGCGAGCTCAGCGAAGGTCGCGCGCCGCTCGGGCGGCTCCTTCGCGAGCCCGGACAGCTCGAGCCCGACGGCGCCGAAGTCGGGCCCGACCGAGATGAAGCTGTGGTCGTAAGACACCGGAAACGAGGGTAGATCCGGCGCACACAGCGCGTTCAGGAGGTCGCGGGTGCGCGCCACCAGAGGCGCTTCGAGACCGAGCGAAGGGAGGAGGCATGGCGTGAGACACGGCAGGTGATGCGCCTCGGCGAGGATGAACGTGGGCTCTGCCGAGGCGCCGAACGCGATCATGAAGTCGGGATTCGCGTAAGCCGTGCCGAGCGGGCCGAGCCCCGCCAGCGCGGCCTCGATGTCGGGCATGACCGCGCTCGGATCGAGTCGCACGCTGAAGGTCGTGGGGTCGGCGGCGAGCGCGTCGTCGATCTGCTGGCGCAGGTTCGCGCGCACGCGCTTGAGCGTGTCGCGTGCGCGTCGCACCGAGGCCGGCGCCGCGAGCTCGAACTGCAAGGGCGACTCGGCGATCGCGGCGAGCACGTCACGCCACAGGACTGGATCGGCGCGCGAAGCTTCGAAAGTCCGCTGGAACCAGCGTCGCATCACGACGCGCTCGGGCGCCTGCATCAGCAGCGCGAACTCGAGGAAGGGACCACTCGCGGAGGTCAGGGCGGCGTGCCAGCCGGCCGGCAAGCCGACGCTCGTCGCGGTGCGATCGGCTTGTTCGTGGACGGGGCTGCGCGACACGTAGAACTCGCCGTCGCCGCGCCTGGGCGCCTCGCCCATGAGCTCACCGACGCGCGTGTCGATAGCTGCCAATGCCTCGCGTCGCGCAGCGACATCGCCAGCGCTCGCGGCGAACGCATCGCGCAGCCCGGCGACCTCGCGCAGGCGGCCGATCCACGTGTCGCGCAAGGCACTCTCGGGCTCGCGCGCGAGCCGCGCGACAGCCTCGGCGATCGGGTCGACCAGGCCGCTCGGCAACGCATCGAGGTCGACCGTCGTGGCCGCCTCGGGGTCGTTCGTGAAGCCGCGGCTGCCAGGCTCCCAGCGGCGTCCTTCGCTATCGACACCGGCCGCGCGCCGCGGCTCGGGACGGTGGAGGCCGGCGGCCGCGAGCTCGACGATGGCCGCATGCAAGAGGTGCTCGACGACCCACTGGGTCGTGTAAGCGCGGCGGCTGGCTTCGATCGGATGGATCGTGTCGGCGGTCGTGTCGGCGGCCATCACCTCGTCGAACGAGCCGGCCGCGACCGCGCCGAAGAAGCTGGTCGAGTCGTTCTTCGCGGTGAGACGCTGCAGGAAGCGCCACAGGACGCGCTCGCGCTTCTTGTCCTGCGAGTTCCTGCGACCGGCCTCGGCGTGCGCGCGCCAGCCCGCGAAGTTGGTGTCGACGAGCGGCGCCGACGTGAGGATCGCCTCGCGCGCGCAATCGTCGCCGAGCGCCGCGAAGAGGGCCTGGCGCTCGCGCGTGATGCGCTCGTCCCAGCTCGCCGTGGTCGCCGTGTCGCCAAGCGCGGTGATGCGCTCGATCGGGAAGCCAGTTGCGCGCAGCAGGAAGTCGGGGGCGAAGCGCCAGGTCATGAAGGTCTCGCGGCTGGGCTCGCCGGCGCGGCGAAGTCGTCCGGGTTCAGGGCACGCTTGAGCGTGTCCTTGAAGAGGTCGCTGCCGATGCGCTCGAGGAAGCGCCAGCGCTTGAGCTCGAGGCGGCGCTCGACCTCGGTCGGCTGCAGCTCGAGGCTCGTGACGTGGCGGCCACTGGTGGTGAAGACGTGCACGCGGTGCTTGGGGCCGAGCACGACGATGGTGTTCTTGTGCTCGTCGCGGAAGAAGCGACCTTCGCCGGCTGCGAGCGCATCGGCGATCGCGAGCGAGGTCGGACGCTCGCCCGACTGATGCCGTTCCTCCGCGTGGCGCGTGCGGTAGTCGCGGAGCTTGAGCACGCGCAAGACGTCACCGCGCAGCCGATTGAGCAGCATCGTCGCGTGCGGCACGAGGTCGAACGACTCACCACTGCGATGGGCCAGGGCGGCCCGCCGTCCGAGCGCATCGACGCGCCCGCGGGTCGCGCGCAGCACCTTGCGAAATGCCTCGGCCGCGCTGGTCTCGGGTTGGTCGGCGGCGGCCTGTGCGATCGCCTCGGCGGGCAGGCCGATGACGTTCAGGCGCAGGCGATGGCGTAGCCCGGGCTGCGAGGTCTCGACGAGCTGGAGCGACAGCGCCACCCGCTCCGCCCGCGAACGGGGATCGAGGTCGTTTGGCACGAGGCCCAGTACGACCTGACCGAGGAGGCGATAGACCAGGCTGTCGCGGCCGAAGCTCGGCAACAGGTCCTCGTCGAGCTCGTCCGCGCGCTGCACGAACGCGAGCACCTCGGGCGCATCACCATAGAGGCGATCGACGCGCGGCTCCTTGCGCGCGAGGCACAGGTTCGCAAACGAGATCCACTCGGGCTTGCCGGTTGGTGCGTAGCCCGCGAACACGTCGGTCGGGTGCGTCGGCCGCGAGTTCATCGAGTCGGGCGCATGGGTCTGGAAGCAGTAGACGTGGCCTTCGAGGAAGGCGACCGCGCTCTCACTCGCGGCGCCAACGCGCTCGCGCACATCCTTGAGCAGCGCCGCCGTACGCTCGGCTTGATCGCCGGCCGGCACTGCCAGTGGCACACTCAGCGTGAGCGTCACCGCGGCCGCTTCGTCGCCAATCGTATCTACCGCGGGCACCCCGAGCTCGCGCGCGACCAGCGCCACGAGTCGGTCGATCTCGGCCAGCGCACGTCGGGCCAGGTCTTCCACCCGCGGTGCGACCGGACGTGCCTCGGGCGCACGCTCGGGACGTGGCATGACAGGTCTGGCAACGGTTGCCGGCGTTGCCACGGCCGGCGCTTGCCTCGCAGTATCCACGCCCGCTTCGGGCCGCCTCTTCTTGCGTCGCTTCTTCTTGGGCGCCACGACCGGCGCCTCGTTCGGCAGCGGGACCGGCTTCATGAGCCAGGTGGGGTCGATCGCGATTGGCGCGGTTGCCGCGCTCGGAGGTGGGCGTGGCGGCGCAGCGCCACGGGGCGGGCGAGGGGGCGGCGCGCCACGTACTCGCGATGTCGCCGCCTCGGCATCAGTGGCCGAAGGCGATACGGGTTGAGGTGATGCGCGAGGCGGGTCTTCCACGTCGCGGCAAGGTAGCCTCCGAACGCGTGCTTGAACAGGGCTTGTCCGCTGTACGAGCTTGGCTCCATACTTCCAGTTCGAGTCGACCCACAGGAGAACACCGATGGTCGCAGCGCTCGTCGAGACTTCCTACCGCGCCCAGAAGCTGGCGCACGCCGTCGTCGCGGCGGCGGTGATGCGCGTCTTCCATCAGCTCGTGAAGCCGGGTCCGATCCCCTCGGCCCCCGAGCGAGACGCCCTCCAGAGCCGCTTCAAGGCATTGATCGAGGCCGATCTCGAGCACGTGCGCAACGGCGCCTACCCCGAAAAGCTGTTATTTCGCACCGGGTTACGCGACACGCTGCGTGCCTTGCCCGAGGGCGTGCTCGAGTTCCCGCGTGTCATCCTGCGTGCGCGCCGCCAGGGCTACGCTGACCTGCCCGCGATGCCCCATCCCGAGCGCTATCCGCACTACTATCGGCGCACCTTCCACTGGCAGTCCGATGGTTGGTTCTCAAAGCGTTCTGCCAAGATGTACGACCCCGGCGTCGACCTCCTGTTCGGCGGCACGGCCGACGTCATGCGGCGCATGATCCTGCCTGACCTCGCCAACTTCCTGCGCTCGTCTCCATCATCTTCGCCGCGCCACCTCGACATCGCGTGCGGCACTGGCCGCTTCCTCGGGCAGCTCCACGCGACCGTGCCCGATGTGCGCCTCTATGGCCTCGACCTGTCGCCCGCGTATCTGGACTTCGCGCGTGCGCGGCTCGCCCACATCCCCGACCTCGCGCTCATCGCGGAGAATGCCGAGGCGATGCCGTTTGCCGACGGCACTTTCGACACCGTCAGCTCGGTCTTCCTGTTCCACGAGCTGCCGTCCGACGCACGCCGCAACGTGCTCGCCGAAGCCTTCCGCGTGCTGCGACCAGGCGGCCTCCTGGCGATCCTCGACTCGGCCCAGCTCGACGACGCGGGCGAACTCGCCTTCTTCCTGCAGAACTTCCCGCGCCTCTATCACGAGCCCTACTTCAAGGGTTACCTGCAGGACCCGCTGCCCGAGCTGGTCAAAGGCGCCGGCTTCGAGCTGGTCGCCGACCGCGATCACTTCGTGTCGCGCGCGGTGATAGCCCGCCGTCCACTCGCGGCAGCCTCCGCATGAGCGACGCCCTGACGGTGGACGCTGTCGTCATCGGTGCGGGCCCAGCCGGCCTCGCGGTGTCCGCGTGCCTCAAGCGCGCGGGCCAACCCCACGTGCTAATCGACAAGGAGGCCGCCGTTGCTGCCTCTTGGCGCCGCCACTACGAGCGTCTCCACCTGCACACCGCGAAGGACTGGTCGGCGCTTCCCGGCATGCCATTCCCGCGCGACTACCCGACCTATCCGTCGCGTGCGCAGGTCGTCAGCTACCTCGAACGGTATGCCGAAGCCATGCAGCTCGAGCCGCGCCTCGGCGTCGAGGTCACGCATGCCGAGCGTTCGAGCAGCACCGCGCCGTCCCCATCCGGAACGCAGCGCTGGATCGTCACGACGAAGAACAGCGGCAGCTACAACGCCGGCGCGCTGGTCGTCGCCAGCGGCTACAACGCCGTGGCCGAGCGCGCGACATGGCCCGGCCTCGTGACCTTCACGGGCCCGGTCGTGCACTCGAGCGACTTCAAGAACGGCCGCTCATTCCGCGGCAAGCGCGTGCTCGTCGTCGGCTCCGGCAATTCCGGCGCCGAGATCGCGGTCGACCTCTGGGAGTCGGGCGCCGAGACCGCGATGGTGTTCCGCGGACCCGTGCACGTCGTGCCGCGCGACGCCTTCGGTATGCCTGCGCAGCGCATGACGTTGGCCCTCTCGCGCCTGCCCGCCAAGGTCGCCGACCGGCTCTCCGAGCCACTGCGCGACCTCACCATCGGTGACCTCAGGCCGTATGGGATCCGCCGGCCAGCGGTCGGTCCACTCGAGCTGCTCGAGACGACCGGGCGCGTGCCGCTCATCGACATCGGCACCATCGCGCTCATCCGCCAGGGGGCTATCAAGGTGCACCCGAACATCGCGTCGATCGACGGATCTGGCATCCGCTTCGTCGATGGCGCCAATGCCTCGTTCGACGCGATCGTCCTCGCGACCGGCTATCGCGCCGGCCTCGGGCGTTGGCTCGCAGGCGTCGACGCGGTCCTCGACGCGCGTGGCCTCCCGAAAGACCACGGCCGCGAGAGCCAGATCCCCGGCCTCTACTTCTGCGGCTTCAGGAACCCGACGACCGGCGCCCTACGCGAGATCGCGATCGAGGCCGAGCGGATCGCCGCCGCGCTCTCGACCCGGGTCCACGCACGCTCGAGACCTGGCCGCCCGGGCAGCTACACGCATGGCTGAGCCGCCCCCAAAGGCAACGCCGCGCGAACGCGCACTTCCCTACGAGCTGCGTCATTGGCATCCGGTGCTGCTCGCGAGAGACCTGAGCGCGCGCCCAAAGCAGGTGATGCTGCACGGCGAAGAGCTGGTGATCTTCCGCACGCGCAGTGGCCGGCTCGTGGCGCTTGGTAACAGCTGTCCGCATCGCCGTGCACGCCTGTCGGACGGTTGGGTCGAAGGCGAAGTGATCACCTGCGCGTACCACGGCTTCTGCTTCGACAGCGACGGCCACGGCACCAGCCCGGGCACCCCGCGCATGCACCTCGGGGCCGAACGCTACACCGTCGAAGAGGCATGGGGAGCGCTCTGGGTGAGGTCGTCAGCCTCCGACGACGGGGCCCCACCACCCCCTCTGCCCGACCTCGCGCTGCCCGGCTTCAACCACATCGGCACGCTCTCGCACGACGTCGACTGCCCGCTCGAGCCGCTCGTCGACAACTTCTCCGAGGTCGAGCACACCCCGACCACGCACGCGCTCTTCGGCTATCGCAAGGACGCGCTGGGCGACGTCGTCGTGACGGTCGAGGTCACTCCAGACACGGTCCGCGTCAGCAACGAAGGGCCGCAAAAACCCTTGCCTCGCCTGGTCGAACGCGCCTTCGGGATCGCGAGCGGCGACACCTTCATCGACGACTGGACGGTGCGCTTCTCGCCGGTCCACATCGTCTACGAGCAATCCTGGCGCGACCCGAAGTCGGGTGCCGCGCGCCGCGACAGGCTCCATCTCGGCGTGTTCTTCACGCCGATCGATCGCGACGAGACCCGCATGTTCACGGTCATCATGACCAACCGCCCCGCATCACCGTTCGACCTCGTGATGCGGCCACTGGTGCGCGCCTTCACCGAGCTCGAGGTGCGCCTCGATCGGCGCCGCGTCGAGGGTCTCGCCGACAAGTCGCCGGACCTGCGAGGTGCTCGCCTGGGTCGCTTTGATGCGCCGCTGCGCGAGCTGCGCAAGCACATCGATCGCATCTATAGGGGTCTGAAATGACAAGACCGCGCCGGCTGCCGAGTGGGCTGCCGGCGCGGTCCTGCGCTGACTTCGTGTGCGAAGCTCAGTTCTTGAGGCCGAACTTCTCCATGCGATAGCGCAGCGCGTAGCGCGTGATCCCGAGCAGCTTGGCGGCCTGGGTCTGGTTCTGCTTCACGCGCTCGAGCGCCTGCATGAGCAGGCTCTTCTCGACCTTCTCGAGGTCGACACCACCCTCGGGCAGGATGAACGGACCGCCGTTGGCCACCGCGCTGGTCTCGCCGGCGTTGGGCGTGCGCACCTCGCTCGGCAGATGTGCCACCTGGATCACCGGCTCATTGCGGTGCAGGGTCGCCATCCGCTCGATCACGTTGCGCAGCTCGCGCACGTTGCCCGGCCACGAATAGGCCTGCAGCGCCTTCATCGCCTCGGGCGAGATCGACTCGATGCGCCCGGGGTTGCGACGACGGCTCTGGTCGAGGAAGCGCGCCGCGAGCACGGGCAGGTCACCGGCGCGATTGCGCATGGGCGGCAGCGTGATGGTCAAGGCTGCGAGGCGGTAGAACAGGTCGTGGCGAAAGCGTCCCTTCTCGACGTCGGCCGCGAGGTCGCGGTGGCTCGTCGCGATGATGTTCGCGTCGAAGGCGATCTCGATGGTGCCACCGATCCGCTTGAAGCGTCGGCTCTCGAGGGCGCGCAGCAGGCGAGCCTGGGTCGCGAGCGACATCGCACTGATCTCCTCGAGCAGGATGGTGCCCTTGTGCGCGACCTCGAACAGGCCACGCTTCATCGCGCGGGCATCGGCGAAGGCGCCGCGCTCGTGGCCGAACAGCTCTGACTCGAGCTGGGTCTCGGACATCGAGCCGCAATCGATCTCGACGAACGGCTCGTCCTTGCGCGGGCTGTTGGCGTGGATCGCCTGGGCCACGAGCCCCTTGCCCGCGCCCGACTCGCCGGTCACGAGCACCGCTGGCGCATCGATATTCTCGAGCTTGTGCATCGCGTCGAACAAGGTGTGCATCGCCTCGGACTCGCCGAAGATTCTGCCGTACTTGTCGCGGCGCTTCTCGCGCAGGTAGTGCACCTCGGTCGCCATACGGTCAGCCGTGAGCACCTGGTTGACCTTGAGGCTCACCTCGCGCAGGTCGAATGGCTTGGTGATGTACCCAACAGCGCCGAGGCGGGTCGCCTCGATCGCCGACTCGACCGCACCCTGGGCGGTAATGACGATGACCGGTGCCTGCACGCCCGCGTCACGCATGCGGCGCAACGCGGTCAGGCCGTCGAGCACCGGCATCTTCAAGTCGAGCAGGATCACATCGGGGTGCGACCGGGCCGCGACCTCGATGCACTCGCTGCCGTTCTTCGCGGAGGTGACGTTGTAGCCCTCGCCGCGCAGATGCTCGCTGAGCGACCAACGGATGAGTTCCTCGTCGTCGCACACCAACACGGAGTGGCGGGTCGTCTGGCGGCCAACCGGCCGGGAAGTTGTAGTGGCGGTGGTGTCGTAGCTTGCGAGTGTCATTAGGGGTTCGCCTCGGTGGTGGGGGTCTTCACGATAAGGACCGTGCGATCGGAGAGCCGCAGCACACGCTCGGCCACTGATCCAAGGAAGAATCGCTCGAGGCCACGACGGCCGTGACTGCCGAGCACAATCTGGTCGGCCGCTTCACGGCGTGCGACTTCGACGATGAGGTTGGCCGGATTCCCGGTCTCGACGCCGATGGCCACGGCTAGCGTCGGGTATTGCTCCGCGAGCCCTTTCGCGAGCTCGTCCAGGCGCAATCGTGCCTCCTTGTCGAGGGCGCGGTCGGCATCCTGAAAGGCGGTGTTGGCGCCCAGGTCGATGCCAAAACCCGTCATCATCGGGGCGTGCACGTGCAGGATGAAGAGCTCAGCATCCGGGCCGAGGGCAGCGAGCTGCTCGGCTGCGCGCTCGAGAGCGAGCTTGGCCAGGTCTGAAAAGTCGTGGGCAACGAGCCACTTGCGACTCATGGGAGCCTCCTTTGTCAGCGGGGATGACGGATGAGAGGTGAGCAGGTTCCATGCCACGCCCTCTCTCGCAGCAAGGCAGGTACGGGCGAGATGCTCCCACCGCTTTGCACTGCCGCGTTGATCTGTGCGTTCAGCTGCTCGTCGTAGTGTAGTCCGGCACGCTCACAGCGACGCCGGGTGAGTCACTTTGTGGCTACTGGGGACCTTGCTTGTGGCATCGTGCCGCGGTCCCCAAACCAGGCAGGGGCGCACTGACCCAGCACCCGTCATACCCTCTTGGAGTTCGGATGAACCGGAACCTGATCGCCGTCGCCATCACCTTTATCGGCGTGGCCGTCACCGCCATCGGCTGCTCCGACGACGAGCGCGCAGGCGATGGGGCAGTCGCCGACACGTTGACCCCCGATGCCACCGACATCGCGGAAGTCAGCGACGGGGACATCGGCCCCGAAGAGGGTATCGATTCCATCGATGGTGACAGCGCGGCTCCTATCGATGCCATCGATACCCTTGATCCAATCGACACGGTCGACACCGTCGAAACGGCCGACGCGAGCGACAGCGACGTTCCAGATGGCCCGTCGCGTGGCGAGTTCAACGTCGGCTTCACCAGTGACAGCGTCACGTACGAGCCGGCCGATGGCTCCGGCCCGCGCACCCTACGCGTCGTCTATTGGTATCCGACCCGCGCCATGACGGGCGACAGCGTGCTCTACGCGGGGCTCCTGCCGGCGCCCGGCGTGCTCGGCGGCGCGGCCCCGGTAACCGATCGCGGCACCCTGCCGGTCGTCATCTTCTCCCACGGCAATACGAGCTTCGCAGAGCAGAGCTTCTTCTTCACCGAGTTCCTCGCGAGCCACGGCTACCTCGTCGTCGCGATGGACCACACCGGCAACACGTTTGGAGGCGAGCAGGACATCCGCATCTTCCACTGGCGCCCGATGGACATCAGCGCCGTCATCGACCACATCCAGGCCCTGTCCCAAGATGCCCCACTGGCGCCACTCGTCGGTGACGCGATCGCCGTCAGCGGCCACAGCTTCGGTGGCTACACGACGCTTGCGGCAGGCGGCGCGCGCTGGGACGTCGACCTCATCCTCGCGTACTGCGTCGACAACGAGATCCCGCTCGATGGCTGCAGCTCGATCGTCGACAACGAGGCGATCTATCGCGGCAGCTTCCTCGACCCGCGCATCGACGCGTTGATCCCGATGGCACCCGGCGCGACCTTCACCTTCGGCGCAAGCGGCATCGAGCAGATCACGTTGCCGACCCTGCTCGTCACCGCCGGCCTCGACCAGACCACGACCGAAGTCGACGACGGCGACCCGACCTGGGCCCAGCTCGCGCACGTCTCCAGCGACAACCTGCGCATCGACTTCGCGACGGGCGGCCACTTCACGTTCAGCGACGCCTGCTCGTTGCCGCTCGGCATCGGTGACACGGACGGCTGCGGTCCCGCGAACCTCCCGGCGGCCGCCGCTCACGAGGCCGTCAACGCCTACGCATTGGCCTTTCTCGACCGCCACCTGCGCGGTGTCGAGAGCAACTCGGCGCTACTCGACGGGACGCTCCGCATCGAGCCCGACGTCACCTTCAGCCACGGGAATGGGCCCGCCGGACCCGAGTAGCGAGGACCTGAATCAGCCTTATCCGGCTTGGTCGGCTGGCCGCATACGGTTGACGCTCGCGCGATTCTTGGGCGCACTCGCCACATGAAAATGTACGTGATGGCGAGTCATGTTGTGCGGCTTCGGAACGCTCGCGTGCAAGGGCGAGTCGGCCGCGCCGCCGGGCGCCTCCGCGGCGGCCGCGGGCGGCGCCGCAAAGGTCAGCGAGAGCGAGTACAGCGAGGTCGATGCGAACTTGCGGGTGGTGCTGGCGGTCGCGCCCGGCTCGCGCGTGACGCCCGTCTCGCCGAAGCCGCCGGCCGGTCGCTGGAACATGGACAGCTACGTCAGCGAGTCGGGTGGCGCTCAGTTCAACGTGACGCTCGACCCGCGGCCGGTCCCGGGCAGCGAGGTGGTCGCGGTGTTCCGGGTCGAAGGCGATGGCAAGTCGCAAGAGGTCGAGGCGAAGGTCCGGATCCCCGGCACCGCACCGCTCGACATCAAGCTCGGCTTCGCAGCCGACAAGGAGTCCGAGGGCGCGCGGCTCGTGAGCTGCAATGCCGGAGGTGTCGTCGTTGGCGTCGGTGACGACCTGAAGCACGTCGGCATGGCGTGCAGCGACGGCGCGAGCACGTCCTTCTGGCTAGCGAAGGGCGCGACGAAGCTGCCGTTCGTCGCGACCTCGAAGACGCTGACGCGCATGAAGCTCGGCGGAGTCGACGCCGACTTCGAGGATGGCGAGGCGCGCGTCGAGGTCGACCCGATGGCGGCGTTGGCGCGCTCGGCCGCACTCGGCGTGGTGAGCTACGAGGGGCGCATCGACCTGCCGTTCGTATTCGAAGGGCCGGGCGGTCCGTATCACGGGACCGCGTCACTCACGCTTGGCGCGGTCGCGCCGAAGGGCTGGCTCTACGCCGCCGCGAAGGGGCCGTCGGTGTTGGCGAACGAGCGCAAGCGGCCGCCACGAAAGGCGGTTCTGGCAGCGGTGCGGGAGCAGGACGCGACCGGTGGGCTCATCTGGGGCTTGTTCATGCAGGGCGGTCGCGAGGAGAAGGACTACTCGCTGCTCGCTCAGGAGATCGACCTCGTCGCGATCGACACCGGTGCCAGCAAGGTGGTCGGCAGTTGCCCTTACGAGCGCGCGTCGGACAAGGCCAGGAAGGAGGTCGACAAGATCCAGATCGGGGCCAACGTCTCGGTCTACGATCGCAAGACCGGCAAGAAGCTCGCGACCCGCGCCTTCGAGCCCGGCCCTCACCCCGGATGCGCGAGCGAGATCCAGAGCGGCGACGGCAACTTCGTCAACAAGGCCGACGTCTTCGAGATCGAACAGTGGCTCGGCACGTTCGTCACCGACAGCATCTACGACGAGGCCCTCGGCGGAAAGTACGAGGTGGTCGAGGCGGCCGCGGCGCCCGACGTCGCTGCCTTGCCGGCGGCGACCGGCGCGATGTTGGAGCGCCTCGAGAAGGGCATCTTCGGCATCACGCGCGGTTCGACGCCGGCTGCCGTCGAGGCGATCCTCGGGGCGCCGAACCGGACGACGCCGGATGACAAGATCACGATGCGCAACTACCTCGACAACGCCGTGACGGTGGTCTTCGATCTGCCCGGCGACACCGCGGCGAGCATCAGCCTCTACGCGCCGACGGTCTATGAGAAGCTCCACGGCAAGAGCCTCGCCGATCCGCGGCTCGACCTCGCGGGGCAGCCCTTCGACGCGGTCGCCAAGGTCCTCGGCAAGCCCCTCGATGGCAGCAACGACAGCTGGGATTGGAGCCGCACGAACGGCAAGCAGGTCACGACCATCAACGCATCGTGCCAGCGCGACGAGGCCCTGCGCTGCAACACCGTCAGCCTCTACTGGCTGGTCATTCCCTGACGGGCCGTCAGCTCGTAGCCGGTGCTTCCGCCAGGCGCAAGGCGGTCGCGTAGAAGCCGTCCATCCCGTGCACGTTCGGGGTCGTCATCAGCGAGAAGCCATCGGGCGAGGTGATACCCTCGGCGCGTGCTTTGCCGAGGATCTCCTTGACGGGGATGCGCGAGAGGCGCGGCTCGGCGGCGAGGATCTTGGCGACAACCGCTTCGTTCTCGGCCGTCAGCGTCGTGCAGGTCGCATAGATCAACCGACCACCGGGCTTCAACAGCGGCAGCACGCGCAACGCGATGCGGAGCTGCAGCTCGGGCAGGCTCGCGACGAAGTCGGGGCTCATTCGCCAGCGCGCTTCGGGATTGCGGCGCATCGAGCCAACGCCGCTGCAGGGCGCGTCGACGAACACACGATCGGCCTTGCCGATGAGCGACTTCGCCTCGGGCGGCAGCGGGCCATCGGGGTCGATGACGAACGCGCGGTGGTTGGACAGGCCGGCCCGGCGGGCCCGGCGACCGAGCTCGTCGAGCTTGTGCTTGGCCATGTCCATCGCGACGAGGCGGCCCTTGTTGCGCATGATCGCGCCGAGCGCCAACGTCTTGCCGCCGGCACCCGCGCAGGCATCGACGACCAGGCCGTGCACGGGCGGCGCGACCAGCTCGGCGACGAGCTGCGAGGCCTCGTCCTGGACCTCGAACAGGCCTGCCTTGAAGGCCGCGAGCCCGAACACATTGACGCGCGCGCCGAGGTTCAGTCCATCCGCCGACCAGCGGGTCGGGGTCGGCTCGAGCGACTCGGCGACGAGCTTCTCGCTCAGCGCTTCGCGCGTCGTCTTCAGGCGATTGGCGCGCAGCGTGAGCGGTGCGCGTGCATTGAGCGCGTTGGCGAACGCGGTCGCATTGGCCTCGCCGAGCTCGCCGAGGAGGCGGTCGGCCAGCCAATCCGGCAACGAGTGCTGGAGCGCGAAGCGCAGCGTGCGGTCGGGGGTCTTGTCGATCGCCGAGAAGGTGCGCCAGACCGCGGGCCAGTCGACGTCGCCACGCTCGACCTTGGCCTGGTCGATGCCGAGCCCTTCGAACAGCATCCTGTAGGTAATGAGGTCGATCCAGGCCCGGTCGCGCGTCGGCTCGCGGCCGGGGCCCCAGGCTTCGGTCGGGATGCCGGCGCCAGCGAGGCAGTGGTCGATCGTGCGCGCGTGCCGCACCATTCCATAGAGAGTCTCGGCGACCACGCGCCGCTCGGCCGAGTGGAGGTGCTTGGCTTGGCGAAACGCCTGCGACAGCCGTTCGGTCACGAAGCGCCAGTCGCCGCGGCTCTGGGCCCAGAGGTCGAGCAAGGTCTCGCGGACGCGGGACTCGGCGGGGCGATACGTGCTCATGACCGTCACTCCTGATGCAGCAAGCACCAACGCGCTGCGGCGCGAAGTGCCGGTTCATACGCGGGCGAGCGGATTTGGCCTAACGCTTTTCAGGCGGCAGCGCCTCGGCGCTACTTCAGGAAGAGGTAGAGCCCGAAGCCGAGCTCGTAGCGTCCCCACTTGAGGTAGGCATCGCGCCACTTGCGGCTGCGCTCGCGGATGGCGCCGGCGTGCGGGTCGCCCGGATTGCCGCGGATCCAGCGCTCGGTCGCGAGCGTGCTGAGACCCTCGTAGTGGTCCATCTCGTCGCGCGTCGCGGTGTTCTGATACATCGGCGTGAAGTCCTCCTTCACGCCGAGCGCCACCACTTGATCGTGGGTGCAGTACGCGTCCTCGCCGCAGCCGAGGAAGTCCATGTAGTCCGCGTTGGGCTCGTCGTCGGTCCAGTGCCACTCGCCCAGCAGCAGCTGGCCACCCGTTCGAACCATGGCCCACGACTTCGCGAGCGTCTCGCGCAGGTCGCCGTAGGGGCGGCTGCCGATACATACGATTAGATCGTACGTCTCTGGCTCGACCTCCATCTCGTACGCCTCGCTCTCGATGAGGCGCACCTTGTCGGGTTGCAACCGACCGGCGATCTCCGCGCGCATCGACGCCTGGAAGAGAGGCGACGGCTCGACCGCGTCGGCCGAACATTGATATCGCTCGAGGATGCGGATCAGCAGCTCGCCTTTGCCGGCCGCCAGGTCCAACACCTTCGCGTCCGGTCGCAGACCGAGCAACTCGATGACCGCGTCGAGCTTGGCGCGCGACAGGGGGCAGAGCACGTCGTGCTCCGAGTGGGCGATGCTGTCGTATTTGTACGCGTACATGAGGCCTTCACCCCCTGCGGGTCGCGCGACCTTCGCACGAGGCCCAAGGGCTGTCGACTTCACCCCGTGGTCGCCCGAACCGATCGATGCCCACACGATGCCGCCACACGCTGCCGTCACACGCGCGCACTACACATGGCGCTTCCTTAGCGGCCGGGATTTGGTTATTCCCCCGCACGCATGGGGGCACTGGTCCTGTTGCGCAACGGTCGCATCGCCGAGCCGACCGGCTCGGTGGAAGCTCCCGGGCTTGGCTCGGACGAGCCAGCGGACATCCTCGTCGCCAACGGCAAGGTCGCGCTGATTGGCCGCGAAATCGACCTCCACGGCGTGCCGTTCGAGGTCGTCGACCTCGCTGGCCGCGCGGTCATCCCGGGCCTCGTCGACGCGCATGTGCACCTCACCGGTGGCGGCGGCGAAGCCGGCTTTCGCACGCGTGTGCCGCGCGTCCCGCTGGCACCGCTTGTCGCTTCGGGCGTCACGAGCGCGGTCGGCGTGCTCGGCACCGATGGCGTCACGCGCACGATGCGCGACCTCGTCGCTTGTGCGCTGGCCTTGCGCGAAGAAGGCCTGTCGGCCTGGTGCTACACGGGCAGCTACGCGATCCCGGTGGTGACGCTCACAGGCTCGGTCAAAGACGACATTGTCTTCATAGATCCGATCATTGGCGTAGGCGAGCTCGCGATCTCCGACCATCGTTCGTCGCAGCCGACCTTCGACGAGCTGCTGCGGGTCGCCTCCGACGCCTATGTCGCGGGCCTCACCGCGGGCAAGAGCGGGGTCATGCACCTGCACCTCGGCGATGGACCGCGAGGTCTCGAGCTGGTGCGCCAGGCACTCGCGACGGCCGAGCTGCCTTCACGCCTCTGGCAGCCGACCCACCTCAATCGCAATCGCTCACTGTGGGCGGAAGCCAAAGACCTCGCGCGTGGCGTTCCTTTCAAAGCCGGGCCTGCGCGGGTGCCCTACTTCGACGTGACCGCTTTCCCCGACGACGGCGACCCCGACACACTCGGCGCGGCCGAGGCCGTGCTCGACTGGCTCGCCGCGGGCCTGCCGGCGGAGCGCTTGTCGGTGTCCTCCGATGGCGGCGGCTGCCTGCCCACGTTCGATGCCGACGGCTGCATGACCGCGATGGACGTCGGGACTCCGGCGACGCTGCTCGACACGGTGCGCGCGTTGGTCGACAAGGGCGTGCCGCTCGCGCGGGCGATCGGCTTCGTGACGGCGCATCCGGCGCGCGTGCTGGGCCTCGATCGTCCGGAGCGTGGCCACAAGGGGCACATCGTGGTCGGCGGCGACGCCGACCTGGTGGTGCTCGACGAGGCGCTGACGCCGTGGTCGGTGATGGCCCGCGGGCGCTGGTTCATCAAAGAAGGCGAGGTCGTCGTACGCGGGACCTTCGAGAGCGAGTGGAGCCGGAAATGAGCCCAGCCAAATTGACTGCCGAGTCCGAACGCGGCTGGATTGTGCCGGTCGGTGGCGCCGAAGAGAAGATCCAGGATCGCCGAATCTTGAGCAAGTTTGTGGACTTGGCGGGCGGCGATCTGGCCCGCATTGCGGTCATCCCGACCGCCTCCGAGCTCCACGACACCGGTCCCCGCTACGTCCAGCTCTTCCGCGAGCTCGGCAGCGCCGCGGCCGTCGCCCTCCCGTTCTTCGAGCGCGCCGACTGCGACCGCGTCGACCTGCTCGACCAGCTCGAACGTGCCTCCGGCGTCTTCTTTACCGGGGGCAATCAGCTTCGCATCGCGACCGTGCTCGGTGGCACCCCGGTCGCGCGCCTCGTGCGCCGCCTCAACGCGGGCGGCGCGATCGTCGGCGGGACCTCGGCGGGCGCCGCGATCCTGCCCGAGCACATGATCGCCTACGGCGCCTCCGGGCCGACCCCGACCGCGGGCATGGTGCAGCTCACGCCGGGCCTCGGCCTGACCAATCGCGTCGTCGTCGACCAGCACTTCCGCCAGCGCGACCGCCTCGGGCGCCTCCTGACCGCGCTCGCCTACAATCCGTTCGCGATCGGCCTCGGCCTCGATGAAGACACCGGCGCGTTCATCGACCCCGACAACGTGATGCACGTCATCGGCTCGGGCGCGGTCACGGTCGTCGACGTTTCGCGTCTGGGCCACTCGTCGATCGCCGAGGCCGACGCCGGCAATCCCATCTGTATGACCAACGTGCGCCTGCACATCCTGCCGCATGGTGGCAGCTTCGATCTCCATCATCGCGAAGCGCATCATCCCGAGTAATTCGCTTCGCGAATTCGGGTTCGGACGGGAGAACCCCGAGCTCGGGAACTTTCTCTTCGCCTTGCTGTCAGGGCCATACAATGCGGCTTGCCCTCGTGTTCGAGGTTGACGGTCGCAGTTCGACGACTATACTCCGGCCTCCCCGAGGGCCGGAGCACCTGCTTCCCCTTGCGCTTCTGAGGTCTCGACATGAGAACCGGACACATCCTCACGCTCCTCGGCGTCGTCGTTTACCTGATCGCGGCACTCGCAATGCCGTGGCAGCACTTCAGTTTGGCGGACGTCGAGGCGATGAGCTTCGACGTGTCGTCGCTCGGCCAGATAGCGATCGTGCTCGCGGCCTTGATGGGCGCGTCCAGTGCATGGGCGCTGATGTCGGGCCAGCGTGCGATCTCGGCACGCTTGAACCTCGGGCTGGTCGTCCTCTTGATGGGCTGGCTCGCCTACGCCAAGGCCAACAACCACTTCGGCTTCGAGCTGATGGCGTACGAAGAAGTCGGCATGCGGCTCGGCTACCTGCTCGGGATCTGGGGTGTCGTCCTGGCCCTGACCGGGACGCTGCTGGTGCTCGCGACGCTCCCGACCTGGGATGAGTCGTCGTCGTCGCTGCGCGTGCTCACGCTGCACAAGAACAAAGTCGTCGGCGACAGCATCCTCTACTTCCCGCAGGTACTCTCGGTTGCCGAGGCGCACGGCAACGACATCCCTGACACCAGCATCCGCCAGGTACTGCCGCACTTCCGCGTTACCCCTGAAGGTGACTGCAGCGTTGGCTTCTCGCCCAACTCGGCAGGCAAGCCCGGCAAGGTGACGATCAATCACCAGGGCCGCACAATCTCGGAGATCGCGGCCAAGGGCTTCAAGCGAAAGGGCCTCGCGTTCTCGCCGTTCCAGTTCGGCGACACCGGCACGGTCGACCTCGGTGACACCCAGGTCTCGTTCCACTTCGTCGCTCCGGTCGCGGGTCACACCGCGGCCCCGCTGCTCGACCGTACCGAGGTCGCCGCGTTCTCGATGGCCGCTGCAATCGTCCTGGTCTGCGTCGCTGCCTACCCGATCCTGTCGTGGCACGAGGAGCCGAAGACCCCCGCGTGGTGCGATGCGTCGGTGAAGGACGCGAAGTGCCAGGGCGTCGTCGCCAAGGCCAACGAAGTCGTGAAGGTCGCGATCGAGGACATCCCGGTGCCGGAAGCCGTCGAGGAGATCGAGGAAGAGACCTCGAAGAAGGCGGGCGGTGAGGAAGGCAAGTTCGGCGATCCGCAGCTCGACCCGAAGATGGAGTCGAAGATCCCGCTGATGGACGGCAAGATGGTCGAGCGTATCGACCCGACCAAGGTCGGCCTCACCAAGATCCTGACCGACGACCTCGCCTCGATGGACGCGGTCGCCGAAGTCCTGAAGGGCGACATGGGCGCGATGAGCAGCAAGCTCGCGGTGGCCATGGGCGGCGAGGGCAGCGAGTTCGTGCTCGGTCACGGCTCTGGCGGCATGGGCTTCACCGGTGACGGCACCGGCGGTGGCGGCGATGGGGCGGGCCGCATCATGGGCATGGGCGACATCGACACCGGCGGTGGCAACGGCGTGAAGGCCGGCCTCGGCGACAAGGGCAAGAAGCGCGTCGGTTCGGTCACCCTCGCGGGCTCGACCTCGCAGGGCTTCTGCAAGAAGGGCAATATCGAGAGCGTCGTGAAGCGCCGCGCTGGTGCCATCCGCGCCTGCTACGAGCAGCGCCTGCAGGTCAAGAAGGACCTCCAGGGCAAGATCGCGATCCGCTGGACGATCGACTCCGAAGGCAAGGTCTCTTCGGCCAACGCGACCTCGGACTCGATGGGCGACGGCGAGACGACCAACTGCCTCCTGCGCACGCTGCGTCGCATGACGTTCGAGAAGCCGGAAGGCGGCGTGTGTGTCGTGCAGTGGCCGTTCGTCTTCTCGCCCGGTTGACGAAGCGCCTTGACACACTGACCCCACTCCTTAGAATCCCGCAGCCGCCGACCCCAGGGCCCTCCCTCGGGGGGGCTGGTCGAGCCTGCTGAAGCCCTCGAAGGCGTTTGCCGATGTCCTCAACCGACCCGAAAGATCCGAACGCTCCTGCCGATCCCAACGCGGCAGTGGCGGCCGCAGAAGCGGCGCTCGCGCAGGCCAAGGCAGCGGCATCAGCGGCCGAAGCGGCCCGTGCGCGCGCGGTGAGCTTGTCGAAGTCGGCGCTGCCTTCGTCCGAAGGCGGCGTGCCGGACCTGGCCCCGAGCCGTTCGTCGCCGCCTCCGCCGCCAGCGCATGGCGGCAGTGTAAAGCTCAGCAAGGGTGGTGGGGCTCCGAAGAAGCCGGCACTGGCTGTCGACCCGCTGACCTCCTTCGCGGCCACCGGCGGTGAAGAGCGTCCGATGATCGGCAAGCAGGGGCGCATGCGCATGAGCCGCGTCGCCAACGGCACCGCGATCGCGGTGCTGTTGGTCGCCGCCGCCGCCTTCGTTTGGGTACTGACCGACGGCGACGCGAAGGCGCGCATGGACGCGGCCTTCGACGGCAACGTCTGCGGCGAGAGTGGCACCCAGTCGTGCCTCACGCTGCTCGTCACCGAGAAGAAGCGCACGCTCGAAGCTCAGTGGCGCGAGAACATTCTGCGCCAGAAGCCGATCTACGGATCGCTCAGTCTCTCGTACGAGCCGAACGACGCGACGATCGAGATGTACCAGGTCCGCTTCCGCATCACCCCGGAAGAGTGGAAGTCGGGCGCCAAGGACCTCCTCGGCACCAAGGTCTGCGACAAGACCGCCGACGGCAAAGAGAGCTGCGAAGTCCCGTACAAGGCATGGGAGAACAACATCACGGGTCAGTGCGTGGAGGGTCAGGTCCCGACCGAGATGCCGCCGATCACCGGCAAGCCACTCGTCTCGCTCGACCACTCGTTCATCCCGCTCTTCGAGACCAAGGTCGACTGCAAGACCGGCGAGGTCACTGAGGCCTTCAACTACGAGTATCGCGTCGTCATCCAGCACAAGGACTTCGATCCGAAGACGGTCTACGTCAGCCGTAGCGCGTGGACGCCGGGCCTTGGCGCGCACACGCTCGAGTTCCCGCCGCTGTCGCTCGTGCCGAGGCCGGAGACGATGCTCGACGAACTCGTGAAGTTCCGGTCGGAGCTCTTCTGCTACATGAAGAAGAAGGCACTCGCGGCCGACAAGGTGCCGTCGTCGGTGGTCGATGCCCTGCGCACCCAGAACGGCTTCGTGACGATCGAGCTGTACGACCGCACCGAGGCTCTCCTCCCCACGCCGGAGCACAAGCCCTGGTGGGATGAGCGCCTCAAGGAAATCGAAGCACAGAAGTGCGAGGAATGACGCTTGTGCCGCGCGAGTGCCTGGCGTATCGCCAGCGGTCGCAAATGAGCGAGCACAGCTAGAGTCGAGGACAGTTGGCGCGAGCAGCCCTGGGTAGGGCCGGTGACGCGAAGTGCCAGAAGGCCTGAGGGCTGCCCGGCAAAATGGATTCCGGAAACATCTGACGAGCAAGGGACGAGACCGACATGGACATGGGCAGCGCTTACCTCTTCCTCGCTGAGGCAGCCGCAGGACACGGGGCAGAGACCGACATCATCAGCCTCATCGGCCGCGCGAGTACGATCGCCAAGCTGATCCTGCTCATTCTGGCCATCATGGCGGTCGTCGCCATCGCCCTCATCATCTCCAAGTCGCTGCAGTTCCGCCGCGCCATGGACCAGAACCGTCAGTTCCTGAACGTGTTCTGGAACGAGAAGAGTGTCGAAGAGGCCTTCTCGAAGTCAGAGCGCTTCGTGAAGTCGCCGATCGCGGCGGTCTTCAAGTCGGGTGCTCGCGAGATCAAGAAGATCTCGTCCTCGAAGGGCGAGAACAGCTGGACCGTCGACGAGCATGGTCTCGCCAACGTCGGTCGCGCGCTAGCACGTTCCTCGAACACCGAGGTCGCGGCGCTCGAGAAGTACCTCGGTATGCTCGCCATCATGGCGTCGGCTGGTCCCTTCATCGGCCTGTTCGGCACGGTGTGGGGCATCATGGTGTCGTTTCAGGACATCGCTTCGCAGGGCCAGGCGACGCTCGCCACGGTCGCCCCCGGTATCGCCGAGGCGCTGGTCGCCACCGCGGCCGGTCTGTTCGTCGCGATCCCCGCCGTCGTCGCCTACAACACCTTCGCGGGTCGCGTGAAGCGCCAGGCGATCGACATGGACGGCTTCTCGCAGGACTTCCTGAACATCGTGCAGCGCGGCACGCACGGCGACTGACAACCACGCCTCTTGTGACGCCGGCGTGAGTCGGTGACCGAGGGGAGCGCCAAGCGGCGCGAAGGAAGCGACTATGGCTGGTGGTGTACCTTCAGGTGGTGGTGGCGGCAAGACGCCATCCGCAGTGTCCGACATCAACATCACGCCGCTCGTCGACGTCATGTTGGTGCTCCTCATCGTGTTCATGGTGGCCGCGCCGATGCTCGACCAGGGCCTCGACGTGAACCTGCCACAGACTGCGTCTGAGCAGATCAAGCCGGACAAGGAGAAGATCGTCCTGACCGTCTCGGTCGACAAGGAACAGCGCATCATGGTCAACCTGGCCGGCGACAAGGACGCGCAGGGCGGGGACGTGCCGGGCAAGCTGGTCGCGCCGACAGAGCTGAAGGCGATGATGCAGGCCTACGCGGCGAACCCGGATCTGGTGACGGTCAACGTCGAAGCCGACGCGTCGCTCCAGTACGGCTATCTCGCGAAGGTCATGGCGACGATCAAGTCTGCCAAGATCAAGACGGTGAACCTGCTGACCCAGGCGACGCAGGACCAGAGCCAGTAGTCTCGGATCAGGTTCAATTGGAAGGCTCGATCCCAGCGGATCGGGCCTTTCGCATTTCGTAAGCGAAGGCCACGAAGTGGCTGCCCGCGAATTCGCCGAGCAGGCTTCGGCTGCCGCTGCCGAATTCGCGAAGAGAGGCGTGCACAGCCGAGGAGCCGCGACGAGGCCAACCTCATAGGTTGCCGAGGAGCGAACGACGAAGCCCCCGCACGACTCGCGAGCGAATTCTGGGAGGATCCAACGATGAGCAGCTTACACCATCAGTCCGTCGCACCTTCGCCTGCCTCGCAGCCGTGGTCGCCGACGAGCTGGCGTGGGCGACCGATCCAGCAGCAGCCGACCTATCGCGATCCGAACGCGGTCGATGCGGCGCTCGCCAAGGTGCGTGGGCTGCCGCCGCTGGTCGCGCCAGGGGAAGTCGATGCGCTGCGTGCGCACCTGGCGAAGGCGGCTCACGGCAAGGCGTTCCTACTGCAGGGGGGCGACTGCGCCGAGCGATTCCAGGACTGCGCCAAGGACCCGATCGAGTCGAAGCTCAAGATTCTGATGCAGATGAGCCTCGTGCTGACGTTCTCGGCGCGGCTGCCGGTGATCCGCGTCGGCCGTGTGGCGGGCCAATACGCCAAGCCCCGCTCGGCCGACACCGAGATCATCGATGGGGTCGAGCTGCTGTCGTATCGCGGCGATCACGTGCATCGCATCGAAGCGACGCCCGAGGCGCGTGAGCCCGATCCCGATCGCATGGTCGAGGCTTGGTTCCGCTCGGGGGCGACCCTCAACTACATTCGTGCCTTGCTCGATGGCGGTTTCGCCGACCTGCACCAGCCGCATCACTGGCGCCTCGGCTTCGTGCGGAGCCACGCACATCGCGCGGAATACGAGGTGTTGGTCGATCGGATCCTCGACGCGCTCGACTTCGTCGAGTCGACTGGCGTGCGCAGCTCGACCTTCTCGACGGTCGAGCTGTTCTCGTCGCACGAGGGGCTCTTGATGGCCTACGAGGAGGCCGCAACCCGCGCCGTGCCGCGCGTGAACGGTCACGCTACGGAGCCGGTCGAGCGCTACTACAACCTCGGCGCCCACATGCTCTGGATTGGCGACCGCACGCGCGCCCTCGATGGCGCGCACGTCGAGTACTTCCGGGGCATCGAGAATCCGATCGGCGTGAAGGTCGGGCCTTCGATGGCACCGTCCGATCTGGTGAAGCTCATCGAGACCCTCGAGCCCGCGGATCGCCCGGGCCGCATCACGCTCATCACGCGCATGGGCGCGGGCAAGGTCGAGGCCCACCTGCCTCCGCTCATCGAGGCGGTGCGCGCCAGCGGTCGCACCGTCGTGTGGTCGTGCGACCCGATGCACGGCAACGGGACCAAGACGCCGAGCGGCATCAAGACCCGCGAGCTGGCGAAGATCCACGCAGAGCTCGGGCAGACCTTCGACGTACACGAGCGCCTCGGCACGATCCTCGGAGGGGTGCACTTCGAGCTCACAGGCGAAGACGTCACCGAGTGCGTTGGTGGACCCCAGGAGCTGGTCGAAGCGGACCTCTTGCGCAGCTACGAGACCTACTGCGACCCGCGCCTCAACTACGCGCAGAGCCTCGAGATGGCGTTCTTCCTCGCCAAGCGTCTCGAGTCGCGCCGGGCCGCACGCTAGCGGATCGCGACGGCGCCGAAGTGGGTGTCAGCACGGTCCGATCCAGGGCGCGCGGACGCTTTATTTCTGGGTCCGCCCGTGTCAGGTTCCGCCCGCGTTCTGCACCAACCTGCAGGGCCGCCAAGAGCATAATGAACGATTGGACCCTCGAGGATGCGCTCGCGATCTACAACATCCGCCACTGGGGTGATGGCTACTTCGACATCAACGGGACCGGCGAAGTGGTCGTGCATCCCGATGGTGTCGCGGCTCACAAAGCCGTGCCGTTGGCGACCGTGATCGCGGAGTGCGAGCGGCAGGGACTGCGCCTGCCGACGCTCATCCGCTTCTCGGGGATCTTGCGCAATCGCGTGCGCAAGCTGCGCGACGCGTTCAACGAGGTCGTGGCCGAGCTCGAGTACAAGGGCATGTACACCCCGATCTTCCCGATCAAGGTGAACCAGCAGCGCCGCGTCGTGGAAGAGGTCATCAGCGTCAACGAGCGGGTGCCGGGTCGCTCGGTCGGGCTCGAGGCGGGCTCGAAGCCGGAGCTGATGGCGGTGCTGGCGCTCCTCCGCGCGGGCGACACGGTCATCTGCAATGGCTACAAAGACCGCGAATACATTCGTCTTGCCCTGCTCGGCGAAAAGCTCGGCCTGAAGGTCACGATCGTCGTCGAGAAGCTCACCGAGCTCGATCTCATCCTGGCGGAGGCCGACGCGATGAACGTCGTGCCGCGCATCGGGGTGCGCGTGCGGCTCATGTCGATAAGCCGCGGCAACTGGCAGAACACCGGCGGCGAGAAGTCGAAGTTTGGCCTGTCGCCGGTGCAGGTGCTCGACCTGGTCGAACGCTGCCGCGCGGTCGGTCGCATCGACAGCGTCGAGCTCCTGCACTTCCACCTGGGCTCGCAGGTAGCCAACATCCAGGACATCAAGGCGGGCCTGCGCGAAGCGGCGCGCTTCTATGTCGAGCTGCGCAAGCTGGCGGTGCCGGTGCGCGGCATCGACGTCGGTGGTGGCTTGTCGGTCGACTACGAAGGCACGCGCTCGCGCTCGCACTTCTCGATGAACTACGGGCTGCGCGACTACGCGTGGCACATCGTGCAGACGGTGCGCGACCTGTGCGACGCGGAGAACGTGCCGCACCCCGACATCATGAGCGAGTCGGGACGGGCCATTACTGCTCACCATGCGGTGCTCGTGACCAATGTGTCGGACATCGAGACGATCGAGGACGTGCCGCCGACCGAGCCGCCAGCGGACGCGCCCACGATCGTCGACGAGCTGTGGGCGCTGCACCAGTGGCTGCGCGACGGCGGGCCCGACTTCAACGTGCTCGAGGCGTATCACGACGTGATGAACGCCTATCAGGACGCGCTCTCGCAGTTCGTTCACTCGGGCCTCACGCTGGGCGACCGTGCCTGGTGCGAGCGGGCGTATCACGCATGCTGCCGGCTCCTGCGCAAGCGTCTCGACGTGCGTCGCCGCAAGCAGCGTGAGCTGCACGACACACTTAACGAGAAGCTGGCCGATAAGCTGTTCCTGAACTTCTCGGTGTTCCAGTCGACCCCGGACGTGTGGGGCATCGACCAGGTGTTCCCGGTGCTGCCGCTGGAGCGGCTCGACGAACGTCCTGATGCGCGCGCGGTCATCCAGGACATCACCTGCGACTCCGACGGGCGCATGGAGCAGTACGTCGATGGCGAAGGCCTCGAGTCGACGCTGCCGCTGCCGCCGTGGGACCCTGCGCGGCCCTACCACATCGGCATCTTCATGGTCGGCGCCTACCAGGAGATCCTGGGCGACATGCACAACCTGTTCGGCGACACCGACTCGGTCGACGTCGAGATCGACGCGCACGGCAAGGTCGTACTGTCGAACCGGATCCACGGCGACACCGTGAACTCGGTGCTGCGCTACGTGAACTACAACCCGGAGTCGATCCTGCTGAAGCTGTCGGCCCGCCTCGACGAGGCGCAGATGGGCCCAGAGGAGCGCAACGGGTACCTCACCGAGGTGCGCGAAGGGCTCGAGGGCTACACCTATCTCGAGTAGTGGCCTCGAGTAGTGGCCTCGAATAGCTGGTCGGCCTCGTATCGCGAGGCCCGATCCGCCATCAGGCCGGCAGTGGCTCGAGCTTCACGACGCGGCGCAGGAATGCGCGGCAGGCGTACATCGCCGGCGTCAGGATGACGGCGATCACGAACTTCAGGATATAGCCGGTAAGCGCCGTGCGCAGCACGAAGTCGATGCCCGCCACTTGCCCGCCGGTGAGGCCCTGGGCGACCTGAAAGTACAGGATCGTGATGACGAAGCTGTCGAACAGCTGCGACACGACCGTGCTGCCGGTGGCGCGCAGCCACACCATCTTGCCGTTGGTGATGCGCTTGAAGAACGTGAAGACCGCGATGTCGAGCAGCGAGCCGAAGAGGAACGCGATGATCGAGCAGATCGTCATCAGCGCCGAGTTGCCGAAGACGACCTCGAACGAGTGCTCGTCGGCGGTGCCGGGGATCCCTTCGAGGATCGGCAAGAGCCGCGCGACGGCCACCAGGATGAACGCGAAGAGTGCCATGCCGAACGCGATCCACGCGATCATGCGGGCGGCCTTGTTGCCGTAGAACTCGTTGATGAGGTCGGTCAGCAGGAAGGTGATCGGGAACGGCAGCATGCCGGCCGTGTGCTCGACCGGGATGCCGGCGACCTCGACCGAGAACAGCTTCACGCCGATCATGTTGGCCACGATGAGGGACGTTATCTGCAGTGCGGCGAGCACGAGGAAGACCTTCTGACGGAGGTCGAACTTGGGCGGCGTCACGAGCGACTGTTCCATGCAACGAAGGTCCGACAAGCGCCGACGATGCGCAAGATCCGCCGAGTCGGTCGTGGGCAGCGCTCACGACTCTCGTGGCTCAGGGGATGCCGGAGAACGCGCGCAGGACACCGGCCTCGGCGGTGCGGTCGCCGGCCTTGTCGCGCAGCGTGAGGGTCGTGCTCGCGACCTCGGCGACGGGCATCAACGCCAACGTCCAGACCGCGAAGAGTGGTGGGTTCGGGGCGCGCGCGACGACGCTGGTGCGCGCGACGAGGTGGAGGCCGGTCGAGCGCACGGCGGCGAGCACCCGCTCTTCGGCGCGTGCATCGCCGCACAAGACGAAGCGGCCGTCGGATGCCAGGAGCTTCGCGCCCGTCTCGATGTAGGCCTCGACCCCGCCGCGATACTCGATGCGCGCGTAGGCGCGTTGGGCGTCTTCGGCCTCGAGCGCGGTATCGACCGGGAAGTAGGGCGGAGTGCCGGTGATGAGATCGAAGCGATCGAAGGCCCCGGGCAGCGTGCGGCCACCTTCGGGTGCGAGCTCGCGCAGGTCACCGCAATGCGCGACGACGCGCGCCTCGAGCTGGTTGTGGGCGATGTTGCGGCGGGCGAGCCCATGGGAAATCGCCTGCGCTTCGATGCCGACGAGCTGTGCCTCGGGCAGCGACCACGCGAGGTGCAGGAGCACCGAGCCGATGCCACAGCCGAGGTCGAGCACACGCTTGGAATGAGGTGCCTGCGTGACCGCGACCCAGGTCGTGACCACGTCGTCGGCCGAGAAGCGATGCCCCTTCTTGCGCTGCCAGAGCCACACGTCATGGGTGAGGCGGTCGAGGGTCAGCTCGCCGAGCTCAGGTTCGATGGGCATCTTGGGGTGGTCGCTCACGGCGGCGGACGATGTGCGTGGCGCTCGCGGAGGTCAAGCATCGCCGTGCTTCGCGCTCGGCGATATGGTTTGCCGCGTCCGATCCCCTATGGGATAGGCGCACGATGGCCGCTCCGATCGGTATCGACTTTGGGACGACGAACAGTGCGTTGGCGTGGGTGGGGACCGACGGTAAGAGTCAGGTCGCGCAGTTTTCGCTCGCGGGTGAGCTGACGCGCACGTTCCGGTCCATCCTCTTTTTTCCGGCAGAGCTCGAGTGGCTGCGCGGGATTCCGCAGGCGCTCGTCGGGCCGCGCGCGATCGAGGAGTACCTCGAGGTCGACGGCGAAGGTCGGCTGATGCAGTCGATGAAGACCTTCCTCGCGAGTCGTCACGTGAAGAGCACCAACGTGTTCGGCTATGACTACACGCTCGAGCAGCTCATCGCGCGCCTGATCCGCGGCCTCTGGGAGTCTTCGAAGACGCAGGTCGGCGAGGCTGCTCCGGGGATCGTGGCGGGTCGTCCGGTCAGCTTCGCGCGTGCCGAGAGCGAAGAGGAGAACGCGTACGCCGAGACGCGCCTACGCGCGGCCTTCCTCGCCGCTGGCTTCCCCACGGTCGACTTCGTGTACGAGCCGGTCGCGGCCGCGCTGCACTATGAGGCATCGCTGACGAAGGACGAGACGGTGCTGGTGGCCGACTTCGGCGGCGGCACCAGCGACTTCTGCCTCTTGAACGTCGGGCCCGGCTTTCGTGGTGACGTGCGCGATCCGAAGCGCATCCTCGGCACGCGAGGTGTCGGCGTCGCGGGCGACAACCTCGACATGCGCATCGTGCAGAACCTGGTCGCGCCCGTGCTCGGTGCGGGCTCGCTCTATAAGACGATGATGGGCGAGCAGCGCGAGATCCCGCCCGGCGTGTTCGAGAAGCTGCGTCGCTGGAACGAGCTGTCGTTCCTCAAGACGCGCCAGAACATGGAGATGTTGCTCGGCTACGTGAAGTCGGCGGTCGAGCCGGACAAGATCCGCTCGCTCATCCACCTCGTCGACAACAACCTCGGCTACCGCCTCTATCGCGCGGTCGAGGTCGCCAAGGTCGCCTTGTCGCACGCCGATCGGGGCGAGCTGGTGTTCGCGGATGGTCCCATCGACATCCGCGCCAAGGTCACGCGCGCCGACTTCGAGAGCTGGATTGCGCCAGAGCTCGCGTCCCTCGGCGGCTGCGTCGACGAGCTGCTGGTCGAGGCGAACGTCAGCGCCAGCAATATCGACACCGTGTTCCTTACCGGTGGAACCGCACAAGTGCCCGCCGTTCGTAAGCTTTTTGCTGATCGATTCGGCGATGACAAGCTCCGCACCGGCGACTTCCTGACGAGTATCGCGAGCGGCCTCGCGCTCTATGCGGGCCGCTCCTGACGAATCTCTGGTTGCTCTCGCCACGCCACGGCGAATTCGCGAAGTGGGGCGCGCGCGACCGAGGAGCCGCGACGAAGGGCCCGCGCGCCCCAATTTCGCGAATTTGACTAGCGCGTGAGCCCCGTCCAAGGGTCATACACCTTGGTCGCTTTCGGAATCGGCGTGCCCGCCGGCAGTATAGGCTTGCTGTTCCAGGTCATGCCGACGAACTGGTCGGCGGTCGGCAGTGGCTCGGTGCCGAGCTCCATCTCGTGGAGCATGTACTTCTTTTTGATGAGCGGCACGGCGGCAGTGCCGAAGTTCTTGAGCTGCCAGTACTTCGCCGTGTCCAGCGGGTACGGGTGGCGCGCGTCGCCGAGCGGGTCGAGCGTCAGTGCCACGGGGATCGGCGCGCGCTGCCCGAAGATGTAAGCGGCGAGCTCAGCCAGATCCGCGCTGCGCATGCGCATGCAGCCGTGCGAGAAGAACCCGCGCTCGAAGCCTTTGTCCTGCCAGATGTGGAACGCGACCAAGCCCTCGAGGTTGGTCTTCCAGACCGAGCCGTCTGGGCGCGTGAAGCTGCGCGGGATGCTGATCGGCAGGTAGGGCTTGTTGCGGAAGTACCAGGGGCTGCCGAGCTCGCGCCAAGCGAACTTCTTCTCGAGGAGGCCGTCCGCGATGACCGGCGTCATCGAGCTGATGATGCCGCTGTAGCGCACGCCGCGGTCGATGCCTCCGCCGCCGAGCGGGAACACGCGTCGGAAGCCGATGGTCTTGTCCTCCATCACCGCGCCCCACTCGGTGATGCTCACACGGTAGTGCAGGTCGAGTTCAGTGAGTGACCACTCGTCGATCTCCTCGACCTCGCCGACGTCACAGAGGCCTTCGCCAGTCGAGACCGGGACCGAGACCCGCATCACGCCAATGCGGCCGTTCTTGTTCTTCACTGTGTCGGTGTCTCCGAAGCGAAACGCGCGGCCGACGACGTCGACGACCAAGCAGTCCGAGTGCCGCTCGACGATCGCGGTCGCCATGACTTCGTTGAGCGGCAGCGTGCCCTTCAGGCGCAGGTAGCTCGCGACCATCTGCGCCGCCTCGCCGTCGAGGTCTTCGAGGCCGACGCCACGTAACGTTGGGTCGAGTAGATCGGGGTGTTCGACGACGGCGCTCTCGGCCGCATTCTGCTCGCACGAGGCTGGGCTCAAGTGGTCAGCGGCATGGGCCGGGGCCGCGAGGAGGCCAATCATGAGGAGCGGAGTCGAGAGGGCGGCGAGTCGGAGCAGCACATTCGAATTGATGCTGCCGAAGCTGGATAGACCGCGGCTCATGTCGCGGAGGGTGCGCATATCGTCCTTCTTGTTTGGGAGTGACCGGTCTCTGACGCCCGGTCCGCGTCGTGCTCAAGTTAGGCACAGCGCATTGGACTCGCCAGATTCACGTTGCATTCCAAGCAGCGTGGAGTCTCGGTTTCAACGCTCGCAACGGCCTGTATGGCCATCGCCACAGGGTCCATCGGCCCCGCACTGGCCAATGTCGGGTGCGCACGTTGCGCAGCGCATCGGGATCAGTGCATGTGCACTTCGAACGGGCGTGAGGTGCGGCTGCTCGCCGGCTCGGCCTTTGGCAAGCTCCCCCGGTGCCGGTCCAGTCTTCGCTGGTCTAACTCGTGGCATGAGCTGCGCGCCTGGGACATCTCCCAGGCGCCAGCACACGCTCATCAGCTCCGGAGCCGAGACTAGGCATCGACCTCGCGCGCGACGCTCTTGGTGGCCTTGTGGGCCTTCTTCTTCGCGCCGGTGACGCTGTCCTCGACCACCTCGCTGGCGTCCTCGATCGCGTCCGCGGCGACCTCCTTGCCCTTGCTCAGCATCTTGGTGGCGCCGTCCTTGGCGGTCTCGAACGCGCCCTTGAGCCACGATCCGATCGCCTCGCGCGTCTCAGACCCAGCCTTGGGCGCGAACAGCAGCGCCGCGCCGGCACCGAGCGCGATGCCCCCGCCGAACAAGGCGAAGTAGGGCAAGCGGCTGACAATGCTCGTGTTGCGCAGGAGCTGGAGGCCCAGGACCTTCAGGACATCGTTGGGGGTGACCTCGCTCATCTTGTCTTTTGCGGATTGAAGGATGGTCTCGAAATTCATCTCGGGCCTCTTGGACTGGGCGAGACGGCTGCTCGCGTGGCGTACGTTGCGTACGAGTTGGAGAGTGATGGGGGCGTAGGTGGCGACGACGCGAGCCGCCCGGATAACCCGGGCGACCCGTGAGCCGACGTCTGAGATCAGGCGCTGAGCTCGCTCAGCCCGGTGCCCGATCGCCATGTCAGACCTTGTTGCGACGGGCGTTGCCCTGGTCGCTCATGGTGTTCTTGTCCATCGGACGTCCCACGCCATCACCGGCGGGCTTCAAGAACGGGCCAGGCTGGTCCGACATCGTCTCGTCGTTGGGCGGGGTCTCCGCGTTCTCCTTGGCCGCGATGTGGTCGGGGGTCTGCAGGTCCTTGCGCGCATTGGCATCGCCCTTGGGGTCCTGCTTCTGCTGCTTCGGGTCCTGCTGCTGGGAGCCGCCCGTGGTCTCCTGCTCGGGCTTCGCGGCGGGCTTGGTCTGGTCGGTCTTGCCCGGGGTCTTCGGCGCGTTGTTCGGGGTCTGCATGATGGTTTTCCTCTGAGGTCTTGGATCGAGCACCGCGTCGCCGGGATGGCGCTTGGTCGCTCGAAGTACGAAAAGGTCTTGAGCAAGGCGTGTGCCGATCGCTGTCGGGCGCATCGTTGCTGGGTTGTGTGCTGCCGAGTAGGGCCCGAGCGCGTTTTCCGCTCGGCGATCGCGGGCAGCGCGGGGCGGGTCCCATCGCAGCTGGTACGTTTCGCCCCTCCGGGTCGCTGGGCCAATTGCCCACGCATCTACTTAGGTGCATCCTCGCCGCGCCTCGCGCCCGTTGTGCGAGCGAAGCCTTCGCGAGCGAGTTGGGACGTCAGATGAAGATCACCGAGCGACGTGTCTATCGTGGGCCGAACCTGTACGCCCACTTCCCTTGCATCCGTTTAACGATTGATCTCGGAGTCTTGGAGCAGCACCCATCAGCGAAGATCGACGCCTTCAACGGCAAGCTGGTCGCGCACCTGCCGACCCTGGCCGAGCACACGTGCTCCTATGGAACGGCCGGCGGCTTCATCCGCCGCCTGCACGACGAAGGCGAAGGCACCTGGCTCGGCCACGTGCTCGAGCACGTCGCGATCGAGCTACAGCAGAAGGCCGGCGCCCACGTCACGTTCGGGAAGACGCGCGGCACCGGCACGCCCGGCGAGTATCACGTCGTCTTCGCCTACGAAGAAGAGCGCGTCGGGCTCGCCGCTGCCGACCTCGGCATGAAGGTGTTGGCCGCATGCCTGCCGCCCGAGCTGCGCGTCGGTGACCTGCACCTGCCGGAGGACTTCGACTTCGAGGTCGAGCTGCGCGACCTCATCGGGCTTGCCCAGCGGCGCCAGTTCGGACCGTCGACCGGCTCACTGGTGCGCGCCGCGGAAGAGCGCGACATCCCCTGGATCCGCCTGAACGACCAGTCGCTCGTGCAGTTCGGGCACGGCCGCTACCAAAAGCGCATCCAGGCGACGGTCACGTCCGAGACGCGCCACATCGCGGTCGAGATCGCGTCAGACAAGGAGCAGACCAACAAGATGTTGGCCGACCTCGGACTGCCGGTGCCGCGCCAGGACCTCGTGCGCAGCACGCGCGAGGCGGTGCGTGCGGCCGAGCGCATCGGCTATCCGGTCGTCGTCAAGCCGTACAACGCCAACCACGGTCGCGGCGTGTGCTTGAACCTCACGAACGCCGAAGAGGTCGCGACGGGCTACGCGACCGCGTCCGAGATCACCGGCCGCACCTGCGTCGTCGAGAAGATGATCATCGGCTTCGACCATCGAATGTTGGTCGTCGGCGGAGAGCTTATCGCCGTCAGCAAGCGCGTGCCGGGCCACGTGATCGGCGACGGTCAGCACACGATCCGCGAGCTGGTCGACATCGTGAACAGCGACCCGCGCCGCGGCATCGGGCACGAGAAGGTGCTGACCCGCATCGAGATCGACCATCAGGCCGAGAAGCTCATGGCCGAGGCCTCGGTCACGGCCGACTCGGTGCTCGAAGACGGCCGCCTCTTCTACCTGCGCTCGACCGGCAACCTGTCGACCGGCGGCACCGCCATCGACATGACCGACGTGTGCCACCACGACAACCGCGAGATGGCCAAGCGCGCGGCGCTGGCGATCGGCCTCGACGTGGCCGGCATCGACTTCCTGTGCCCCGACATCTCGAAGTCCTATCGGGAAAGTGGCGGCGCCATCTGTGAGGTCAACGCGGCGCCGGGCTTCCGCATGCACGTCGCCCCGACCGAGGGTAAGCCGCGCGATGTCGCGAAGCCCGTGATGGACATGCTGTTCCCGCCGGGCACGCCGGCGCGCATCCCGATCGCGGCGATCTCGGGCACCAACGGCAAGACGACCACCGCGCGCATGCTGGCGCACATCCACAAGATGGCCGGCCGCACGGTCGGGCTCACGACGACCGACGGCGTCTACATCGACGGCGAACGAACCGTCTCAGGCGATATGACCGGGCCGACCTCGGCCTCGATGGTCCTGCGCGACCCGACCGTCGACCTCGCGGTCTTGGAGACTGCCCGCGGCGGCATCCTGCGCGCGGGTCTCGGCTTTCGCGACTGCAACGTCGGCTGCGTGCTGAACATCTCGAGCGACCACCTCGGCATGAAGGGCGTCGACACGCTCGAGCAGCTCGCCGAGGTGAAGCGCATCGTGATCGAGGTCGCGCGCGACGCGGCCATCCTCAACGCGGACGACCTCTTGTGCCTGTACATGGCCGAGCACACGGCGGCCAAGCGCATCGGCTACTTCACGATGAACGCGAAGAACGACCTGGTGCGTCGGCACATCCGCGCCGGCGGCATGGCGGCGGTGCTCGAAGAGGGCATCAACGGCCACATGATCACCATCTATGATCAGGGCAGCCACGTGCCGCTGCTGTGGACGCACCTCATCCCCGGCACCCTCGAAGGCAAGGCGCTGCACAACGTGCAGAATGCCCTCGCGGCCACGCTGATGGCCTATGCGATGGGGGTCAAGGTCGACAACATCCGGCAGGCGCTGCGCACCTTCGACACCAGCTACTTCCAGGTGCCGGGCCGCCTCAACGTGTACGATGAGCTCCCCTTCAAGGTGATCCTCGACTACGGGCACAACCCGGCCGCCGTGCGCGCGATGGTCGATCTGACCAAGCGCCTCGACGTCGCTGGTCGGCGCTTGTGCGTGCTCGCCGCGCCGGGCGATCGTCGCAACGAAGACATCATCGAGATGGCCCGCATCATCGGCGAGTCGAAGACGTTCGCGCACATTTTCTTGAAGCGTGACGATGACTTGCGTGGTCGGGGTGCGACCGAGATCCCCGACCTGATGCGCGCCGCGCTGATTGCGGCCGGCTATCACGAGGAGCGCATCACCACGATCCCGGACGAGCGCGAGGCGGTCGACGCGGCGCTGCGATATGCGCAGCGCGACGACCTGCTGTTGATCTTCGGCGACGCGATCTCGCGTTGCTGGAAGCAGGTCACCAAGTTCGAGCCGGGCTTGGACACGGTGAAGAAGAAGTCGGACAAGCCCGCGCCGCCGCCGATTGACCCCGGCATCTTTTCTGGCGAGCCGGCCGGATCGATGGGTGGTGACGCGTTCGTCGAGGACGCGCGCGGCGTCATCCTGTCGCGCGAGTCCGAAGACTGAGGCGGGGCCGTGAAGGTCGAGAACGCTCGTCGCCTGACCGGCCGCGGGTTCTTCCTGCCGGGGGCTGGTGCCGTGGTCGAGCTGTGGCTCGAGGCCGGGGACGATCGCACCCCGCTCGAGCTCGCGTGGGACGCGGTGCTGCTGCAGGTCCTGGCGCGACTCGGGATCGGGCGCGACGCGGTAGCGCTGCACACACGTGCGAGCGGCTGGACGACCTCGATCGCGGTCCCGATCGACCAGCTGTTGGCGGTTGCCGACGTGCTCGAGGCCGCGGGATTGTCGCTCGCGGCAACGACCGAGGTTCCGTTCAGCGAAGCGCTGCTGGACTTCGAGGCGGCACTGGTGGCGCAGGCCAATCCGGCGCTGCTCGCGTTGGAGGCCGCGGCGAAGGCGTGCCGCGTGCCGTTCTTGTGGGATGACGACGCGGTGTCGCTCGGACTCGGCGTGCACGCGCAGGTGTTCCTGCCGACCGCGCTGCCGGCCGTCGCGGAGGTAGCGTGGGAGCAGCGCGGTAAGGTGCCGACGGCGATGGTGACGGGCACCAACGGCAAGACCACGACGACGCGCATGACGGCGGCGATCATGGCCGCGGCGGGCTACGTTGTCGGGCTCAGCTCGACCGACGCGATCGAAGTCGCGGGCGAGATCGTCGAGGCCGGCGACTGGACGGGACCCGGTGCGGCCCGGCGCGTGCTGCGCGATCCCCGCGTCACCGTGGCGGTCCTCGAGACCGCGCGCGGCGGCATCCTGCGGCGCGGGCTCGCCTATGAAAGGGTCGACGCCGCGGTCGTCACGAACATCGGCGAGGACCACTTCGGCGACTACGGCATTACCTCGATCGAGGACATGGCGCGCGTCAAAGCGGTCGTGTGGGACGGCGTGAAGCCCGGCGGCAAGCGCATCGCGAACGCGGGCTGCCCGGTGTCGCAGGCGCACCTCGCGCGGGCCGTGCCCGCTCTGATCGGCGGCAACGACTGGGTGCTGTTCGGACGCGTGCATGAGGGTGTGCTCGCGCGACACGCGGACGCGGGTGGCGAGGCCTGGTCGATTGAAGCCGGGGCGCTGACGCATTGGCAGGGGCGTCTCGCAACGTCGGTCGTCGTGGTCGCTGACATCCCGGCGACGTTCGGTGGGGCCGCCGTGCACAACATCGACAATGCGCTCGCGGCGGCGGCGGTGGCCTTCGCGATGGGGGCCGACCACGCTGCGATCGCGGCCGGCCTCGGCGCCTTCGGGCGCACGCCGCACGACAACCCCGGGCGCCTCGAGGTCTATGCGCTAGATGGCGTGCGCATCGTGCTCGACTTCGCGCACAACGCGCATGGCGTGCATGCCCTCGCACCAGTCATCGCGAGCCTGCGCGCGTCCCATCCCGGATCACGACTGTTCGTCGTGGCCGGGCAGGCAGGCGATCGATCGGACCACGACATGTTCGAGCTCGCGCGCGAGGTCTATGCGCTGGGTCCCGATCGTGTCGCTGTGCGGCCAATGATCGGTTACGAGCGCGGGCGTAGGCCGGGCGAGGTCGAGGCGGTGCTGCAGGCGGCCTTTCGCGATCTCGGGCTGCCTGTCACGAGCTTCACTACCGTCGCCGATGAGCTCGAAGCGCTGGCGCTCGGGCGCGCGTGGGCCAAGCCAGGCGACATCGTGCTCATCATTGTACACATTCAGCGCGACGCCGTGCAGGCCTGGCTCGCGGGTCAGGCGAGTTCACGTGATGCGCACACGGCCAGCGGTCGCGTCGCGTAGCGCGGCCTCGAGCGCCGGCACACGCTCGCTCGCGACCCGCACGACGAGGCTGACCTCGGTGCCGTAGTCGGCGCTCTCGTGGCTTGCCTGCGCGGCCGCGAGCGCGCCTTGCACGGCGCCCGAGGCGGTGTAGTCGAACGTCAACGAGAGCCGGGTGGTCGCCACGAAGGCAACGATTGTCGCGGCTTGCAGGAGTATTCGCGCCGTGTCGCCGTAGCCCTTCGCGAGGTCGCTGGTCGAGAGCTTCTGGGTGCCCGGATAGCGTGTGACGATGACGACCGCGTTGAGCACCGCGACTTGATCGAGGCGCTGCAGGATCGACTTGCCAGCCGTGCCGATCGGCTCGCCGCCATCGGACCAACCGAAGTCCGCGGGCACCGGGCCGCTGCGCCACGCGAACCCGTGATGAGCCGCATCGGGATGTTCGGCGCGCGTCGCGAGCATGAGCGCCTTGGTCTCTTCGGCGGCGCTCGTTGGGTCGAACGGGGCCGCGCGGGCGACGAAGCGCGCGCCCTTGAGCTTGTCGCCGTCGACGGAAAGCGCGGTCGCGAGGGTGCGGAGCTCGGTTGCAGGGCCGCTCATGCAGTGTTGGGTAACACGGTCACTGGTCGCGCGGAACGCACTTTGCCTTTGTCATGGGCGCGTTGGCGGTCTCTCGTCCGCTCCGTGACCGGCGGATCGGACCGTGCTAAGCGCCACGCCGATGTCGGCCCCAATCCCCAGCGACAAGTCGCCGATCGCCCTCGCGCAGCGCTGGGTGATGGCCGTTCCGTGGCATGCCGTACTGCGCTGGAACGCGCCGTGGGATCGCTTCGGGTTGGTGCCTCGCCCGGCGCGCTCGGCCGAGGCGGTGCACGCGCTCGAACGGCATTGGCGGATCGTCACCAGGCAGGATGTCGAGTGCACGCTGGCGTCACTCAGCGCGTCGGCCAATGCGCGAGACGCGGCCTGGCACCTGAGCAGTGCCGTGCTCGTCGCAGAGCTCGCGTACGCCGCCTTCCTGATGGACGAGGCGCGCGCCTGGCAGGCCGCGGTCGATGCCGCGCGCGCCCTGCAGCGGCATCATCGCGGCTGGTTCTCGATGGCCGAGGGGTACCTGCGGGGGCTTGCTGTTCATCGCCCCGAGTTGCCGGACCCGACCGCGCGAGACTTCCTGATAGGTCTCCATGCGCGAGCCGATTCACCTTGGAATACGCTCGCTTGGAACACCGAGCTGCCGGAGTGGATCCCGCCGCCGCTCGCACGTGAGGACCTGCCGGTCATCGATGTCGACAGCGACGAGGCCTTCGACGCCGCGCTAGAGCAGTCCGCGGGCGCCAGGATCAGACTCGCACCCGGCACCTACCTCGGCCCGTTCGTGCTCGATGGCCACGTGATCGAGCGCGCCGAGCATGCGCCGCACGGCACCGTGGTCATCGAGTCCGACGAGGGCCCGGTGCTCGCGGTCGCCAACGGTGCCTGCCTGCGCGGCCTCATCCTGCGCGGCTCGCCCGATGCCGCCGCGGTCGAGTCCGACGGCGGCTTCCTGCGCATCGAGGACTGTCGCTTCGAGGGCGGCAGCGTCGGCCTCGCGGTGACCGGCGACAGCGAGCGCGCGATCGTGCAGCTCGACTCGCTCGTCTTCGAAGGCTTGTCGGACTCCGCGATTTCACTCGCTAATACGACCTGCATCGCGCGCGACATCGCCATGACCAGCGTTGGCGGTGCCGGCTTCGCGCTGGAAGGCTCACGCGTGAGCCTCGAGGACGCCTTCATCGAGGCCGCCGAGCGTGCCGGGGTGATCGCCGTCGGCGGCGAAGTCATGCTGCGCAAGGTGCGCATCCACGACGCCGAACTCTGGGGGATTGCGCTCTCGGGCGGCGCCCGCGCCGAGCTCGTCGATGTCGAGCTGATGCGCTCGAACATCGGTCTACGCGCGGCCGACGGGGCCGTCATCCAGGCCGAACGTTGTCGCTTCGCCGACGCCGCGACCGCCAACGTCGAGCTGCTCGACATCGCCGGCGCACGCTTTATCGACTGCCACGTGACCGGCGGTGGCTGGTCCGGCGTATGGCTCCACCCCGGCAACGGCGCGAGCTTTCGCGGTGGCCAGGTCGGCGGCTCGCGCCAGGCCTGCATGATGATCGAAGGCGGCCGCGACGTGTCGCTGTCGGGCGTCGGTATCGGCCCATCGCATGAAGGCGGCGGCCTCTTCATCGCAGCCGCGGCCGACGTCATGGCCGAGGGCGTGTTCGTGTCCGGCGCCGCGCTGGCCGGGGTCGAGGTGCGCGCAAGCCGGCTCATCGCGAACGATCTCCGCGTACGCGGTTCGGTCGAGGGCATGCTCTTGCGCGACGGCGCGCGCCTCGAAGGCCATCGCATCGATCTCGCCGAGATCCGCGGCACCGGACTCTGGCTCGCGTGCGGCAGCGCGTCCGTCGCCGGGCTCGGCGTGCGCAAGGTCGGCTTCGGCCTGGTCGTCGCCGTCGAAGGCAAGATGCTCGTGCAGAACCTCGTGTGCGCGCATACGCCGGTCGTCGCGCAGATTGAAGGTGGTTGCCTGGCACTCACCGGGCGGATCACGCTGGGCGGTGGCGCGGTGCGGGTCAAGGCCGGTCAGCTCGCCGCGCGTGGCCTCGAGAGCACTTGCCTGGCCATCGGCGACGCTGAGGTCTACCTCGAGGGCGGCGGCGCGGCGGCCCCGGGTGCTATCGACGTGCAAGGTCGATCTCGGCTCGTGCTCGTGAAGGTCATGCTCGGCGAGGATGCGCTCGCGTCGAACGGCGACTGCGAGATCGTGCGTGACCCGACCCCGGCCTCGGCGGCCGCGCTGGCGCCACTATCGATTGAGCTGATGCCCGAGCGCTTCGCCACCTGGGGCGTCGTCGCTGATGCGCCCATGTTGCTGCGCCTGATCACCACGCTCGTCACGCGCTTTGGCCTCGGCGACAAGGTGTCCTTGCATGAGACGCCGAGCGGCGTGCGTATTGATGGTGCCTTGCCCGCGATCGCACGGCTCGCGCCCAGCCTCGCCACATTGTTCGCCGAGGCCGGCGCGCTCGGTGTGTTGCTGGCCGATCTGATCGGCCCACCGAAGTCCGAGACGCGAGAGCCCACTGGTCCGCGCGGCCTCGCCTGAGAATTCGCTCGCGGGACGTGCGGGGCCTTCGTCGCTCGCTTCTCGGCAACCTATGAGGTTGGCCTCGGCGCGGCTCCTCGGGCGCGCACGCCCCGCTTCGCGAATTCACCTTGACGGCGGCCCGTGCGGGGCCTTCGTCGCTCGCT
>Ga0209181_10000686_pt1 | contig 62450 bp, 63 predicted proteins | sample MAT05_FD_187208 | JGI IMG/M metagenome (GOLD analysis project Ga0209181, IMG submission 187208) | Freshwater microbial communities from Lake Fryxell liftoff mats and glacier meltwater in Antarctica - MAT-05 (SPAdes) (version 2) | ecosystem: Environmental > Aquatic > Freshwater > Ice > Liftoff...
TTGCCAGACTGTAATTGCTTTAACGCTGCATTAAAATCAAAGGGTTCCATAAAATATCATTCCTGGTTTTTACTAGATTACCGAAATGACACAGAATTTCTAATACTCCCGGTGAAACTGCGCATGCCCTAGTCTTTTTTGTCTAGCCCCTTTTCTGGTTGTTACCCCTTTTTCTTTGCCTTGCATCGCACAATTGATTCCACGTCATTATCAATGGCACAACCACATTTGAAGTTTGTTTTTTCTTTCTGTTCTTCGAGATTTGATAACCATTCCTTGTATCCGGCCTTAGCAATGGGCTCATCACCGGCCTTTATCGCTTTTTCAAGAAAGTACATCGCCCTGTAACAACGTGCCGGGGATGATCCGATTAATTGAGCAGCATAAGGGCCATATATATTCTGACTACCATTCTGAATAGCAATTTCCATCCAGTACTCGCTATGCTTGCCTGGAATAATTGCCAGCGTTACGGCCGCGTTAGCATCACCCGATAATGCAGCAAGAACTTCTGAGTCATTAATGTCTATGACAGGGTTCTTTGAGGTTGGATATGTCGTCTCTTCTTGATAAGCCTCCATCGCTCCAACATCACTAACTACTGGAGTGCGCGACTGCTCATTACAACCAAAAATGAGTGTCGCGATCAACAAAGTAAGTAAAAAATATCTTCCCTTCATCTGCCTTCTCCAATATATGGCAATTGGTCCAGCCCATCGAATATCTGCTTACCGTCTTGATAAATGTCAAACTGTGCACCTGGGATTCTAACTGCTTTCAATTCACCCTTCGTCCAAAGAGCGTCTGCTGGAAACAATTCATGTGTTCCGTAACCTCCAACCAATGCGTCTGTGCCTTTAATATAAATTTCGCTGCCCGCGGCCCTGCTAAGGGCTGATAGAAATGAAACTCCATTTCTGTCCTTGATGCCCGAGCCGCACCCACCTACCAAGATAGTGTGATACTTACCTTCAGCCACATCCTTTTTGATTACATCCCAAATTTGTTTTCCCGAATATGAACCTACCTCTTCAGTTCCTGGGAGTCTAATTGAAATTGTTTGATGATTGCCTTCCTCATAGTCTCGCTCGAAAGCATCGTCGTGAAAAACAATCATATAAGAAAACAAGGACAACCAAGGATTTCAGTAGCGCTCCGCCGCCTCCAAGCCAGATAAGTGATTGCCGTCGATCACAGTTATCAAAAATCATCGCAGTTCGCGGTGCTTTTCGTTTTACAACCCCAATAAAAAAACATCGCCCGCACGCATTTCTCCCTTTCAGGCCAATAGGTTTCATTGCGATGCCTCAGCGTTGTTTTTCTAACGCCAATGCCGTGCCAATGCCTTTTAACCAGCCTTGCTTCAAACGCTCCGCCAATGCCATCAAATCTTGTGCTTCACCGACGACACGCCAGTAGCCCGAACCGATAGCTTTGACCCGCGTTGTCCAGCGTTCCGGATGGCTTTCAAATTGCTTCAATACTCGGGGTATGGAACCGGGAATGGCTCCGCGTTTATCCGGGCGTACTTGTTTGCCAGTCCACTGCACCAATTCGATGTAAGCGTCTAATCGGACGGGTAACAATGCGATCAAGGTGCCTGCAATGGGTTTGATGTTTTGTTTTAGCGGGGCATGGCTCTGCTTCAAGGCTTTCAAGCGCTCATGAATACTGGTGTGCCGCGAATGCTCCAAACGTTTGGTCATGCCAGCTCGTATCGGGTTGAGATCGACATAGGCCATCGCCGCCAGTAGGGCTTTGTCATCGCACAAGAGTTGTGATTTGAAGCGACCTTCCCAGAACCGGCCTTTGCAGTTGTCTTCATGATTGGCTTGACGGGCAATGGGCTCGGCCAAGCATTTCATCAGCCAGGAAAGATTGCCCAAGCGATGACGAATAACTGCCATACGGTTTGGATTCGCAATAAGCGCTTGTGCTTTGAAAGCACGTGCCTGTTCGCTTTGTTCGCGTGGCGGGAATAATCGAACCCAACGCATCGCCACGATTTCATCGGACCATGACTGCACGGCACTCGGGTCTAGATGTAACACGATATGCAGATGGTTACTCATGACCGCATAGGCGTGAATGGCAACGGCGAAACATTCGGCTACTAAATGCAAACGGTCTTCGACCCATGCCTTGCGATGTTCAAAGCTCTGATGGGTGTAGTGGTCAATGCCGCATAAAAAAGCACGGCGGACACAGCGTTGAACGCAGTGATAAGTACCCGCGGTGTCTAGGGGGATAAGTTGGGAACGGGCTTGAGTCATGACATTAGTTTGCGATGACGAATGAGCAAAAAATGTAGGGGGAATCTGAATTGCGTGTCAGGGAAGCTAGGTATTGTGGGTGTCCGCAAGTCTCGCGGTGGGTGTCCGCAAGTCTCGCGCAAGCCTCGGGTGTCCGCAAGTCTCGTCGCAAGTCTCGCAGTGGGTGTCCGCAAGTCTCGCATCCGCGAGTCTGGGTGAGTCTCGTCATTCGCGGGCCAGGCTGGACGTGCTGGAAGGAATCGAACTAACTCATCATCATTTTGGCTGTCGGCTTGAGCGGATGGAATACATTCTGGATTTGTCATATGAATAATCAATTTTGCTAATGCAGGCATTTCCGCAGGGAATTTAGTTGACGAAAAATGTCGTGGCCTTCATAATTCCGCTTCTGCGCCCGTAGCTCAGTTGGATAGAGCACCAGGCTACGAACTTGGGGGTCGGAGGTTCGAATCCTTCCGGGCGCGCCAAATCAGCGAAAAGTAAACTGCGTTCAGCAGCCATCTTCAAACTGATGCTATAAGTTGTGAGCAGTTCAACAGGTTTTATCGGGGTATAGCGCAGTCTGGTAGCGCGCCTGCTTTGGGAGCAGGATGTCGGGAGTTCGAATCTCTCTACCCCGACCAACTGTTGAAACGCAGTTTTAATGATTTATTGTGCCAAAATCAGGCTTGAGCGCCCGTAGCTCAACCGGATAGAGCACCGGCCTTCTAAGCCGGCGGTTACAGGTTCGATTCCTGTCGGGCGCGCCATTTGTGGTGTTATAGTTTATTCCTGCGGTGGTTGTAGCTCAGCTGGTTAGAGCATCGGATTGTGATTCCGAGGGTCGTGGGTTCGAACCCCATCATCCACCCCAAAATAAGTCGCTCAGCAATTCGTTGGGTTCGACAACTCTTAAAAACGGTTTCCAAGTGACATTCCAGAATGCAGGACTGCACGTGTCTGTATTGCTGTGCTCGTGTTTTGCAAGTGGCCGAAGACTTCCACCCCGGCAGCTTAATGCGGCATAATACGCAGCTCAGCCGCTGATGCGGGTGGTTTTGCGTGATTCGGGCCGTTAGCTCAGTTGGTAGAGCAGTTGACTCTTAATCAATTGGTCGAAGGTTCGAATCCTTCACGGCCCACCATTGCCATCTGCGTTGCGGCGAGTAAGTTTTGCGAAAATGGCGGAATTGGTAGACGCCCAGGTTTTAGGTACCTGTGCCGTAAGGCGTGAGAGTTCGAGTCTCTCTTTTCGCACCATCCAGTCGCAGTGTATTTGACCAATACACTCGATTTTATTCATATCGCGCTCAAAGCGCGGCAGCAGGAGTTGTTATGCAAGTTTCGTTGGAAAACACCGCTAATCTTGAACGCCGTATGACGGTGAATGTGCCCGCAACGCGTTTGAATGAAGTGGTAGAAAGCCGCCTTCAAGAAATTGCCCGCACCTCGAATATGAAAGGTTTTCGTAAAGGCAAAGTGCCTACGAAAGTGATCGAGCAGCGTTTCGGTCAACAAGTTCGCGCAGAAGCCTATGGCGATTTGGTTCGTATGACTTTTGGCGAAGCTGTGCGTGAAAAAAATCTGTTTCCAGCAGGCACCCCCAATATTGAAGCCGGTAAAAATGGCGAAGATGGCGAAATCAGTTTCTCGGCCACTTTTGAAGTCGTGCCGGATTTCGGCAACATCGATGTCAGCAGATTGGAAGTGCTGCGCGAAACGTCGAAAGTCGAAGACAGCGATATCGAAAATATGATTGAAACCTTGCGCCAGCAACGTCGTGGCTGGATGCCCGTCGAAGCCGCTGCCGAAGTCGGGCACTTGGTCAATGTCGAAACTTTCGCGCAAACCGATGAAGTCCGTTTGCCTGCTGAAGGTTCGGAAAAAGGCGCAACTGTTATTGGCTCGAATGTCATGTTCCCTGAAATTGAAGCGCAATTGGTCGGTTTGAAAACCGGCGATGAGCGAACCGTTGAAGTGACGTTCCCGAATGATTGGCGTGTCGCCGAACTTGCCGGTAAAGCCACGAAAGTGACTGTGATCGTCAGTAAAGTATCGCAACCAGTTATGCCCGACGTAGATGAAGCTTTCATAAAAAGCTTTGGCATTCGTAGCGGCAAGCTCGACCAATTCCACAAGGAAGTTCGCAATAATCTGGAACGCGAATTGAAAGGCAATGTAATGTTTCGTCTGCGTGCAGAAGTCGCCAAAAAATTGATTGCTGCGTATTCGCATGTCGAATTGCCACCTCGTTTAGTCGTGGCAGAAGCGCAAAGCATGGCACGTACAGCTGAACAGCAGGCTCGACAACAGGGTCCGCAAGTGACTTTGTCGCATGAACAATTCTTATCGGGCGCCCACAACCGCGTTGCGGCAGCACTTTTGGTCGGCGAAATAGCCCGTCAAAATGACCTGAAACTGGATTCGGCACGCTTGAAAGAAACTATGCAGCTTATTGCCTCGACTTACGAAGATCCTTCACAGGTCATTGAACTTTACCGAAACGATCCCAATATGATGTCTCAACTGCAGAATCGCGTGATGGAAGAGCAGGTGATTGATTGGATTGCCGAACGCGCGCAATCTACTGAAACCAGCCTGAGCTTCACAGACGCCATGCGACCGGCTGCTTAACGGCACAAATTGGAGAGCAAATATGCAAGCTACAACGGGTTTGAACTTGGTGCCCATGGTCGTAGAGCAGACCCCGCGCGGTGAACGTGCGTACGATATCTATTCACGTTTATTAAAAGAACGCGTTATTTTTCTGGTCGGCCCTATTGATGATTACGTCGCCAATGTGGTGGTTGCGCAATTGCTCTTTCTGGAAGCTGAAAATCCGGAGAAAGACATTAGCCTGTATATTAATTCACCTGGTGGCGTTGTCACTGCGGGCATGGCGATTTACGACACCATGCGCTTTATTAAACCTGACGTTAGCACTATTTGCGTCGGACAAGCGGCCAGTATGGGCTCGTTCTTACTTGCTGCCGGCACCAAAGGTAAGCGCTATATTCTGCCAAATTCACGTGTGATGATTCATCAGCCCTCCGGCGGCGCACAGGGCCAGGCAAGCGATATTGCCATTCAGGCTAAGGAAATTCTGTATTTGCGTGAACGCCTGAATGCCGAATTAGCCAAAAATACCGGGCAAACTGTCGAGAAAATCTCCCTAGACGTCGAGCGTGACTACTTCATGGCAGCCGAAGAAGCGAAAACCTACGGGGTTGTTGACAGTGTTCTGAGTAGCCGCCCGGAAGACAGTATTCAGGCAGGTTAATTGGTTTTTATGTGTATGTCCAAAGCCATACCAGTTTAAAACTGATGGCTTTGTGTCCATAAAAGCTGTGTTATTCTCAAATCGTACATATTTGGCCTCATAGGCTAGGTGAAAGCATGACTGACGAACGTCAGGGCCGTTCCGGCGACAATAGTAAAGTTTTGTACTGCTCTTTCTGCGGCAAAAGCCAACATGAAGTGCGGAAGCTAATTGCAGGCCCAAGCGTATTCATCTGTGATGAATGCGTTGAGCTATGCAACGACATCATTCGCGAAGAGCTTGAAGAAAAAGCATCGGCTGCCCGCAGCCATTTGCCAAAACCGCGCGAAATTCTTGAAGTACTTGATCAATACGTGATCGGACAACCACGCGCCAAGAAAACTCTATCGGTCGCTGTTTATAATCATTACAAGCGAATTGAATCGCGTCAGAAAAATGACGATATTGAATTGGCGAAATCCAATATTCTTCTGATCGGTCCCACTGGTTCGGGCAAAACGCTCTTGGCGGAAACATTGGCGCGGTTACTGAATGTGCCTTTCACCATTGCCGACGCCACGACGCTCACTGAAGCGGGTTATGTTGGCGAAGATGTTGAAAACATCATCCAGAAATTGTTACAAAAATGCGATTACGATGTTGAAAAAGCGCAAAGCGGTATTGTTTACATCGATGAAATCGATAAAATTTCCCGCAAGTCTGAAAACCCGTCGATCACCCGCGATGTTTCCGGTGAAGGCGTTCAACAGGCATTGCTGAAGTTGATTGAAGGCACAGTGGCTTCAGTCCCGCCGCAGGGCGGACGAAAACATCCGCAGCAGGAGTTCCTGCAGGTCGATACTAAAAACATGTTGTTTATTTGTGGTGGCGCTTTTTCCGGCCTCGATAAAATTATCCAGCAGCGTTCGACTGAAGCGGGCGGCATCGGCTTTGGTGCGAAGGTCAAAAGCCAGGAACGTAAAGCAGATACTGGCAAATTATTGCATGATGCAGAGCCTGAAGATTTGATCAAATTCGGTTTGATCCCAGAATTTGTTGGACGCTTGCCAGTGGTCGCCTCGCTGGAAGAGCTTGATGAGCAGTCGCTGGTAAAAATTCTGACAGAACCGAAAAATGCGATCAGCAAACAATTTAAAAAATTATTTGAAATGGAAGGTGTTGAGCTGGAAATACGCCCTGATGCCTTGCTGGCAGTTGCGCGCAAAGCCCTGAAGCGTAAAACCGGTGCACGCGGCTTGCGCACCATTCTGGAATCAGTATTGCTTGATACGATGTACGAATTACCCTCGATGGAAAACGTCAGTAAAGTCGTGGTGGACGAATCGGTGATTAATCATCAAACCGAACCCTACATCATTTACTCGAATACTGCGCCGCCAGCACGCGCAGCGTCAGGCGATTAAGATCTTCATGTTTGCAAAACTTAATAACGGGCCGATATCATCGGCCCGTTTTTCTTTGTGTATTGTATGTGGCATTTAATGTGCATTGCGTTAGCTGCTTGCAAGTCGGCCAGAGCACCCCCATAAGGGCATATGGCAATTGGAGAAAATAATGGAAGTTAATAAATTAGAATTAGATCTGCCTGTTTTGCCATTGCGCGATGTTGTGGTGTATCCGCATATGGTGATCCCGCTTTTTGTCGGACGCGAGCGTTCGATTAAAGCCCTCGATTTGGCGATGGCGGCCGACAAGCAAATTTTATTATTGGCGCAAAAAAGCCCCGATACCGATGATCCTGCTTCCGAGGATTTATACACCATCGGCACCCTAGCCACCGTGCTGCAACTACTAAAGCTGCCAGACGGCACCATCAAGGTATTGGTCGAAGGTACGGCGCGTATCAAAATGACCGGTTTCTCCGAGCGTGATACTGCGATGACAGGCACTGCGCATAAGGTTGATTCAGTATTTGACCGCGACGCGCGTGAGCTCGATGTAACCCAGCGTTCGCTCATGTCATTGTTTGAGCAATATGTCAAAACCAACCGCAAATTGCCGCCTGAATTGCTAAGCACTTTATCTGGCATTGACGACCCGAGTCGCTTTGCCGATACCGTTTCCGCACACTTAAGCACGCGCCTAGTCGATAAGCAGACTTTGCTTGAAATCCTGAATGTGGGTGAACGACTGGAAATGTTGATTGGTTTGGTCGATGGAGAAATAGACGTTCAGCAGATCGAAAAGCGTATTCGTGGCAGAGTTAAATCCCAAATGGAAAAAAGTCAGCGCGAATACTATTTGAATGAGCAAATGAAAGCCATTCAAAAAGAACTCGGTGAAAACGAAGAAGCCCCGAATGAGCTGGAAGAGTTGGCGAAGAAAATTGCGAACGCCGGTATGCCCAAGGAAATTGAAACCAAGGCCAAAACCGAGCTCAACAAATTGAAACAAATGTCACCGATGTCGGCGGAAGCGACTGTTGTTCGTAATTATCTGGACTGGATGACTGGTGTCCCCTGGAAGAAAAGCAGCAAGGTACGCAAAGATTTGAAAGAGGCACAGAAAGTACTGGATGAAGACCACTACGGACTTGAAAAAGTTAAAGATCGAATTTTGGAATATTTGGCAGTGCAGGCGCGCGTGAAAAAAATGCACGGTCCGATCCTTTGTTTAGTGGGACCACCTGGCGTCGGTAAAACCTCACTGGGTCAAAGCATTGCCAAAGCAACGAACCGAAAATTTGTCCGAATGAGCCTGGGCGGCGTGCGTGATGAAGCAGAGATTCGAGGGCATCGCCGCACTTATATTGGCTCGATGCCGGGTCGCATTGTGCAAAACCTGAATAAAGTGGGCACTAATAATCCATTATTCGTGCTCGATGAAATCGACAAGATGAGCATGGATTTCCGTGGTGATCCATCATCGGCATTATTGGAGGTGCTTGATCCCGAACAAAATCACACTTTCAATGACCATTATCTCGAAGTGGATCTGGATTTGTCGGAAGTGATGTTTGTAGCAACCGCCAATACCCTGAATATCCCTGGCCCCTTACTGGATCGCATGGAAGTTATTCGGATTCCCGGTTATACCGAGGAAGAAAAACTCAATATCGCACAACGCTATTTGCTGCCTAAACAACTCTTGGGTAATGGCTTGAAAGAGGGCGAGCTAAAAATCCAGAGCGACGCACTGCGTGACATTATTCGTTATTACACTCGTGAGTCTGGCGTGCGTAATCTGGAGCGCGAAATTGCAAAAATTTCGCGAAAAGTAGTCAAGGAAATCGCGCTTGCCGGCCCGCAGCCAAAACAAGTTAAAAAAGATGGCAAGGCTGCGAAGAAAATGGCAATGTTCAAAGTGTCTTCTGCAAATCTCGACAAATATCTGGGCGTGCAACGCTTCGATTTCGGCTTGGCAGAAGAAAAGAGCGAAGTGGGTTTGGTGACTGGTTTGGCGTGGACAGAAGTAGGTGGCGATTTGTTACAAATCGAAGCAACCTTAATGCCAGGCAAAGGCCAATTAATTCTTACCGGGCAACTGGGCGACGTTATGCAGGAATCGGTCAAGGCTGCACATACTGTCGTGCGTTCGCGCTCGGAAGCTTTGGGGTTGGATACCGACTTTCACAACAAGTTTGATATCCATGTGCACGTCCCCGAAGGTGCAACTCCCAAAGATGGGCCCAGCGCAGGCATCGCAATGGTGACTGCATTGGTCTCCGCTTTGTCGGGTGTGCCGGTTCGGGCAGATCTTGCGATGACTGGCGAAATAACTCTGCGTGGACGTGTATTACCCATTGGCGGCTTGAAAGAAAAATTACTGGCTGCGCTCCGCGGCGGTATAAAAACGGTTTTAATTCCGCTAGAAAACAAAAAAGATCTTGCAGATATTCCGAAGAACGTCACGCAAGACCTTGAGATTATTCCAGTTAAGTGGATTGACGAAGTGCTGGACGTGGCGCTAGTAAGGCCTTTGTCGTCCACAACAGAATCGCCGGGTACTGTCAAGGAATCGACTGAAAAAACTGGCCGCGATTCTGATCCAAACACGTTACGTCATTAAGCAAAATGGAAAATTATCTGAGAGCCGCGAAAAATATGGCTCTCAGTGCTTGCTTATGTAAAAAAGCACTGGTATAAATTGCAGCAACCGAAACGCGGGTATTCTTGCGTTTCGGCTCAGGTGGATTAGATGTTGTTTTCTTCGAACACAACTAATTTATAAAAATTTTGCGAACACAAATCGCACAGGGAGTTAACAATGAACAAAGCTGAATTTGTTGGTGCCGTTGCAGATACCGCTGAACTGTCAAAAGCAGATGCTGCTGGCGCGGTTGATGCGGTAATTGAAGTTATCAAAAAAGCCCTCAAGAAAGGTGACACCATCACTCTCGTCGGTTTTGGTACTTTTTCTGTTCGTAAACGTGCTGCTCGTCAAGGCCGCAACCCACAAACGGGCGCGACCATTAAAATTAAGGCATCTAAAAATCCAGCATTCAAAGCTGGTAAAGCCCTTAAGGATGCTGTAAACTAAGCGACTCGCTAGGGTGCTTAGCTCAGCGGTAGAGCGTCTCCCTTACACGGAGAGGGTCGGGGGTTCGAAACCCTCAGCACCCACCAAAGTTTACCTAGTTAAAAAACGCGGAGTGGTAGTTCAGTTGGTTAGAATGCTGGCCTGTCACGCCGGAGGTCGCGGGTTCGAGTCCCGTCCACTCCGCCAATCCTTCAAAGGCGCCTACAAAGGCGCCTTTGTTTTTTTAGCATTAGCCTCCTTAACTTTTTGTTCAACGCAGACTTTCGGTAAAGAACTCTATGCTCCAGAACATTCGTGATAAAACTTCAGGATGGATCGCCACAGTAATCTTGGGCACGATCATCATTATTTTCGGTTTCGGTTTCGGCATTCAGGAATATCTGTCGCCGCAAGTAAATAACTATGTCGCTAAAATTGAAGGCGAAGGCTTATTTTTGGGTTTCAAAAAGCCTAACTTGGAAATTGGCGCGGATGAATTCCGCTCCCGTCTAGAGCAAGAGCGCCAGCGCGAAATGGCCGAACAAGGCGAAGCCTTCGATGCAGTAAAATTCGAGACAGTGGATTCCAAGCGTGCAGTGCTTGAAAAATATATTGATGAAAAGCTTATTGTATTTGCAGCTCAACAAAAGGGTCTGAAGATTTCAGACCCTGTATTGGCGAATGCCGTCAAGAAAATGCCCGAGTTTCAAAATGAACAAGGTGCTTTCGATATCCTGAAATACAAAAGTTTCCTGGCAGGCCGCGGTCTGACTGAAACCCAGGCCGACGAACTTATCCGCGAAGGTATGCAGCGCCAAATGGTGCCTGGTACGATCGTGAGTTCGTCCATGGCAAGCGATGCTGAAGTTGAGTCCTACATTAAGCTTGAGCGTCAAACACGCGATCTACGCTATTTACCAATCCCCGTAATTGTGGGTGCCCAAGCAGCTCCGACGGCCTCTGAAATCGATACATGGTATAAAAAAAGTAGTCTGCGTTATCGCAGCGAAGAGAAAGTCACTATTGAATATGTCGAGCTTAACGGCGCCAATTTGCCAGTAGGCACGACGGTCGATGATGCAACTTTGCGTGATTTGTATAATAAGAAGATAAATGCTTATCGCACGGCTGATCAAAAAATGGCATCGGGTATTTTCTTTGCCGTTGCCAAAGACGCTAATGCGAGCATTGCCAATGCCGCATTGGCAAAAGCTAATAATGTTGCCAAATTAGCGCGTGCTCCCGGTGCAGATTTTGCCAGTCTGGCAAAACAGTATTCTGAAGACGAGGGCTCTAAAGACAATGGTGGCGATTTGGGTGCCGTTGAGCCCGGCTTGTTTGATCCGGCGGTTGAAAAGGCATTCGCAACTATGCAGCTTGGTCAGGTTAGCGACCCGGTTCGTGGAGCCGATGGCTACAATGTCATTTTGTACCGTGAAAATGTACTCGGTGATGCCCGCACGTTTGAAGATGTGCGTCCAGAATTGGAAGTCGGTTATTTTGAAACCGAGCGTGAGCGCGTCCTAAGTGATCGTGTCAGTAAATTGCTGGACAGAACTTATAACGATCCTTCTGCATTGGTCGCCACCGCAAAACAAATGGGCTTAACTCCCTTGCGTGCAGGTCCCTTCACGCGTGCGGTGGGCGTCGGCTTGGCAGCACTGGAGCCTATTCGTAAGGCGGCGTTCTCAGACGCGCTGAAAGTGAGTCGTGAAGTAAGTGATGCAATTGAAGTCGCCGAAAATCAAATCGTCGTGATGCGAGTGGTCGATTACAAGCCCGCTGGAGCGATTCCATTGGCTGAAGTTCGTGATCGCGTGGAAGCCGATTTTATTGCCGACCGAGCCTCGATTGCAGCTAAAACTCGCGCTGAAGCCCTACAGTCGCGTGCAAACAAAGGTGAAAGTCTCGAAACGCTTGCCGCCGAACTGGGAGGGCAAGTCGCCGAGTGGCCAATGATGTCGCGTAACCCGCCAATCCCTCAATTGACCGAAGTGGCGAAAACTGCCTTTGCATTGCCGCGTCCTGATCCAAAGAAAATAAATATCGGCGTTGCGAAACTGCAGGCAGAAAGTTATGCCCTGATTCAAGTGACTGCTATCAAGGAAGGCGACATCAGCACGGTTGATGCACAAACCCGCAAAACCATTCGCAAGCAATTAGCCCAAGCGCGTGGTTCGGTTGAAGCCGAGGCCTATATGAAATCCTTGCGTAAAGAATTTAAAGTTACTGTCATCGAAGCAAATCTTTAATAAAGATTTAGTTTTCAAAAAAAAGCTCGGGGAACCGAGCTTTTTTTATAGCTGTGTAACAAGATTTTAGAGCTTGTCAAATGCGCTCTATGGGACTAATTTCAAAGTTCGGCCTGTCTGTAATACAGTATTACGACCAAGGCCGTTTAGTCTTCGCAAGTTCGTTAAAGAAAGACCGTAGCGTTTGGCGATAGTCCACAAGGTGTCGCCATGTTTGACTTCATGGGTTCCAGAGTGGGTTCCGGTGCTTGCTTGGGTCGCTGCAATAACATCAGAATTCACAGGGTTTTCCAGATCGTTTGCGGCTGTGTTTACAAAATTGTTTCCCGCTAAATAGGCTGGCATTAAAATTCTGCGCGGCGCATGTGTAGAAATTTGTCCGTGCTTGTAGGCTGGATTATTTTGTTTAAGCTTGTCGGCATCTATTTGATAGCGCTTTGCAATGCTATCCAAATTTTCCGAGTTGGCTTCCACCAAGATAGCTGCCAGTGGCGTGAATTGGTTTGAATTTGGCAGTGATAAGTTATTCTTATCCGGTTGACTCATCAGGCAGGACAAAGCCTGAAGTTTTGCAATGTAGGCATAGGTAATCGGAGATAAGCCATGTGGCCAGTGATCTTCTCCTTCACTTTTATTGCCGGAACTTCTAATCGCACGAAGTATTCGAAATTCTCCGGCGTTGTAGCCCATAACGGCACGTTGCCAGTCTTTGAACATGCCTTGTAACGTGCCTAGATACGATAGCGCTGCATCGGTGGAATCTACGACAGAAAAGCGGCCGTCATAACCGGCCTGGATTTTTATGCCATGATTTTTTGCGGTGGTTCCTATCATTTGCCATAATCCTGAGGGCCCACCCGAACCTATAGCATGTGGTTGGTACCAACTTTCAATAATGGGAATCAAGGCAAATTCGGCAGGAAGTTTTCGTCTTTCAACTTCTACGCTAACGTAATCGAGCAGTGGCAGAATCTCGCCTAGATGTTTGGAAAAACCTTTCGGATTACCGGCGTAGCGCTTTTTCCATAAATTGATGGCAGCGCTATCATTGCAAATCGGACCAGAAAAATTACTATTTAGTCTTGCAAAAACAGCCGCACCGGTTTGTTTGTTTGCAGCATTCGTAATAATCGATGGCTCGGTGAAAGGTGTTTCTGCTAACGCGCTTGAATCAGCGCTGAGTATTGTTTCCGGCGTCAGAAGGGGGGTGGCAGTAGATTCTTCAATATCGGGCGGAATATTTTGCGGGGCGTCCCGGTTTGGTTTCACCGGCATCTGGCAGGCCGATAAGAGCACAACACCCAGAAACATTAAATACTGCAACGGCTTTTGAATTGAGCTCATAAGTGAAAACTATCCTTCCAAGCGCGTAAGGCGGTAAATGCCTGCAAGCGGTTTTGTATCACAAGCTGGCTTTGTCGGGACCAATGTGGCCAAAGTTGGCTCTGATCGCTGCGTAAAAAAGGGTTGCAGGCCAATTCACTATCCAGACGAGAGGGCAGGCTGGCTTGATTATGCGCGCGCTTTTCGCGAACATTGGTTACCATTTCATCGCGTTCAGCATTGTCGGGTTCTGCAGCCTCGGCAAAGCGGGCATTGGCCAGGGTGTATTCATGGCTGCAACAAATTTGCGTATGAGTTGGTAATGCAGAAAACAAATCAAGCGAATGCAACATTTGCTCGGCGCTACCTTCAAACAAGCGACCGCAGCCCAAACTAAATAAAGTATCACCGCAAAACAGGTATTCGCCGCCAAAATAAGCCACATGGCTGAGTGTGTGGCCGGGCACAGCGATCACTTTGAAATTCAGGCCCAGCTCATTGAGAAAAATATGCTGATCATGTTTTACCCGATAGGTTGCGATCGGAATTCGGGAATCTTCCGGTGCATAAACCGGGGCATCGCAATACTGTAAAAGCTCGGCTAGGCCGCCAATATGATCTGGATGGTGGTGAGTAATAAAAATGGCGACGGGTTTGAGTCCTTCACGCATTTTTTGCAAGACAATCTGCGCATCCCCGGGGTCAACTACCACGGCTTGACCATTTGCATTGCTCAGGGTCCACAGATAATTGTCCTGAAACTCGGGTAAAGCTTCACATTTGAGCTGTTTGAGGAGCATTTAAGCGTGACCTGAAACGCGGTTTGCCGCAGAATTAAGACCATGCCTTCCTTGCACCCATCCAGTCAAGCTGCCAATCCCGCTATTGAGTGGTTTGGCCAACCCATGGGATTGCAATTAATGCAGCAATTTCAGCGCCAAGCCATTCCGGAGATCACCCGCGTATTTGGTCATAGCGGCTTGTATCTGAGCCCAAATAGGCTTTATCCGGAAGAGTTGTCGGGCAATATGCTCGCGCAAGTATTGAGCTTGCATCGCCATGCGCAGGGTTTTGCCGGTGTTGTTCATTGTAACGACACGCAACTGCCAATCGCCAGTGAATCGCTCTCACTGGTTTATGGCCTATGTGTGCTTGAAACATCGCCTAATCCTGAAGCCTTGTTTGAAGAAATGGTGCGATCCCTTAAACCGGAAGGTGTGCTGGTGCTGCTGGGCTTGAATGCCTTTAGTCCGACCCGACTACGTTGGCATGCAAAAGGTATTAAACCGGTAGCCACTTCCAGCCTAGGTCGGTGGTGTGCAAAAAGCGGTTTGGAAATAAGCAAGTTAAGCCAAGTCGGACCGATGTGGTTAAAGCCTCAGGAAAAAGTACCGCCTTATCGTGCAAAACCGGGGCTCCTCAATATTTTTTATGCCGGCCATTTATTAGTGGCAAAGAAGCGCGTGGCAGGATTAACACCGCTCCGAAAAACCAGTAAAGCCTATAACTTGAATCCCGGAGTGAGTCCCGGATGAAAACGGAAACCTTCAATACATGAATGCAATGAAAAAAGGGGTCGAAATACACGGAGATGGCGCCTGCCTCGGAAACCCGGGGCCGGGCGGCTGGGCCTGCATTTTACGACATGAAAAACGCGAACGTGAGCTGGCCGGTGGCGAATTGTTGACCACCAATAACCGCATGGAATTGATGGCAGCCATTCAAGGTTTGGAAGCATTGAAAACACCGTGCGAAGTATCGTTGTATTCCGATTCGCAATATGTCTTAAAAGGCATTAGTGAGTGGATGCCCAACTGGCTAAAACGTGGTTGGAAAAACAGCGCCGGTGAACCGGTAAAAAATCAGGACTTATGGCAGCGTTTACAGCAAGCGGCCGCAATGCACAAAGTAAAATGGCATTGGGTAAAAGGCCATGCTGGAAATCCCGATAACGAGCGTGTCGATGAGTTAGCACGTGAGCAAGCCATCCAGATAAAAAATAGCGAGGCCGCCTGATGCGACAAGTGGTATTGGATACCGAAACGACTGGCCTTTCCTGGGAGAAAGGAAATCGTGTGGTGGAAATTGGCTGCGTGGAAATTATCCAGCGCCGAAAAACTGGGCGTACCTTCCAACGTTACTTGAATCCCGAGCGCGATATGGAATTGGGCGCGCAGGAAGTCACCGGTTTAAGCCGTGAATTTTTATCGGATAAATCCAAATTCACTGAAGTGGTCGATGAGTTCCTCGATTTTATTCGTGGCGCCGAATTAATTATTCATAATGCCAACTTCGATATCGGCTTTTTAAATAATGAATTAAGTTTGATCGGAGCCCATGTAGGCCGAATGTCGGACCATGCTTCCGTGCTCGATACGCTGGCGATGGCACGCGAGCGGTTTCCCGGTCAGCGTAATTCGCTCGATGCCTTGTGCAAGCGACTGGACGTCAATAATAACCATCGAACTTTGCATGGTGCTTTACTCGATGCCGAACTATTGAGTGAAGTGTATTTGACGATGACCGCAGGACAGGGCGACCTAGGGTTGTCGAACAACGAAGCCCCGGCACAGCGCAGCAAGATAAGTCTTAGTACTCTCGGCCAAGTCGCCAACAAAGTGTTGCTGGCGAGCGATGAGGAGCAGGCCTTGCATGCGGCGCGACTCGAGAAAATTGCCAAAAAATCTGGCGGCCATTTACAGTGGTCAAGTTGATGGCAATCAAGCAAATAATTATCGAGAAATAGGCGGGAACGAGGCATAATCAATGAGCATGCTGATTTCGGAGAATAGGCTTTGAACGCAACGGTACTACTTAAATCAGTCGATATTGATATCCCCGGCTATACCATTCTGCGCCCGATTGGCGAAGGTGGCATGGCCTCTGTATTTCTAGCAATACAAAAATCACTCGAGCGTGAAGTGGCTTTGAAGGTCATGTCGCCCATTCTGGCCGCCAACGCCGAATTCGCCAGCCGTTTTTTAATTGAAGGCAAAATTACTGCCAAATTGCAGCATCCTAATTTAGTCACGGTCTATGACATCGGCACCCACAACGGTATTTATTATCTGGCCGCTGAATATATTCCCGGCGGCACCTTAAAAGAACGTGTGACCGAAGGTGGCCTGAATGTTGCAGAGACCCTAGATGTCGTCAGCGATATTGCACAAGGTTTGGACTTCGCGCATCAAAAAGGTTTTGTCCATCGCGATGTTAAGCCCGGTAATGTGTTGTATCGCAATGATGGCCGCGTGGTGCTGGCAGATTTCGGCATTGCCAAAGCCATGGATGGCAGTAATAGTTCAACTGTTGCAGGCGCGTCCATCGGCACACCCGATTACATGAGCCCTGAACAAGCACGCGGCGAGCCGGTCGATGGCCGTTCCGATTTGTATAGTCTGGGCACCATGTTTTATGAAATTCTGGTCGGACATCCGCCTTATCAAGCTGCCGATCCTTTCACCGTTGCCTTGATGCACGTTACCCATCCGATTCCAGTATTGCCGGAACCCTTTGAATGGCTGCAGCCGCTGATTCAGGGCTTGATGGCAAAAAACCCGGCCGAGCGCTACAACACCGGTGCATCGTTTGTTGAAGCCATGCAGAAGCTGGTAGCAAATGCGCCGCAAGGTGCCGTGTTGCAACAGAGTTCCGCCCGTAAAATCGGTGGTGATGGACGTCTTGCTGGCAGTGGCGCCACACAACAACGCACACGGGTTAATCTTTCCAAGCCTAGCGAACGACCTGCATGGTTAATACCAGGTGCGGCCATTGCTGGTGTTGCGGCTGCAGGCTTGATCGGCTGGATGTTGTTGTCGGGCGATAAAACATCTGACAGCAATAATGTTACGGCAACCGATGGCACGACATCGAATCAAATGGATGTCAGTGCGACCCCAAATGGGACCAGTACTGGCATCAAGGAAGTTGAATCTATTGATGGTTTGGCAGGCGATATTGACGCTTGGTTGAAGCAGGCGGATTACTATCTGGACTTAACTACCAGCGGTAAGGACATCGGGAGAAAGCTTGCAACGCCCGAAGATGATAGTGCTTGGTACTTTTATCGTAAGGTCCTGGAAAAAGACCCTGCAAATGCCCATGCCCTGCAAGGCATTCATGCTATTGCAGATTATTATGCTGGTGCAGCTCACCAGCTTTGTGGACTGGAGAGGTATGAAGCCTGTGGCGGCATTGCGCGCCAAGGCTTGGCAGTTGTTCCTGACCATGCGCTTTTGAAACAACTGGAAGATGTGGCTCGTGCCGGCGGAGCAGGCGAAAAAGTTAACATGCCTCCGAAACCGAATTAGCGGCATCTAGGGGTATCCCAGAAGGTTTTGACTCAACGTGGGGGCGCTGTTTGCTGCGCCCTTGAACCCGAAAAAATAGGGCGCAGCAAGCAAGCGCCCCTACAAAAACTAATAAAACGCACCTTAAATATTGCGAAGTAAAATCACCGAAACATTATCCGAGCCACCACCATCAAGCGCGGCAGAAATTAACTGATCCACACATTCCTGTGCCGATAAATCCTTGCGGGCGAGCAGGGCGCCAATCGAGGCGTCATCCACTTCTTCGGTCAGTCCGTCACTGCAAAGTAACAACTGAAAACCGGCACGGAATTCGCCGGATAAAGTTTCCACTTTCAAGTTGTCGGGATCAGTCACACCCAATGCCTGGGTTACGACATTGCGATGTGGATGCGTGCGCGCCTGTTCGGCGGTAATGGCACCCTGATCAATCAATTCCTGCACATAACTGTGGTCGGAAGAAATCTGGCTTAGCTGACCATTCCAGAGATACGCGCGGCTATCACCGACCCAGGCCAGTTCAAATTTATTGCCATTGACTTTGACTGCCACCATGGTCGTACCCATTGGCAGACTTTCGGCTCGACGTTTGGATTGATGAATAATGTCTTCGTCGGCCGAACGAATGGCAATGCTTAAACTTTTGCCGTTGCGTACTTCGCGAACGACGGCGTCGCGTGCGAGTGCACTGGCAACTTCGCCAAACTCATGGCCGCCCATACCATCGGCGACAAGCCACAGGCCGAGCTTGGAATCACCGTAATAGGTGTCCTCGTTTAATTCACGTCGAAGTCCAACGTGACTGAGATGACCGAATTCGATCATGCGGCAAACCTGCGTGGCTGAAGGTGGATTGGCGGTGTTATGTGAATCAACATAATGCGTTGTATCTCCATGATAAGGCAAGCCGCTGATGAATAAGCGGCTTTTTTACGGTTGTCTGCGGTTTTAGGCATGTTTAGAACTCCATCCGCAGACCAAGGCCCAGATTGTATTGACTGTAGCCATCGCGGCCCAGCACTTGCTCGTAATAGAAGAAACCCGAGCGGCCTTGGCTAAGAATCATTGATAGACCCAGCCCAATGCTGAAGTAGTCGGTGTCTGCGGGTCGCCGGTAATCACGATCGAGGTGGCGGTCGGGTCATTCAAGAACCGAGTAGTGATTTGCGCCGGATCTTCCTTGAATTCGTGTTCCCATTCAACTTGCACATGCGGAATGACCACGCCCCAGTCGATGCTATGACTATAGGTGAATTTTGCACCGATTTGCGATGCTATCGAGGTTAGGTCGCGTGTTTCAATTACCACCCCCAGACCACTACCAGGGCCGGTTTCAAGGGTTTCCACGCTTGGATCAAAGCCCAGCTTGGTGTAGAGCAAGCGACCATAGTGACCGATGCTTAAGCCGCCTTTCTGGAAGTCGTGACCGAAAGTGAAGGCAGCTTCGAGCATGTCACCGGAAGACGACGAACGTCCGGTTTGATCAATCGCAGTAAAGCCCCCGCCAGGTAGTGGCAAGGTGTAACGAATGCGCCGTTCAAAATCGTAACTATTGCGACCGTAAGTCAATACGGTATCGGCGTACCAACGATTTTCTTTATAGAAAGTGCTATATGCCGAAGCACTCCAGCCAGTAGCGTCGAGCGAGCCTTCGGAGCCATTCATATCCGAGCCTTGGCACGCAAAGCCTAGGGCTGCGCCAAAAATAAATTTATCGCTGTAACGGTAATCCAAGCCAGCGGTCAGGCCATTGATATCGTAGTCAAAGGCGGGATTAATACTGCCAGCCTCTGCTTCACCGCGACCAATCGTACCGGCGGCAAAGAATCCGCAGCGTTGGAAATCGGCGCCCAGTTGCGGCTTAGGTTTATCATCGCCGGTCAATGAATTTCCGAGTGCGCCGAGCGAAATCGTGCCGCAGCCATTGGTAAAAGCAAGGCCTTCAAAGCTGGTACCTTGAGTGCCGCTAAGTAATGCCGCGATGCGTGCTTTCAGATTTTGGAATTGCGATTGTGCCGCCAGCATGCTTGCAGTAGCTTGAGCGATGGCAATATTGGGTATTAATTGATCGAGTGCATTGGTTGCCGTAGCAGGGTCAATGCTGACCGCATTGATAACGGCAGTACAGTCGTTGAACAATGCGGTTTGCGCCGGTGTTGGTGACGGAATGGCGGCCAATGCGGGGCATGGTGTGTCAATGGCATCTGCAATGGTTTCCTGTTCGGTGGTTAATCCAGACAAATTGCTGATGCCGGCGTTATGGCTAAACGTCACCGGTCCTGTGCCCAAACTGCTCACCGGGTCGGTGTAGCTTGCACTCACACTGACTAAGCCCGAATTGATGGCGGTCACGATATTAGTGGCTTCGCCTGCTGCGTTGGTTGTGCTGGTGGCGGAAGTCAAAGTGCCGTTCACAGCTGTCCACTGAATGATGGCACCGACGACAGGATTACTGGCAATATCCAACAAATGTTGGCGTTGCCAGCAACCACGCTCCAGTTGATCGGCAGACCGCCATCCGGAGAACCACCCGTGGTGGCTAAAATAGTTAAACCGCGGACCACCGTATTTACCGCTCCGGTTTGGCCATCGCCGCCAATAATTTCAAGTTTGGCGTTGCCGACATTGATAAGCCAAATAATATCGGCCGGTTGGCAGCCGGGCTCGGGGCCTTGGCATTTTACTGTTGTAGTAACGGAATAGCTGCCAGGTGAATCGATATTCACCACATTACTGACACGGCCACTACTGTCGGTGACTGGCGTGACGTTGGTACCTAAGCTAGCCCCACCTAGCGGGCTGATTGACCAGGTAACGTCTTGCCCTATATAGCCACTGCTCTTGAATAAATACTCTGCAGTTAAGGTGACCTTGTCGCCTGACCAAGCAGACACCGGCGTGCCGGGAGAAACCCGATTAAATTGCAAGCCGCCGGCTGTGCCGCCTACAGCTATGGTGAAATCAACAAACAGTTCGATACAAAATCTAGTGTCAGCCGGATCGCAAACACTGGCGCGAACTTTATAAATGCCGGTGATGCTGGCCTTGAAATCAATTCGGTTTTCGCCATTGCTACCGGTAAATTTTCCGGTAATACGATCAATGTTGGCGGTGCTTGGACCACTAATTTGTTTCCAGATAACAAGCTCACCCGATATGCCTGAACCGGTTTTAGTCAAGAACACCAGCAATGGCAACACTGTGTCCGCAGCAACGGTACTGTTAATGCTACTCAGCGGTTTGGCCACGAATAAATAATCACCAGTTACGACGCCGGTAAAAATGAGAGAGATTGGGGCCGCACAATTCTTACAGCTGACAAGAACTTTCACTTGGCCACCGATATTGCCGCCGAGCTTCACACTGATCGAAGTCGGTTTATTAACGCTGGTGCTCCATGCCGTTTTATTGATAGTGGCAGACTCGGTGGTGTCGGAAATAATTTTGACCGAACCCGATTTGTCATTACAGCCACCGTTGCCGATCAAGGTAAACGAGTGAACCAAAGTGGCGCCACCTTGGCCGTATTGTGTCTGTGCCGAAATAGGGGAAAGCGAACATTCACCTGCCGCGAAAACCGGCTGAATGCCTAGGCAACTGAGCAGCAATAAACCGGCGATCGCCAGATATTTTTTTAGCAGCGAGGTCGGTCCCTCTGCACCCACGCGGGTGCTAGCTGAAAAAGACATAAATTCCCTGAATTAACTCATATCTTTGATAACGCCAATTGCGGCGCATGCAGGACGGGGAAGCTTTGGATGGGCGATCAATTCCTGCAAATGGCTTTAAAGTGTGATATTCATCACATTGCTGAGCCGTACTTAGCCGCCAGCGGCAGATTCCCTACCTTTTATCGGTTTCAAAGCCAGACCTGCCTGAAAAATCGGCTTTTTACGTTAATACCGGTAAGACATGGAATATCCTAAGTCAGCAATCAATGCGATTAGGCGTTTTTCTTGTTATAAGCCTTATGGGCAAACGACACTACTAATGGAGTCAAGTTTATGAGTTCGCAATTTATCGGTTCACGTTTTTCCATCATGGCAGGCATGGCATGTCTGGTCTTGCTTTCGGCATTGCCTGTGCAGCCTGCACGCGCCGCAGTGAAAAACGCGGAAGATTTATTCATCGTCGATTGCTTGCTACCTGGGCAAATTCGTTCGCTGGGTCGTGTCGCCACTTTTATGTCGGCTCGTCGTCCAGTACGCGCCTCGCAGGCAGAATGCCAAATACGCGGCGGTGAATACGTTGCTTATGATCGTGCGAATTATCAAACCGCATTAAAAGTCTGGCTTGATCAAGCCAATGCAGGCAGTGCCGAAGCACAAAATAATGTCGGCGAAATTTATTCAAAAGGCTTGGGTACCGAACCCGATTACGGCATGGCCTTTCAGTGGTTTAAAAAATCTGCCGACCAAGGCTTTAATCGTGCCAAAATTAATCTTGGTTATTTGTACGAAGAAGGTTTGGGTGTTAGCAAAGATTCTGCCACGGCATTGAATTTGTATCGCGAAGCTTCCGGCATTCAAGACGAGCTTTTGTATTCATCGGTAGTTGAAGTGCAGATGAAAGCCAAGGACGACAAAATCGGTACATTGCAAACGCAAGTCGAAAGCGAAAAAGCCACAACTGCCGAACTGCGCGAACAACTCAAACGCACGCAGGAGCAGTTAGGCAACCAGCGTCGTGCCTTGCAGCAATCGCAAGCGCAACTGCAACAAACGCAATCGCAATTACAAAATGCCAAGCAACAAAAAGACGATGAGCTGACCAAACTGCTTGAAAACCAGATGATTGGCCAAGAACAGCAAATCAGCTCGCAACGTCAACAAATTGCCACTCTAGAGCGCCGTGCTGGCGGCGGTGCAGACACCACATTGTTTGCCGGTGGTGCCAACTTTAATATTCTCGAACCTAATCTGGTCGCAACGCGTGGCCGTAACACCGCTATCGTGCGTGGCCCGGGTAAACGCAGTGTAGTGGGGCGCGTAACCTCGGCAAAAACTATCAAGCAAGTCACGGTCAACGGCACGCCGGTATCGGTCGCCGCCAACGGCACCTTCAATGCTGAAATCGACGTAGCCCAAGCTGGTACCCCAGTAAAAGTGGTGGCGCTTGAACAATCGGGTGTACGCGGTGAATTGCAATTCACCATGTTGCCGCAAGCAACAGGTGCGGGTAACACTGTTGCCGCATCGGGTTCTGGCGGTGTTGGCAGCTTGCCGCGTGATGTAAAACTGGGTCGTTATTTTGCCGTCATCATCGGCAACAATACTTATCGCGATGCGGAATATCCAAGCTTGAAGAGTGCCGTCAGCGATGCCACGGCCGTGTCGAACGTATTAAAAACCCGCTACGGTTATCAAACCACGCTGGTATTGAACGCATCGCGTCTAGAAATGCTGACTGCGCTAAGTTCAGTGCGTGACAAAATGAAGCCGGAGGACAATTTACTGGTCTATTACGCCGGCCACGGTGAATTGAGTGCCAATGGAGCCACCGGTTATTGGGTGCCTACCGACGGTGCGGCTAAAAATGCGAAATCCTGGATTTCAAATGCCGCCATTAGCGACATTCTTTCCAGCCTGCCCGCCAAAAAAATTATGGTTGTCGCAGACTCCTGTTATTCAGGCTCCATGACCCGCGCGCCAGTGGCTAATCTTAACGCTGCTAGCAACCCGGATAAATGGAATGCGTACGTCAAAACCATGGCTAGTGGTCGCTCACGCACCGCATTAACCTCCGGCGGTTTGCAGCCCGTACCAGACACCGGTACCGGCAACCACAGCTACTTTGCCCGCGCCTTTCTGAACGTGCTGCAAGACAATAATCGTTTGATGGAAGCCCAACGCCTGTTCCGTGAAGTCTCGACGTCACTCGCGCTGAACTCGATCAACTCGCCTGTCCCGCAAAACCCGCAATACGCCCCAATCCGGTACGCAGGCCATGAAAGCGGTGATTTCTTCTTTATGCCCAAAGGCGCCGGCAGCTGATTTGACCCCTTCAACTAGCCTAAACAGAGCAAGGCCGCGTATAATTCGCGGCCTTGCTGCTTCAACCGGCAGCAAGCCAATTTATGGAGAGGTGGCAGAGCGGTTGAATGTACCTGACTCGAAATCAGGCGTAGGTGTGAGCCTACCGGGGGTTCGAATCCCCCCTTCTCCGCCATAAGCATGGTTAAATCCATGATAAATAAGCCCTTCATTGCGAAGGGCTTTTTTATTGCCTACTTTATTCCCTAGTGAATTTTTAATTTAAGTGATAACACAGCCAAGGTATTTATAAATAAAACAACGGTGTCTTGGCCGTAACAAAGCTTTGGGTGGTCCAGTGATCAATGCCACATAAAAAATGCGCGAGGGACTCGCGTTGAACGCATTGATATTGAGCGGTACAAGTTGTGAGCGGGATTGAGTCATGCGCACAGTATGCGATAGCGATATGTGAAAACGTGTAGGAGTTTTACTGATCCGAGGGTAGGGGATGTTGATATCCTGCGTGTCCTTGGCTTCTTGCTGGTGTTAACCCTTATGCTGGCCCAACATCAGTGATGTCCGCTCCAAACCCTTGCTAGCGTTCTACACAGAACAAGCAACCAAAAGGGGAGCCATATGAAACCACTTATCGCTATTGCATTGATGTTGTCGGCAAGCTCTACACAGGCCGCCATGAAGGGCCAATGCGTCTATGAAGGTGTAACACTCACGTTTGTCGATGCCCATGCGGCCATGGGGCAAGATCCGTTTGAAGAAAAATTGAAAGTGCCCATGTTGTGGCTGACGACGAAACCTCTGGATCATGCTGTCTTACTGCAGGCCAAGTTCGATGAGATTGGTGATGCCGTTACCGATCAGGTATTTGAAAATAGCGGTGCGAAACTCGAATTGCGATTCTCTTCCGACGGTAAATTAATCGAGGGTTTGCAGCTGTATGTGCCACCCGGAAATAACCGCTCCGTTTCGAGTAATGAAGTTGGTGAATTAAAGTTGAATGCACCGATGACAACTCGGGCGAATGGCCGTTTTGTTTTGAGTGATGATGATAAATTGAAATGCGATTTGCAGTTTGATGTTGCGATTGCAGGCAAAGGACCGCCACCGCCACCACCGAAACCCTGGGGAACCGCTTTACCGTCAGGTGGCGGTGAGCCGGGCAAGGTCTATTTGGCAATGCATCGCGCAACCTTAGCAAGCGATGTTGATGCGATGTTGAAACTCGCAACCAAGGAAAAAGCAGACAAAATGCGTGAAGCGAAAAAAGATCCCGAATTTCCCAAAATGCTGGAAATGATCAAGGCGTTCGAGCCTGCGCAGGTAAGGGTTTTGTCTGGTCGAGCCGACGCGATGCGCGCCGAGTTGCAAATCGATGGTAAGGAGTCCGACGGTGCTGCAATGACCGGCGTGGTTAAGCTGGTCATGGAAGCTGGTAGCTGGCGTGTAGAAAACATAAGCACAAAATCGAAAATGTAGTTGCTTGCTTTGGGCCTGCGTCTTGTATATTCCCCGAGTCAGAAAAAACCATGAGCGAGGTCACAGTCTTTGTTTAACGTGTCCGGAATTGCCATGCTTTCACGATGTGTCTTTTGAAACTTCGAGAACGGGGCAAAAGCCATGCAACCTATTAGTGCCATTTTCCTGTTATCGATCTCGCTTTTATTGTCCGGTTGCAGCCAAAAAACAGGAGAAACGGAGGTAGCAGAAAAAATACCGACAGCCGAAGAAACCCGGACAGCAGACGAAGCGTCTTTGTTGGAGGCTGCCAAGGCTGCGGGTATATCTGACGAGGAAGCCCTAGCGGCCAAGGCCGAAATCGACAAGGTTTACGATGAAACCAGTGCCAAAATGAGTGAAGCGGAAGCAGAGCGCCTTGCCCGCATGAAGCAACTCAAAGATGAGGCGTGTATCGAGAATTGCTCAGACGAATAGCGAATAAGCCGCGGCTTGGGGCATTCCGTTTGCAAAGCCGTGGTGCCATCTATCCAGCCCGCGATATACTAAGGCGATACATAGCGAGATAAGCCCATGTCTGAAATTCTAGTTCCCGTCTCATTCGGCGAATTGCTCGATAAAATCGCGATTCTTGAAATAAAATCCGAGCGTATGAGTGATGAAGCAAAGTTGCTCAATGTGCGCAAGGAGCTAGATGCACTTAATACGACATGGGCGGCACATTCGGCTTCAAAAACCGATATCAATGCGCTTCGTGCCGATTTGAAAAAAATAAATGAAAGCCTGTGGGTAATCGAAGACGATATCCGTATTCAGGAAAAGCAACAGCTTTTCGATGCCGAATTTATTCGTCTGGCACGAGCGGTTTATTTTGAAAATGATACCCGTGCAAAAATTAAAAAAGATATTAATCATGCATTAGGTTCTTCGTATGTCGAAGAAAAATCCTATCAGGACTACCGCACACCGTGATGTGTACTGGTAATCACGAGTTGTCGGCACAATAACGATCAAAGCAGTCGAGTACTTCGTCGATTTTGATTAAATCCATTACGCCGGGGAATTCGATGCGTTTGCCCCAAGGTAATTGATCTGCCGGTTTATGCATGAATTGCCGTGCGGCTTTTTGGTAGTGATTAACGCAATAGCGCCGATCGGAATAGGGGCCGCTTCGCTCGGCATCCGTGCAGGCATATAGTCCGATGACTTTCGTGCCGACGGCATTGGCCATATGCAGCGGGCCGGAATCTGGCGATAACAATAAATCGGCGCGTTCCAGCAAAGCCAATAATTGCTTCAAGGTGTCTTTGCCAACCAAATCAATGATGGGAAAATTGGCAAGCTTGAGAATGGCATCGGCGGTATTTCTTTCCAGTTCGCTGCGACCACCACAGACAGCGACTCGCCAATTTTTTAGATGCGCGTGCCGTGCAATGGCCGCATAACCCTCTGCCGACCAGTTGCGAAATTCATGGCTGGAGCAGGGGGAAATAATCAAGGTCTTCTGATCGCCTAGTAATTGTTCGGCGGCCCATGCACGCGCGTCCTGCGTCATGGGGACAGGCCATTGCACATCGTCTTGTTTCAGGCCAAGTGGCTCGCAGAATTTGCCGAATACGTCCAGCACATGACGGCCACCGGCAGTAATTCGTCTATTGATAAACAGTGAATGCAGTTCCTTGCTGCGGCCCGTATCGTAACCGACCTTGATTTTTGCCGGAATGAATGCCGATAAAAAGTTTGCCCGCATGGCCAATTGCAATTGCAGTAAAACATCGAAACTCCTGCCCGCAAGATTCTTGCGCAATTCGCGCATACCCTTGATGCCGGTTTTTTTGTCATAAACAATCAGCTCGACATCGCTCAAGTCTTCCATAAGCTTGGCTTCACCCTTGCCCAGTACCCAGCTGATCTGGGTATCCGGCCAAGCATTGCGCAGGGTATGTATAAGCGGCAGCACATGCATGGCATCGCCAAGCGCGGACAGGCGTAAAATGCAGATGGAAGCGGGCGCGGCAGGCAAGTTGGGGTCAAACACATTAAACTTCCAGTTATGGATTCATCGAACGCCACGACCAATAGCCGAGTGCCGATTCGCCAACAAGGTGAACATGGTGCGATTGTGTTCGACACAGGGCTTTGGCAGCAAGCTGATTCGGCTTTTTTTGATCCGGCACATTATGCTGATCAAGCAAAACCGGTCAACGGCAAAGGTGGCCGAGGCGCTGCCTGGTTTGTGAAGGCCGAATTTGGCGATGCCGTATTGCGGCACTATAGGCGAGGTGGGTGGGCAGCAAAACTCAGCGATGTGCGCTATCTTTGGCGCGATGAAAGCAGTGTCAGAAGTATTCATGAATTTAATTTCATGCAAAGCTTGCGTGAAAAAAAATTACCGGTCCCCAAACCCGTTGCGGCGATGTATTCACGCCGCGGCCTGTTTTATCGTGCGGCCATTCTAGTTGAGCGAATTCCCAATGCACTAAGTTTTCTGGATTGCATGCATCAACAAACCGAATCGGCACCTTGGGCTGCGCTGGGAAAAATCATCGCCGGCTTCCATAAAGCTGGTGCTCGACACGCCGACTTGAATGCTCAAAATATTTTACTAGATGCCGATCAAAAAATATGGCTAATAGATTGGGATAAAGCACAATTCCAGACCAAGGCAGGACCTTGGTGCATCGAAGTGTTACAAAGACTACAACGCTCGCTGATGAAATATCGCGGTGAAGTAAGCGAACAAACTATTCAGTCGGGCATGCAGATTTTGCGTGTTGCGCACGATACGGAGATGGAACGATGAGTTGGGCTTTACGTTTTCTGGGTGTCGGTAACGCGCAAGCTATCGAGCTGGGTTCGGCTTCTTCGGTCATTGAATGCGATGGAAAACCGGAGTTGATGATTGACTGCGGTCATGAAGCCCTCACGGCGTATATGGAACATTATCAAACCACGCCAGATGCCGTGTTCATTACCCATGTCCACATGGACCATGTGGCTGGGCTGGAAAGATTATTTTACAAAATCTATTTTGACGAAGCCAAGCGCGGCAAGGTGCGTTTGTATGTGCCGGTGACAGTGCTGCCATTTTTGCAACAGCGTCTCGCCGAGTATCCTGGCGTGATTGCCGAAGGTGGCGCGAATTGGTGGGACGGCTTTCACTTGATTCCGGTGTCGAAAGGCTTTTGGCATAACGGGTTTTGGTATGAAGTTTTTCCGGTTCGCCACCACTTGCCTGAAACCGCTTATGCACTGCGTTTGCGTGGTTGCGTGATTTGGAGCGGCGACACTCGCCCAATACCTGAAATGCTGGCAAAACACGCCGACGCGAACGAATTGATTGCGCATGATTGCGCTTGGCAGGGCAATCCCTCGCATAGCGGCATCGAAGATTTGGAGCGTGAATATTCAACAGAGTTACTGCAACGCTGCACTCTTTATCACTATGAATCGCAGACACACGGCGAGCAATTAGTGGCGCGCGGTTATCGTATCGCCAAAACCGGCGAAGTACTTGCTTTGCCTTCGCCAACGCAAGCGCGCATGGTGCCGGTATGAAGATGAACGCCAAAACATGAATGCCCAGTTACAAAATTTGATGCCAATGCCGGTCGATAAATTATCCAGGCCGGTACACGATTTACGGGTCTCAGTTATCGAAGCCTGCAATTTCCGTTGCCCCTATTGCATGCCTGCCGATAAAACACCCGACGATGCGACTCTGCAAAATGCCGCACGGCTTTCGTTTGATCAAATTGAAACTGCCGTCAAGGCATTTGTAAAAATCGGTGTTCGTAAACTTAGATTGACCGGTGGCGAACCTTTGCTGAGAAAAAATCTGCCGCAGCTTATTGAGCGTTTATCCCGAATCACCGAGCTTGAAGATATTGCCTTAACCACCAATGGTTCATTGCTAGAAAAACAGGCGTTTGCCTTAAAACAGGCGGGTTTGCATCGCTTAACCGTGAGTCTTGATGCCCTGGACGCCAAGGTATTTTCCCAGCTGTCCGGTGGCAGAGGTCAGGTCGGTGATGTGTTGAGAGGCATCGCCGCTGCAGAAGCCGCCGGTTTTTCTTCGATAAAAATCAATGCAGTAATTCAACGCGGGATTAATGAAGATCAGGTTCTGCCATTAGTAGAAAAATTTCGCGGCACAAAACATGTGCTGCGTTTTATCGAATTTATGGATGTGGGTAATTGCAATAACTGGTCGATTCAAGATGTGCTGCCATCAAAACAATTATTGTCGAAAATTGATCATCATTGGCCCTTGCAGGCAGTACCGGCGCATTATCGTGGCGAAGTAGCATCGCGTTATCGCTTTGTTGATGGTGCCGGTGAAATCGGGTTTGTCAGTTCGGTCAGCGAGCCGTTTTGTGGCGATTGCCATCGCGCCCGTTTGTCGGCAGACGGCCATGTTTATACGTGTCTGTTTGCCGGCAAAGGCCATGATCTTCGTACAGAGTTGGCACAAGGAGAAGCTGCCTTGAATCAAAAACTGAGCGAAATATGGACTGGCCGAGCGGATCGCTATAGCGAGTTGCGCAGTGCACAAACAAAAAACAATAAAAAAATCGAAATGTATTTTATCGGCGGTTGATATGAGCAAAAGTAAATCATTAACCCATAAATCATTAACCCATGTCGATGGCACAGGCCGCCCTGGTATGGTCGATGTATCGGACAAAGCCGTTACTGCTCGGCAAGCGAGCGCGGAAACTTTTGTTGTTTTCCCGAAAGCGGTTGCCAAGCGGCTTGTTAAATCCGATATGGTTACCAGCAAAGGTGCCATCATCGACACTGCAATTATTGCGGGCACCCTAGCCGTCAAGCGTACTGACGAGTTAATTCCGTTCTGTCATGCGCTGCCGATAGACGGCATTAAAATCATGATTGATTGGCATGATTCGGAGCGCTTGAGAATTAGCTGTACGGTAAAAACCGTCCATCGTACCGGCGTTGAAATGGAAGCTCTGATGGGCGCTAGCATTGCTGCTCTTGCGATTTATGATATGTGCAAGGCGCTGAGCCATGATATTGAAATTGGTTCAACGCGTTTGATCGAAAAGCGCGGCGGAAAAAAAGACGTGGATAAAAAAAATAGTGGTAAAAAATCATGACGGTGACTGTTTTATATTTCGCTAGTTTTCAGGAAGCTGCTGGTATTGATTCAGAGCTTGTCGAAAAGCCCGATTCATTAATTAAGTTGTACGAAAGTTTGAAGCTGAAATATCATTTCAAATTTCAGGTCGGGCATATTCGTGTTGCCCTGAATGGCGTATTCGTCAATTGGCAAGACAGTATTTCCGATGGCGATGAAATCGCTTTTATTCCACCGGTGTCGGGCGGATGAAAAAATTTGGCATTTCAGCATTGACAATTGATGTTGACGCTTTGAAAGCAGAACTAAAGCACGATCAAGCCGGTGCTTTTATCTGTTTCGAGGGCTGGGTGCGCAATCATCACGCCGGGCGTGCTGTGTTCGCACTTGGCTATCAAGCCTATGCGGCACTGGCAGAAACAGAGGGCGAAAAAATATTGCTGGAAGCCTGCGAGCGTTTCGCCATTGTGGATGTTCGTTGTGTTCATCGCGTCGGCGATTTGGCGGTCGGTGATTGCGCGGTCTGGGTCGGCGTATGTGCAGCGCACCGAGATCCAGCATTCGCCGCCTGTCGCTATGTGATTGACGAAGTCAAACAGCGGGTGCCGATCTGGAAAAAAGAACGCTATGAAGACGGCAGCTCGGATTGGTTGCACCCGACTGCGTAGGAGCCCGCTTGCGGGCGATTTGCGTTTATCGAGCCCAAGGGCCCTCCTACAACAACTAAAGGTGGCAGCCCCGCCAACTTGCCTCGGCGCACGAATCAGTCAATACCGTTGCTGCCTTCCGGCCCTGGCGGGATTTTCAACTTATCGTCGCGAGGGGCCGACGGGGCCGCCATAGAAATGGCGGAGAAAGAGGGATTCGAACCCTCGGTACGGGTTTAAACCGTACACACACTTTCCAGGCGTGCTCCTTAAACCACTCGGACATCTCTCCGCAGGTAACGCTTTAAAACTCATCTCACTGCCAAAGCCTTAGCTTGTGCAGGGCGCGAATTGTACCTTTTCAGCTCCCTATGAACAAGCAAAACGCTATTGATATGCCTTGGATGTAGCCGGATTTAAGACTGAACAAGTGATTTTCAGGGATTTTGATTCTTTTCCTTGGCTCAATCGCCTGCGCTTGGCACAATGGCGGACAACAAGGAAACGCGAATGTCATATTTGGTGTTGGCCCGCAAATGGCGGCCGAAAAAATTTACTGAATTAGTCGGCCAAGAGCATGTTGTCAAAGCACTCACCAATGCTTTGGACACCGGTCGCGTGCATCATGCTTTTTTGTTCACAGGTACCCGTGGCGTCGGTAAAACCACGATTGCGCGAATTTTCGCGAAAAGCCTGAATTGCGAAAAGGGCGAAAGCTCAGATCCTTGCGGTGTCTGCAATGCCTGTCTGGATATTGATGCCGGCCGTTTTGTCGATTTGCTTGAAATTGATGCCGCCAGCAATACCGGCGTCGATAATGTGCGTGATTTAATCGATAACGCGCAATACATGCCCTCGCGCGGCCGCACTAAAGTCTATCTGATCGACGAAGTTCACATGCTCTCAAAACCGGCGTTCAATGCCTTATTGAAGACGCTTGAAGAGCCGCCTGGCCATGTAAAATTTTTATTGGCAACGACTGATCCGCAAAAATTGCCGATCACCGTGTTGTCTCGCTGCCTGCAATTCAATTTGCGTCGCCTAGATGAAAATCAAATTGGCGGGCAAATAACCAAAATTTTGGCCGCAGAAAATATCGAAGCCGAGCCGGCTGCCGTCAAGCTATTAGCGCGTAGTGCCGATGGCAGTTTGCGCGATGGCTTGTCCTTGCTCGATCAAGCGATTGCCTACACGGGTGCTCAGTTAACGGCAGCGAGTGTCAATGCGATGCTCGGTACCGTCGATAATGCACAAGTGGGCGGTTTGCTCGATGCATTGTCACTCGGCGATGCGTCCGCATTGATGAGCAGAGTAGAAGAGATGTCGGTGTATTCCCCCGATTTTTCCCATGTGCTCGATGATCTGGCGATTGCTTTGCATCAATTGCAATGCACGCAATTAGTGCCGGGTTTTGAAACCGAATCCAACTCGGTTGATTTTGCAATGCTGGCTTCGCGTCTTAGCGCCGAGCAGGTGCAACTCTGGTATCAGATGGCGACCAATGGCCGTCGGGATTTGGCCTTCGCACCGAGTCCGCGCGCCGGTTTTGAAATGAGCTTATTACGCATGCTGGCTTTTCGTCCGATACCGGAAGGCGAAACGATGGGACCAGCGAATATATCGCGCCCAGCCGTTAAACCGACAGCAACGATGGCTTCGGCAATTTCTGCTCCGATCGCAGCGCCTGTCATTCAAGCTTTGCCGCCGCTTGAAAAAATCGACCTGCCGAAGCCTCTTCCTATGGATTCAACAAAGGCTATTCAAGAGCCTGTTATGAATTACGCAAAGCATGAATTAAAAAATCATGAGCAATGGCTCGATGTGATTGAAGCGGCCGAATTAAAAGGGCCGGCACGCGAGCTTGCGGCACATTCCATTTTTATTGCTTTTGATGCCGGTCTATTAAAATTGGCTTTGCCGGACGGGTTTCTGCATTTGCGAAGTGATGCTGTGGTGACTGGCTTGTCGCAAAAGCTGGCCGCTACGCTTGGTGAAATACCAAAAATTATTTTCGAGAAAGCCAATTTGCAGTCCGAAACCCTGCATGACCGTACCGCTAGATTTCGCAGTGAAAAACAAACCGATGCACAGAGCGCCTTCATGGCGGACCCTGTGGTGTCGCAACTACTTCAACAGGGCGCGCAAATCGTGCCCGATTCCATCCGTCCTTTAGAATAAAGAGAGAGTTTATGCGTGGCAATATCGCACAAATGATGCAACAAGCTCAGCGTATGCAGGAAAACATGAAGCGTGCGCAAGATGAATTGGCAGCGCTCGAAGTCACTGGTACCAGCGGTGGCGGAATGGTCAGCATTACCCTGACCGGCAAAATGGAAACCCGTCGTGTACGCATCGATCCTTCCTTGCTGGCCGATGCTGAAATGCTGGAAGATTTAATCGCTGTGGCATTCAACGATGCCGTTGCCAAGGCTAATGCTGAAAGTGAAAGCCGCATGTCGGCAGCGACTGCCGGTATGCCGATTCCAAAAGGCATGAAAATTCCAGGCTTGTTTTAATGCATAAGCACCACCAATGAGTGCATCGCCCTTACTCGAACAATTGATTGAAGCACTGCGTTGTTTGCCGGGAGTCGGGCAGAAATCGGCTCAACGCATGGCTTATCAATTACTTGATCGCAATCGCGACGCTGCATTGCGATTGTCAAAAACGCTGGCTGAAGCCGCCGAAAAAATTGGCCATTGCGAACAATGCCGGGATTTCTCCGAAACTCCGGTTTGCCAGATCTGCATGAGTGCATCACGCGACAAGCATTTATTGTGCGTGGTCGAAACGCCTGCCGATAGATTGGTGATTGAGCAAGCGACCGGCTTTCGCGGCTTCTATTTTATTTTGCAGGGAAGATTGTCGCCGTTGGATGGTCTTGGTCCGAAAGAATTAGGTTTAGACAAGCTCGCGACCCGAATGGCGCATGGCGAAATCAAGGAATTGATAATTGCCACCAATCCGACAGTGGAAGGCGAAGCGACTTCGCATTATCTTGCACAGCTTGCGCGGCAATTTGACGTGCACCCAAGCCGTCTGGCGCATGGTGTGCCGCTGGGCGGTGAATTGGAATACGTTGATCGTGGCACCCTTGCACATGCTTTTGGATCACGGCTTGAAGTGCTTGAGTAATAATTGCTTTTCGTAGGAGGGCCTTCAAGGCCCGATAATCCGGCGTGTTCATCGCGCTCGTGAGCGCTCCTACGGAAAATATATGAAGGTTTCAACTTGCGAGGACAAAATGACTGACACGATTTTCGATAAAATAATTCGCCGCGAAATTCCCGCCGATATCGTTTTTGAAAACGAGCATGTGCTGGCATTTCGCGATATCAATCCGCAAGCGCCGGTGCATGTTTTGTTTATTCCGAAAGTCGCCAAGGCAACGCTCAATGATCTAGACCTCAACGATGCCGAATATATCGGTCGTTTGCATCTGGCCGCGGCGGCTTATGCCAAACAGGAGGGCTTTGCCGACAAGGGTTACCGCACCGTGATCAATTGCAATCACGATGGCGGTCAAACCGTGTTTCATATCCATCTGCATTTGCTTGCCGGCCGCGCATTGCATTGGCCGCCAGGTTGATTTTTCATCCTCGTGGGAGCGGCGTAAGCCGCGAAAATTCTGCGATCGAGATTCCCGCAGGCCTTTCGCGGCTTACGCCGCTCCCACGTAGTTTATTTACCAGATAAAAAAAGGTCGCTCGATAATCACATCGGTATCTCGGCGTTCCGGCCATAAATAAACCACGTCGGCACTCACCATGGGATAGCGATAGTCATAATCGCCAATCTTGCCATTCTCAAATTTATCGATGGCGCCGGTAATCGTAATTTCGCGACCGGCTTTGAAAACATCCGGATCATAAAATCCATTGCGACAGGCAATAAAACGGCCTTCGCTTTTGTCCAGTTTTTTCGGTCTGGCGCCGTTGCTTAAATAAAGGCCGACAATTTCAAAACAAGTCCGGTCGGTTTTGTTGTTGACAGCCACAATACGTCCACCCCAGCGAACTTTTGCATTCACGGTGTTTTCTTTTGAAGCCTGGGCTGGCGATAAATTAGAAAACTCACCACGCAATGGTTTTGGACCGGTGACACAGGCACTTAGCAAAAAGGCTGTTAAAACAATAATAGTGCTTCGCATAAGAAATCCTTGATAAGTCTAGGTGGGTCTAAAATGCCTTAAATCCGCGACAAGTTGTTTAATTTCACCTGAGTCGAATTCTAGGTTTTCATATCGCCATTGAGTGTAGCGCGCACAGAGCTGATTGAAGCGTTCGGCCGATCCAGGTGTTTTGCTTCTGTAAAGCTCGGCAACACGTTCGGCAAAACGACTTGCCGGCTCATGGCTAAGTTTATTATGGTGTTGCTTGCGCATCTGCTTGATGAACACGCGCCATGCCTGCTCAACCTCGTGCAAATTTTCTCGCCGTTGGCGCAGTAAAAGCATCAAGGTAAAAGCCAATGCAATGCCTGCGCCAATCAGGAAGGCAAAGGTTAACTGTTTGGCATCGTCGGTATCAAAACCAAGCGGACGCAACAGGTTTCTTTGGCGACTCGCGTTGTATCCGAGAATTAATTCATTCCAGCTGCGGCGTAACCAGTCGCTGGTTTCAAAGCTGGAGCTAAGCATGGACTCGGCGAAATTCTCGCTGCTTTGCAAATCTTCAACGGTATCAAGAATATTTTCCGGTGCGACGGCTGCCGTCGGATCAATACGGACCCAGCCACGACCACCCACCCAAATTTCATTCCAGGCGTGCGCGTCTTTTCCGTATAGCATCCAATATTTGCCGAATTGATTGTATCGGCCACCGACAAAGCCCGTGACCACGCGAGTAGGGATACCTGCCGAACGCATAAAGACGGCAAACGATGAGCTAAAGTGCTGGCAAAATCCGCGTTTGGTATTGAATAGAAAATCATCGGCACTATCACGACCAAGCAGAGGTGCATCTATAGTGTATTGAAAATCTTTTTGAATCCATGTGTTGAAACGATTGGCGAGTGTGATCGGGTCGGGGTTTTCACTAAACCATAGCTGAGCCAATTCGCGTGTTCGCGGATTGAGCTCGTTTGGTAAACGTAATGTCATGATTCGGGTTACATCATCCAGCGGCTCAATAAATTTAGGCTGCAATGAGGAGGCTGCTTGATAGCGCTGGACAGAATTAATGGGCTCTTGAACAAGTGCGGTAAATTCGTAAGTGAGTCTGGAGTTTTCCGGCGCCAGTGTTGGCAAGTCCAGTACTAATAAATCGGTGGTTGAGGTCGGTTCCAGCATCACTTCATAAGCAATGGCATTGGTTTCTTTTTCCAAGCCCGGACGCTCGCGTACCCTTGCGCCTAGGTCGCGAATCCAGGCACTTCCATCAAAATGTGTCAGCACCGGTCCTCGCCAATACATTTGATCGCGACGGGGTGTAGCACCTAAAAATTTGGCGCGAATTACAACACGATCGTCAGCCAATTTATCGAGCCACTCATTGGGCTCCATGCGGTCTCCCAAGCCTTTACCGCTGACGGCGTTTTGCGGCAATCCCCAAAGTGGCGTTGATAATCTAGGGAAAAGCCAAAAGCCAACCAGTGCAAGTGGAAGAGCAATAAGTGCTGCACTGCTAGCAGACTTTAATGTACTTCGCCATTGCAGACGGGTGCTCTGCGCGAGTGCTGAAAATGCGCTCAGGCTCAGCACAAATGCTGCCATGCTCAGCCCTAATGTTAAGGGGCCCTGATCTTGTAAAAAGGCAGCAAAGGGTGCGAATAAGGAAAAGCCGAGGAGACTTTTTGCATCGCGATGGTTGTGGGTCTCGAAAGGTTTTAGTGCGAGCATGGCTAACAGACCGGCACTGGCAGAATCGCGACCAATACCAAAATTGTAACTGGTCAGTACCGCTGCACCAAGCAGCGCCACTAAAAGAAATCGGAGGATTCTAGGTAATTGTTTAGAATAAAAAAATGCCAGTGCGAGGGTAATGCTGAGTACTGCCATCAAGGCGCCGGGCAATTGCAACAACATAGGTGCGCAGCAAACAATGCTCGCCAATAAACAAATCTTTCTTTGGGTCGGATTGATTGCTTTAGACATATTAGCCATGAGGCATCAAGGCCAGAGCACGCAGACAGGCGTGACGTTGTTCCAGACCATTGCCGCTGGCAATAAATTCCTGCGGCAGACGAAGTGAGTAGCGGCAGGCACTTTGTTCGGCATTCACGACCCAGCGCGCCAGCCTTGAAATGCGTGCTTCGTAGGGTAACTGAGCAAGCATAAACCAATCCAGCTGAATTTCTTTTGCCGTTTGGGTTTCATATTCGCGGACCAGCAAATGCTCGCCACGGGCGGAAGCCTTCCAGGCGATTTGCTTTTTGGCATCGCCATGTCGATATTCACGCAGCTGATGCAAGTGCTCCCCTTGCGAGTGCATGCGCGACTGACTGCCTTCACCTTGCGCTTCAGGGAGTGCGGGCGCTTGAGCTTCCAGTGCCGGATACACCAGTAAGTGGGTATCCGGTCGTATCCAGCTCCATGCGCGTGCCAGGCCCAGCGGGCGTATCGTGCTTAAACGCATTCTTCCGGTTTGCATCCAGCCTCGTTGCATGGCTGGAATGGCTAGGCTAATTTCGATTTGTTCGCGCGCAAGTAAATCAAATTTTTCTTCCGAGTCACCACATACCAATTCAAGCCCCCGTCGGTCACGTGCACCTTTGGCTTCAAATCGCATGCGTACAAACATGATTTGCCCGACATGCACCGGCTCGGCATGCAGTGTTTTTACAGATAAGCCAGAGAGCAGTAAATGCCCATGTACCAAACTATTGTGAGCAGCAGCGGCAATAATAAAAGCAAGAAATATTGCTGGATTATTATTGTAATTTAGCGCCCCGAGTAACAAGACGGCGATAACACCGCTTATAAATAAGCCGAAGCTGGTCGGTAAAACATAAATTCGACTGCGTCCAAGTTCAATTGGCAAAGCTTCGGGTTTTTTTGGTCGAATAAAAGCCCAGCGTGCGGCACGATCGCCAAAGCGTTCAACCACATCTTTGCTGTTTTCTGAAGCCATTAATCAACCGCTACGGCAGTTAAAATACTTTGGCAGAGCGTTTCACGCGAATCTGCTTCTGCCTCGGGTACCAAACGATGTGCGGCGACGGCGACAAACAAGGTTTGTACATCGATGGGCAATGCATGTTGGCGGCCTTGCAGCAAGGCATAGGCTTTTGCGCCGTGTAAAAGTGAAAGCCCTGCACGAGGTGACAAACCAACACGCACGCCTTTATGGCGACGACTCTCCGCCATTAGTGCCTGCACATAATTAATCAATGCTGCACTTGCATGCACCTGCGTTACGGCATGCTGTAACGAGAGCAATTGTGCCTGTGATAATTTTGGAGAAAGCTGTGCGATCAAATGACGGCGGTCATCGCCCGACAACATTTCACGTTCGGCATTAGTGTCGGGATAGCCAAGTTTTAAGCGCAGGAGAAAGCGATCAAGTTGGGAGTCTGGCAAAGCAAACGTGCCTGCCAAATCCACCGGGTTTTGCGTTGCAATAACGAAAAACGGTTGCGGCAATTTATGAGTATGGCCATCAATGCTGACCTGCTGTTCTGCCATGGCTTCAAGCAGGGCGCTTTGTGTGCGCGGTGGTGCGCGATTAATTTCGTCGGCCAATAATAATTGTGTAAACACTGGGCCTGGATGAAAACGAAACTCGTGGGTTGCCTGCTCGAAAATGGAAACACCTAAAATATCTGATGGCAACAAGTCGGCAGTAAATTGGCTTCGCTGAAAATCCAATCCCAGGGTGGCGGCCATGGTACGCGCCAGTGTGGTTTTACCCAGTCCCGGCAAGTCTTCAATCAATAAATGCCCACCAGCGAGTAAGCAGGTCATCGCCAAGCTGACTTCATGGCTTTTACCCAGCACCATGCTGTTGATCTGCGCTTTTGCGTCGATTAAAGCCTGATGATGCAAGTCGGTTAGGATAGGCGTATTAGCGTTAGCGGACATGGCGGGGGTTCCATTTGGCGATATCAAATCAATACTTACAGAATGCTGACATAAATGCGAGCGCATGGCGTGTGAAATTTTACCTGCTTTGGTCGTTTATGTTGCTGCTGAAATTATTATTAGCTTGGCAGCTGCAGTTATTCGGCGACGAAGCTTTTTATGCATGGGAAGCCGCAAAGCCCGCCTGGGCGTACTCGGATTTGCCGGGAATGACCTCCTGGCTAATTCGATTGGGTATTGAAGTAGGTGATTATCATCCGTTTGCAGTTCGTCTGCTTTATGTGTTGATCGGCGCACTGATACCATTTTTAATTGTTCGTATTGCCAGATATTTTTCGAGTGAAGCCCAAGCTTGGCAAGCGGGTTTGCTGAGCTGTTGCCTTCCGCTTTTATTGCCAATGGGTTTTATGGCTTTGCCTGAAGCACCCATATGTCTGGCAGCATTATTGTGTCTAGATGCGGCCCTGCGCTTGCTGGAAAAAAGTAGTTCAGCGGCTTGTCTAGAACTTGCCTTGGGTTTATTTATCGGTGCTAGCACGCACTACCGCTTCATCATTATTTTACTAGCTGGTGCCTTGGGTTTTTTGTTGGCAGGTGGCTGGCGGCAATATCGTGACCCCAAACTGTTAATTGCCATTTTTGTCGGTGCTTACGCATGGCTGCCATTATTTTTATATAACGTACAAAATGATTTTGCCGGCTGGCAGTTTCAATTTCATGAGCGCAATCCCTGGCAGTTTTCCAGTCGCGGCCTGCTGCATATGCCGGTTCAGGCCATTGTTACGACGCCCATCTTGTACGCAGCATTATTGTGGTGTTTGTGGCATGTCTTTCGTTTATGGCGGCAGGGTAATAAGAAGATGGGGCTGATTTTTGTCGCCGCTGGCTTGCCGCTAATGTTATTCACTGGCTTGGCTTTTTTTGCCGATCAGGTTCGCACAAGCTTTCATTGGCCTTTGCAGGCATACCTTCCGTTAATAGCCGTATTGCCTTTTTTCGTCTCGGATAAATTTCCGCAAATGAAAAATAAAATTATTGGCTTTATTGCGTTTAGCGCAATACTGGGTGTGTTGATTGCGGCTAGCTATTTTTTGATGGCGATAGTGCCGGGCTTTACGGGCGCTTTGGCAGGTAAAAAATCCTACCCCGATAATTTTGTCGGCTGGAATGAAATCTCAAGCGCCACAAAAACATTGTTGAAAGAGGATGAGATTTTGGTGGCGGATAATTTCATGCTGGCGGCGCAATTGCAGTTTTCCTTTGCCGGAACTAGGCAAATTTACGTTCTGGATCATCCGTTAAATAAAAAGCACGGGCGTGCGCAGCAGCTGAAAGCTTGGCATGTTGATAACGATGCATTGATGGCTTTGAAAAAACAAACCCCGGTGCTTATCGTGGTCGAAGAAACCAATACTAAAGCATGGCTGCGTGATCAATGGCGAGCAAAGCTATGCAAGCAATTCAACAGTGTGAACTTTGAAAGCTTGGTTTATGGACCGGGTAAAGGAAAAAGCTTTTCTATTTTTCGCGCGCGTGTTGGGGCTGATCCGGGCAAAGCATGTGATACGCGAATTGAATAAAGGCTCTAGACTTGGGGCTGGGAGCTAGCGGCTGAGCTTTTAACTTTTTCCTTCGGCAGTGTGGTCTAGCGCTGGCGTGGCGCTAATGAAGCATGGCGTCCAAACCTCCAGTCTCCAGCCCCTTGCTCCAGCGCTCAAAACAAACTCAAACCTGCCTGCCTTAGCGCTTTGCTTAAGCTAATCAAAGGCAGGCCGATTAATCCGGTCGGATCATTGGATTCAATCTTGTCAAACAAGCTAATGCCGAGGCCTTCCGCTTTAAAACTGCCGGCGCAGTCGTAAGGTTGCTCTTTGTGCAAATAGCGTTCAATTTCAATCGCCGCTAATGGGCGAAAATGCACGATGGTGATATCGGTGTTGGAGATAATTTTATGTGGTTCCAAGCGCAAAAGGCAGAAAGCGCTGTAAAAATGCATGGTTTTTGCGCTGGCGGCACTGAGTTGGTCGGCAGCGCGTTCAAAGTTCTCGGGTTTGCCTATGGCTTGCCCATTGAGTTCGGCGACTTGATCAGAGCCAATGACCCAAGCATTGGGAAAACTTTTTGCTACGGCCCGTGCTTTAGCTTCGGCAAGTCGCTGTGCCAAATGCTGCGGGTTTTCGTTAGGTAAAGGCGTTTCATCGACATCGGGCCTGGCTGTCTGGAAAGGTAGGCCCAGGCGCAGCAGCAGTTCCCGGCGATAGCGTGAAGTGGAGGCCAGAATCAGGCTCATTCTTCGCTCCTACGCAGGCTGGCCGGTTCACGCCCCGCGGCTTGCTCGGTGCTGGCGGTAGCTTGCACCAGGTCGGCGCCGGCATTCTCCAAGGCTTGTAATTGCTCTGCTATACGGTCACGTGAGCGAGTGAGGGCGGTGCAGGCATGATCTATTTCCTGCTGACTGGCTGTTTCGCTATGTTGTTGAATCCAAAGCCTATGTTGCAATAAATCGCGTTTCACCGCCTTGATTTTTTCCGAGCTATCGAGGGCAGCAGTAGCGACTGCACCAATATCCGAAGGAACCCGACCTACCACGGTCTGCATGGCCTGCATGCGTTTTTGGCTCAGGTTAAGCAGGCGTTCCATGTCGTCGGCAAGGTCCAACAAGCGAAAAAGCCCGTTACTACGGCGTTTCGCCTTGCCGCGCTGGTACCACAACAGTAGCGAAACAAGGATAATAAGACCAAGTAAAATCGAAGATATCAGCACGGGTGTTGTTCCTTTCGTCAGCCTGCAGTCTGCAACAGCCCTTGAATCTCTGCAAATACCTGTTAGGGAAGGACTTTTTTGTTTGACAGGGAGCTAGCCGATTCACTACAATTACGCTCTTATGTCCGCAACTTTGCCCGCGATGCTTGATGTTTGGCGCATGGTTGCGACCGGACGACGTTTTGAAGGACTGCTTCCTTTAGCGAGTTTTCATCGACTAAAAAGCAGCTTAATTGATGTCGAAGGCGATTGTCATTATGTCGTCGAATTTGGGCGCGATGAACACGGTCAGCGTTATGTTGACCTGACACTTCAAGCACAAATGCCCTTGCTTTGCCAGAGAACGCTGGAGCGTTTTATTTATCCAGTGAACGTCCAGCAACGCTTGGGACTGATCCGCGATGAAGCCGAAGAAGCTGCCTTGCTGCCCGATGTTGAAGCAGTATTAGTGGATGACAACGGTAATCTCAATCCCGCGGATTTGATCGAAGATGAGCTGATTCTTGCTTTACCCGTAGTACCGATTAACCCTAATTCCCAAGAGCTTGAGGCCCAATGGCCTGAAGAACCCGAAGAATTGGAAGAAACCCCTAATCCTTTCGCCGCACTATCCGCGTTGAAAGATCTAAAACGATAGCTGCAAGTGTTGGAGAACTGAAATGGCCGTACAAAAATCCCGTAGAACCCCATCGACCCGTGGTATGCGCCGTTCGCACGACGCCCTCACCTCCAAGCTTTTGTCGATCGACAAAACCTCGGGTGAAACCCATATCCGTCATCATGTGACCAAAGACGGTTTCTATCGCGGACGTAAAGTTCTACAAACGAAATCGGCAGTTGTTGAAGATTGATTAATGCCTTCGGGCATTTAATGAAGTTTCACCTCTAATGAGGTTTTAAATACGGCGGGCCTGTCCCGCCGTATCTATTTCTGGACAGGCGACTGCCATCGAGATTTCTGCGGTAGTCATACCCAATTCAATGCCCAGGCGTTCAATTTGTGGATAAATCAAAGCATACCCAATAGTATGGTAGTAATATGGGTGGCTTGAACTTTTGAGGAAGCGGCATGACTATTTATTCGCGAATCGCAGGTACCGGTAGTTACTTGCCGGAAAAAATTCTGACGAATGCCGATCTTGAAAAAATAGTAGATACCGATGACCAGTGGATTCGCGAACGCACCGGTATTGAAGAGCGCCATATTGCCGCTGAAGGCGAAACCACCAGCCATATGGGCTTCATTGCAGCGCAACGCGCCATGGAAGCCGCCGGCGTTACGGCTGCGGATCTTGATCTTATTATTCTGGGCACCACCACACCGGATTTTATTTTTCCGTCAAGTGCCTGTCTCATTCAGGAAAAACTTGGCGCTTTAGGTATTCCCGCATTCGACGTCAATGCCGCCTGTTCCGGTTTTGTATTCGCACTAGGTATTGCCGATAAATTCATAAAAAGCGGATCGGTAAAAACGGCTTTGGTGGTGGGTTCCGAAACGCTTACCCGCATGGTCGATTGGACTGATCGAAAAACCTGCGTGTTGTTTGGCGATGGTGCTGGTGCCGTCGTTCTCAAGGCAGATTCTGAAACCGGTATTTTATCGACGCATCTGCATGCCGATGGCAGCAAAAAACATCTTCTTTATAATCCTGTTGGTGTTTCTGCAGGTTTCAAGCCTGATGAGCCCAACGCCGGCGTCAAGGTAATGATGGCCGGTAATGATGTTTTCAAATATGCCGTTAAAGCACTGGATTCGGTGGTTGAAGAAACCTTGCTTGCCAATGGTATTGATAAATCCGAACTCGATTGGTTGATTCCGCATCAAGCTAATTTGCGCATCATCGAAGCGACTGCAAAACGTCTGCAAATGCCGATGGATCGTGTGATCGTTACCGTTGATAAACATGGTAATACTTCCTCGGGTTCGGTGCCTTTGGCACTCGATGCTGCAGTAAGGTCCGGTCGCATTCAACGTGGACAATTAGTGTTGCTGGAAGCCTTCGGCGGCGGCTTCACCTGGGGCTCGGCTCTATTGCGTTATTGATTTACTTGCGTAAGAGCACTGGCAGGAGCACTCACGAGTGCGACTTCGACTGTCCGCAAAGTGATCAGTGCGAATCGCTTGGCTAAAAATCTCTATAAATCCTTCGGGCCCCTACAAAAAACCAAACCCTACGCCTTCGTACAGACGAAAGACTGCTTTGCGCTATATCATGGCGACTTTCGTTTAAGCCCAACATCATGAAAACCAATCTAGCATTTGTATTTCCCGGACAAGGTTCGCAAAGTGTGGGTATGCTCGCTGAGCTTGCGGCTGCAAACTCGGAAGTGCAGCAGGCATTTAATGAAGCCTCTGAAGGTGCCGGTCTGGATTTATGGGATTTATCGCAAAACGGTCCCGAAGAAAAATTAAATCAAACCGAAAACACCCAGCCTGCATTGCTGACCGCCAGCGTCGCCGTATGGCGCGTTTGGCAAGCCAATAGCGGTGCACAGCCTGCACAGATGTCTGGCCATAGTTTGGGCGAGTACGCCGCCTTGGTGGCGTCCGGCGCATTGTCTTTGCATGATGGCGCCAAATTGGTGCGCGAGCGTGGTCGTTTGATGCAGCAAGCAGTTCCTGCAGGCATCGGTGCGATGGCGGCCGTACTAGGTTCTGAAGATAGTTTGGTGGAGGCTATTTGCAGAGAGGTTTCAACGCCCGATTCCTGCATTGTTCCATGTAACTACAATTCGCCTGGCCAAATAGTTATCGGTGGTCATGCCACGGCACTTGAGCGCGCTACTTCGTTATTGAATGAACGTGGTGTGCGTAAAGTGATTCGTGTTGCCATGAGCGTTCCATCGCATACGCCTCTGATGCGCGATGCCGCTACTCAGCTTGGCCAATTCATGAAAACGCTGACATGGTCAATGCCCGATCGCAGCGTGATTCAAAATGCCGATGTACTTGCGCACAGCAATATTGAAGCCATGCAAGACGCACTAGTTCGTCAATTGTATTCGCCGGTACGTTGGACCGAATGCGTGCAAAAACTGGCTGCCAACGGCGCAACCCATATAGTTGAATGTGGGCCAGGCAAAGTATTGTCAGGTTTGATCAAACGTATCGATAAAACATTGGACGCACGTGCGATTGGTAGCAGTGCAGAGCTTTCGGCTGCATTAATAGAGCTCGCTTGAATAATTCTAAAGGACAGCCATGACTCATCATCATTCATTGCAAGGCGAAGTTGTTTTAGTCACTGGCGCAAGTCGTGGCATTGGCGCAGCGATTGCCGACACACTGGCGGCGCAAGGGGCGAAAGTTATTGGTACTGCAACTAGCGAAAGTGGTGCGAATGCAATCAGTGAACGCATGGCCGCTCTGGGTGGCGTTGGTAAAGTACTGAATGTGACCGATGGTGCAGCAGTGGATACATTAATCGATGCCATCACAACCGAATTCGGAACGATTTCTATATTGGTCAATAATGCCGGCATCACACGTGATCAACTTTTAATGCGAATGAAAGATGATGACTGGGCGGCGATTCTTGATACCAATTTATCATCGGTATTTCGCACCAGCAAAGCGGTCATGCGTTCGATGATGAAAGCCCGCAAAGGCCGCATCATTAATATTGCATCGGTGATTGGCGTGACCGGTAATGCCGGTCAATCCAATTACGCAGCGGCCAAGGCCGGTATCATTGGTTTTAGTAAATCGCTGGCAAAAGAGGTCGGTTCGCGCGGCATTACGGTCAATGTTATCGCTCCGGGTTTTATCGAAACCGATATGACGCACTCCATGCCCGAAGCGCAAAAAGAAATCATGATGGGGCAAATTGCCCTCGGCCGTTTTGGTGCACCACAGGATATTGCCGACGCAGTTGCCTTTCTTGCGAGCCCGGCAGCGGCCTACATCACCGGTCAAACACTGCATGTAAACGGCGGTATGTACATGGCGTGACTAGATTCTGGGCTTTTTACGGCTTGAAACCGGCAAAAACTGTTTTTTTAACATTTGCAGAGTGTGAAATTAGGATAAAATGCCGACGAGTATTATGATGCCAGCGCGACAGGCGCCCGTTGGAATCAGCATAAAGTTTGCGCCCGAATAATTTACTCCGGGAGGAGAACCAATCCATGAGCACCATCGAAGAACGCGTCAAAAAGATCGTTGTAGAACAACTGGGCGTCAAAGAAGAAGAAGCCACCAACAACGCTTCGTTCGTTGATGATCTCGGCGCTGATTCGCTCGACACCGTTGAGTTGGTGATGGCACTTGAAGAAGAGTTCGAGTGCGAAATCCCGGACGAAGAAGCTGAAAAAATTACTTCTGTGCAACAAGCCATTGATTACATCAAGGCACATGTTAAAGCTTGATGTTTTAGACCTAGTTTGAATGTCGAGGCCGCGCATGCGCGGCTTTTGCATTTATACGTTTTAATAGTAGGCGTAAATTGCCTATGGATTTATAATTATTTTTTCCGATTCTCGGCTTTGAGTTTGGAGTTTTTATGAGCAAGCGTCGCGTTGTTATCACCGGAATGGGCATCGTATCGCCGGTAGGCAATACTCTCGAAACCGCCTGGGACAGCATAAAAAATGGCCGTAGCGGAATCGGACAAATCACCCATTTTGATACCACGCAATTTTCGACCCGCATTGCCGGTGAAGTACAAGATTTTGATCCAAAATCATTCTTGCCGCCAAAAGATGTAAAAAAAATGGATACCTTTATCCATTATGGGTTGCACGCTTGCCTGAGCGCACTGGAAGACTCCGGTCTGGAAATTACCGAAGCAAACGCAGAGCGTATTGGCGTTTTGGCCGGCTCCGGTATCGGCGGTGTGCGCGGTATTGAAGAAAGTGCAGTGGCTCTGCATTTAGGTGGCCCACGTAAAGTGTCGCCGTTTTATATTCCCAGTACGATCATCAATATGTTGCCGGGTCAGTTGACCATCATGAAAGGCATCAAAGGCCCGAATTTTTCTGCGGTGTCGGCCTGTGCAAGTGCCAATCATGCTTTTGGAATGGCAATGCGCATGATTCAATACGGCGATGCCGATGTCATGGTGGCTGGTGGCGCAGAACATGGTATTACACCAACGTCCGTGGCCGGTTTCAGTTCGATGAAAGCGATGTCCACGCGCAACGACGAGCCCCAGCGCGCCTCGCGTCCTTGGGACAAGGATCGCGATGGCTTCGTGTTGGGTGACGGCGCCGGAATCTTGATACTTGAAGAATACGAACATGCCAAAGCCCGCGGTGCGAAAATTTATGCCGAGCTCGCCGGTTTTGGTGCCAGCTCAGACGCAAATCATATGACCGCACCGAGTGAAAACGGTGACGGCCCTGCGCGCTGCATGACGATGGCAATGCGCGATGCGGGTGTGAATGCCGATCAGGTCGAATACTTGAACGCGCATGGCACTTCGACGCCGCTCGGTGATCTAGCTGAAACCCATGCAGTGAAGCGCGCGTTTGGCGACCACGCCTTCAAAACAATGGTGAGCTCGACAAAATCCATGACCGGACATTTGCTCGGCGCCGCCGGTGGTGTCGAAGCTATATTCACGATATTGGCATTGCATACCGGTGTTGTTCCGCCAACTATCAATCTGGAAAACCCTGGCGAAGGTTGCGACTTGGATTACGTGCCCAATACCGCGCGTGAGAAGAAAATGTCAGTGGCAGTATCGAATGGTTTTGGCTTCGGTGGCACCAACGGAACCCTGGTCTTCAAGACAATTTAAATCAGCAAGCGAGGCAGCAAAGTGATAAAGCAAGCGCTGCCCCGCGATTTATCGTTTATTGATCTGCAGCGTTTTTCGCCTGCACGCTACGCAATGCTGCTGGAATCGGTGGCCGACAGCAAAGCATTATCGCGATGGGATTTTTTGTTTATCACCAATGGTGAAGGCCTTGTTTGCGATGCCGACGGGCAGACGAAAGATTTGCACGGCAAAAAAATAGCCGCTTCGTTTCTTGATGTGCTGGATGCAGCGTGGAAGAATAATTCCAGCGAAACTCAAGATATTGATATTCCATTTCGTGGCGGCTGGGCACTATTTTTTTCCTATGAACTGGCCGGTCAAATCGAATCGCGTTTGAAACTACCGCGCTCCGATGGCCCACTGCCAATGGCAATGGCATTGCGCTGCCCGGCAGCGATTCTGCGAAATAAAAATACCGGCGAAGTTTTTGCTATTGCCGAATCAGATGGCCAGGCAATCTTTGCGCAGCTTCAGAAAGATATTCTGGATGTCGATAAACTGGCGCCGTTGAAAGCATTATCGAAACCGGTTTCAATTAATGAAGAAGCGTCGGAAAAATTCTTGGGCGGTGTCGAGGAAATACATCGGTACCTCCGGCAGGGCGATACCTTTCAGGTAAATTTGTCCCGTTCGTGGCGCGCCGAATTTTCCGAGCAACAAGAGCCTGCCGCTCTGTATCAATCTTTATGCCAACACAATCCAGCCCCGTTTGCAGGCCTGCTGATCTACAAAAACTGGGCCTTGTTGAGTTCTTCGCCGGAACGTCTGGTTTCCTGCCACCACCGAGATGTGCAGACACGTCCCATTGCCGGAACTCGTCCGCGCTTCGCCGGCGATGACGACGCGCATCGTATTCAGGAATTAGTTGGACATCCCAAAGAACGTGCCGAGCATGTGATGTTGATCGATCTGGAGCGCAATGACCTAGGCCGTGTTTGCGAGCCCGGCAGCGTGCATGTTGATGAATTGATGGCAGTCGAAAGTTATGCGCACGTGCATCATATTGTTTCCAATGTCCGTGGTCGCTTACGCGAGGATGTAACACCGGGGCAGGTAATTGCAGCGGTATTTCCGGGCGGCACCATTACCGGTTGTCCGAAAGTACGTTGCATGGAAATTATTGCCGAACTTGAAGCCGAGGCTCGCGGACCTTACACCGGAGCCCTGGGTTATCTGAATCATAATGGCGATATGGATTTGAATATTCTAATTCGTAGTGCTTGGTTGTCAGGAAAGAAATGCGAACTGCGTGCAGGTGCCGGGATCGTGACTGACTCCATCGGCGAGCACGAGTTGCAAGAAACCCGCGCGAAAGCCAAAGGCTTGCTGCAGGCACTGGGTGAAAACCTGTGACAACAACGCGCGTTATTAACCTTGCGGGCGAGATATCAGACTTCGCATTGAATGATCGCGGACTTGCCTATGGCGATGGCGTGTTTGAAACACTTCTGGTGCATGCAGGTGGACCGGTGTGGTGGAGTGAGCATTGGCAACGATTGTTGCATGGTGCTGAGGTATTAAAAATCCCTGCACCCAATGAAGCAATTGTTCGTAATGCTTGCCATGCGTTGCTTGAGAAGCATACCGATTGTATTTTAAAAATTATTTTGACACGTGGCAGTGGCGGTCGTGCTTATGCGGCCCCCCATAATCCCGAACCAAAAATTATTATTTCCGTGCACCCCGCACCGACAAGAATTCGGGAACCGGTTACTTTACGTTGGTGCGATACAAAACTTGCGCGTCAGCCTTTATTGGCAGGTATCAAGCATCTTAATCGGCTTGAGCAGGTAATGGCGCGTAACGAATGGCAGGACGAGACTATTTTTGATGGCCTGATGTGCGACACCGAAAACAAGGTGGTTTGCTCCACCTCGGCTAATTTATTTGTGAAAATACAAGGCCAGTGGCTTACCACAGTAATTGATGCAGCGGGTATCGCTGGAATTGCGCGAGCCTGGGTCTTGAAGCAATGGCCGCAGGCGCAGGAAGCCCATTTGTCGCGGTTTCAAATAGAACAGGCCGAAGCTATTTTTATTTGTAATGCGGTGCGCGGTATCCTAGCGGTCAAGCGTTTGGGGGATGCTGAATTTCCCGCAGATCAGGATATTCGGGATTTGCAAAGCCGGCTGGCATTAGAGCAGCCAGCGTTTGCGATGGGAGAAAGCCGTGGGTCGTAAGAAAGTTACCAAAGGTCGCGTCAAGAAAGCTTTAGCATTGCTAATGATGGCGGCAATAGTTGCCGTGGGTTTGCTCTGGCAGCACTATCAGACCTTTGCCGATAAAAGTTTGGTGATGGGTTCGGAAGAACGTATTTTATCGGTGCTGCCGGGTGATGGTTTTCATAATGTGCTGAAAAAATTACGTGCGCTTGGTGTTAATCAGGGCAATGATCTTGAATGGAAAGCACTGGCCAAGCAAATGAAAGTTGCCTCGCATATGCAGGTAGGCGATTACGCGATTACCTCGGGTTTAAGTCCGCGCAGTATTTTGCAGCGACTGGAAGACGGCGATATTATTCAAAGAAAGTTTGCCTTGATTGATGGCTGGAATATCCGTGACTTGCGAAGAGCATTAAAAAATACTGCGCATATCGCACACATCACGGATGAATTAAGCGACAGCGAATTAATGGCCAAACTGGGTGCTGAAGGTCTGCACCCGGAAGGTCGTTTTCTACCCGAGACCTATTTGTATAGTCGTGGTACCACTGATTTTGATTTATTGCAACGTGCTTTCAAAGGCATGCAAGAGGCGCTCGTCGAAGCCTGGGATAAACGTCAGGATGGATTGCCATTGACCACTCCCGATGAATTGCTGACACTGGCATCGCTAATTGAAAAGGAGACCGCTGCAGTCGAAGAGCGCCCGATGATTGCTGGCGTATTCATTCGTCGTTTGAATGCCAATTGGCGTCTGGAAACCGACCCGACGGTTATCTACGCTGCCGGCACGGCTTATGATGGAAACATTCGCAGAAAAGATCTGGATTCCGACAATCCATACAATACCTATACCAATTATGGATTGCCGCCAACGCCGATTGCTATGCCAGGCAATCCCGCGCTTGAAGCCGCTGGAAATCCATCCGAAGGTGATTCGATGTTTTTTATGGCACGTGGTGATGGAACCGGACGCCATTTCTTTTCCCAAACTCTTGATGAACACAATGCTGCTTATCGACAATATGTGAAAAACAAGCGATGAGCGGATTCCTAATTTCCTTGGAAGGCGGTGAGGGTGCGGGTAAAACCACCGTACTGAATGCCTTGCGCGAATGCTTGCTCGAGCATAACTTTGAAGTCGTGACTACGCGTGAACCCGGCGGTAGTGTTGCAGGTGAAAAAATTCGCGAAATTTTATTAAGTCCGGAACTGAAATTATTTTCAGAAACAGAATTGCTGCTGATGTTTGCCGCCCGTGCCCAGCTGGTGCGTGAATTGATTCAACCCGCAATCGCTCGCGGTGATGCGGTCGTAAGCGATCGCTTTACCGATGCTTCATTCGCCTATCAAGGAGGTGGCCGTGGTTTAGACATGGGTCGCATCGCCGAGCTGGAACGCTGGGCTGCTGTGATCAAACCGGATCTCACTTTTTTATTGGACGTCTCGGTACACCAAGGTTTGGAACGCGCGCGACTGCGCGGCGGCGAGCTGGATCGTATTGAACTTGAACGTGAAGATTTTTTTGAGCGCGTGCGGGCAACGTATTTGACTCGTGTAAAGAACGAGCCGGAAAGATTTTGCGTGATTGACGCCAGCCAATCACCGGAAGCGGTGGTTATCGAAGTCAAACAAAAATTAAAGCTCTGGCTGCAAACGAGAACTGCAGCGTGATGGCGCCATGGCAACAGGAGGTATTGGATAAAGCCCTCGCTATTGCCGCTGAAGGCCGTTTGGGTCATGCGCTTTGTCTGGTCGGACCGGAAAAAATGGGCAAGCTCGAGGTTGCCCAGCAACTTGCAGGCGCATTGCTGTGTAAATCGCCAAAACAAAATAAACAGGCCTGTGGCGAATGTCGCAGTTGTATTTTTATCAAAGCGGGAACGCATCCGGATTTTCAAGACATTAGCTACGAAGCCAACGAAAAAACCGGGAAATTATTTACCAATATTGTGATAGACCAGATCCGGCGTTTATCGCAATGGTTTTCGTTAACGCCGCAAATGGGTGGTGCACAAGTTGCGATCGTGCATCCGGCCGACGGCATGAATTACGCCGCCAGTAATGCCTTGCTGAAAACTCTCGAAGAACCTTCGCAAAATCGGTTTCTGATTCTGGTCACCGACAAACCCGGCGCCTTGCCAGCGACTATTCGCAGCAGGTGCCAGCGCATTTTGTTTCGCTTGCCCGAGCCAGCGCAAAGCCTCGATTGGCTTAAGCAGCGCGGCTATACTGCGGACGTTGCCGGCCCGGCACTTAGCGCAGCCCGTGGACATCCGGGCCTAGCACTGGACTGGCTGGAGCACGGCGGCCTGCAAATGCGGCGTGAGATACAGGCCGACATGAATGCGGTAGCCGCTAATAAGATGAGCCCGATCGAGCTGGCACAGCGCTGGTTAGGTGACGATCAGGCCGATTTACGCCTGCAATTTGCCGCCGATTTGACTCTGGAAACGGCCGGTCAATTACAGGGCATGCCAAAACTTGTGAAATCGGGCTTGACCGCGCCGCAAGATTTTATGAAGCTGTCACAATGGTACGATGCATTGAATCGTTTGCGTTCACAGCTCGATAGCCCGATTCGCAGTGATTTACTGCTGGCGGGTCTGCTGCGTGAATGGCGTGCGATGCAACACTAATCTTGTTTTAAGGGGTGATAACAATGACCGGAGCCGCAGCCGCCAGACAGGGTATTTTGTCTCTGGCCATTAAAGACAAGGCCACGCTTTATAACGCCTATATGCCGTTTGTAAAAGGCGGTGGAATTTTTGTTAGCACGCCCAGACGTTATTCACTTGGCGACGAAGTATTTATTTTATTGTCATTGCTCGAAGACAAAGACCGCTTGCCGGTCGCTGGTAAAGTGGTCTGGATTACGCCGGCCGGTGCACAGGGTAATCGATCAGCAGGCATTGGTGTGCAGTTTGCAGAAAGTTCGGAAGCCGAAATCGTCAAAGGCAAAATAGAAACTTTATTAGCCGGTATTCTGGAATCGGATAAGCCCACTCACACGATGTAAGGCTCTATGCCGCATTTCACCTAGGCAGAACACATGCAAACGCGAACATTGACGGAGCAAAAAATCGATGTCGCGCATCTGGCCACCGGCATGTATGTCTATCGCCTGGACCGTGACTGGCTTGGCACACCATTTTCACTAGAAGGTTTTTACATCCGGTCGCCGGAAGACATTCAGACCATTCGTAAAATATGCGACTACGTTATTATTGATTTAAAGCGCAGCAATCTGAATTTCATAGTCAGTAAATATCACGAAAAACCACCTGAAGAAAAACTGAAGGTTCGTGAGTATTTTAATACCGCCACTATCTCGGAAGAATTGCCGAAAGCAAAATTAGCGCATGAAAATGCTTCGTCACTAACAAGCACGATCATTTCAGATGTGCGCGCCGGCAAAAAATTGAATCTCGATGATGTGCGATCAGCGGTCGAGCCGGTCGTACAAAGCGTATTGCGTAATGCCGATGCATTTTTCTGGATCAGCAATTTACGTAAACGCGATGCTTATCAATATAGTCATGCGATTAATTGCAGTTTATTAGCCGTGGCATTGGGCAGGCATATGGGGTTTGCCGAATCAGTGTTGATGAATCTTGCCACTGGCGGATTGTTGCTTGATGTCGGCAAATACGAATTACCACAGGATTTATTAGACAACCCCGAGCCATTGAGTAAAACCGAAATGGTTTTGGTACGTCGCCATGTCGCTTTTAGTATGCATATTCTTGAAAGTTCGGGTGTGCATAATCTGGATGTTATCAATATGGTTCGTACTCACCATGAGCGCTATGATGGTAGCGGTTATCCAAGTCATTTGATTCGCAATCAAATCCCCTTGTTTGGCCGCATGGCGGGCGTTATCGACAGCTATGACGCCATGACCAGCAACCGGCCTTATCGCAAAGCAATGTCTCCACATAAAGCCCTACAGGAAATTTATCGCCAACGTAATGTTTTGTATCAAGGCGATATTGTCGAACAATTCATGCAATGTTTGAGCGTGTATCCGACCGGCTCGCTGGTAGAGCTCAATTCGGGTGAAGTCGCCATTGTGATGGCGCAAAATCACGCAAGACGTTTGCGCCCAAGAGTGATGCTGCTGACCACTGCAGATAAAAAACTTAAAGACACATTTACCGAGGTTGATTTATTCATGCATGCCTTGCACGACGATGAACAGTCGCATCTGGAAATCGTGGGTACACTGGAAAGTGGTGCGTATGGCATAGACCCCACCGAGTTGTACCTAAGCCCGAGCACATGAAATTAACCATGTCGCTTGATTTACGAAGCCATACGGGTGATATGCATGCTTAGTCGCGATGATTTTTTTGCCGCCTTGTCGCAACATGCCGTGCAGTTATCGGCAGATAAAAAAATGGGCTTGATCCTGGCACGAGTTCAGCGTCTGGGTGAAGTCAATATAATTATGGACACCGAGTTGGTGGATACCGCTCAAGCCCGTATTGAAAATACCTTGCGCGCCGGTGATTGCGTGGCAAAAATTGGTGCCTGTGATTTCATTATTTATCTGGCAGATTTGAAAAACGTGAATCATGCCGCGCTTGCGGCCAATAGTCTGGTCCGCGCCTTTCAAGAGCCTTTGATAGTGGCAAACGGGCCGGTGCAAACTACCATTGCAATGGGCGTTTCAATCTTTCCCGACCATGGCAATGAACCGGAAATTTTGTGCAAGCACGCTGAAATTGCTTTTGCCCTTGCACAGCAATCGAGTGACCGTTACGCGATTTACGACAGCCACGAAGAAAAAATAAAAATTCTGTATCCGGAATTTCGTGAAGCCATTACCAATAACCGGCTTGAAGTTTATCTGCAGCCGTTCTGGGATTTGCGCAAGCAAATGATTGTCGGTGCCGAATCATTGGCGCGCTGGAAAAGCCCGGTGCATGGCTTTGTCAGCCCGGATCAATTTATTCCCTTCGCAGAACAAACCGGCCTGATTGGCGCGTTGACACGCTGGAGTGTCAACGCTACTTTGTACCATTGCAGCGAGTTGAAACAAGCCGGTTTTGATCTGAGCTTCGCAATTAATTTGTCGGCCCGGGTTTTTCATGAGCAAGGCATTGTTGAACAAATACTGGGGGCCTTGAATATCTTTGATGTGCCGGCCACCAATTTGGTACTCGAAGTGACTGAAAGTGCGATTATGACCGACTTGCAACTCAGCGCCCGGGTACTGGAAAGTTTTCGTGACAAAGGGATAAGAATTTCAATTGATGATTTCGGTTGCGGTTATTCGTCGTTTGAGTATCTCAAACAATTCCCCGCAACCGAGTTGAAAATCGATAAATCCTTTGTCTTCGACATTACCCGCAGTGCCCGTGCGGCGAAATTGGTGCAGTCGATGATCGATCTGGCGCATCATCTTGATATTGTTGCGATTGCCGAAGGTGTAGAAGACCAGGAAACCGCCAACATGCTAAGCGAAATGGATTGCGACTTCGCCCAGGGTTATTTCTACAGCCGACCCAAACCGGCCGAGCATTTCGTTGCCGAGATGATGAATTTGTAGCTTTATCGTAGATGTGTTCATAGGGGAATTAAGATGAGTGACTTTACTAATGAATTGCTCAGATTGAGCGAAATGAGAGAGAAGGGCCTGATCTCGCAGGAGGAGTTTGAGGCTGCAAAAGCAAGACTGTTCGGCAACTCTGAAATACCTGCCAATGAGAATGCCGAGCCACCCGAACTACATGAAGCGGCTACTGTTGTGATGTCGGTAGTACCACCTGTACCACCTTCGGTTCCGCGCGCCGCCGCTCCGGCAATAGCTTCAAAAGAAATCCCGCTAGGGATTGCAGGCTGGTCCTGGGGGGCATTTTTATGGAACTGGATCTGGGCAATCTTCAACAACACTTGGATTGGGCTGCTTGCATTAATCCCGGGCGTGAATATCGTCATGATTTTCGTGCTCGGTGTAAAAGGCCGTGAGTGGGCCTGGAAAAACAAGCAGTGGGAGAGCGTTGAACACTTTAATCGTGTTCAAAGAAAATGGTCGGTCTGGGGCATCGGGTTAGTGCTTGCCTCCTTACTTTTGAGTGGCCTTCTTTTCGCTTTCAGTATGTTTTTCCTGGCATCCGAAGGCTCAAAGTTTTCAGGATTTGGTGTGCCATCCACAACCGATGCCATCGAAACGCCAGCAGAGCCTGTTGAGCAAATGAATGCCGAGCTTGAGCCTGCAGACACCGGTACGCCTGCCATTGCAGAAGATGCGGTTCCAGTAGAAACAGTGGCGCAAGATGCGATGACCGATGAAACTCTTGATCGTAATGAAGCTACCGAAGCCACGCCAATACAGGATCAGGATGTCATAGCTGCAGAGCAGGATAGAAAACATCAGGAAGAATTAGCAAAAACACGGGCAGAGGCCGCCGCTGCAAAAGCAGAAGCCATAAAGGCAAAAAAAGACGCGATAAAAGCTGAAAAAGCATTGGCCGAACAACGGCGCTTGCAGGAAGAGCAACGTCTGGCTCAGGAATTGGCCGAACAGGAACAAGTAGAGTGCCCCTATTCGAGGTCGCAGCCACTCGTATGTTCCAGCCGTCAGGGTCAGCCAACTTATTGTGATTGGGATTTCAAAGCATGCGGAATGCCGCGCCTGTTGAAAAAGGAATCCAAAACTACCTGTGATGGCAAGATGCGTACGGACCCCGAAAATAACCAATTAATCGTGGTGGACGGTTGTCGCGGAAAATTCATTCCCGAGAATTGATTAGACAGGTCATTAATTAAATAAAAAACGATTGCGTAGGGTGGATCCCGCACAGCGGTATCCACCACACACCTCGGCGGACATTCGCCGTACATTCGGTGGAATCGCCAAGAGCGGGCGGTTCCACCCTACGCTAATCAAAAAAATCATATTGCGTAGGGTGGATCCCGCACAGCGGTGCCTACCAAACACTCCGTCGGACATCCATGCACCTCGCCATACATTCGCCGTACATTCGGTGGAATCGCCAAGAGCGGGCGGTTCCACCCTACGCTAATCAAAAAAATCATATTGCATAGGGTGGATCCCGCACAGCGGTGTCCACCAAACACCTCGTCAGACATTCGCCGTACATTCGGTGGAATCGCCAAGAGCGGGCGGTTCCACCCTACGCTTGCTGGCTTTTAAACGCAAAAAATAAGATTCAAAACAACAATGACCGGATCACCATGGCGAAGGTCATCGCAGCAATCACGCCGAGCAACATTATTTTTGTGCGCAACAGCTTTTTTTCCTGCGTCATCTGGTTTTGATCCCGGAACTGCAGGCCGGGAATATATGGGTTTTGAATTTTATCTTCGAGTAAATCGGCCTCATGCAGTATTTCGCGGGCCCTAGTGTAGTCCTCAGCCTTAATTACCCAGACAGCCGGATATTGGCTGCTATCGAGCTGCCGTTTTTTATCGGAGTAACTGTGCTCTCGGCGGCTATTACCCTTGTAACTACGACCTTGGGTGATTTTTGTTTCGATACCGGCGTCGTTAAATAATTGGTTGACGCCTTCAACATTTTCCAAGCGTGGCGATGAAAACATTTGTCGCATTACTTTGCTTCCTTGGTATCTGTTTCAGGTAATACGCGAATCAAGCCTTCCTGTGCGGTGGAGGCGACTAATATTCCGTCGCGGGTAAAAAATTGTCCGCGCGCCAAGCCGCGTGCATTTTGTGCGGTCGGGCTGTCGAGTGAATATAGTAACCAGTCATCAACACGAAACGGACGATGGAACCACATGGCATGGTCAAGGCTCGCCATTTGCACATTGGGTTGGTAGTAACTAATGCCATGCGGAAAAGTGGTAGTTCCTAGCAAATAAAAATCCGAAGCATATGCCAGCAGGGACCGATGGAACTCGGGCGCTTCATCCACTTTGTCAATCAAACGCAACCAGACTTGTTGATATGGAGGACGCTTTGGTGGTTTTACTTCATCGCGCGGATAAATCGGTCGCATTTCAAACGGGCCCATGCGTGACAACCAGCGCTGCATTTTTGCAGGCAGTTTTTCCATGACCTCCGGTGATGGCGCAACATTCGGTTCGACATCTTCTGGCATAGGTACTTCAGGCATATGAAATTGATGCGATAGCCCTGGCTCATCATGTTGAAACGATGCAGCAAACACGAAGATCGGTTGCCCATGTTGAATCGCCGTTACCCGGCGAACCGAAAAACTGTGGCCATCGCGGGTTCTATCGACATTGAAAATAATCGGCGCTTCAATATCGCCGGCACGCAAAAAATAGGCATGGATGGAATGTACCGCTCGTGCATCCTCGACAGTTTGTTGCGCGGCAGATAATGCCTGTCCCAAGACCTGCCCACCAAAAACATATTTGGTGCCGATGTCACGGCTCAGGCCGCGAAATAAATTGTCTTCCAGACGCTCGAGCGTCAGTAATGCCACTAGCTCTGTAACAACGGGATGGCTCATGGTGTCACCTGTGTGATTTGTTTCAATTGGACCGCTGACAATATTTCCTGCCAGGGAAAATGTGGCCCAGGGTCGCGCTTGCGAAAAACTTCTTTATTGGCATCATCGCTGGCTGGAACCGTGGCAGTATCCAGGTCCTCATGGCCGGCAATAAATTGTAAATTCTCACACTGTGATTTTAATTGCAGCAGCAATTTTTTCAGAGCTGAAATTTGTTCGACAGTATAGGTTTCGGTCATGACTTGATGGGTTGAATCGAGCCAATCGGGATAACGACCCATATTCACGATTTCGATACCGACCGAGCGTGGGTTGTAACCGCGCGTGTGGTGAGCGGTATGTACGGGGTTCACATACTCGTAAACACTGCCGTCGCGATCAATATAATAATGTCCGCTGGCGCCGGTGCCCGCTTCATAGAGAACCCGCTCGCCGTATTCGCGGGCCATGGCCATGTCGGGCAGTTCGGTACAGTGCATTACCACCAGATCAATCTGCGATAAAGAACGCTTCTCGAGCAGTTCTACGTAGGGTAAAGGCTCCAAGATAAAAGCTATGTCAAGGCTCGAGCCGTGGTCGGTTTCAGAGGTCATCATCATGGCCCCATGTTACCATTGGCCTGGCTTTTTTGACCCATAAATGACATGAATGCGCTGGCTAAATTAACTTCGCAATTCCCCCGTGCCGGCTGCGTGCAATGGATTGGCTTGCGCCCGAAACGCGATGTGCCAATGCTGGAAGTCAATGAAGTGAATGCGATTTCCGGTAAGGGTTTGCAGGGTGATCGTTACGCTTCTGGCAGCGGCAAACGCGGCATTACCCTGATTCAAGCCGAACATTTGCCGGTGATTGCGGCATTGAGCGGCCATGAAAAAATTTCGCCTGTAATCTTGCGTCGGAATATCGTGGTTTCCGGCATCCCGCTGGTTGCATTGATCGGAAAGAAATTTCGTATCGGCGATGCCCTCTTTGAAGGCACCGATGCATGTGACCCCTGCGAGCGAATGGAAGCCGCGCTCGGCCCCGGTGCTTACAACGCAATGGTAGGTCATGGGGGATTGTGCGCACGAATTTTGCAAGGTGGAAAAATTAGTATCGGCGATAGCTTGGTGGCGATCAACGAGGAACACATTTGAAAGCGCACGTTATTATTTCGCATGGTTTGGAAAGTAGTCCCGATGCCACCAAGGCCACCGCGCTTAGTCGTGTCGTTGAAGCCATGGGCTGTACCTCCGAGCGGCCAGATTATCGCCATGGGGATAGCAATCAAAGCAGTCATCGTTTGGGCGATGTGCATGGACGCATTGCACGTCTGCACGATCTTGCAAAAAAAGTTCAGGGCCCGCTGATTCTTGCCGGTTCGAGCATGGGGGCTTTTATTTCGGCACGGGTTACGCTGGCCGTTCCGGTCGCGGGTTTATTTTTAATGGCACCACCAACGCAGTTAGAAGGCTTTGACATTACATTGGAAAGCGCCGATGTTCCGACCTGCATCGTGCATGGTTGGGATGATGAATTAATTCCTGCTGTCGAAGTAGTTAAGTGGGCGCAGCCGCGTCGTCATCAATTAGTGCTGGTCAACGATTCGCATCGTTTGGCCGAGCATGTGGAATTTTGCGCGGAAGTTTTCGCGCGTTTTGTGCGATCATTACTCTTAGATTAGGTTTGAAATGAAATTTTTTGTTGCGTGTGCCAAAGGTCTGGAATATTTATTAGCCGATGAAATGCTGGCGCTGGGTGCCGAGAAAGCAACGGCAGCCGTTGCAGGCGTGAATGTCGAAGGTAATGAAGAGCTGCCTTATCGCGCCATATTGTGGGCGCGGCTTGCCAGTCGTGTGCATGTTCCGCTGGCAGAATTTGAATGCCCCGACGAACAAGCCTTATACGACAATGTGAACGCGATTGATTGGCCCATGCACCTCAAGGCAGAGGGCAGCTTAGTGGTCGATGCCCATGTGTCGGGCACGGTGCTCACGCATGAGCGTTATGTGGCACAACGAATTAAAGACGCCGTGGTTGATCGCATGCGTGCTGAAAACGGCGTGCGACCATCGGTCGATGCCATTGCTCCGGATCTACGAATCAGTTTTGTGATTCGCAAAGGCAAGGGAACCGTATCGGTCGATCTTGGTGGTGGTGCATTGCATCGTCGTGGTTGGCGGCAGTCGCAAGGGGAAGCGCCGCTTAAAGAAAATTTGGCAGCAGCTTTACTGATGCGCGGCCAGTGGCCCAAAATTTATAGTGAAGGCGGTGCTTTACTGGACCCGATGTGCGGCAGTGGTACTTTGTTGATTGAAGGGGCGATGATGGCAGCTGATGTAGCGCCCGGTTTGCAACGCAATGCCGACCAAGCACCCAGTCGCTGGCTACAATTTAATGCCGGACTTTGGCAGCGTTGTTTTTCTGAAGCACAGGAACGCGAAAAAATTGGCCGTGCGACATTGAAGCCGGTATTTTTTGGTGCCGATATCGATCAGGAATCTCTGCGTTCGGCGATAGCGAATGCGAGCCGTGCCGGCGTAGCGGATTTTATTCAGTTAGACAGAAAGCCGGTGACCGCACTTCAGAAAAATAAATTTGATCGCGGGCTGGTGGTGTGTAATCCACCTTACAACGCCCGCTTGGCCGCTGACGAACCTTTGTATCGCGAACTTGGCGACGCCTTACGCACCGCAGTGCCAAACTGGCGTGCCAGCTTGTTATGCGGCGATGAAATGCTGGCGCGTGCAACCCGTATTCGTGCCGATAAAAAATATACCTTATTTAATGGCGCGCTCGAATGTACCTGGCTTATCGCCGATCCGGTGCAGCCGCCGGAGCGCGAAGTGCGTGAAGTGCAGAGCTTGAGCGATGGCGCGCAAATGGTCGCTAATCGTGTTCGAAAAAATATTAAGCATTTGCAAAGCTGGACCAAACGCGAAGGCATTAGTTGTTATCGTATTTACGATGCGGACTTACCTGAATATTCGGCTGCCGTCGATTTATATCAGGAATGCGAAGGCGACAAACGCCGCTTTCTGCATGTGCAGGAATATCAGGCGCCCGACACCATTCCAGAAGCCGATACCAAACGCCGTTTTGGTGAATTATTGAATGCCTTGAAAGAAGTGTTCCAATTACCGCGTGAGCAAATCGCGGTAAAAACCCGCATGCGTGGCAAAGGCGGCAGTAAATATGGCCAGATGGACCAGCGCCATGAGTTTGTAGTCGTCGAAGAGGGCGCGGCAAAGTTACGCATCAATCTTTTTGATTATCTGGACACCGGTTTATTTCTCGACCATCGCCCGATTCGCCTGCGCATTGCCAACGAGGCACGCGACAAACGCTTCCTGAATTTATTTTGCTATACCGGCGCCGCGACCGTGCAAGCTGCCGTCGGCAATGCCGCCCAGACCACCAGCGTAGATTTATCGGCAACCTATCTGGATTGGGCCGCTGAAAACCTAAAGTTAAACAATGCAGGCGGCAGTAAAAATCGCCTAGTACAAGCCGATGCCATTCGCTGGCTTGAAGCCGATCGCGGTGAATATGATTTAATTTTTTGCGATCCCCCGACTTTCTCGAACTCAAAACGTGCCGAAGATTTTGATACCCAGCGTGATCATATTCGACTACTGCGAGCATCGGTTGAACGCTTGTCGGATGACGGCGTGCTGATTTTTTCAAATAATTTCCGCCGCTTTAAACTGGACGAAGCAACGCTGACGGAATTCGCCCAGTTCAAGGAAATCAGTCCGAAAACCATCGCGCCAGATTTTGAACGCGATGCCAAAATTCATCGCTGCTGGGAATTGCGAAAAATTTAATCGTCGAGGCGCTGCCTGCCGCGCCCAAAGATCTGGGTATGCAGGGGCGCTGCTTGCCGCGCCCAAAGATCTGGGTATGTAAGGGCGTCTGCTTGCTGCGCCCAAAGATCTGGGTATGTAGGGGCGTGCTTGCCGCGCCCAAAGATCTGGGTATGTAAGGGCGTCTGCTTGCTGCGCCCAAAGATCTGGGTATGTAGGGGCGTCTGCTTGCTGCGCCCAAAGATCTGGGTATGTAGGGGCGTCTGCTTGCTGCGCCCAAAGATCTGGGTATGTAGGGGCGTCTGCTTGCTGCGCCCAAAGATCTGGGTATGTAGGGGCGTCTGCTTGCTGCGCCCAAAGATCTGGGTATGTAGGGGCGTCTGCTTGCTGCGCCCAAAGATCTGGGTATGTAGGGGCGTCTGC
>Ga0209181_10000687_pt1 | contig 62449 bp, 52 predicted proteins | sample MAT05_FD_187208 | JGI IMG/M metagenome (GOLD analysis project Ga0209181, IMG submission 187208) | Freshwater microbial communities from Lake Fryxell liftoff mats and glacier meltwater in Antarctica - MAT-05 (SPAdes) (version 2) | ecosystem: Environmental > Aquatic > Freshwater > Ice > Liftoff...
GAGTGCGAAATAGCGCCCGTACCCTCGGCGTCTCCCAAAAAGAGCGTGGGAGAGGGGAGCTGCGTGCTCGATCAACGGGCTGCGCTCGCAACGATCAATCAAGAGCCGCCTGCCCCTTTTTTGTCGAACTGACCAGGTCCCATGTTCACAGGCCGGGTGCAGTTTTCGAAGGGAACTGGGAATTATGCATATACGAATCAATGCGTTACGTGATGGTTCATGAAAAATCCCAGAGTACTAATTTGGGGACAGTACTAATTTGGGGACTGACGGGGACACTATGTGTGCGCTGCGCGTGCTTTTGCAGGGTCATCGTTGATCGCGAAGCGGGATAGGTGACAGCGCCCATGACTTTCGGCCTCTTGCGCGACTTTAGTGTGTTGGTAGACCATAACACCGCACCACTCATCGTCCTTTGGAGATTCCCATGTACCGCTCGTTAAACATTGCCCTCGCCGCCGCGCTCTTTGCCCCGCTGACGCAGGCGATGGCAGAAATCAAGATAGAGGCTCGCTGCGAAGTGGAGAGCGCTTATGACTTGAAGGTTGAGCGCGAGGGACTGCGTTTCAGCCGCGAATCGGGCAGCGAAATCCAGTTCACACGGGGGCGCGTGTTGCTCGATGGAAATCCGGTCAACTTGAGCGGCGCCGATTCGGCGCGGGTGGTCGAATTTGAGCGCGAGGTGCGCGCAATGGTGCCGGAGGTGAAGGCGATTGCGGGCGAAGCCATCGAAGTTGCATTTGTCGCGCTGCAGCGCGTGATCGAAAGCTTCGCCACCGAAGGCAATCGCGAGGCCTTTGTCACCGAGTTGGCCGCCATACGCGACGAGATTTCGGCTGCTGTAGCGAGCGCGAATTCCTCGCGCGGGCTGGACGAGCAAGCAATCCAGGCGAAGGTGGAGAAATTCGTGGCGCGTATTGCACCGCGAATCGCGGGTGAATTCGCCAGCTTGGCGATCACCGCTGCGCTGACTGGCGACGAGAAATCAGCGAAGGACATCGAGCGTCGTGTCGAACTGTTCGAACGTGATATTGAAGCGTCGGTACAAGTGCCGGCAAAACTGCTGGAAGCGCGCGTCAACGCATTGTGCCCGCGTGTCCAAGCACTCGATCAGCTCGAATCGGAAATGGAGATTCGTCTGCCCAACGGCGAGCTTTTGAATCTAATGAACGTGGATATGAAGGCCTGATCGCCGCTCGCCGATCAAATTGACCACTAGCACCCACGCTGATCGGCAAACGGTCCGCGTGCGGCCAAGCGCGTGCTCGTCCAGATTGTCCAGCGTGCTACTGCGGCCTTCCCACTCAGCTTTGGCGACTAGCCCCGTTTTCCGAGTCGAGTGTGCACTTGCAACATTTGCGGTTACTCTCGGCCGAGGCCGTCGGTAAAGACGGGATGAACGCGCTAGCTGCCGCAGGCACAGGGGTTGGTAATGAGTGATGGGTTGATGACCGGTGCGGAGATCGTGGTCCGCGCGTTGACAGATCAGGGCGTGCGCCACATTTTCGGCTATCCAGGCGGTGCGGTTTTGCCAATTTACGACGCACTGTTCAAGCAGGACGCGATCGAACACATTCTGGTACGCCATGAGCAAGGCGCGGCGCACGCCGCTGAGGGCTATGCGCGTTCCACCGGCAAGGCCGGCGTATTGCTGGTGACCTCCGGTCCCGGCGCCACCAACGCGGTGACCGGTCTGACCGATGCGATGATGGATTCGATTCCGTTGGTGGCAATCACCGGCCAAGTGCCAACGCATTTGATTGGTACCGACGCATTTCAAGAATGCGATACCGTCGGCATCACGCGCGCCTGTACCAAGCACAACTTCTTGGTGCGCGATATCGCCGATTTGGCGCGCGTACTGCACGATGCTTTTTACATCGCCACCACGGGCCGCCCTGGCCCTGTGGTTGTGGATATTCCCAAGGATGTGCAATTCCGCAAAGGTCCCTATGTTGGACCTGAGCAGATTTTGCATCGAAATTATCGGCCGCGCGTCAAAGGCGATCAGGCGCGTATAGAGCAAGCGGTTGAGTTGATGGCGAATGCGCGACGCCCGGTTTTCTACACTGGCGGTGGCGTGATCAACTCAGGCACGCGCGCTTCGCAGCTTCTGCGTGAATTGGTGCGTTTAACTGGATTTCCGATCACTTCTACCTTGATGGGGCTCGGCGCTTACCCGGCGAGTGATCGCCAATGGCTTGGCATGCTGGGCATGCACGGCACTTATGAAGCCAATCTGGCGATGAATCGCTGCGATTTGCTGATCAACATCGGCGCGCGTTTCGATGACCGTGTGACCGGTCGTCTGGATGCTTTTTCGCCGGGCTCCAAGAAGATCCATGTCGATATCGATCCGTCTTCTATCAACAAGAATGTGCGCGTCGACGTGCCCATCGTCGGCGATTGTGCCCACGTGCTTGAAGCCATGATCGAGATCTGGAAAGCGCGCGCGAAGCAGTCTGATATGGGGGCGATGACTGCCTGGTGGGCGCAAGTGGAGGTTTGGCGTGCGCGGCGTTCGTTGAGCTATCGGCATTCCGATGACACGATCAAGCCACAGTACGCCGTTGAGCGCTTGTACCAACTGACGCGCGATCGCAATACCTACATCACCACGGAAGTGGGTCAGCACCAGATGTGGGCTGCACAGCATTATCACTTCGAAGAGCCGAATCGCTGGATGACCAGCGGCGGCCTCGGCACCATGGGTTATGGCGTGCCGGCGGCGGTAGGCGTGCAGGTTGCGCACCCCGACGCACTGGTGATCGACATCGCGGGCGAAGCCAGCGTGCAAATGACTTTGCAGGAAATCTCCACAGCGGTGCAATTTCGACTGCCGATCAAGATCTTTATTCTCAACAACGAGTACATGGGCATGGTGCGCCAGTGGCAGCAATTGCTGCATGGTGGCCGTTATTCGCACTCGTATTCGGAAGCCCTGCCAGATTTCGTCAAGCTGGCGGAAGCCTATGGCGCCAAGGGAATTCGCGCGATTAAGCCGGCCGAACTCGACGCGAAGATTCTGGAAATGATCGATTACCCAGGTCCAGTAATCTTCGATTGCGTGGTCGACAAACTTGAGAATTGCTACCCCATGATCCCGTCTGGCGCTGCGCACGACGAGATGATCCTGCCGGACGCCACCGACGGCGTCGGCGTGTCTGAAGCTGGGAAGATGCTGGTATGACCGCCGAACACCCGTTCACCACGCCGCTGACTTCCGCCGCTGCCGCGCCGAGCGAAACCGTGCCCCAGACTGAGCCTGCTGCCGTGAATCAACCCGCATCCGCGTATTTTCTTGTCGATGCGCAAAGCCGCACGGTCAAGGCCACTCTGTCGATCATTGTCGACAACGAAGTTGGCGCACTGGCGCGCGTGGTCGCGCTGTTCGCGGGGCGCGGTTACAACATCGAATCGCTGACGGTGGCCGAGACCGATCACCAGAAGCACACCTCGCGCATCACTATCGTCACCTCCGGCACCGCCCATATCATCGAGCAGATCAAGGCGCAGATTGCGCGTCTGATACCGGTGCGTCGCGTGGTCGACTTGGCGCAGGAGAAATTCGGCGTCGAGCGCGAAATGGCTTTGGTCAAGATCGCTGGCACCGGCGAATCTCGCAACGAGGCTTTGCGTCTGTCAGAAGTCTTCCGCGCGCGCGTGATCGATATCACGCATTCGAGCTTTATCTTTGAACTCACCGGAACACCGGAAAAAATCGACGCCTTCATCGAGCTGCTGATCCCGCTGGGTCTGGTCGAAACCAGCCGCACCGGCGTCGTCGCCATCAGCCGCGGCGCTGAGGCGCTGTAGCGGGTTGGCTTCGCTGCGGGCGGGCGGGCCGGGTAAAAGATCAAAAGTTCAACCTAAAGACACGAAGACGCGAAGAGAAACAAAGAGAGGAGGGCTTTTTGTTGGGGACTGAGCAACGTCGGCGCTCCGCGCGATCGCGGATTGGTGGCGGTGTCCGTTTGGCCACTGCGGCCAAGAATCACCTACATGAGCACTAGCGATCGACCGCACTCAATCCTTCCGCTCTCCTTTCTTGCTCTCCTTTGCGTCTTTGCGTCTTGGCGTTGAATTTCTGCTCTGCTGCTCTCACCAGTAGCCAAGTCACTCAGTGCATGCGCGGTCGCACATAGTGTCGCCAGAGTTGATGGGCGCCTTTGGCTGCCGCGACCATCAAGCGGCGACGGTCGCGCGGACCGATCGCTTTGCCGTCGTCCAGATGTTCGCGCGACAGCAGGATAAAGGGCGCGAGCCAGCCGCGGCGGCGTTCGTCGCCAGCCATATCGGTCACGCGATCAGGATCCAGCGCGAGGGCAGCCGCGGTGCCGGCGGACCACGCCTGCGCGGTGCGCTTCTCGGCGGCTTCCTCGCTTTCTTCTTCGCTGGCTGGCAGGAAATCGAATTCCGGTAAGACTTCATCACGATGCGCGTCTGGATCCAGGCTCACGCGGCGGGCGACATGGGTTTGCATGCGTTGTAATTCCGACAAAATGCGGTCACGCGGCTCTGCGTCTAAGTTCAGGAATTCGTCCCCAAGCACCAATGGCAACCAGCGTTCGGGCGCAACGCGATTGAGCAGACTCAAAGCCGTAAGAAAACCATCGAGCCCATCGAAGCCGAAACCGCCACGCGCCGTGATGTGTGTGCGCCACGATTGGCGAATCTCATCGACCTCACGTCGCGATAAACCGCCACGAAAGGGTGCTTCGCCGAGTTCATCATGTGCCGCAGCCGTACCCGAGCTCGGCGTCTTGCTAGCCATATCGCGATCTCTTTCTAGATTAATGCGGCAAGCATTGAAGCAAAGCGCGGCGTGCGCAAGCGTGAGGGATCGCACTCGGGGCTCGGGGCGTGGGGCGTGGGAGTTGAGGCGCGCGGCTCAGGGCTTTTAGGGCTCGGGGCTTAGGTGCCGGGGCTCGGGGCTTAGGGGCTTAGGGGCGAATGCGCTTTGGAGCTAGGACCGCCAAGGACTTTTTTTAGCTTATTTTTTTCGGCGCAGTGTGTAACTTCGCGAGGCTGTCGCATGCGTGCTCGTCATTCCCGCGAAGGCGGGAATCTAAATTCGTTCTTGGTGTTTGGTGCTTAGAGCGAAGCGCCCGAAAAGCGCTTGATCCCCGCCCTCGCGGGGATGACGGTGAGCTGTCGCGGAGCGCACCTTCGGCACGACGACAAAAGCACTTCGAACCTGCACACCAGCCCCCTTTTCAAGTGGCGCATCCGGCACAAATTGGTAACGTCAAGGTCTCGCACACTTTGTCGTTGCGCCCCAGCCCCAAGCCCCGCCTTTGATTTCCGCCGTTACAGGTGCCATCTTGGCCGCGCAGCGGGCTATTTGATTCCGCGACGGTGTCGCATATTCCGACCGCCGCGCTGATCAATCAGCGAAAACCATTCCCGCGTGAACTTGCCGGTGGCGGCTGTGGCCGCCTGAGCGTAGTCGTTGAAGGATGCCCGACGCGCTCAAAGCCCGAAGCGCACTCGAAAGCGTGCGCCGCCGTCGCTCATATTGTCCACGCGGATGTGCGCGCCGTGCTCATCGACGATTTTCTTGACGATCGCTAAACCGAGCCCCGTGCCTTTGGCTTTGGTGGTGGTGTACGGCTCAAATAAGCGATCGAGCAGATTCTCAGGAATGCCCGGCCCGTGATCGCGTATCTCCAATTCCAGGAAGTTACGGCTGCCTTCCGCCGCAGCATAGAGTGCGACATCGATGCGCGCACGGGTGTCCGCTTGTGCCTCCTCGGCGTTGCGCAGCAGGTTATGCAGCAACTGGCGCACACGACCTGCGTCGGCGCGCACCGGTGGCTCGTCCGCCGGAATATTTAAAGCGATATCCACGCGTGCGGTCTCGCCCGTGTACAAGTCGACGACTTCTCGAATCACCCGTGACAGGCGGATCGCTTTCAACTCCAACCTGGGCGGTCGCGCGTATTCAGAGAAGGCGTTGACCATGGCTTTCAGCGCTTCGACCTGGGCCACAATGGTGTGGGTCGAGCGATCAAGCACCTCGCGATCGGCCTCCGGCAGGCGGTCCAAAAATTTTCGCCGCAGGCGCTCTGCAGCGAGTTGAATCGGCGTTAGCGGGTTCTTAATCTCATGCGCTAACCGCCGCGCAACTTCTGACCAAGCCGAGTCACGTGTCGCCTGCGCGTAGGCGGATTCGTCATCGAACACCAGCACCAGCCCACCCACTTCGCCGTCACCACCGGGCAGGCGCGCACCGCGCAACAACAAGCGCTGCTCTTGGCCGCCGCGTTGCACACGTACTTCTTCGCGCCAATCGCCGGGCTGACGTGCGAGCGCTTCGACCAGTCGCTGCACCAAAGGTTGCAACGGAGGATCGGCTTTACCGAGTCTTTCGATGGCTAGTCCCTTCCACGGCGACAACTCCACGCCCAAGATTTCCTGCGCCGCGCCGTTGGAAGTGCGCAGGCGACCGGCGCCATCGAGGCTCAGCACGCCCGAAGAAATTCGATCGAGCACACCTTCAAAGTAGCGACGACCTTCTTCGGAATCGCCGGCTGCACGCGTGAGGCGCTGATTGGCCTGTTCCAGTTCGCGTGCCATTTGATTGAAGGCGCGCGCCAGTCCGCCGAGTTCGTCGTCGGTGATTTCCGGCACGCTGATGCGGTAATCACCCTGCGCGACGGCGCGCGTCGCCTCAACCAAGCGGCGCAGCGGTTCGACCAGTCCGCGCGCTAGCGCAAATGCCAGATACAGCGCAAACAGGACCGCGGCGATCAGCACTACGCTCAAGACCACCGTCAGCGTGTACTTCAGCGCTTCACGCATGAAGGCGAGCTTCTGGTAGTCGAAATAGCGCTGTTCAATGGTCTGGGCGAGCGTGGCGAGTTCGTTGTCGATGGCAAAACGCGCCAGCAAAACATCGCCCCGTCCAGGGAGTTCTGCCAAGGCAATTACACTCATCTGCTCGCCGCTGCGATCAATGCTGTTGGCGGAGCCGGTGTTGATTGCGGTTTGCCACAGCGCGTCTTCCGGCACCGTTGGCAGCAGATAGCGCGGATCGGCGGCGGCGCGCGCGAGCAGGGAGCGTCGCGTGTCATAGATCGCGATCTCTAGCGCGTCCAATTCGACTAGGGCCTCGGTCAAAGCGCTTTCGTCCGAGCCGAGCTCGCCGCTATCGAGGCGGTTGGCCTGTAGCCGCGCGCGAAACATCGATTGCTGCTCGGTGATGTCGATGCTGCGCTGCGCTACAGCAAGGCTCGCATCCAAAGCGGCCGCCACGTCAACGCGAAACCAGCCATCCACCGCGCCGTGGACGAAGCGCAGCGAGAAGAAAAACAACATGCCGAGCGGCGGCAGCACCAATAGGACCAAGCGCTTGAGCAAGCGCCAGCTCAAGCGAGCTCCGGGCGCACGCGCGCGCACATCTCGCAGTAAACGCCAAGCCTCTACGCCAAGTGCAGTCAGCAGGAGCGTCAGCGCGAGGCCCATGCCGATCAGCACAAAATTCCATTCGCGACCCATGCTCGGACCGACTTCGGCGTCGCGTCCGCTCAAATACACGGCGCCAAAGGCGAGCATCCCTAGGGCCAACAGTGGCAATAGGCGCTTGGCGCTATTCATCGGTCGAGTGCCCGCCATCCGCTATCGAGCTTCCAGTCGCGCTGAAACAGCGCCGGCAATCTCAAGGGCGCGGGCAGCGTGCTCACATCTAGCCGCACGCGCACGCGGCCGCCACATTCGAGCTTGCAGGCATGCGCTTCAGGCCACGTTACACGCGCGTTCTCGACGGCTGCCAGCAAGGCATTGCGCAATCCAAAGCTCTGCGGCGGACGCGACCCGATGCCGAAGTCGTAGCGTCGCAGCAAGGGGCTGTAGCGCAGCCACAGGGTGTCGTGCAACTCACGGCCGTCGTCGAGCTGCCAATCAACTGCGAGTCCCAGAACCAAGCCAGATTCGAGTGCGCGCGTGGCGCGCTCACCCAGATCGAGGCGCAACTGCAGTTGCAGGCCGGGCACGGGCGCGCGGGTTTGCTGCGCGTTCTTAAGCACCACACTTTGGGCAACGGCGCTGGCTGCGCTCAATGTGAGCGCTGCAAGGAGGCATAGAAGAAACCATCCTCGTCGCGGGCGCCACTTGGGTTTTGCCACAGCGCAACGGCCATGGCTGCATCCACATCGGTCAGGTCCATGCCCGGCGGAAAGCTTAAGGCCAGGGGTAGCAGACGCGCATTCGGTGTTCGCCGGCAGAAGCCAGCGATCTGAAGATCGTTTTCGTCGCGGAGAATCGAGCATGTGGCGTAGGTTAGACGTCCGCCGGGAGCGAGCAAAGGCCACAATGCGTCCAGAAGGCGCGCTTGATCGCGCACGTGGACGGCAATGTCAGCCGGCCGCCGCAAATGTTTGATATCTGGATGCCGTCGGATCACGCCCGTGCCGCTACATGGCGCATCGATCAAGATGCGGTCAAAGGGCACGCCGTCCCACCAGCGCTGTACCTCGGTAGCATCCTCGATCAACACCGCAGCATCTACGCGGCAGCGTGCCAAGCTTTGCCTCAAGCGTTGCGCGCGCACGGAATCGCGCTCGATTGTCACGCATTGGAGCTTCGCCGTACGCTCGGCGATCGCTGCGGTCTTGCCACCCGGTGCTGCGCACGCATCGAGCACACGCTGCCCCGGCTGCGCATCTAGCGCATCGACCACGCGTTGGGCCGCCGCATCTTGCACCGAAACCTCACCGGATTCGAAGCCGGGCAATTGATCCACGGACACGGCCTCGCGTAGACACAAGGCGAAATCTGGCGTGACCGGTGGCCGTGACTCAATGCCCGCCGCGGCAAGCCGCTGCGCGTAGTCCGACCGCGAACTTCTTCGTGCATCTACACGCAGCCACATCGGTGCGGGCTTATTGCCAGCTTGGCATAGATGCGCAAATTCCGACGGCCAGTCGGCAGCCAAACGATCGATCAGCCACGCTGGGTGCTCCAGTCGCGCTTCGCGATCGCCATTGATTGCCGCCTCAAGGCTCACGCGCTCGCGCAGAAAACGCCGCAGCAAGGCATTGACGAAGCCGGCGCTCGTCGCCGCTTCACGGCGCGCAGCTTCAACACTTTCGTTGACGGCAGCATGCGTTGGCGTAGCCAGGAAACGCAGTTCGGTCAGACCGATGGTCAAGATCGCATTGATCCGCGGCGGCGGCGCCCTGCCCGGTTCGCTGCGCAAACGTCGCAGGATGGCTGCGTTTGACCATGCATGCCGAAGCGCTGTGTAGACCAGCGCCCGTGCAAAGCCGCTCTGTGCGTGCGCGGCATCGACTTCGTCGGACAATGCGCGATCCAGTGATCGCCCCTCGCCAACCGCGAGTAACGCGCGCGCCGCTTGATTGCGAATAGCATCGCTGCGACTCATGTGCCGTCGTCGATGCGGTTGAAATCCACGGCAAGCTTTCGCGGGCTCACGCAGTGGGCCGTTTCAGCTCGGGACGTGCGTTGACATAGTCGGCCACATCCATCACGCGGCCACCTGCGCGCTGAACGCGCAAAAGTGCCAGGGCTCCTTCGCCACACGCCACGCAAAGCCGGCTGCGCGTGCCAGCAATAACGTCGCCGGGTACGCCTCGCGCATCGATGATTTCCGCTGCGTGTATTCGCAGCGACTCACCGGCAATCGTCGCTTGAGCCACCGGCCACGGTTGAAATGCCCGGATTTTTCGGTCAATCACCACTGCCGGCTCGGACCAATCGAGTTGCGCCTCAGCTTTATCCAGTTTATGTGCGTAGACGACGCCCTCAGTGTCCTGCGCTCGCGCTGTGGGCAGTTGCCCGCGCAGCAACATGTCTAGGCCTTCGCGCAGTAATTCCGCGCCCATCTGTGACAAGCGCGCCGATAGGCTCTCGCTGGTATCTGTCGTGCCAATCGGCGTACGAGCCTCCAGCAGCACCGGGCCCGTATCAAGGCCTAGTTCCATCTGCATCAGATCAACGCCAGTTTGTGCGTCGCCCGCCAGAATCGCGCGTTGAATAGGTGCGGCGCCGCGCCAGCGGGGCAATATGCTGCCGTGCACATTCCAGCCACCGTATCGCGGCAAGGCCAACACCGCCCGCGGCAGGATCAAACCATAGGCGACCACGATGAGTAGATCGGGTGCCAGCGCCGCCAAATCATCCTCAGCAAGCGCATCTTTCAAGGACGGCGGCTGCAGGACAGGAATATGTGCGGCCCCGGCACGCACTTTGATGGGGCTCGGCTGCAGCGTACGACCGCGTCCGGCAGGACGATCCGGTTGCGTGTACACCGCGACGCAATCCACGCCGCTGGCGATGACGGCATCAAGGCAGGGCACCGCAAATTCTGGCGTGCCGGCAAAGATCACGCGCAGCGACATGCGGATCAGCCTGCGGCGCTGTGCGATTGCTGCTGTTTGTGGCGCTTCTCGAGCTTCTTGCGCACCAGCTGACGCTTGAGCGGCGACAGGTAATCAACAAAGACTTTGCCCGCTAGGTGATCCATCTCATGCTGGATACACACGGCTAACAGACCGCTCGCGTCGATACGCTGGGCGTCACCCGCACGATCCAGAAATTCGACGATCACACGTTCCGCCCGCGCCACGTCAGCAAAAATTCCGGGCACTGACAAGCAGCCCTCTTGGCAGACTTCGGTGCCGTCAGTTTCAACGATGCGCGGATTGATCAGTACCAGCGGGCGGTTCTTTTCTTCGCTGACGTCGATCACGACCAACTGACGGTGAAAGTTGACCTGTGTGGCGGCCAATCCAATGCCCGGGGCATCGTACATGGTCTCAAACATGTCATCGATCGTGCGCTGAATTTCATCGTCGATGCGTTCGAGCGGCTTAGCCAGCGTGCGCAAACGTTCGTCCGGGTATTCGAGAATAGTGAGCAGGGCCATGATTTCGATAGCAAAACTACAGATGTGAATAGCTTCCCACGCGCCGCGCGCGTGGGGAAGCCCTCACGCTAACGTCGACAAAGCCGCGAACCCGTCATTGCCGAGCAGCGTCCCGTGTCAGAGGCGTCGGCGCGGTCGCTGTGGCTGACCACACATAACTTGGTGCCGATGACCAAATTACAAGACTGTGATTCGGCGTGTGTACCGTCGCGGAACACGAAACGGTGCTGTAAACGGCCGTCGCCGAGCGCGGCTACCGCGTCAGGTCCATAGCGCCAGCTTGCGAGGGCGGCTTGCGCAGATTCAACGAACAGTCGATCTGCGCGCACCGCGGATGCGCTTTGAATATTGATCACACGTCCCTGCGCGTCGAGACCAAAACTCATGTCGACGCCGACCTCCTTCGCGCGAACGCGCTGCTTGCGCGGATAGGCTGGGGCGGAAGACTTGATCGGCGACAGCTCAAGTGCGGCGCCGCCCAAAGAAATTGAGGCAGCCAACGGCTCACTCGTGGGCCTTGTATCAATGAAGGGTGCGCGTGCCAGCGCGCTGAGACGCAATATGGGTACATCGAGCTTAGCCGCTGCTGGGCGCAAATCCGCTTGAATGGGCACGGTTGCCATCGGCAATACGGTCGCCGCAGGCAGCCAGCGAACCGGCGCCGGCACACTGTCAACCAATTGCGGTGACCACTCGCCTAGGGGCAATCGCGCCGCGGTCACTTCATCGGCGGTGCTTAATATGGCCACGCGCGGCAAGATGAAGTCGCGCACGCCGCCGCTCTGAGGCATTTGCATGCCGCCGCCAACCAAAGTTGCGAAGAGGCTTAAGACGACCACCGGAAACAGCAACTTCTGCAGAGCGTCTGACTGCTTTGGTACGCGTCCGGCCATACGCTGAACGCGCCACAGCAAACCGCCTGCGACCGCGCTCGGCGCCAGCAGTGGCGCGTCATGGCGAAATTCTTCCAAGCTCAGCAGTGCGCGCGTGTAATCCGCGCGACCGCCAGCAAAATCGACGACCAGATCATCGCAGCAAGCTTCGCGCACACTGCGCATTTCTTCGCTAAGCCAGCGCACGGCAGGATGGAAGAATAAGAGCACTTCGAGCGCCAGTTGCAGCCAGTTCGCAAGATAGTCAGCGCGCCGCAGGTGCGCAATTTCATGCGCCAGAATCAGCCGCAACTGCGGCCACGGCATGCCCGCGGCGATAGTCATTGGCAAGACGATCACAGGCGCGAAATGGCCGATCACAAAAGGCACACGTGCGACGGCTGAGGAAACCACCGCGATCGAGCGTGTCACGCCGAAAGCATTGGCGAGTTCCACTACCGAATCGGCCAAATGTGGCAGCGAAACGCCGGCGCCTACCAATCGACGCAAAGCCACATGCGAGCGCGCGACGCCACTGCCAATGGCGAGCACCGCCAAGCTCCAGATCAAGACCAGCGCCGGCAACCACGGTTCAATCCATTGCGCCACGCTGGTCGAGGTATGCACCGCCCCTGCCGCACCAATGGTGATGGCTTCCGTCGGCAAACCGGCAAAAGCAATGGCGATCGCGCGCTCGTCAGCATTGGCGCTCGCCACCCCGAATTCGTGAAGGAACATGCCGACCAAAGAAACCGTCAGCGCCAACAGGCAAAGCAGTCCCCAACCATAAGCCGATTGCGGCGCGCGGTTACGCAGGCGCGAGGCGGCCACAGCGTAGATCGCCGCGGCCAGGGCACCCAGCCAGAGCGAATGGATGAGTGTCCAGCCAATTGCATGGATCACTACACTCAAGGTGTTCATCAGCTACGTTCCTGCTCGATGTCGCTCAAGAGTTGACGTATCTCCGCCAGTTCTGAGTCGCTGGCTGGCGGATCGTTGCCCAAGGCTTGCAGCACCAAACGTGCCGCCGAGCCATCGAAAAGCTTTGAAATCAGTGCACCGACGAAGGCGCGCTCGGTAGCCTCGCGCGATACCGTGGCAGCGAAGCGGTGGGCGCGCTGTGATTCGTCGCGGATGACCAAGCCCTTGGCGTGCATAACCTGCATCAGCTTGAGCGTGGTTGTGTATGCGGTTTGGCGATCGGAGGATTGCAGCTCCTCATGAACATCGCGCACCGTGCATGGGCCGCGTTCCCACATGATTTTAAGAATCGCGATCTCGCCCTCGGTCGGACGCACCAATGGATTTTTAAAGACCATGCTGACCCCGTGGCACGAATGCCTGTTCGACGAGGCCCATCGTAGCTAACTCTTCGGATGTTTGGAATAGTCATTGTGCAGGCTAGTTGACAGACTACGAATCTCATCGTAGTTTCATTTGCGTACCCTGATCGGAGTTGCTGCAAATGAAGTTGACCGCATTCGTCCTGGCCCTCGGATTCCTCTCCGCTGCGTTGCCAAACACAAGTTTCGCCCAGACCCAAACCAACACTGCGAGCATTTCATCGAACGCGACGTTGCCGCAGATAGAAGAGTTTGTCGCCAAGGTCGACAACCGTTTGGAACGTGGCAAATACGATGTGCTGAAGCCCAAAGATCGCACTTGGGTAGTGAAACACTTGAAGGAAATAAAGTTGCAGTTGCAGGCTGCCGACCGATCCGCTCCCGTGTCCGCGGAATTGCAAGCCGGGATGTCGGCGTTTGAGAACGGCATGATCAAGCTCGAAGAAGGCGGCATTGTCTGCGAGAAGACGCGTAAAACTGGGTCGCGTATGCGCGAACAGCGCTGCATGACGCGCAAGCGCCAAGCCGAGATACGTGAGGAATCGCGCGCGAGCATGCGCAATATGAATCGAATCGCGCCACTGCCCTCAGGCGGCTGAAAGTTTCCCACGGCGCGCTTGATCTCCCCCCAGCCACCGCCAAACTGGTCTGTCGTTGCGATCCTGTCGCGCCGGCTTTTCGTTTAGATTGGTGCCTGAAAGCGCGCTGCGACGGTTAATTTCGCAGCACTAACCCGCTAAACGAGTGCCGCAGCACAAAAGTCCGCGCAGACGGCCGTTTTCACGGCGTCTTTCTTCCGCTACACTCAGGAAGCGTTGGGGAATCAGGCAATTGGCCGCTATGCTTAAAAAAGCACTTTCAGTTGTAGCTGGGTTGGTAATCGCCGCTTCGGTGTATGCCGCTGGCGTTGAACTACGTGCCGATCATCCCGACACATATGTGGTCCGCAAGGGCGACACGCTGTGGGATATCTCTGCGCGTTTTCTGAAAAGCCCGTGGTATTGGCCGGAAATTTGGCAGGCCAATCCGCAGATCGAGAATCCGCATCTGATCTATCCCGGGGATGTCATCAGCCTGGTGTATATCGACGGCAGCCCGCATCTGGTGGTCGATCCGGCTCCGCAACTGCCGCCGGAAGACATAGGGCCGCAGATTCGCTCTGAAGATTCTGTCGACGCCATTCCTGCGTTGCCGTATGCAGCCGTTAGCGAGTTCTTGTCGCGTCCGCGCATGCTCAGCGACGAGGATTACGCTGCTGCGCCCTATATCGTGGCGGTCGAGGAAAATCGATTGCGCGCCACCGAGAAGAGCCTCGCCTACGTCAAGAATTTTGATGAGGGCGTTGCTGCCGGCGATCGCGTGATCATTGCGCGCCCCGCGCTCAAATATTCGGATGTTCCGGATGGCTGGCTGTGGCAGCGTGACAAGCGCCGAGTCGATGCCAAATCCTGGTCCACCAGTGATCAGTGGCATTGGAGCATGCGCGAGTGGATTTCGACGCGTGGACATCGTGTCTTGGGTCATGAGGTGCTGGAAATTGGCGCGGCGATCGTTTCTGATGGTGGAACGCCAGGCACAATTTTCATTACCCATGCAGATATGGAAATTCGTCCCGGCGATCTAGTCTTGCCGTTCGAAGACTCACCGTACGATCTGAACTTCTACCCGCGCCCGCCGAAGAGCGTTCCAGAGAATATGCGCATCGTTGCGCTGACCGGCTCTGGCTTGACGGCGGCGGGTCCGAGTGAAGTGGTGGTGCTCACGCGCGGTGCGCAAGATGGTGTGGAGCCGGGCGAGGTCTATTCGATCTACCAACCGGGTGATCGTGTGCAGGACCGGGTTGGGTATCCAGACGGCACCCTGCGCGAGTACTTCAATCCGCGCGACAAGATGGTTGAATTGCCAGATGAATTCGTGGGTCACGTCATGATTTTCCGCACCTTCGATCGCATCAGCTACGGCTTGGTAATGAATGCGATACGCCCGGTCTATCTGGGTGCGTATTTGAAAGAGCCCACTGAAATCCCGTAGCGATCTGCAGCCGTTCAAGCTTCATTCGAAGCCCCGAGGAGCGATCCTCGGGGTTTTTGCGTATTCAAGGGGGAACGATGTCGTCCGCTGACTTGCTGGAATGGCTAGTCCTCTATCGCGCCTTTGCCACTGGTAGCGCCGGTAGTCTGGACGCGCTATCGGCTGCAGGCGGCGATATCGGCGTGGCCGTCGACCGCATTGCGACCGCACGCAAGAGCGCAGCCGCGTTGACACGCGCGCGCACTGAGGCAGATCTAGACCTCGCTTGGCTGCACCAATCAGGCACGGCCTTGATCACCTGGAATGACTCGCGCTACCCACCCTTGCTCAAGCGTGTCAGCGGCCCGCCATTTCTGCTATTTGTCCGTGGCGATATCGATGCCCTGTGGACACCGCAGTTGGCCATTGTCGGAAGCCGGCAGGCTACCGCCGGCGGTTTAGCCACGGCGCACGATTTTGCTTCGGCCTTTGTCGAACGTGGTTTTTGCGTGGTGAGCGGTCTAGCGGCTGGCATTGATGCGGCTGCGCACGCAGGCGCGATGGATGCGAATGGGCTGACGGTCGCTGTGCTTGGAACCGGGCTCGATCGAATTTATCCACAGCGCAATGCGGCGCTCGCCCAACGCATCCTCCATGCGGGTGCTTTGGTGAGTGAATTTCCGCCGCGCACCTTGCCCAGACGCGAACATTTCCCTCGGCGCAATCGTGTTATCAGCGGATTGGCTCTAGGAACACTTGTCGTGGAAGCGAGTCTCGGCAGTGGTTCGCTGATCACCGCCCGAACGGCCACAGAACAAGGGCGCGAGGTGTTCGCGATTCCAGGCTCAATCCACAACCCCTTGGCCAAAGGCTGTCATCGGTTGATCCGTGAGGGTGCGAAGCTGGTTGAGAGCGCGCAAGACGTGATGGATGAATTGCGCCCATTGGTCAGCGAATGGAAGGAGAGCCTGCAATTACATGCCGGGATGGCACGCGAAAGCCAAGATGCTGCAAAGACTGGTGCTGTGGACCCTGCATATCAGCAGCTTCGCACGGCGCTCGGCCACGATCCTGTAAGTCTGGACGCGCTCCATGCACGCACCGGCCTAAGCATCGCTGAGCTGTCGTCAATGCTGCTTAGGATGGAACTGGAGGGCGAGATCGACGCAAATCCGGGTGGCACTTTCAGCCTACGCTGCGGCTGAACCTCGCGTGTGTTGGCCGACCTTGCTCGCGATGTAACTATTGGCGTTTTAGACGCGCACGCATGTCTGCCAGTGTGAATGTGGCGATATCCCCGTCCTTGGACTTCAACGGCTGGCCCGCGAGTGGCGCCTGCGCCTGGGCAAAGACGATTTCGGCAGATGCCGGCCAGCGCCCTTCCACGCACTCGCTGGCATACGCGGCTTGCATTTGTTCGAAGCGTTTACGCCCGGTCAGGGCTCGGGACCGGTCTACCAATGCGTTGCTAGCTCCCATCTCTTTGAGTTCCCGCAACATCCGCTGCAGGCTGGGGTAGGTCAGCACATAACTTTCAACATCCAGCATCGGATCGCTGAATCCTTGTGCCAGCAAGGCGTTGCCGATGTCGTGCATATCCAGAAACACATGTACGTGCGCGCCGTGATCCACTTGCGCCCAGGCGCTGCGGAGTTCTTTCAGCGTGTCCGGGCCGACGCTGCTGAGAAATAGCCAACCGCCTGGCCGCAAGACGCGACGAAACTCGTAAAACGCGCGCTTGAAGTCCGAGTACCACGGCAGGCTCAGATTCGACACGATCAGATCAATAGATGCGCTGGCCAGCGGCAAGTCTTGCGCATCGCCAGCCACGCGCACGAACGGTCGCCACCAACTGGAATGCCGCTTGGCGACTTTCAGCATCGCGGGGGTGAGGTCCAGCGCCACCACCTCCGATTTTAGATAGCGCTTGCGCAGCAAGCCGCTCAATCGACCCGTGCCGCATCCCACGTCAAGAATGCGCGCGGGCGGCGTTTTCAGCAGATCCAGGCGCCCCAGCAGTTGATCGCCCACTTGCTGCTGCAATACAGCCACCGCCTCGTAGCTGTCCGCCACGCGTGAGAAGTTCTGGCGAATTCGTCTTCGGTCAAGTGACACAGTGGCTATTCACTGCACGGGATCGCGGAGCCTACGCCAGGCGCGGTGGCGACGCGTCATTCGCGCACGACCAAAGCTCAAACATGCAAGCGCACTTCTTCCGAATACGGCGGTATGTCGAAGAACTGGCCGCTTGAGAGCTTGTCTTGCATCTGATGCCACCACTGCACATTGAAAATTTCGCCATGGCGCGCAATCAGCAATTCGCGCAAGCGTCGCGGTAAGCCCAAGAACTCCGTGAATTGCTCAGGGAAGACATCATTGTCGTTGACGTGGTACCACGCGCCGCTGTGCATTTCCTCTTCATCGTCGCGCGCGACTGGCAACTCGCGGAAGCGGCATTCGGTCACCAGGCAAAGTTCGTCGTAGTCGTAAAAGATCACGCGACCGTGCCGCGTCACGCCAAAGTTCTTCAGCAGCAGATCGCCCGGAAAGATGTTGCTGGCGGTGAGGTCTCGAATCGCCAAGCCGTAGTCGAGCACCGCTTTCTCGACCAAATCGTTGCTGGATTCCTTGAGAAAGAGATTCAACGGCCGCAGCCGTCGCTCAAGATACATATGCGTCAGGATCAGATGATCGCCATCCTCGATCACGCTGCTGGTGCAGCTCTCCATCAACTCTTCGAGCAGTGCCGCGGAAAATCGCGCACGCGGGAAACGGAGGAATCGAAATTCCTGCGCATCGATCAGGCGGCCCGCTCGATCGTGCTTGAACACCAACTGATATTTGTCGATGACATCCGTGCGCGACATCAGTTTGATCGGCGCAAATCGATCGCGAATGATCTTGAACACCAGCGGGTAGCTCGGCAGCGTAAACACCGCCATGACCAGACCCTTCTCGCCGTCGGCGTGCACGAATTCTTCGTCGCGCGATTCGAAATGATGGATGAAATGCCGGTAGCGCTCAGTCTTGCCCTGCTTGGCACGCCCGAGCACTGTGTACAGCTCATTGACTGGCTTGCGCGGCAGCAAGGTACGCAAAAACACCACCGCATCGCCGACGGTTTCGAGATCGGCTTGAAAATAGCTACGCGTAAATCCAAATAAGATTGCCACATCATCGCGGTCGACCATCGCGGCGTCGGCGCGCAAGCCCTTTTCTTCATGCACCAGGGCAATGACCAAGGGCGCGTATTCGCGTTCACCAAAGACGCGACCCACCAGATAGGCGCGGCGCTCGCGATAGAACACGGTTTGCAGCATCTCGACTGCGCGCACCTTCGGCTCACCATCCCAATGCTGCAACTGCTCGGCTATCGCCGCAGCGATGCGGCGACCGCACGCAGCGATATCGCAATACGGCACCTCAAATCGATAACCCTCGAGCACCCGTTCAAACAACTCCTCAGGCGAGCGCGTGGCGCTATAGGTAAGGCGCGCGACCGGGTGCGTCAGCCTATCGCTCGGTTCAATGTCCAGCGCGACGAATTCGATGCTGGCATCGACGCCGCGCGTCTTGAAGAAGCGCCGCGTTAGCGTGTTAAAAAAGGTCTTGTTGAGTTCCTGATCGAGTAATCCGGAAATCAAATCGGCATAGCGATTGCGAACCTGTGCCCATAGGCCCTTGTCGCCGACACGCGCGCCGAGTTCACCTTCGAGCCGGCGCGAGGTTTCGGTGGCGCAAATATCGTACAGCTCGATGCGCTCGATCGCGTCCAAGCGAGCCGCCGTCCACTCACGGCGTTCGAAACGGCGTTTGGCACGTTGTGTGATGGCACGAAAGCGCGCGTTGTAGTCGGCAAATGCGTCGCGCACATCCGTGGCGCATGCTTCCGCAAGGGCATTGTCTTCGATTTCGACCGGCAAGAAACTGGTGATCACGGTGCCCCCTCGGCATTGGTGCCCGAGTGTCCCGTGCGTGCGTGGAGCACGCAAGCCGGTGGCATCCGCGCCGCAACTTTCGCATCGCTGCGCGCTCGTTATGTGTCACCAAACGGGAATCTAATCGACTCCGTGTTGGCGCCCCAATTTGGACACAATGTAAACGCTTAAAAGCCCGAAGCCGGCCTTAACCTCACACCTCCTGAACCCCGAAGGACGTCTGGTGAAAATTCTCTTAGTGCTCCTATGTTTGGCCGCTCCCGAACTCAATGCGGCGGGCGCAGAAAATCGATTGGCAGCGCAGATAGCGACAGAAGTCTCGGTCGTGCCGACGCATAGCCCTGCGCTGCGCAATCAACTCATCACCAATGCCTTGCTACGCGCGGACGCGGTTGCATATGTGGAAGCGAGCGCAGGTGAGCCAGGGTTACGCAGATTCTTAAGTGACTCTGGTCGTGATGAAGCGAAGGCGCGCGAACGCATCGCACAGAACAAACAGCATGGCGGCGAGGAGAAGTTTTCGCAGATGTGGGCGCAGCTTCGCGCAGACGACGGCGTGGAATCGGCGATACGTGAGTGGTATCCCAAGTGGCAGCAGTATCTACCGCAGGCGATGGCGGCGGTACAAGTGGGAATGGTCGGTATTTCATCCTCCATAGCAGATTCGAAAACCTTGAACGCGTTAGAGCGCTCACAACTGACGGAGCTGCAATGGGCAATCACCGGGTGGATCGCGCGAACTGACTTCGCGAACGCCGAGAACTTCCAGAAGGTCGCGGTCGAGTTACGCGCAATCGCGTTGGCAAGCGCTGTAGACGAGGTGGAATTATTGGATTTTTCAACACCTACACAGCGGGTGGCCATGGCAGATCAGGCCATCATCAGTGCCAAGAAGATCCTCGGACTTTACGGTGTGGATGCAGACACCGTGCTACGCAGCGTTAAGGTCGAGGTGACCGAACAAAAGGACGACCGAGCGGAAGTCCGTACCTCCTTGACCTTGCTCGGAGCACCAATCAGCTTTCGCGAGAGCTTGGTCTGGTACCAAGACGAATGGATGCATGAATATGCCGCGATGATGCGCAAAGAAATGGAAGCCGCAGAGGCCGACGATTCGGAAGCCATCGGCGCGGTGGAATCCGAGTTTGGATCAGATGCGGAAGCGTCACAGTTGCCAGACGCCGAAATCCTGCTGGACTCGGACGCGAACCCGCACGCAAAGCCGTTCGGCAAAACGGGCGGCTGCGGCACGCCCTAGTGCCGGTACCGCTATTCATCGGCGTGTCGACAATCACCGGGCGTTGATGGCAATACGCCGAAAGTCTGGATTTTTAAGCCGACGGATTATTTTCATGACACGCTTTCATCGCAGCACACTGTGCTTTGCACTCTTTTCGATGAGCGTGACCGCTTTGGCGGCCGATGAGTCCACTTGGCAAGCCGCTCAAATGCTCGACAACGCGCAGCGGCAAGTGCTGTTTGCCAAAGGCGACAATCCTTTGGCGCTCAAAGAGATCACGCCGGGCTGCGTGGCCATGCCCTTGTCTACTTCGCCGGGTGGGCCACTCATCACGTTTGATGTCGCGACAGGTTCTGCGGCCAGTGTGCGCGTGGTGGTATGGCGTTTGTACTGCAATGACAATGATGGCCAACTGCTGCTTACCTTTACGCCGGTGACCGGGACCCCGTTCATTTGCGGATCGAATATGAAAATCCGCATCGGCGGGGTAGAGACCGATGATCTATTTCTGGACGTCAATCCCAACGACGGCGTGGGTACGAGCTTCTGTGGAAATTTAGCGGCGACCACGACCTTCGTCATCCATGAGTTCGACAATCAAGTCGTATTTGACGACGATCAGGCCTTTACGCTGGAGTACGAGAGCGATTTTGGCCCGGATGCAATCGTGCAGATTCCGGCCTTTGACGCGGCTCAATACGCACCCGGCGGCACACTCGCGCTCAGTGGCAAAAACAGCGGCAGCTATTACTTGCCCGCCCGCAATGGCGAAGGTGTACTGGTGGAAGTAGGCCGAGTGGGCACGCGCAAGGTTGTGTTCTTGACCTGGTACACCTATTTCCAAGGACAACAGCGCTGGATCTTCGGTAGCGCTGATTTCACCTCGGGTGCGACGGCTGTCCAGGTGCCGATGTTCATCAGTACCGGCGGTCAATTCGGAGCGGCCTTTCAGCCGAGCCAAGTCATGATCGCGGCTTGGGGATCGGCAAACGTGAGTTTTCCCAACTGCGCCAGCATGCGTTTCGCGTGGTCGCAGAACGGTGGTCAAACCGGAATTTATCTGTACGAACGCGCGCTCGCGGGCCTGGAAGGTATCAACTGCCCGTGATCTGAGAGCGTATTTCTCGCTCGATGCATGACAGGGACGTCGTGCCGTTCGCGGCGGGTGCGAACCGGCTATCCATGCATAGCGATGCAGCGGCTATGCTCGCTGGCCCCGGCGTTGCCGGTGAGCTGACCCGGCAAACCCATGCCCGCATTCGAATATCAAGCCTTAGACCCCGCAGGCCGCACCCGCAAGGGGGTGTTGCAGGGTGATACGCCCAAGGGCATTCGCCAGAGTCTGCGTGACCAAGGTTTGGTGCCGCTGGAGGTGGTGGAAGTCCGCGAACGCGCACCACGCAAGGAATTTAAAGATCTCTTTGGGCATGCTATTCCGGCCGCGGATCTGGCGATTCTCACGCGTCAATGGGCCACGCTGGTGCGCGCTGGCTTGCCGCTCGATGAAGTGCTCGCCGCGCTCGCAGAACAAAGTGGCGACGTGCGCGCTCGACGGCTATTGGTTTCAGTGCGCGCCAAACTGATGGAAGGGCGCACGCTGGCCGATAGTCTGGCCGAGTACCCCGATAGTTTTCCGGAGTTGTATCGCGCCGCGGTGGCCGCTGGCGAGCAATCTGGCAAGCTTGATCGCGTATTGGAGCGGCTCGCAGATTTTCTTGAAGAACGTCGCGAATTGCGTCAGCGCGTGGTTAGCGCATTGATTTATCCCATTTTGCTGACCGTCGTCGCCACCGCCATCGTCAGCGGCTTGCTCGGTTATGTGGTGCCGCAGGTTGTCGGGGTATTCGAGCAGATGGATCAACAACTGCCGTGGCCGACGCGCGTATTGCTGGCCATGAGTGCCTTTGTACGTGTCGGCGGCCCGTGGTTGCTACTGGCCGCCATCGTCGGCGGCGTGGCTTTTCTCGCCGCCTTGAAGCAACCACCCTTTCGCAAGCGCTGGCACAGCTTCTTGATGCGCCTGCCCTTGATTGGGGTCTTGTTGCGCTCGCAGGACACGGCGCGCTTCGCGCGGACCTTGTCGATCGCGACGGCGGCCTCAATGCCTTTGCTGGAGGCTCTACGGCTCGGTGCCGCGACTTTAAGCTTGCTGCCGATGCGAGAAGCGCTGATCGCGGCGATTGCGCGCGTGCGCGAAGGCGGCAGCTTAAGCCGGGCTCTCGCGGAAAGCGGCCGTTTCCCGCCGCTGTTGACGCGTTTGGTCGCGAGCGGCGAGAAAAGCGGCGAACTTGAACCTATGCTCGATCACGCCGCCGAACTCCAAGAAAAGCAGGTTCAAGGTTCGCTTGGCGCCTTCATCGCGATACTAGAGCCACTGCTGATCGTTGGCATGGGCGCGATTGTGCTGTTCATGGTGCTCGCCATCTTGCTGCCGATCTTCGAACTCAACCGAAGCATTGGACGCTGACCGATGGCTATTCCACGGCGTTGGCGCGTCAACACGCAGCGGAAATTCTCGAAAGCGAACGTCAGACGCCATATCTGGCACGGCGCCCGAAGCGTGCCGCCGCGCGCTCAGAGCGCTTTGGCCACGAACTGTGAAAGCTGTGATTTGGTGATCGCGCCGATCTGCGTGCCCTGCACCTGACCATTCTTGAACACCATGAAGGTCGGCAAACCGCGTACGCGAAACTGATTTGCTATCGCCGGATGCGCCTCGACATTGACCTTGGCAACTTTTAACTTACCGCTGAATTCTGCAGCGATTTGTTCCAGTAGTGGATTCATGCGCTTGCAGGGTTCGCACCACTCGGCCCAAAAATCGACCAGAACCGGAAATTCCGAATTAAGCACCGACGCATCAAAATCGGTGGCGGTGAGTTGCTGGATGGAATCACTCACGGATGGGCTCCAACTTTGCGGGGACGAATGGGATAAACTCGCGCGGTGTTGAGGGCGCGATTGGCGCATGCGAGTTGTCGTCGCGTCGCGAATCTACCCCACCTAGCGATTTGAAGTGTGGTGCCGTCGGCGTCTGTTTTCAACCCGCATAACTCCGGAATTGTGCTGCACCAACTCGGGAGGATTGACACAAGATGTTGAATGAAAAGGATTTCCGTCGTGCGGCTTAAGCGTTTTTGCGCAACTACGTACTGCGAGTTGCCACCCCAGAGTGGATCGGGTGGTGCCTCATCACACATTTGCATGCCCCCGAGATGACCGACCGCATTCTGACCGATCTTGATTTTGACAGCTTGGGCCTGCACCCGAGCCTGACCCAGGGACTTCGCGATTCCGGCTTTCAACGCCTGACGCCGATCCAAGCCCTGACCCTCCCTGAAACGCTGCAAGCCAAGGATGTTGCTGGCCAGGCCCAAACTGGCACCGGCAAAACGGCGGCTTTTTTGGTCACCGTGATGCAGCGCCTGCTCACACGTCCGGCACGGATTGATCGTCGCATCGAGGATCCGCGCGCCGTGATCTTGGCGCCGACGCGCGAGTTGGCGATTCAGATCCATAAAGACGCCATGATCATGGCTGGCCCGACTGGGCTGCGCATCGGCTTGGTCTATGGCGGCATCGATTACGACAAGCAACGCGCGCAGTTTGCAGAGGGTGTCGACGTGCTAATTGGCACGCCCGGTCGGCTGATCGACTACTTCAAGCAACATGTATTCAGTCTGCGCAGCGTCGAGGTGGTGGTACTCGATGAAGCCGATCGCATGTTCGATTTGGGCTTCATCAAAGACATTCGCTTCCTGCTCCGCAAAATGCCGCCGCCGGGCGAACGCCAGGGATTGTTGTTCTCAGCCACACTGTCCTATCGCGTGCTCGAATTGGCCTATGAGCACATGAACAGCCCAATGACGCTCAAGGTGGAGACCGATTCGGTGACCACGGCGCGCGTTGTGCAGCGCGTGTTTTTCCCGGCCAGCGACGAGAAATTGCCATTGTTGTTGGGCTTGATGGCGCGCATGGATCCGCAACGCAGCATTGTTTTTGTGAACACCAAATTCGCCGCCGAGCAAGTGCATGAGCGCCTGGAAAAGCATGGCTTTCCGAGTGCCATCCTCTCGGGCGATGTGCCACAGGCAAAGCGTCAATCGTTGCTGGGTCGTTTCCAGCGCGGTGAGGTGGCGATTCTGGTAGCAACCGATGTGGCGGCGCGCGGCTTGCACATTCCCAATGTCAGCCACGTCTTCAACTTTGATTTACCGCAGGATTCGGAAGATTACGTGCACCGTATCGGCCGTACCGCACGTTTCGACGCCAGCGGTGATGCGATCAGCTTTGCCTGCGAGCGCTACGCAATCGGCTTGCCGGACATCGAAGCTTTTATCGGGCAGCGCATCCCGGTTGAATCGATCAGCGCCGATATCCTCGCCGACGTCGCGCCCTTACGCATGTACCGACCGCGCCGTGAAGGCGATCGCGGCCGGCCCGGTAGTGGCGGCCGCGGCGGTCCCAGTCGCGGCGGTCCTGGCGGCGGACGCGGTGGCTCCAGCGGTTCGCGTAGCGGCAGTGGTGGCGGACGCGGCAGCAGCAGCGAGCGCTCATCCATGCGTCCTGCATCGGCCTCGGTGAGTACCGATAGTGCTGCGAGCGCTGCAACGGTGGCGGCGCCAGAAGCGATCGCTACGACCACAGATGTCGCCGCCACGGATGCCAAACCGAAGCGTCCACCTCGGCGCCGGTCGCCGGCTAAGCCCGAAGCTGCGGCAGAGTCCGTAGCGACGAAAGAAACGGGTCAGGAGCCTTCGGCCCTGTGAGCGCCACTGCGAGCCTCCCACGATTAGCACAGAGCCGGTGGTTGCCGGCGCTGTTGATCGCGGTTGCCTTGCTGTGGATCAGTTTGCGGGTAGTGCATCTGCTATGGGCTTGGCTGACGCCACCGGCTGAGCTGATGGAATTGGAAACCGTTGCGCCGACGCCGGCGATGGCCGTGAATCCCTTATCCCTGGCGCAGTTTCATCTGTTTGGGACGCAGGCAGATGCCGGCTCTGGCACCTATGCCGGAGCGCCCGATACTGCCCTCAAGCTCACGCTCAAAGGTACCAATTCGCACCACCTGCAAGAACTTGCGCGCGCGGTAATCGCCTCTGAAGATCAGATGGAAAAGGTCTACAAGGTGGGCGATGAATTCCCTAATCGCGTGCGTGTGCAGGCCATCTACCCGGACCGTGTGGTGTTGAATGCAGCAGGCCGTGTGGAAATCCTGCGACTGCGGCAAACGGCACGTAGCGCGGAGGCCATCGGCCAAGCGCGCGTGGCATCGATGGGTGTGCCCGGAGAGAACACCAGTGGCCTGATGGGCATCAATTCCTCGCCGACACCCGGCATATTTACGCCGAATGTCGTGAGCGCACCCGTGGATTGGGAAGCCGTGCGCCAGCAAGCCATTGCTGACCCAGCTTCCATGGCCAAGGCCTTCAGCGTGCTGCCAGTGATGATCGAGGGCAAGTGGGCCGGCGTGCGTTTGAGTTCCAACCAATACGGCCCACAATTGGCGCAAGCTGGCTTGGACGTCGAAGACATCGTAACTGCGGTGAACGGCCGCAAACTGGACAGCGTCGAAGCCGGCTTTGCTGCGCTCGAATCCTTACGAACTGCCGGCGCGGTGACCTTAACGGTCAGTCGCAATGGTGAAGAAAAAACACTACCTGCGATCCGGATGCCTCAATGAACGATCTTCGCACCTGGTGGCAAAGCTTGGTTGGAAAAGATCTGCCGCGCGCGCAAGTAACGGCGACTGGCGAGCATTGGCTGGGCCTGCAAATACGCACGGTGCTGGCGGCGACGATGCTGATAAGTGGCAGCGTGGCACTCGCGCAATCGCCGGCTTTCGATGCAGGTGAACCGGCGCCGGTGCAACCGGGCACGCAGGTGTTAAACCTGAAAGAGGCCGATATCACCAGTTTTATCGGCCTCGTATCCGAAGCCACCGGCAAGAATTTCATCGTCGATCCGCGTGTGACTGGCAAGGTCACGGTGATTTCGCAGACACCGCTCGGCCAGAACGAGTTGTACGACGTCTTTCTGTCCGTTTTGCGCGTGAACGGCTTTGCGGCGGTTCCAGCCGGCAAGGTGATCAAGATTGTGCCCGAGGCGGCTGCGCTGCAGGACGGCGCGATCTCCAGCGGCGGCAACGATGTCTTGGTCACGCGGGTCATTGATCTCAAGCACATCGCGCCGGCGGACATGGTGCAGGTGTTACGACCGCTGGCGCCGCAAAGCGCACAATTGCTGGCCCATCCCGGTTCTTCCAGCCTGATCATCATCGACCGTGCGGGCAACGTCGCGCGGCTGGAAAGCATCGTGCGCCGGCTCGATCAATCCAGCGAGAGTGAGATCGAAGTGATGGCGCTCAACCACGCGAGTGCCGCCGAAGTTGTGCGCACGTTGACTTTGCTACAACCGGCCAACGAGGCTGCCGGCAACAAGATTGCGGCCGATGAGCGCACCAACTCGGTATTGATCGCCGGCGACCGCTCGCGTCGGCTGCGCCTGAAAGCCTTAGTGACCAATCTCGATACGCCTTTGAATGGCGGCGACAGTACCCAGGTCATTTACTTGAGCTATGCAAACGCCGAGCAACTGGTCCCAATTCTGGAAGCCTCGCTGGGCAGCCTGCTGGGTCAAGAAGGCGTGGTGAGAGAGGGTGCGACGACTACCAGCTTCATCCGCGCCCATAAAGACACCAACGCGTTGATCATCACCGCACCACCGTCAGCCATTCGCGAGTTGCGCAATGTGATTCGCCAACTTGATATCCGCCGGGCGCAGGTGCTGATCGAAACCATCATCGCGGAAGTGAATGATCAAACCGCACGCGAACTCGGCATCCAGTGGCAAGCGACGAGCTCTGACTTCAGCGATGAAGGCTTTATCGGCGGCACCAACTTCCCAGGGTCCACCGGCACCGGCGGCATCTTTGGTGTCAGCCAAGATCCGCGCATCCTCGGCGCATCGGGCGGACTTAATATCGGCTACATCCTGGGCAGCGCCGCGTTGCCGGGCTCGGACACGGAGTTCCTGCAAATCGGTGCGTTAGCCAAGGCCCTCACCGGCGACAACCGCACCAATGTGTTGTCGACGCCATCGACGATCACGCTAGATAACCAGGAAGCCTCGCTCAGCGTTGGCCAAGAAGTGCCCTTTCTTACCGGACAGTACTCCAACTCCTCGACCACCGGTGGCGGCGGGGTGGGTAGCAATAATGGCGTGGTCAATCCCTTCCAGACGATTGATCGCAAAGAAGTGGGTCTCAAACTGAAAGTCACGCCTCATGTGAACGACGGCGATGCGGTGGTGATGGAAATCGATCTGGAAGTCTCCAGCCTCGCGCCAAACACCCAAGGCGCGGTCGATCTGATCACCAATTCGCGCAAGTTGACCACGCGCGTGCTGGTGCCAGATGGCGCGTTGCTGGTTCTCGGCGGTTTGACCAGCGAAGAAGTGCGTGAATCGGTGCAGAAGGTGCCAGGTTTGGGTGATATCCCGCTAATCGGCAACCTGTTCAAAAATCGCAGTACGGTCAAGGAGCGGCGCAATTTGATGGTTTTCTTGCGCCCCACGATCGCACGCGACGGCATCACTGAGGCCGCCATCTCCAGCGAAAAATACAATTTCATCCGTGCCGAGCAACTGCGCGCGCGCGAGGAAACTGATGGCTTGATTCGTAAGGACGATATCCCGTTGCTGCCCAAGTACGAGGATTTCCTCGAACAAGGTATCCCGGACCGCGCGGAGCCGGCTCCGGCGCTGCCACGTCCTTGAGCGAGCACGGCGGGTGACCGCATTGCCACGCCTGCCGTTTGGTTTTGCCAGACGCCATGGCGTTGCCGTGCTCGGCGTGACCGCCGATGGCAAAGCGCGCGTCGCTTGCCGTCCAGATGTGAAACCTGAAGCCCTGTTGGAATTGCGGCGCTTCCTTAGCGTGCCTTTGCAACCGGAGAAAGTCAGCGTCGATGCCTTCGAGAGTCTGCTGCAACAGCTCTACGAAAGTGGCGGCGAAGACGCGCGCAGCATGGCCGCAGACATTGATCAGCGTCTGGATTTAAAGCAGCTCGCGGACGAGCTGCCGGAGCCGACCGATCTAATGGAAAGCGAAGACGATGCGCCGATCATTCGCCTGATCAACGCGCTACTGTCCGAGGCCGTGCGCGAGAACGCGTCAGATATCCATATCGAACCGTACGAAAACCGTCTGGTCGTGCGTTTTCGTGTGGATGGCGTTTTGCGCGAGGTCTTGAGCCCGCAAAAATCCATCGCACAGCCGGTGGTCAGCCGCATCAAGGTGATGGCCAAACTGGATATTGCGGAAAAGCGCTTGCCACAAGATGGCCGTATCGGCTTGCGCATCGCGGGCCGGCCCGTGGACGTACGCGTGTCGACCATTCCCGCAAGCTTCGGCGAGCGCGTGGTGTTGCGTCTGCTCGATAAACAGGCAGGGCGGCTCGGTTTGGCGGATCTCGGCATGGACGAGGCTACACGCCGCCGGCTGGATGATCTGATCCATCGTCCGCACGGTATTTTGCTGGTGACCGGGCCCACCGGATCGGGCAAAACCACCACGCTCTATGCTGGGCTGATGCAGCTCAACGACAAGAGCCGCAACATCATGACGGTCGAAGATCCCATCGAGTACTACATCGACGGCGTCGGCCAGACGCAGGTGAATACCAAGGTTGATATGACCTTTGCGCGGGGTCTGCGTGCGATCTTGCGGCAAGATCCTGATGTGGTGATGGTCGGCGAAATCCGCGATTTGGAAACCGCCGAAATCGCCGTGCAGTCCTCGCTCACGGGGCATCTGGTGATGAGCACCTTGCACACCAACAGTGCGGTGGGCGCGGTGACGCGTTTACGCGATATGGGGATTGAACCCTTCTTACTGTCTTCAAGCTTGATCGGCGTACTCGCGCAGCGCCTGGTCCGGGTGCTCGATCCGGCCACGCGTGAACCCTATACCGCCAGTGCCGCCGAATTGCTGGCGCTTGGACACGCCGGAGCGCGCGGACAACAGCTCTACCGGCCGGGCAGTGATTTGTTTCAGAAGAGCGGCGGCTACAAGGGCAGAACGGGTGTCTACGAACTGGTGGCACTGGACGAAGCTATGCGTCAGGCGATTCACGACAAGGCCGGTGAAATGGATCTGGAGCGTATTGCACGCCGGACCAGTCCCGGTATTCTCGAAGACGGATGGCGCAAAGCCACCGCTGGTGTGACTTCCGTTGAGGAAGTGCTAAAAGTGACGCGAGAAGACTAAGGGTCCGGCGAAGCGAATCGCTGCCCCCGCGAAGTGGAGGCAGCAGCAGACTCAGAACCCTTATCGCATCGGGCGACCACGCCTCACGGCGCGACTATTTCGAGAATAGTGTCAGCAGCGAACCCAATTCGTCCGCGTGCTCTTCTTCGTTGGCAAGGATGCCTTCGAGCATGCTGCGCGTGGTTGGATCTTTATTTCCAAGGTACTGGATGATCTCGCGATAGGTATCGATGGCGATGCGCTCGGCAATCAAATTCTCTTTGATCATATCGGTGAGGTTTTCGCCTTCGGTGTACTCCGAATGCGCGCGCGCGGATAAACCATCCGGCGAGAAATTCGGCGCACCACCCAACTCAACAATGCGCTTGGCAATCTTATCGGCGTGTGCCTGCTCTTCGTTTGCGTGTTCCTCAAATTCTGAGGCCACGCTCTTCGCGTGAATGCCGGTCGCCATATAGAAATGGCGTTTATAGCGCAGCACGCAAACTAGCTCGGTAGCCAAGGCATCGTTAAGCACGTTGATGACCGCTTCACGATCAGCACCATAGCCCTCGGTCACTGCACCATCTTCAATGTGCGCGCGCGCACGACGTCGAATCGTTTCTATATCGGTCATGAAGCTTGCGGCGGCCATGCGGCGCTCCTTGGATTAATGTAGCGAACCGGCTAGGCCGGTAAAACAGCGACCCAAATTTGGCGCCGGCACTAAGCGATTGTTTAACCAGCGCCCGCTTCAAGTAGCGCGCGAGCGCTTACGTACAACGGCTACGATCACCAAAATCACCACTGCACCGATCAGCGCGCCGATGAAACCCGCGGCCTCGCCCTGCCCATACCAACCGAGCGCACTTCCCACGAAGGTCGCAACCAGCGCGCCGCCAATGCCGAGTAAGGTAGTGAAAATAAAACCCATGCCGTCGTCGCCGGGTTTCAGCATTCTCGCGACCAAGCCGACCACGAAGCCAATTAAAATCGTCCAGATGATGCTCATCTTGCTGTTCCTCTAATCGGCCAGTTTTGAGTCCGGAACGCAGTGCGCTCGCGGCATCAATGGATATCTGCGCCAGCCGCATTCGGACTGGCGCAGGGCGACACTAGCGCAGCGGCTGCACCCAGCCGTCGCGAATCTCAACACGCGATCCCGAACGAAGTCCGTAAGCGGAGTCTTGATCGAAACTGTAACGGCTACCGGTGTCCATGCGCACGCTGATTCGATACATGGTGCGTCTGTTGCGATCACGCGAGGCGTTATTGGCGATCGCGCCGCCGGCCACTGCACCCACAACGGTCGCGGCGCGGCGTCCGTCACCGCCACCGACTTGATTGCCGATCGCCCCACCCACCAATGCACCCAGGATGGTGGCGTTGGTGCGGCGACTGCTGCGATTAATACGCGATACCGAGCGCACGGTGCCGCAGTACTCGCACACCGCTGGCCGACGGTCGTAGCGGTCGCCACGATCGCGGTCGCGATACTGCGCGTCTGCTGTCGGGCTGAAACTGAGCGCGGATAGCGCTAGCGTGGCGGCGACGATGAAACTGTAAAGTCGAACGAACATGAGAATTCCTTTTTCGGTGGATCAGACTGTTTTGTTGCGGCCGCGGAACAGCGAGACCACGAACATAACCAGAAAGACGAAGAACAGTAGTTTGGCAATGAAGGCTGCTGTGCCCACGATTACAGTGAAGCCAAGTACGCCTGCGATGACTGCAACGACGAGGAACGCGATACCTGCCATGGGCTGCTTACCTCCTTTTTTTTTGGCGCATGCGCGCCGGGATATATGACGCCAGTGCTCAATCTGCGCTGTTTGGTGGTGAGCGAATGTGAAGGAGCCTACGGCCACGTTAGCGCAAACTCTGTGCGATAGCGCACATGAGATGGGATGGGACTTGGCGCTCGGGACTTAGGTGCCGGGGCTCGGGGCTTAGGCTCTTGGCTGCACCAGCCCCGCCTTTGCTTCAGCAGCCAGCCCCGCTCCTGCGTGTCAACGTATACTCGCGCGCCTTTCAACCCGGCTGGCCAGGGATTGCGCATGTCCGCCCCGACTTTTCAGGAAATGATTTCGCGTTTGAACGCCTATTGGGCCGAACGTGGATGCGTGTTAATTCAGCCGCTAGATACCGAGGTCGGCGCCGGCACCTTTCATCCGGCGACCTTTTTGCGCAGCCTGGGGCCGGAGCCATGGTCGGCAGCCTATGTGCAACCTTCGCGGCGTCCGACCGATGGGCGCTACGGCGAAAATCCGAATCGTCTACAGCACTACTATCAATATCAGGTGGTGCTCAAACCTTCGCCCAAAGACATCCTGGAGCAATATTTCAGTTCCTTGAAGATCCTCGGCATTGATCCGCTGACACACGATCTACGCCTAGTGGAAGACAATTGGGAATCGCCGACGCTAGGCGCCTGGGGCCTTGGCTGGGAAGTGTGGCTGAACGGCATGGAAGTCACGCAGTTCACCTATTTCCAGCAAGCGGGCGGCATCGAATGCAAGCCGGTCACAGGCGAAATCACCTACGGCCTGGAACGACTCGCGATGTATTTGCAAAACGTCGAGAACGTCTACGATTTGGTATGGACGGTCGGCCCACACGGCGTGGTGAGTTATGGCGATGTCTTCCATCAGAACGAGGTTGAACAAAGCCGCTACAACTTTGAAGAGGCGAATGTGGCGGAGCTTTTCCACGCCTTCGACGCGCACGAGGCGGAAGCCGCGCAGTTGACCGGAAAAGGCTTGCCGCTGCCCGCTTACGATCAGGTTTGCAAAGCCAGCCATAGTTTCAATTTGCTGGACGCGCGCCGCGCCATCAGTGTGACCGAGCGCCAACGCTACATCTTGCGCGTGCGCACCATCGCGAAGGGCGTGGCCGAGGCCTATTTCGCGCAGCGTGAGCGGCTCGGATTCCCTGGTATGAAAAAGTCAGTGGTCAACGCGGCATAGCTCGCCGATTGCGATCAACCTCATTTAAGGTTTGTCCCAATTAGGGTTGAGCTGCGGAGAAATATCCGATGCCGAAAGTAACCATCTTGTCCGGACAAGTCCTAAACGAACTCGCCCAAACTTTGTTGAAACCGCGCTTCGGCTTGTACTTGGATGATGTGCGAGAAGCACGCTGCGGGTTCAAGCACTGTCCAATTCTCACCATGGATCTATCGCTTCCGCTGCGGGCCATTGACGTTTGTGAACGCCACGGGCGGTGGTACTGCGACGGATTGATCGTCGCCACTGCCGAGCGCGGTCAGTGTGCCGAATTACTCAGTGAGGACGTGAGCATGGTCAGTCTTACTTCGGTGTCAAAGCCCGCAATCCCATTCATTCCCCTGTGTCGGAAATCTGATGTCCACCACTGCTGATCTGCTTGTCGAACTGCTCTGCGAGGAGCTGCCCGCAAAGTCCGTCGCCCTCTTGGCCACCGGCTTGCGCGATGCGCTTTCGCAACGGCTGGAGAAGGCCGGAATTGCGCATCCGCGCGAGCTGGCCGAAGCGCTGTGGACGCCGCGCCGTATCGCCGTGCACATGCGTGGCGTGGCGCTTTCGCAACCTGAGCAAAGTTCGGAACGACGCGGTCCGGCGCTGGCCGCCGGGATCGGTGCTGATGGTCAACCGAGCAAGGCCTTGATCGGATTCGCAGCCTCGGCCGGCGTTTCCGTGGACGCCTTAGAAAAGCTTGAGACCGATAAGGGCGCGTGGTTCGTGCATCGCTCAACGAGGCCCGGCGCACTGACCGCGGACGCGTTACCGACCATGCTTCGCGAGGCAATTGAAGGCCTGCCTTTAGCGAAGCCGATGCGTTGGGGTGACAACGATTTCGCCTTTCTGCGCCCGGTGCACGGTCTGGTGGTGCTGCTCGGCGAGAGCGTGCTCTCGGCCGATGTCTATGGCGTTCATAGCGGACGGCGCACGCGCGGGCATCGTTTCCATCATCCAGACGAAGTGGTGCTCGCGCGGCCGTCGGAATATATCGCAGCGCTGGAGGCTGCCCATGTGCTGGTCGACCCCGCGCAGCGGCGTGAGCGCGTTCGTTCCCAGGTCGCGGCCGCCGCGATCACGCGCGGTGGACAGGCGCGGCTGCCCGACGATCTGATCGATGAAGTCAGCAATCTCACCGAGTGGCCGAGCGCGATCGCATGCACCATCCCGTCTGATTTCATGCGCCTGCCCAAGGCCGTGATCATGACCACGATCGAGACCCACCAGCGCTTCTTCCCGGTGCTCGATGCCGCAGGCGAGTTGCTGCCGGCCTTCATCGGCGTGGCCAATATCGAGAGCCGCAATCCCGACGAGATCCGCAAAGGTTATGAGCGTGTGGTGCGCCCGCGCCTTGCCGATGCGGCTTTCTTCTTTGATCTCGATTTGAAGCAGCCACTGGCGGAGCTGGTGGAGGGGCTGAAGTCGGTGACCTATCAGCAAAAGCTCGGCAGCGTGTATGCGAAGAGCGAGCGCGTGGCCAACTTAGCGCGCGCGCTGGCGCCGGCCCTGGGGGTCGATCCTGAGCACGCGGCGAGGGCGGCGCTGTTAGCAAAGGCTGATTTGCTGACGCGCGTGGTTGGCGAATTTCCGGAACTTCAAGGCCAGATGGGCCGCGCCTATGCGCTTGCTCAAGGCCATGACGCTGCGCTAGCCGACGCGCTGGAAGAAGTGTATTGGCCGCAGCAGGCGGGCTCGCCGATCGCGCGGTCCGCATTGGGACGCGTTTTAGCGATTGCCGAACGGCTGGATACGCTGGCCGGAATCTTTGCTGTCGGCCAACGTCCCACCGGCACCAAAGATCCGTTCGCATTGCGTCGCGCTGCGCTGGGTTTGGCGCGAACCTTGATCGAGGGCGCGATTTCGCTGCCGCTGGACAAGGCAGTCGGCGCGGCCATTGGTGGGGCGCGGCTCGCAATCGAGGCGAATACGAATGGCTCGGCTTCACACCTGGAAGCTGTGCTACTCAACGAGATTCTGGAGTTTGTGTTCGAGCGCACGCGCGCTTACTACCTGGATGCGGGAATCACTGCGGACGTTTTCGATGCCGTCGCGGCCAGCAAGATCAACGATTTGGTGGATTTCGATCGGCGCCTGAATGCCGTTTTGGTGTTCAAAGGCTTGCCCGCGTGCCAGAGCCTTGCCGCGGCCAATAAGCGTATTCGCAATATTCTGCGCAAGGCCGCAGACAGTGGCGTCGCCATCGCGGCGTTGCCGGCCGTGGATGCAGCGCGCTTCCAGCAACCAAGCGAACATGCGTTGTTAGCCGCGGTCGACCGCGCGCACACCGAATCCGCACCGCATTTCGCCGCGGGCGAGTACATTCAAGGACTGACGCGGCTGGCGCAGTTGCAGCTTCCGGTGGATGCGTTTTTTGCCGATGTCATGGTGATGGCCGATGATCTGCAGGTGCGCGACAACCGTCTGGCCTTGCTCGAGCGCGTATCGAATCTATTCCTGAAGACGGCAGACGTGTCCTTGCTCATGCCTTGAGTGCGATGCGCGCCGTTGGCTTGGATCGGCGCGTCGTCTCGCGACTTGGAGTACGACTTGCGCGCCGCTGAGGGGCGTTTTCGCGCTACATTGTGCGACTACTGGTCGAAAGGGGAAGGCGCATGCGACGACGTATCACCCGTGTTGATCCGATGTCTGCGGCGCGCGTGCTCGCCGTTCTATTGTTTGTACATGGGCTGGTGGTCGGCGTCATCGCGCTGCTCATGAAGCTCGCGGGCTTAAATTTCGTGATCCCCTTTGTTGCCTATCCCGGCGCAACGACGATTACGCTATTGCTGTGGACGCCGTTGAGCTTGGGTGCGATTGGCTTGATCTCCGGTGGAATCCTCGCGGCAATCTATAACTGGGTCGCTTCGCGTTTTGGCGGCATCGAATACGAGATGGAAAAGAGTGTCTGAAGACAACGCGACCGCAGAGCCACTGGCGCCACTGGCGCCACCGCAGCGCGGCCAAGCGCTGGAACGTAGTCGGCTGATTGAAACCTTATTTGGGGTTGCCGCGGTCACCTTTCTGGTGGTTGGTTGCTTTTTCGTGCTGCGCCCGTTTCTGTCGGCGCTGATGTGGGCAGTGATTCTTTGCTATGCCACTTGGCCCGCCTATTGCTGGCTCAGTCAGCGTTTGCACAATCGGGCCACGCTCGCCGCCGTGGTGATGACCGGCATCGTTGCCTGCTTGTTAGTGCTGCCCTTCGTGGTGGTCGGCCTGACCTTGGCCGAGAACGTCAGCGAGTGGAGTCAGGCGATCAAGGACTGGCTAGCGCGCGGTTTGCCGGCATTGCCGCAATGGATCGCCGAACTGCCCTTCGTAGGCGCCGACATTGCCGCGCGGTGGTCGGCGCTGGGCTCAGAAAGTGCGCTGCAGGCGGTGTATAGCGGCGGCTTGAAGCCCTTGCGTGACGGTGCCATCGCCGGCGGCGGAATGCTCGTTCGTGGCACGCTGGAACTGGCGTTTTCGGTGTTTATTGCCTTCTTCGTCTTCCGCAGCGGCGATGACTTGGCGTTGGCATTGCGGCAGACGCTGACGCGCCTGATCGGCTCCCGCGCGCGGCAGTTTATCGCCGTTGCCGGCGGCACCATCCAAGGTGTGGTCTACGGCATTCTCGGCACGGCGCTCGCGCAGGGGCTGCTGGCGGGAATCGGATTTTCTATCGTGCAGATACCAGGTGCCTTGTTCTTGGGACTGCTGACATTCTTCATGTCGCTGATCCCCATGGGCCCGCCCTTTGTGTGGGTGCCATCGGTGGTCTGGCTGATTTCGCAGGAAAGCTATGGTGCGGCGCTGTTCCTGGGCGTCTGGGGCATGTTCGTCATCAGTGGCATCGATAACATCGTCAAACCCTATCTCATCAGCCGTGGCTCCAAACTGCCCTTTGTGCTGGTGTTCCTGGGTGTCATCGGCGGCCTTGCCGCCTTTGGTTTCCTCGGCGTATTCCTGGGCCCGGTATTACTCGCCGTCGGCTACACGCTGTTGCTTGCATGGAATCGCGGCGAGAAAATCGACACAGTGCCGGCGGTAGTGGCCCAAGCCAAGGCTGATCGCAGCGTGACCTAGCGGCGCGGTTGGCCCCGCGTCACACGCCCAATAGCGCGCGAATCGCGTCCAGATGCGGTCGCGCGGCCTTACTCTTTTCTTCCGGTGTAAGGATGGTTTTTTCGTCCTTGCCCACCCAGCGTGCTTCTTCCGCCGGGATTTCTGAGAGAAAGCGGCTCGGTTCTGGGATTTCTTCGCGGCCATAGCGCGAACGCACGCGGCAGTAAGATAAGGTCAGGGTTTCTTTGGCGCGCGTCATGCCGACATAGAACAAGCGCCGTTCTTCATCAAGGCGGCCTTCGTCAATCGACGACACATGCGGCAGGATGTGATCTTCGCAGCCCACCAGAAATACGTGGCGGAACTCAAGTCCCTTGGCGCTGTGCAAGGTCATTAAGCGCACGCGATCACCGGGGTCGTCGTCCTGGCTTTCAAGCATCAGTTGCGTCAGCAGTTGCGCAATGGTGTTCTCGCGACGATCACCGATCCACTCCAGAAAGGCCTGCACTTGCGCTTGGCGGCGATGTGCGATTTCAGGCCGCTTATTGTTCTCGCGCCAATGCTGCGTCAGCCCCGATTCGCGGATCAGGAGCTCGATTAATGCACGCGGTTTGAGCGAACCGCTGGCACGTCGCCAGCCGTCGAGTTGTTCTGCGAATCCACTCACCGCACGTGCGGCGCGCGGCGACAAACTGGCCAGCATGGCAGTGGAACCGGCGGCCTTCGCCAAGGGCATGCCGCGACCGCGCGCCACTTGTGCAAGTTTCTCCAAGGTTGCCGCGCCAATATCGCGGCGCGGCGTGGCCACCGCGCGCACAAAGGCCGCGTCGTCTTCGGGGTTGGTGAGCAGGCGTAAATAGGCCATCACGTCCTTGATCTCTTGGCGATCAAAGAACGAGGTGGCGCCCGACAAATAGTACGGAACTCGCAGCGCGCGCAGCGCCAATTCCATGGCGCGCGCCTGATGGTTGCTACGAAATAGCACAGCAAAATCGCGCGGCGTGGATTTCTCTAATAGTTGCCGATGCTGAATCTCCATCGCCACAAATTCGGCCTCATCGGCATCGCTGCCGCGCGCCACGATACGGATGCGATCGCCCTCGGGCAGGTCGCTCCACAATTGCTTGGGATGCAAATGCGGATTGCCTGCAATAACCGCATTCGCCGCGCGCAGGATGCGTTGCGCGCAGCGGTAGTTTTGTTCGAGCTTGACGATTTTGAGATTCGGGTAGTCGCGCCCGAGTTCAGTCAAATTCTCCGGGTTTGCTCCGCGCCAGGCGTAGATGGATTGATCGTCATCGCCGACCGCCGTGAACATGCCACGCTCGCCTGCGAGCAAACGCAACATGCGGTACTGCGCATCATTGGTGTCCTGATATTCGTCGACCAGCAGATAGCGCAGTTTCGCTTGCCAGCGCGCGCGCACCTCGTCGTTCTGTTCAAGGATGCGCACCGGCAACGCGATCAAATCATCGAAATCGACGGCATTGAAGGCCAACAGGCGCTGCGCATAGCGCGCATATAACTCGGCCGCTTCGCGTTCCCGCGGCGTGGTTGAACGCGCCAGCGCCTGCTCGGGATTAAGCCCCTGGCTCTTGGCACGCGAGATCAGTTGGCGCCAGCGGTCAAGCAATTCGCTACCAGCGCCGGCTGCGGCCAGATCTTTAACCAGCGCGCGCGAATCATCCTCGCCGAGGATCGAGAAACCGCGGCGCAAACCCACTTCAGTGCACTCCGTTTCCAAAAAACGCATGCCGAGCGAATGAAAGGTGGAAACGGTCAAGCCTTCGGTGGCGCCGTGGCCCAGTAACTTCGCCGTGCGTTCGCGCATTTCGCGCGCTGCCTTGTTGGTAAAGGTGATCGCGGCGATTTCATTGATGGCAAACAGGCCAGATTTGACCAGATGCGCCATTTTCTCGGTGATCACGCTGGTTTTGCCCGAACCCGCGCCCGCGAGTACCAATAGCGGCCCCCCGAGATAGCGCACAGCCTCCTGTTGTTGCGGATTCAGCATCGGGTTGGCAACGACTCAGGCGGGGCGCGCGAGTCTAGCGGGATTGCTCGGTGGGTCATCGTTAAGTAGCGCCGCTTGCGCGCAACATGACTTATAAGGGTTCGGTCTGCCGCGATCTAAGCACTGGATTGTCACCTTTTGGCGTCCAAGGACGTTATCCCTGGCGCACGGCTGACTTCGGGCGACGGTCCCGGATGGCAGCGCTCGGCATCCTGTTAGAATCGACGGTTCGTGATCTGTTCCAAGCAATCTTGAGGCCTTATCCCCGATGCACGTCCTGGATGAAAACTGGTTTTCGGAAGCGCACGAGATTTCCAACTCGGCAATTTCCTTCAAAATCAAGCGCATGCTGCACTCGGAGAAGACGCCCTATCAGACCATCGATATCTACGAGACCACCGATTGGGGCAACCTGATGGTGATCGATGGCTGCGTTATGCTGACAACGCGCGATAATTTTCTCTACCACGAGATGATGTCGCACCCGGCGTTGTTCACGCATCCGCGCGCCAAGCGTGTCGTGGTGATTGGTGGCGGCGATTGCGGCACGCTCCGAGAAGTGCTCAAGCACGAGGAAGTTGAAGAAGCGGTGCAATGCGAGATCGACGAGCGCGTGACACGCCTGGCGGAGCAGTATTTCCCTGAGCTGTGCTCCGCGAATGGCGACCCGCGCGCGCGTTTGGAGTTCGGTGATGGCATCAAATACATGGCCGATCATGAGCCGGATTCGCTCGACGTGATCATTGTTGACTCAACCGATCCGATTGGTCCGGCCGCCGGCTTGTTCAATCGTGCCTTCTATCAGTCATGCCTCAAAGCGCTTCGTGCGGGCGGCATTTTGGTGCAGCAAAGTGAGTCGCCGCTGATCCACATGCCGCTGATCACCGCGATGCGCACGCAGATGAAGGGCGCAGGTTTCAGCTTCTTACGTACTTTGTGTTTCCCGCAGCCGTGCTATCCCTCTGGTTGGTGGAGCTGCACCATGGCGCGCAAAGCGATCGACCTCAACAGCTTCCGCGAGCGCGGGGCGGCGACCAAGAAATTCGAAACGCACTACTACAATGTGGACATCCATCGCGCGGCTTTGGCCATGCCGGAGTTCATGAAGGCCGCCTTCCCCGAGTCCTGAGAAGCCCGCTGTGCCCGGTCGTCAGCGCCAGTTGACCATGCGTTTTCTGGCGCAGCCCAAAGACGTCAACTACGGCGGCAAGGTCTTTGGCGGCGCGGTGATGGGCTGGATCGATCAGGCCGCGTATGCACTAGCGGCGGGTTGGAGTGGCCGCTACGCGGTCACGGTTTATGTCGGTGGAATCCAGTTTGAAGCGCCGATACAAATCGGCAATCTGGTCGAAGTTGGCGCGCGCTTGCTGCATACCGGCGGTAGCAGTATGCACATCGGCGTGGACGTGCATGCGCGTGATCCGCGCAGCGGCGACTGCGTTGGCCTGCGTGCTACACACTGTGTCGTGGTGTTCGTCGCGATCGGCGACGACGGCAAGCCAGCGCCGGTGCCGATGTATGCGGCGGAGACTGATGAGGAACGCGAGTTGCAAGCCTATGCGAAGCGATTGATGCAACTGCGTGGCGCCGTCGAAGAGGAGCGGCGCAACTTCCTCGCGAGCCGCGGCTGATTGGCCAACTTAGCGTTAGAAAATGTGCGCCGTGACCGGTTTCGATGATCCTCGTGGGTGTCTTAGGCCTGTCCGACCGGTCTCGTTTGATCCGCTTTGATCGACTTAATTCGGGCTCAAGATGTGCCTGCAGGTCGATTCCCATGACCTGCGACCCAGGTGCTGTAGCCAAACCGGGTTTAAGATACCGAGCTGGAATTTTGGGAGCTGCCGATGGACGTGTTCACCATGGTTGTCGCGATTGTACTGATCACGACTTTGGGCACAGCAATGAACCGCTGGCTGAAACTCAATGAGCGTCGTCAAGGTGAACGCCTGAGTGCTTCCGCCGCACACGTTGAGGCGCAGTCGCGCGAGATGGAGGCCTTGCGGCAGCGGGTGGCGACGCTGGAGGCGATCGTCACCGATCCGAGTTTTGATCTACGTCGAAAGATCGAAGCATTGCGCAACCCGGCTGACGCCTGAATCCTGATGGGCGGCTGAATTTTTTTGGGCCTTCTGTTCGCCTCAACAGCGCGTTGTTTACAGTTGCGAACAGTGAAAGTGAAGATCAGTTTGGGGTCGCTCGGCGTTATCCTTGAGCCGACGTTCGCCGTTCTCGGAGCTGCTCGTGCCGCCTGCCAATCCGCGTGTCCGCATGGAGCGATTCATTGCGCAATCGGCGCGATCTGACCACGAGGGCGCGCTTGCGACCATCGAAGAAGTGATCGCCGATTTTCCTAACCAGGTGCCGCTGCTGTGGTATCGGATTCGTACTTTGCGCAGCCTCGGGCGGGATGCCGAAGCGCTGGAATATGTCGAATCCCTGCTGCGGTTCAAGACCGATTTCGCACCGGCGTGGCTGATGCGCGCGGAACTCGGTACCGGATCGGCGCAGGAAGCGGATCTGCGCCAGACAATTAAACTCGATCCGACCTTGGCCCGTGCGCACCTGTTGCTGGCACGCCAGTTGAGTGCGCAGCAGCGGCGCGGCGAAGCACAGGACGCGCTGGAGCGATCGATCGGCATCGATCCCCTACAGGCTGAAGCCTATGCCGATCGCGGCGACGCCTACAGACGCGACGCCGCTCAGGGCTTTGGTGACAACGGTCCACCGGATCCAGATATTCTGATCAGTCGCGCGGGGCAGCGTTGGTCGCGGAGCCTCCTTGAGGCCACCCGAGACGATTACCGTCATTCCCTGGAAATTAAGGATGATCCAGTCGTACGTCTGAAGATCGCCGAAGTTTTGCACGACTTGCAGGACTATGACGCGGCTCTGGCAGCCTTCGACGCCGTGCTCTATTCGGTGCCGATGGATGATCCCCGACATGCACAAATTCGTGCGCAGCGCGCCATGAGTGCTTCGGGCTTGGCGGGCGATTTGCAACCCTATGCAGCGCCCGAAGACGCCCGCGAGCGCACCGACGAGGCAGAGATCGCGCCGCCGGTGCGGCGTGAACCCATTGCGGTTCATCGTATGAGTGTGGCGCAGGCGCAGGCCGAGTTCGCCGACGACCATCCAGACGACGCGCGCGTGGCCTCGATCGCGCTCGGCATCGTACGGCTCGCAAGCGTCGCGCCGCCGGAATTTCAGCGCACCGATATCTCGCGCTTTCCGTCCTTCCAGCAGGAGCACGCACTCACGGCAGCCAAAAGTCTGGCGGCGCAAGCCTTTCGCATCGCCGGTGATTTCGAGTCCAGTTTGCTCAGTGCAGCGCACGGCCCGACCCTATTGCGCTTCTATGTCAGCAACGACGGCGTCAGTTGCGGCAGTAGTTATGCCTTCGAGCCCGCAGAGCGCGGCTTCGCGCGACTTTGGCAGCGTGTGCGCGGCAAATGGAAAAGGTCAGCGATCTGCGATTTCGAAAGCAACTTCGACGATGGCTGTTTCCTGGTCACCACCAACGCGTCGGCAGACCATCCTTTCGTGCACCGTGGGGGTGTCGAGCGTGTGCAATTGGCCGCGGAGAGTTCGCCGGCCTCGGTGTACTCACGCCATCGCGCACGCATCGAGCGCTATCGCCGTGAGCATCCGCACGCCACGGCTCGGCGCGTGGACACCGATGAACGCATTGTCGATCTGCAACTGCGATTGCATGCGGCAAAGATCGGTTATCGGGAATCCATCGGTTATGTCGATGACAAGGAACTGCGCCACGTGTTGGGCGCGGACTACGAGGAATTGGCTTGGCGCGTACGCGACAAGGTCGGGCTTATGCTCGCCGCGCAGCGTGGTCGCTAAAGGGATCTGACTCGGGACAGGAGCCTCAGCGCGTGAGTGTGTAGATTTCGAAACGCTCGCCTTCGGCGTCGAGCAAGATGCGCACACGACCATCTTTGAGCGTTTCCAGCAGACCCACCGTGTCCGCTGCGAAGTCGGTTTCGCCGGGATCTGGCAGCGTGGCGCTGTAAGCCCTGAATGGGTCGTCATTGACGTAGCTCACACCCAGCAACACCCAGGCATGTTCCTTGTAGGGAAACAGTTGGCCGTGCCGGCGCTGCGATCCCGAGAGCTTTGAGAATTCCACCGTGCCGTCGTCGACCATACGGATCTCACAGCGGAAATTGGGATAGGCAAAGACCCCATCGCTACCAATCTGGGTCGAACTACAGCGCCACTTTCCGAGCAGACTCGAGATCGCTTTGTCTTTGGTTGGCACCGTCAGTAGCGCGCGAAGCTTGGGCAGTTCTTCGCGCCCATAGGCATCATCCGCAACCGTCAGCAAACTCGCCTCGGCGCGTGCATGCGCCTCATCGATGCGTGATTCATGTGCATCTATGGCGGTTTCGCGCCAACCATCTTCGGTGGCGAGTACCGGCAGGCTGAGCAAGAGCAAAAGGCACAGAGTCAGGCGCATGGGCAAATCCGGAGTGGTCGGGCGCCTGGCAATCTAGCGCAGATCACATCTGTGCGCCGTTGGTGGCGTTGCCGACGACGGTTGAATATATGCATCGTGGAAGTCTGGCAGAGTCATGCGCCCTATCTGGTCAAATCGCCGTTGTGGAGCGTGCCCCTGAACTGCGATTTGGCGGTTATGCGCTGGCTGCGACGGCCGCCATCTTGTTCTCGTTCAAGGCGATTCTGGCCAAATTGCTGTATCGCTGGAATATCGACCCGATCACGCTGATGAGCCTGCGCATGGGCATGGCGATGCCAGTGTTCGCGCTGGTCGCGATCATCGAGACCCGCCGCGCGAGTCGGCGTGGCGATCGATTGAGTGCAGCCGAGCGCGGGCAGATCCTGCTGCTGGGACTGGTGGGCTATTACCTATCCAGCTATCTCGATTTCTGGGGATTGCAGTACATCGCTGCCGCGCTCGAGCGATTGATCCTGTTTCTGACGCCGACCTTGGTGCTTTTGTTGTCGGTGCTGTTCCTGCGCCGCCGTGTTGAGCGCCGACAGTTGTGGGCGCTGGCGATCAGCTATGCCGGCACGGTGCTGGTTTTCGTCGAACATATGCGCTTCGACGGCGGCTCCGTGGCCTTCGGAAGTGCCCTGGTATTTGCCGCAGCCTTGGCCTATGCGGTCTATCTGGTGCTATCGGGTGAGCTGGTCGCGCGCATCGGCAGTTTGCGCTTGGTGTCCTATGTGATGCTGGTATCGACGGCGCTGTGCGGCGTGCACTATTCGCTCATCCATAGCGTCGGCGATCTGCTCGCGCAGCCGCGTGCAGTGTTGCAACTTTCATTGCTCAACGCGCTGCTATGCACGGTGGCGCCGGTGTTCCTGACGATGTTTGCGATTGCCCGCATCGGCGCGCCGCGCGCCTCGCATTTGAGCCTGTTAGGCCCGGTATCGCTATTATTTTTGGGTCATTGGATTTTGGGCGAGCGGATCACGCCGACGCAGATCGCCGGAACGATGGTGGTGCTAGTGGGCATTGGCTGGCTCACTTGGCCGGTCGTTCGCGTGCCCAATCGTGCCTGATCACTGTCGCCATTGGCGGCTATCGGCAATCACCGCGGCGCCGGCACTGGCGCGATAGGGGTTGATATCCAAGCCCCCACGGCGTGTATAGCGCGCCTGCACGCTCAAATATTCGGGTGCGCAGCACCGGCTAAGATCCATAAAGATGCGTTCCACGCAATGCTCGTGGAATTCACAGACCTCGCGGAATGACACCAAGTAACGCAGCAGCCCCGCCTGTTCTATCCGCGGCCCGCGATAGCAAATCTGCACGCTGCCCCAATCGGGCTGTCCCGTGACCGGGCAGTTGGATTTGAGCAAATGCGAGACCAAAGACTCTTGGGTGATTTCTGCGCTCGTTCGTAACAATTCGGGTCGCGGCCGCTCGGCGTATTCGATATCGACGGGAAGCTCGTCAATGCAATAGCCTTCTAGCGGCTGCGGTTGCATCCGTGACCATTCCGAAGGCAACAGCAGTTCCACCAACACCGTGCTGCCGGCGTGCACGCTGAGATCGGCCATGACGCGCGACTGCACGCTAAGCACATCCGGCATGCGCTCGCGCGCATAACTGTTCAAATACAGCTTCAAACTTTTGGACTCGATTAAATTCGGTGAGTCAGCGGGCACAACGCAACGCATGATTGCCACACGCGGCTTGCCGCCGGCTTCTAACCAGCTAAGCTCATAGCCGGTCCAGCGATCACTGCCGACGAAGGGCAGCGCATCGGGCAAATCCAGGCCGGCGCGGTTCCCCGCGCGCGCGATCGGTTGCAGGATCTGCGGATCGTACCGCGGTTGCTGCTCGACAATCTGACCGAGCACGCCGAATTCTTGCGTTGGCGATGGCTTCATCGGCGAATACTGCCGCATGCGCTACCTAGTCGGCCAGTCTGCTGCTTGTTCGTTGGGGCGGAAGCGAAACCGTGCGGGTGACCGGGTTCCGGGCTATTCTCAGGGGTTCTTACGCGCCTTCGCGCAACCCCCACTTGGTCGAATCCGCGCATGCACAAGGCTTGGAAGAAAGCGCTCGATCGACTCGCCAGCGAGCTCGGACCCGAAGATGTCCAAACTTGGCTGAGGCCGCTGCAGCCGCGGTCCAAGGGTGCCCAGTTGATTCTGCTCGCACCCAATGCCTTCGTCCGCGACAAGGTGATTAAGCTTTATCACCAGCGCATCAGCGAATTGGTCATGGCGCTCGATGCAGCGGTAATCGAAGTTCGGGTGGAACTCAGCTCCAACGATTTAGACGAGCAAGTGGCAACGCCGGTGAAGCCGCCGGCCAGTACAGTTGCTGTCGAGGTGATCGAGCGTTTCGAGAGCAAATTGGATGGCCGCTACCATTTCGACAATTTCGTCGAGGGGAAGTCGAACCAACTCGCCCGCGCGACGGCTTTGCAGGTGGCGCTGAAGCCCGGACAGGCCTACAACCCGCTGTTGCTATACGGTGGAACCGGCCTCGGCAAAACCCATTTACTGCATGCCGCTGGCAATTTAATCATGCGCAATAACCCGAGGGCGCGTGTGCTCTATGTGCGCTCAGAGGAGTTCGTGCGCGCCATGATTAACTCGTTACAGCAGAACAAGATGGATCAGTTCAAACGCATCTATCGCTCGGTGGATGCCTTGTTGATAGACGACATCCAATTCTTTGCTGGCAAAGACCGGACCCAGGAAGAGTTTTTCCACACTTTCAACGCCCTCTATGACGAGAAGCAGCAGATCATGATGACCTGCGATCGCTACCCGAAAGAAGTGGAAAAGTTGGAACCGCGGCTTAAGTCTCGCTTTGGCTGGGGCATCAGTGTCGCGGTCGAGCCGCCGGATTTCGAGACACGCGTGGCGATATTGCTGGCCAAGGCGGCCGATGCGCACATGGATCTAGACGAAGAGGTGGCGGCGCATATCGCGCGTCGCATGCGCTCAAATGTGCGCGAACTGGAAGGTGCGTTGAACACCTTGCGCGCGCATGCCAATTTGCTTGGAAGGGCGCGCATTGATGTGTCATTTGCGCAGTCGACCTTGCGCGATGTGCTGCGCCCGCACGAGCAGCAGATTTCTTTGTCCAACATTCAGAAGACCGTGTCGGACTATCACCGCGTGCCACTGTCTGACTTGCTCGGCAAGAAGCGCACGCGCAATGTGGTGCGACCGCGGCAGATGGGCATGGCACTGGCTAAGGATATGACCGCTCACAGCTTGCCGGAAATTGGGCAGGCTTTTGGCGGCCGCGACCACACCACCGTGTTGCACGCATGCAAAGTCATTCGTGAACTGGTCGAGACCGATGCGCGTATGCGCGATGATTGGGAGAAGCTGGTGCGTTTGTTGAGCGTTTGAGGGCTTAGCGCACTTGTGGCCGCGAGTGCTGATAAGTTGTGGATAACTCAGGGACGGCTTGGGAGGGAAAACTTATCCACAAAGCATCCCCAGCATCCAGGCGTAGTCACACACAAGCGGCGAGTGTTTTAAGTGATATAAAACAAAGGTTTGGCGGTTTTGCACAGGTAAAACCAGCCTTCATCATCATCAAAGTCTTTTCTTTTTAAAAGAATAAGATCAAGAGCTATAGGAGCGCGGCAAATGCGTTTTAGCGTGCAACGTGAAGTTCTCCTGCGTCCCTTGCAGCAAGTGGTCGGTGTGGTGGAGCGACGTCAGACAATGCCGGTATTGGCGAATGTGCTGATTCGCGTCGAGGGTGAACATGCCAACTTTACGGCAACGGATCTGGAGGTCGAGTTGTCATCACGCATGGTGATTGACAGCGGCGAGGACGGCGAAATCACGGTGCCGGCGCGCAAGTTGTTCGATATCGTTCGTGCGTTGCCGGAAGGCGCGAAGGTCGAATTTGCGCAACTGGGAGAACGCGTGCAGTTGAAGGCGGGTCGCAGCAAATTCACACTGGCGACCTTACCGGCGTCTGAGTTTCCAGCCACAGATCCTGGAGAGGTCATTGAGCGTATTGATCTCGATCAAGGCAGTTTCAAACGCGTGCTGGAACGCAGTGCTTTTGCAATGGCGGTTCAGGATGTTCGCTACTACTTGAACGGTTTGCTGCTTGAGATTCGCAGCAATGGTCTGCGTGCAGTGGCGACCGATGGTCATCGGTTGGCGCTGGCGGAAACCAAGGGCGCCGGGGAGGGTGATGTTCGGCGGCAAGTGATCGTGCCGCGTAAAGGCGTCCTCGAGTTGCAGCGTCTATTGCAGGGTGGCGAGGCACCACTGGAGTTGGCCTTCGCAAAAAACCATGTGCGCGCGCGCTTGTCTGACAGCGTGGTCAGCTCAAAGCTGATCGACGGACGATTCCCGGATTACGAAGCGGTGATCCCGCTCGCGGCGGACAAAGTGATTTTGGTGAATCGCGAGGATGTGCGTCAGGCCTTGACGCGCGTCGCGATTCTCTCGAATGAGAAATATCGTGGCGTGAAATTGGAGGTGTCGCCCGGTGTTTTGCGCGTTGCGGCGCACAATCCAGAGCAGGAAGAAGCGACCGAAGAGATCGAGGCGGAGACCACGGTAGATCAGCTCAACGTGGGATTCAACGTGAACTATTTGCTAGATGCTCTAGCGGCGGTTGACGGCGAACGGGTGCGCATTCGGCTTCGTGATGGCGCGAGCAGTGCACTGGTGGAATCCTTGGAAGACGACTCGACTCGGCATGTGGTGATGCCTTTACGACTGTGAGCGGGCAGGACTAAGCACTGATGCAAATTCGTCGGCTTCAGGTGACGGGTTTGCGCTGTTTGAGTGCGGTGGACATCTACCCTGGTGAGGGATTAAGCCTGTTTCTGGGCGCGAACGGAGCGGGCAAAACCAGCGTGATTGAGGCGGCGTATGCCTTGGGCTCAGGCAAGTCCTTTCGTTTTGGCGGTCACGAGGCCTTGATTGCACGCGATAGTCGACTTTTGCAGATTTATGCTGAGCTCGATGTAGGTGGAATGGCGACGCGTGTGGGTTTTGAGCGTCAGGCGCTGAGCTGGCGTGCGTTGGCGAATGGTGATCGTGTGCCTGAGTTGTCTCAGCTTGCGGCTTTGGTGCCCGTGGTTTGTTTTAGTCCCGAGTCGCATGAACTGATCGGTGGGGCATCGGAGGTTCGACGTCGCTTCTTCGATTGGATTGTGTTCCACGTGGAACCAGAGTTTGCCGCGGCGCATCGCCGCTACAGCCGCACACTTAAACAGCGCAATATTCTGCTGAAGCAGAACCCCAGCGACGCGGAACTTGCCACTTGGACGCGTCAACTGGCCAATGCCGGCGAAGAGCTTGCTGCCGCGCGTGAACGCGTCTTGCCTTCTTTTCAGCATTCGATGCAAGTCTTGCTAGGCAGCACCTTGGCCGAACTTGATCCCGCGGCCATTGTGTTTAAGCGCGGATGGAAGGAGGGCAGCTCACTGGCAGAGCGGCTGGAGAGCCTGTCCGCACGTGAGCGTGAGGTCGGATACACCCTAACCGGACCGCACCGCGCCGATTGGACCGTGGAGTTCTCGGGTTACAGCATCCGCGAGCAAGGTTCACGTGGCCAGCAGAAGCTGGTGGCCTTGGCTGCGGTGTTGGCGGCAGCACAGATTTACCGTAACCGGCGCGGCGAGGCACCATTGATTGCGCTAGATGATTTGTTCTCTGAGCTGGATGTTGAGCACCAGCGGCGTGCCTTGCGCGCATGCGAAGCCTTGCGCGCGCAGACCTGGATTACCGGGACACAGGGCAGCGAATCCCTGGACGTTTGGGGCGGTAAAGTTCAAAGGTTCCACGTGGAACACGGCCAAATCCACGCCTTGGATTAACCGTCGCAACGACGGGACCACGCACTCAGAGCCGCGTGTAGCACCAGATGTTAGACTCTCCCATCAGCTTCGCGGCGCTCAACCGGCGTCGTCCTCCAGCCTCTGAATCAGTGGATCATGAGCGAAGAACAGAAAGACTCTGCGGGTGACACGCCGGACGATCGTAAAGCCTACGACGCCGATTCGATCAAAGTCCTGAAGGGCCTAGACGCCGTTCGCAAGCGACCCGGGATGTACATCGGTGACACCGATGACGGCACCGGCTTGCATCACATGGTGTTTGAAGTCGTCGACAACTCAGTCGACGAGGCACTCGCGGGCTACTGCACGGCGATCCAGGTCACGATTCATTTGGATGGATCAATCTCGGTCGTCGACAACGGACGCGGTATTCCGGTAGCCATGCACCCCGAGGGCAAGTCCACCGCGGAAGTGGTGATGACGGTGCTGCATGCTGGCGGCAAGTTCGATGACAACAGCTACAAGGTCTCCGGCGGATTGCACGGTGTCGGTGTATCCGTGGTTAATGCGCTGTCAGAAACCCTGCATTTGCGCATCAAGCGAGAGGGCTATCTGTGGGAGCAGGAATACACGCTCGGCGATCCGGTGTATGCCTTACGCCAAGTGGGACCTTCGGATGGACGCGGGACCTCGGTGCATTTCAAACCGAGCACCGCGATCTTCACTGACGTCGAATACCATTACGACATCCTTGCCAAGCGGCTGCGTGAGTTGGCTTTCCTCAACTCCGGCCTGCGCATTGATCTTAAAGATGAGCGCAGCGATAAAGCCGATAACTTCGCTTATGAGGGCGGAATACGCTCATTCGTCCAACATCTTTCGCAGTTGAAGACGGCACTGCACCCCACCGTTATCAGTGCAACGGGTGTCTTCAATGACATCAGCGTCAGCTTAGCCATGCAGTGGACCGACGCGTACCAAGAGAATGTCTACTGCTTCACCAACAATATTCCGCAGAAGGATGGCGGCACGCATTTGGCTGGTTTCCGCGCGGGCCTGACGCGCACCATCAACCAGTACATCGAGCAATCCGGCCAACTCAAGAAAGAGAAGGTGGAACTTTCTGGCGACGATAGCCGCGAAGGCCTGATCGCGGTCCTCTCGGTGAAACTCTCTGATCCGAAGTTCTCATCGCAAACCAAGGACAAGTTGGTTTCGTCCGAAGTCAAAAACGCGGTGGAAACCGTCATCAGTCAGAAGGTTTCCGAGTTTCTCGCGGAGCATCCGTCTGAAGCGCGCTCGATCACCAGTAAAGTGGTGGAAGCGGCGCGTGCGCGCGAAGCCGCGCGCAAGGCACGAGAAATGACGCGCCGCAAAGGCGCACTCGATGTCGCAGGACTGCCCGGCAAGCTGGCTGACTGTCAGGAACGCGATCCGGCCTTGTCAGAACTCTTCATCGTCGAGGGTGACTCGGCCGGTGGCTCCGCAAAGCAGGGGCGCAACCGTAAGTTCCAGGCGATTTTGCCGCTCAAGGGCAAGATTCTGAATGTAGAAAAGGCGCGCTTCGACAAAATGCTGGGCTCGGCCGAGATCGGTACGCTGATCACCGCACTCGGGTGCGGCATCGGGCGCGACGAGTACAACCCGGACAAGGTTCGGTACCATCGAATCATTTTGATGACCGACGCGGACGTCGATGGGTCGCATATCCGCACCTTGTTGCTAACCTTCTTCTACCGGCAAATGCCGGAGCTGTTCGAGCGCGGCTATATCTACATCGGACTGCCACCGCTATACAAAGTGACGCAAGGCAAACAAATCACCTATCTCAAAGACGACAGCGCACTCGCGCAGTTCTTGCTGTCGAGCGCAGTGGAAGGCAGCAGTCTGATCCCGGCCACCGATGTGCCCGCGATCTCGGGTGCAGCACTTGAGCAACTGATGCAGCGCTTCGATGCCGCACAATCACAGCTCAAGCGTCTACGCTTACGCTTTGACTCGGGTGTGCTCGAAGCCATCATGGAGCTCCCGGTCGTCGAAGCGAGTGTGCTCAACGATCGGCCACAGCTAGAAAGCTTAGCTGCCACTCTGCAGCGGCGACTGGCTGGACCGGCGCTTGATCATCCCCACTACAAGGTGCAGGTGGTCACTCAAGAAGGCGTGGCGGGTGAGGATGGCAGCATTGCAGCGCCCACACTCGCTTTGTCGATAGAGCGCACGCACCACGGTTTAAGCACGCACACGTGGTTGCCGGCGAGCTTCTTTAGTACTTCCGACTACGCGCCGCTGGCCGAACTCGCCAAGCACCTGGGAGGTTTGCTAGGTCCGGGCGCGACCATCTCGCGAGGCGGAAAATCGAGAGAAATCAACACCTTCCGGGAAGGTCACAGTTGGCTGATGGAGCAAGCAAAGCGCAATCGCGAGATTGGGCGCTTCAAGGGCCTCGGCGAGATGAATCCCGAACAGCTCTGGGATACTTCGGTCAACCCGGAGACACGACGCCTGCTGCGAGTCGGCGTTGAGGATGCCGTCGCCGCCGATCAGATGTTCAGCATGCTGATGGGTGAAGCGGTAGAACCGCGCCGCGACTTCATCGAAGCCAACGCGCTGCGCGTCACTAACCTCGACGTTTAGATAAAACCAATCGGTCACACCGCGGCCGATTGGATACACGAAGACACCGCGGCCGTTTCGTGCGGCGTCGTATTCCACGGCTTCTGCTGCGCAGCACCGGTCACGCATAGGATGCTTCGTATCGCGTTATTCTCATTAAACTGCTGCGCCGCGCAGCGGACGCTGAAGTCCTGGATCATGGCGCCACCGAAGTCCCGCCACACCCCGATACTGCGACGTTGGTGGCTGAGCTGCCTGTGTATCTGCGCGTTCGCGGTGTTGAATGGCGTGCTGTCCTCGGACGTGCTGGCAGTTGAGCGCGCATATGTGTTCTCCCGCGTCAATGCCGATGACGACCTGGCGCAGAACACCGTCAACGCGCTACTGCAGGATCGTTCGGGCTTCATATGGATCGCGACTCAAGGCGGATTGCATCGCTTCGACGGCTATCGCTTCATCGCCTTCCAGCACAGCCCGGAAGACCCAAGCAGCCTGCCTGACAACTTCGTGACGGCCCTTAGCGAGGACGCAGCGGGTCGATTGTGGGTGGGCACAAATGCCGCCGGACTCGCACGCTTGGACCGCGCCAGTGGGGACTTCATCAGCGTGCCATTGAAGCGCTCGCCAAGCACAGAAAACCAAACACCTATCAGCAGCCTGCTCAGCGATCCGGCGCGCGGGCTATGGATTGGCGACCATACGGGCGTTAGCCTGCTTGACGCCGCTGGCCAGTTGCAATCAGTGCTCAGTTTTGAGTCCATGGGAGCGCCAACGCGCGAGGTGCGCGCGCTGGCACTGGCAGCAGACGGCGCGCTGTGGGTCGCCAGCACCGCTGGGCTCTGGATAATTGAAAGCGCGACGCTTCAGGCCAAACAGATAGAACCGCAGCGCTTCAATAGCAGCAACTCGGTCACGATTGCGCGCGATGGCTCGATTTGGGTTGGCAGTCATGACGGCCTCTTCGTGCGTCGTGCAGATCGCGCCTTCGAGCGAGTCTGGCCGACTGGTGAGATTGCCTCCGAGCAGACCGATGTATTCGGTATCGCAGAAGCCGCCGATGGGCGCATTTGGGCCGCAGTATTCGGCGCAGGCATGGTCGTCGTCGAGCCTAAGTCTGGTGCAATCGAACGCCTACGCAGCGATGGACGCGTGGCCGGTAGCCTGCCCGAGGAGTCGATTCGTACACTGATGACCGATCATTCCGGCTTGTTGTGGGTTGGTGGCTATGTGTACGGAGTCGCGCGCGTGGATCCACTCGGCGCGCGCTTTCGACTCCTGCTTGATGACGACCCGTCTAAGCCGGCGGTCGAAACCAATAACACGCGCAGTTTGTTTGAGGACGAACAAGGGCGTTTGCTGATCGGTACCGATGGCGATGGGCTCAAGCGTTACGACTTTGGCACACGCCAGTTCACCAATCTGAGCCCGATTCTGCACGCGGCACTGCCCGCAAAAGAGCGCGACAGCGGCCTGCGTGTCTTTGCCATCGACCAAGATCAGCAAGGCCGTTACTGGCTGGGGACCAGCGTCGGCGCGTTCATGCTCGATGCTGAGCTGCAAAGTGCCGCGCATCTATCTGTCTATCAGGGTGAGATCGGCAGCGGCACAGACCGCTATGTGCGCGCGATCACCGTCGCGCGCGATGGCGCGATCTGGATGGGGACTGCCACGGCCGGCTTGGCGCGCTACTCACCGCAGACGCAAGAATGGACGCGCTTCATTCGTAAGCCTGGCGACGCAAACAGCCTGTGGCACAACAGCGTTTTGACGCTCAAAGAAGACCGCGCAGGACACCTCTGGATCGGTACCTTTGATGGCTTGAATGTCTACCAGCCAGGCAGCGGCATGCTGCGACGCCTGCCACGTGCCGCAGCGGCAAGTGATACGCAGGCGGGCAATCTCATTCGTGTGATCTATCAAACAGCCGATGATTCCATCTTCATCGGCAGTCACGATGGCCTCTCGCAACTGCTGTCGCTGGACGGCGACAAGCCGCGCTTTCGTCGTTGGTTGGTCGCAGACGGAATGCCGAGCAACACCATTTACGGCATCGCTGAGGATGCGGCCGGCGCGCTTTGGTTGTCCACCAATCGCGGCGTCGTGCGCTTTGACCGCGAGCACAATCGCTTCCGCAGCTATACCCAACAAGACGGGCTACAGGGACTTGAGTTCAACGGCGGTGCGCACCGGAGTCTTCGCGACGGACGCATTGCCTTCGGCGGGCTTCAGGGCATCAATTTGTTCGACCCCAGGGGCATTGGCGACAGCCTGTTCGAACCCAAAGTCGTGCTGACGGCCTATCAGACCGACCAGCATTGGCAAACCGTGATGCAGGACGGCGGTCCGGCGCATTTGCGCCTTGCACCACATGAGCGGCTCGTCAGCTTTGAGTTTGCCGCGCTCGATTTTGCCGCGCCGACGCGCAATCAGTTCGAATATCAATTGCAGGGTTTTGATGAGCGTTGGGTGCCGCTGGGCACGCGCCATCAGGTGAGTTTCACCAATCTCGATCCCGGCGAATACCAGTTACGTGTGCGCGGGAGCAATCGGGATCAGCGATTCAGTCCGGCGTTGCTGTCCATTGACCTCAGTGTGGCCACCGTGTGGTGGTTTAGCTCGTCGATGCGCATGCTGTACTTGGTGCTGGCGCTGATCCTGTTGGTATCTATCTTCCTGTTGCAACGGCGGAGAATGCGCCACCTGCGCGCACACACCGATGCCTTGCACGAGCGCGAAGAGCGTCTGCGCGTCGCGATCTGGGGATCTGGCGATGAGTTCTGGGATTGGGATATGCGCCGTGGTGTGCTCTTCCGTATCGGCGCCGACAGTCTGCTTGGACACCCTCAATCGGAGACCGTCATCAGCGGCAATGACTGGCGCGCGCGCGCCGTGCATCCCGATGATCTGCCACAAGTGGAACGTATCCTGGCGGAACATGTCGCCGGAACGCGCGCATTCTTCGAGTCAGAACACCGCGTCAAGAACGCACGCGGCGATTACATCTGGGTGCTCTCACGCGGCAAGATCGTGGCGCACGACGAGAATGGCCAGCCGCTGCGTGTGGCCGGAACCGCGCGTGACATCACCGACCGGCGCGCCGCGGAAAGCGATAAGCGCATTGCCGAAGAGGTGATTCGTAGCATGCGCGAGGCCGTCACTGTTACCGATCTCAAGTTCCGCTTCTCCTCAGTCAATCCCGCTTTCACGCGCATGACCGGGTACACCGAGGCCGAAATTCTGGGATTGCCAACCTCGATTTTGGATCCAGCCGATCCCGAGCACGAGGTGCAATCGGACTTGCGAACCATCTTGGAAACGCGCGGACACTGGCATGGCGAGGTTTGGCAGAGACGCAAAAACGGCGAAAATTTCCTCTGCTGGCTTGAACTCTCAGAAGTCGTCGACGCCAAGAAGCGCCGCGCGAATTGGGTCGGAGTGCTGACCGACATCACCGATCGAAAGCGCGCCGAAAAAGAACTTCGCTATTTGGCCAATTACGACACCCTGACCGGGTTGCCGAACCGCGCACTGCTAGGTGAGCGACTCAAGCAAGCCTTCCAAAATGCGCGGGCGAAGCCAAGCCGACTGGCCTTGCTCTTTCTCGATCTCGATCGCTTCAAGCACATCAATGATTCCATGGGCCACGCAGCCGGTGATCGCTTGCTCAAGTCGGCAGCAGCACGTATTCGCCAAATCGCACACGGCGCGCATACGGTAGCGCGGCTCAGCGGTGATGAATTCACGGTGCTGCTCGAAGACCTAGCCGGCCCCACGCAAGCGGAAGATCTTGCACGCGCTTTGCTTGAGGCATTCCTGCGACCGCTCGACCTCGACGGACAGACACAAGTTGTAATCTCGACATCGATCGGCATTGCGCTGTATCCAGATCACGGTCAATCGCCAGCAGATTTGCTGAAATTTGCAGATACCGCGATGTACCGGGCCAAGGAGAACGGCCGCAATACTTATCAGTTGTACACCGATGCGATGGAGGCAAAGGCGCGCTTGCATGCGCGCATGCTGACGCAACTACACCGGGCAATCGAATTCGGCGAGTTTTCGCTGGTGTTTCAACCAAAACTGCGACTTGCCGATCGGCGCATCACCGGCGTCGAGGCGCTGCTGCGCTGGAACAATGCCGAGCTTGGCGAGGTCTCGCCCGCAAATTTCATTGGCTTGGCCGAAGAGACGGGCTTGATCGTGCCAATCGGCGAATGGGTGCTGCGCAGCGCCTGCGAGCAGGTTGCGCGATGGATGGCTGCGGGCATCGACGACATCACCATGGCGGTCAACGTTTCCATGCTGCAGTTGCTACGCGGCGAGTTGTTTTCTGTGATGCAAGTCATGCTTGCCGAATACGCGATCCCCCCAGATCGGATCGAATTGGAGCTGACCGAAAGCATGGTCATGGCCAACGCCGAGCAATCAATTTCCACGCTGACGCAAATCAAATCTCTAGGCGTGCGCCTCGCGGTTGATGATTTCGGAACGGGCTATTCCTCGTTGTCTTACCTCAAACGCTTGCCCATCGATACGCTCAAAATTGACAAGGATTTCGTCGGTGATATCAGCACCGATCCAGACGACGAAGCGATCACCGCGACCATCATCAACATGGCGCATTCGATGGAGCTCAGAGTCATCGCCGAAGGCGTGGAAACTCTGGCGCAGCTCGAGTTCCTGCAAATGCATGGTTGCGACGAGGCGCAGGGCTATTTGATTTCACCGCCGCTCACCGCCGCCAATCTGATGGTCCTACTGGTGCAAGAGCGCGAGCGAATCCTCAAGTCGCCTGAGGATTTTTCCCTACCGCGGCTCCAAGCGCGCGAGATAAAAGGCTGACGCGGCCTTTCATCCCGCAGGCGCTGGCGCCGGGCGCAGCCCTTGCAGCGCAAATTCCACCAGATCCGATGGCCAGTTGGCGATCAGAAGCCCAAAACGCTCGGTATCACCCGCGAACAAGGCGCGCGTTGCTTCCTCAAAACCGGTCTCGTTGCCAGCGGTGGCTAGGATGAAGCGATAGGTCGTTTCCACGGCCAGCCGCTGCCGGTCGGCTTCGGCTTGGTCCCGACGCGCAGACTCGACCAGCTTGCGCAGCGCCACCGAAGCGCCGCCTGGCTGTGAATTGAGCCACTCCCAATGTCGCGGCAATAACGTGATCTCGCGCGCTTGCACGCCGAGTTTTGGTCGCCCAGGTCCGCGCACCATCTGCACTTGCGCATAACGCTCACTGACCTCATCCGCGCTACCGCGCAGATCAAGATCCACCGGTCGTGCATCGGTGTCGGCGAACACCTGGATCGCCATCGGCGCGCCTGCGTCAACCGCGGCCTTCACGGCCAGGGCCACCGCACGCACGCTACCGTGCGCGATACGCTGCCCGCGATCAAAGGCACTGAGTTGCTCGTCAGCGAAGTTTTGCATGCACGCCACTCCCCGAGCTCAAACCACAATTTATCCGGGTAAAATTTGGCTGTCAACTGGCTGCTGCTGTTCCAAATCAGCGTTAGACGTCCACGATTCGGTGCTTGTCCACCGATGCGATGCAAGCCTGCGCTGAATCGTCATAGCCTTAGCTGCGCGCACACGCAACTTGCCAGCGACGCGGGCTAGACTGCGTGCCTATCTGTCCTTCTATTCGAGAGGAAAGCGCCATGGGTTTGTTGGATTATTTGAAGGGTCAATTCTTAGAAATCATCGAGTGGACTGATGATTCCCGTGACACTTTATCGTGGCGTTTCCCCGATGAAGACAAGGAAATCAAGAACGGCGCGCAACTGATCGTGCGCGAATCTCAGGTTTCGCAGTTCGTCTACCTCGGCCAATTCGGCGACACCTTCGGCCCTGGCAAACACACGCTAGTCACCGACAATATCCCCATTTTGTCGACATTGAAGGGTTGGAAGTACGGCTTCAACAGCCCGTTCAAGGCCGACATCTATTTCGTCACCACGCGCCTATTCACGGGCAATAAGTGGGGCACCAGCAATCCGATCATGATGCGCGACGCCGACTTCGGCATCGTTCGCGTGCGTGCCTTCGGTACCTTCGATTTCCGCATCGTCGACCCGGCCATGTTCCTGCGCGAAGTGGCCGGTTCCGATCACCACTTCCGGCTTGATGAATTTGCCGAAACCATGCGTTCGCGCATCATCAGCGTGTTCTCCGATGCGCTCGCCAAAGCCAAGATCCCGGTGATGGATCTGGCGACCCGCTACAGCGATCTGGGCGAAGCGCTGCTGCCGCTGATCAACCCGGCCATGGTCGACAAATATGGTCTTGAGATCACCAGCTTTGTGCTCGAAAACGCGAGCGTGCCGCCGGAAGTCGAGGCCGCCATCGACAAGCGTTCGAGCATGGGCGCCATCGGCAATCTCAACGATTACGTTAAATATCAGATGGCGCAGGGCATGGCCGCGGGCGGCGGTTCGGGCGGTACGGCGGCTGAATTGGCCGTGGGCTTTGGTATTGCGCAGCAAATGATGAATCAGGGTGGGCTGACCGGCCCGCAAACCACACCCGGCGTTGGCATGCCAACGCAACCGACCGCGGCTGCGCCGACGTTCGATGTGCTCAATCCGGCGCAAGTGGCGCAAGCATTGGGTGTGACCGAGGCGGATGTGATCGCCAGTATCGAGGCTGGCGACATCAAGGCGAAGAAGATCGGCAGCCAGTACCGCGTGACGCGCGCATCACTGGATGCTTTCCTAGCGCAGTGAGCGCCACGCCACGAGATCAAAGGGCAGATCAGAACTTAGCCGGGATCCGCAATTCGATGAGCGAAATCATTGCGCAGCAGAAATTCAATTGCCCCGCCTGCGGCGCGCAGGCGGTGTGGAATCCGGCAAAGCGTGCGCTGATCTGTCCCTTTTGCGGGACCGAGTCTGCGGCTGAATTGAAGGCTGACGGCTCGCTCATCGAAGAGCTAGATCTGCTCGCCGCGTTGCGCTCATTGCCGGCCGAGCAACGCGGCTGGATCGGCGAAAAGAAGACCGTTCGTTGCCAAAGCTGTAATGCGATTTCAGTATTCAACGAGAAGCGTGTAGCCCAGAACTGCGACTTCTGTGGCTCACCTGCGCTGATTGCAATGGACCAGATCACCGCGCCGATTCGGCCCTCAAGCCAATTGGCCTTTCAGGTTGCCGATACCAAGGTGCGTGAGGATATACGCCGCTGGTACGGCAGCCATTGGCTGGCGCCAAATAAGCTTAAGAGCAAGGCGCTGACCGATACGCTGCACGGCGTTTACATACCGTATTGGACTTTCGATGCCGAATCCGACTGCCCGTGGACCGCGCAGGCCGGGCACTATTACTACGTCACCAATTCGCAAGGCAAACAAGAGCGGCGCACACGCTGGACGCCTGCCGCGGGCCGAATCGAACATTTCTTCGACGATGTGCTGGTACCGGCCTCCACCGGCATCGGCAGCAAACTGCTCGACGGCATTGAGCCATTCCCCACGACCGACCAATTGTTGCCCTATGACCCGGGCTATCTCCAAGGTTGGGTGGTCGAGCAATATCAAATCGACGTGGTCGCGGCCGAAGGTCTTGCGCGAACGCGTATGGAGGCCACCTTGCGCGAGTTGTGCGTCGCTGAAATTCCGGGCGACACGTATCAAGGCCTCAGCATTCACCCGACCTACAGCGGCCAGACCTTCAAACACGTGTTACTGCCCGTGTGGCTGCTCACCTACAACTACGGCGCCAAGCGCTATCAAGTCGCAGTCAATGGCTACACCGGCAAGATCAGCGGCAACTACCCCTTGAGCTGGATCAAAATCACGCTGCTGGTCATCGCCGCAATTATTGTCGCCGTGATTTTCCTATACCTCAACGAGGGCCAGTAGTTCGTGGGTATTGGGTCAATTTCTAGCGCGGTGTCCAACGACCAAGGTGAACTATTTCCGCGTCTTTAGCCGTCATGCTGCGTGACGCGTCGGCGCCCTAGAAGAGCTATGTCTTCTTCTCGCGCCTTGCCTGACGACGACATCCATCGGAAATATTGTTCACGCGACACGGGACACAAAACTAGCGTTGCGACCAGCGGCCCGCGCTGCGTTAGAGAGCCGTTCAGGCCAGAGGATTCACATCGCTCCATAGACGGTCAATCGACTCGTCTTCCGATAAAGCACTGCGCGGCGAGTGATCCGCGCTATGCGGCGCGAAGCTGCTCAAAATGGCGCGGCGTCGGCGCGAACTAGGGCCCGACGGGCGTTCGGCTCATCGCGACGGGTGGCGAAGCGTCAAGTAGGCGGCTTCGCCGTCCCTACGACTTTGTCAGATCCCAACACACTAATTTCAACGGCCTGGAACGCTGCCTTCTTCCACGCAATGAGCGCGCTTCCGACGCGCGCCTTTCCAGAGTCGACCGTTCACCGCCAACCCCAACTCCGCCATAAAAAACGGCACGTGAACGTACGTGTTTGTGAAGGCTTGTCGAGCTTTCACATCGGTGCCAGTGTGCGCTGGCGTACCGATTCGGCCGGCCGTTTGCCTTAAGGTCAGCCGTGTGACCCGTTAACAAAGGAGCGCCACATGTTTAAACAAATACTTTCCGCGGCGGTTTTAGCCGGCGCAATATTGGCTTGTCCAGCGCCCGCTGAGGCGCAGAACAAGATGACCACCTATGGTTTGATCCGCTGCGAGAACGTCGATGGCGATGGCTACTGCCCGGGCGACACGCGCAATGGCGTTCGCTTGGTGCGCGAAGTCGGTTCAGAGCGATGCACGCTCGGCCGAAACTGGGGCTATGAGCGTGGCGGTATCTGGGTCAGTGGGGGTTGCGGCGCAGAATTTGAAATCGGCACGCCGGGCTCTGACTACGGTTGGGGCTACGGATACAACGAAGGCGGCACGATTATTTGCGCATCGGATGATCGTCGTCGCGAGAACTGCCGCGTCAACACCGACGGCGGCGCACGTCTGATCAGGAAGCTGAGCCGCGCCGAATGCGTCCAGGGCGAATCTTGGGGTTTCGACCGCAATGGAATCTGGGTTGATAACGGCTGTGCGGGTCAATTCGAGATTGGTAACACCGGCCAGAGCAGTGGCAACTATCCACCACCACTCCCGTCGCCGTCGCGTCCGGGACGCCCGACACTGGTGTGTGAATCCGATGGTCGTGTTAACTATTGCGCCACCGGCATGCTCAACTACAACGCTACCTTGGTGCGCGAGTTTGGCGACGACCCGTGCATCGCGGGCCGAACCTGGGGTCAGGATCAACGCGGTGTATGGGTTGATCGAGGCTGCGCTGCAGAATTTAGAATCAGCGCGGGTCGCGATCCTGGCTACCAGCCACCGATCGTCTCGGTGGACGTGGTTCGCTGCGAATCTAACGACAATCGACGCAACTACTGCGACACCGGTGACGCGGTCAGCGTGAAATTGCTGCGCCAGAACAGCCGCGCCCCGTGTATCAAAGGCCGCAGTTGGGGCTTTGCGCGCCGCTCGGGCGGAATTTGGGTGCAGAACGGCTGTCGCGCGGATTTCCGCGTCGTCCAGTAAGTTGTCGTTTTAAATCTCGCCCCGGTGCGCGTTGCACTGGGGCGAGTCTTTTGTGAAGCCCCAAAACGGCCCGTTTGGGGTTGAGTCGTACGATCGAGCTTCTTCGAGGATGGCAAGCTCGCGCGCGCAGGCTCCCCGCGCCCGCAAAACCTGACACGAGAAATCCGCTGGCACACGCAATCGCTTAGCCTATTAGATTGGCTGCAGCGCATGGCGAGCATGGACAAAGCGAATAACTTTCACCTGATCCGTTTATTCGCGGCGCTCATGGTGCTTTACAGCCACGCGCATACATTGGCCGCTCTACCCGAGCCCGTGTTTTTAGGCTTTGTCCCGCTGGGTCCCGTGGGTGTCTATATCTTCTTCGCGTTGAGCGGCTATCTGGTCTACCAGAGTTTCGAGCGAGATCCGCATCTGGCGCGCTTTCTGATCCGCCGCGCGCTGCGGCTATTTCCGGCCCTCGCTGTGGTCGTGATGCTGAGTGTGCTGGTCCTAGGTCCGCTGATCACCAGCGTACCCACGGCTGACTATTTTCGCGACCCGGCAACGCGCGGGCATTTTTGGAATCTCGCGCTGTATCCGATCTATTACCTGCCCGGCGTCTTCACGACCAATCATGTTGCCAACGCCGTCAATGGCTCGCTGTGGAGTCTGCCGGTCGAGTTCTTGATGTACTTAAGCGTGCCACTGACATTGGGCTCGCGCCGGCTCGCGCGCATCGGCTTTGCGCTGCTGTTCTTGTGCTTCGCAACGCTGCATTTCACCTGGATTTGGCCATCCACGGAGATGAGCGTGTTCTGGGGTTCGGATTTGCGCCAGGTGCCCATGTGCGGAATCTTCTTTGCCGCCGGGGCGCTGATCAGCGCCGGACGGCTGGAGCGTTACTTAAGCCTGAATACACTGGTGTTTGCGGGTGTTCTATTGCTGGCAGGCACGGTCACGCATCCGCGTTTCTTCATGGCGCTATGGCTGGCTTTGCCCATCATCGTGCTTGGATTCGGGCTGCATAGCAGCGCTGTCGGTCGCTGGGTCGCAGCGCGCGGCGACTATTCTTATGGCATCTATTTGTATGCCTTTCCGGTGCAGCAAAGTCTGCTCTGGTGGAAACCGCAGATCGCTTTCTGGCCGTATTTGCTGGCGACCCTATTGCTGACCAGCCTCGCCGCCTATGCATCCTGGCATTTGGTCGAAAACCCGGCCTTGCGGCTCAAACCGCGACGGCAAGCGCCGCTGGCGACGGCGGCCGATTGATGTGCGTTCGAACACTCTTTTATGGGTCATCGTTGACTCGGAAGTGGGCTCGCTAACAATGCTGGATCGCGCGCTGCGAGATACTTGCGATCTCACTTCGCCTTGAGACTTGCATGATCTTAGAAACCGCAGTTGACCGCTGTTCCAGAGCCTTACGGCGATGATTCCGGTGGTTTTTAGGCCGATCAACCCGGTCACCCATCGGGTGAGTGCGCTAGC
>Ga0209181_10000688_pt1 | contig 62411 bp, 48 predicted proteins | sample MAT05_FD_187208 | JGI IMG/M metagenome (GOLD analysis project Ga0209181, IMG submission 187208) | Freshwater microbial communities from Lake Fryxell liftoff mats and glacier meltwater in Antarctica - MAT-05 (SPAdes) (version 2) | ecosystem: Environmental > Aquatic > Freshwater > Ice > Liftoff...
GATCCCGCCGTCGCCGGTGCCGCCATCGATGCCACCGTCGATGCCACCGTCGATACCGCCGTCGAGGCCACCGTCGAGGCCACCGTCGTCGCCGCCCCCTGCTCCACCGCCCCCTGCTCCACCGCCGAGGCCACCGCCCGTTCCGCCGCCGGATCCGCCTGAGCCACCACCGACGCCTGAGCCACCACCGACGCCTGAGCCGCCTGAGCCGCCACCGACGCCTGAGCCGCCACCGACGCCTGAGCCCCCGTCGGACGCGACGCCGCGCGGCCCGCAGCTGCAGCCCGCGACGAAGAGCACGAGAAACGGGATGGCGAAGGAAAAACCGAGCGACGAGCGCATGAGCCTCCTGCACCCGACCGGCTTCGGGAGACAGCTTGGTAGCCCACGGTCACCCCATGCGCAACGCGATCGATCGACGCGGGGCGTCTCAGCTCGGCTGCTCCGGCAGCACTGTTCCGCGTCAGTCGGGCGGGATCCGCGAGACGTGCCCGTCAATCGTCCGGTACGCCGTCGGGTCCGACCTGGCGAGTCCGCCCAGGTAATAGGACATGTACGCGTCGGCGAACCGTTCGCGCAGCGGCCCCAGCGGCGCGCCGGGCTCGGTGTGGCTGCCGTTGTAGGTGATGTTGCCGAGGTCCGCCGACTCGACGTCGCCGCTCAGCCGGTACCGCTCGTCCACCGCGTGTCCCGTCTCGTGGAGGATCGTGTTCGACACGTGGGTCGACTCGACCTCCGTCAGGCTCTCGTGGGTCAGCTCGAGGCGAGGCGGGTTCGTCCACCCTTCCGCGCGGTACATCTGCGTGTTCTCCGGATTGCCCGACTCGTAGTTTCGAATGACGTGCTCGGGCACCCACGCGCCGCCACTGTCGCCGTTGCCGTGCCCGATGCGGTCGGCCACGACGATGCGTGGAATCGTGCGCAGGTGCGAGGGTGGCAGGCGTTCGAGGGTGTTGGTGATCGTCTCCAGCTCGCTCGGGCGCGCCCCGTAGACGTCGATCGGCACTCCGTGCACGGTGATGTGCTCGGGCGCTGTCGTGTTCAGCACGCGCAGCGCATCCGCGCGCAGGTTCCGGGGCAGACAAGCGTCGGCGACGCGCGTCGCGGCCGTCGCGTCGCCGGCCTCGCGAAACGCGCGCTCGTTCGCCAGGTGCTCCAGCCCGTTGGTGACGCGCGTGCTCTCGGGGTGCCGCTCGAACGCGTCGAGCAGCGTGTCCTGCCGTGCTTCCGACAGCCGCCCGAAGCCAGGCGCGGTCACGAGCGTGGTGAGGTTGCGATCGGACGTCCGAGCGCCCGCTTCCTCGAGGTCGTGGATCCGCGTGCGCGTCGCTTCGGGCAGCGCGGCGACTTCGCTGCGTCGCTCGAGCCGGCTCAGCTCGGGTGCTACCGCGGCAGGCGCCGATCGCGCCGCTCCGCCGACGTCCTGCTTCGCGTGTCCCGCCGCCACGAACGAGTCGACGTGCCGACCCGTCGGGTCCGCGTGGGCGGCGGGTGACGGCGCTGGCACGGGCGGCAGATCCACCCGGGGGGCGGGAACGCCACTGCGGACAACTGGGCTTGGTGAACCAGAGGAAGCAGAGATGGGAGGGGACATGCCGACTTCCAGAGCACGCCCCGTGCCCGCGACCAACCCGCCGAGATCGCTGGCGGCGCAGCGCCTTTTCTGTGGCCGCTGTGTTCACGAGGGGTGCTGCGCGTAGCCGCCCGGGTTCGCGCGCCTTGTGGGGCGCCGCTCGATCGCGACACCTAAAGTGCGTTTGACTCGAATTGTGCTCCTGCTCGCCTGGGCGTCGATCGAAACGGCATCAGCGGGACCTTGGTGCGATGCGCCAAAGGCGAGGATTCCAGAGATCCCGAACGCCGTTTCCGACGCAGGGTACCAGCTGACGCTGGTGGTGGATCGCTCCTGCTCGATGATGACGATGACTGGGAAGCCGCCAAGCCCGTGGGCGCGAGTTGGTAAGGAGATCCCTGGATTCCTGGCCGCAGACTTCGCGAAGACTGCCACCGAGTTGTGGGTGCTGCCGGTTCCGGCACTGCCTGACGCCGGGCTCGGGAACTACGCGCCCGGGAACCCAGTTCGGCCAGGCCCGGGACTTAAGGAAGCCGACGTCAAAGGTCTTCCAAAGCAGTTCCACGGCCGGGGTTGACGCCCTGCGAAGTTCGGCGTTATTACGTTCGTACCAACATGACAACCCTCAAGCTCACCCAGATCGGGAACTCAGTCGGAGTCGTGTTGCCGCAGAAGCTGATTGCGAGGCTCAAGCTCGAGAAGGGCGATTCTCTTTTCGTCAGTGAAACGCCCGATGGCTTCACCGTCTCTGCGTACGACCCTGAGCTCGAAGCGCAGATGGATGCCGCGCGAAAGATCATGAAGAAGCGGCGCGGTGTGCTTCGTGAGCTCGCGAAGTGATCTGGCGGTGGATCCTCAAACAGACGGTTCTTCGGGTTCATGACGAACAACTGACTGAGCACGGAGGCGCCGGGGGGCTCCGTGACGAAGGACTCCTCGAATCGGGGCTGGCCCGTGCCGAGAACCGGGCGGCGTATGGAAAGCCTGACGTGGCGGACCTCGCCGCTGCTTACGCCGCAGGCCTGATCAAGAACCACCCGTTCGTCGATGGCAACAAGCGCACTGGCTACATCGCCGCTGAGCTCTTCCTCGCGCTCAACGGGTACAGCCTCGGCGCCAGTGACGTCGATGCGACGCTCACCACGCTCAAGCTGGCGGCGGGTGACGTCACCGAAGCCAGCTTCGCCGATTGGATCCGCGACAATCTCGAGCCTTTGGCCGACTGAGCTGGGCGCTCTCAGGGCGTGAAGCGGACGACCACGGCTTGATTGACGGATCCGCGGTGATCAGCGCGGCCATGCCCTGCGGCTCGGTTCCCGCGGCGCCGCACTTCGCGCGCCGGCATCGTTGGCCCTGCCCGTTCGCAAACGGACCACGTCGTCTTAGAGCTCGCCGGTGACGCTGCGGCCCTGCCGCTGGAAGTCGGCGATCGACATCGACTCGAGGCCGTTGGCTTCGACGCGTGCGTTGGCCAGGTTCGACGGCCCGGTGCCGGCGACGGTCGGGTTGCGGAAGAAGATGCGCCCGTTCTCGACATGGTCGAACGACACGGCGTGTCCGCGGCCGTTCGGCTGGGTGAAGTTCAGCGTGACCGGCTTCGTGCGGTCAGACGCCTGGAGCTTCGCGACCACCGCGGGGCCCTGGCCCTGCACGTCGAACACGTTGGTGTTCGGCTTGTTGAACATCGCGCGCGTGAGGTCGCGCGCCTCGTTCTCAGTCAGGCCCGCGCGCGAACGGCCGGTGCTGGCGTTCGTCGACTTGTCGTCGACCGGGTTGTAGCCGTCGCTGCCGTTGGCGAACTCCATGCCTGCGCTCTGGAACAGGCGGTCGGTGCCGCTGCGCGTGTCGGCGGGCTGCTTGTCCAACGAGTCGACGTGCAGCTTCAGCGCGGGGCCGCCAGCGAGCTCCACCTTCGCGTCGCGGCCCGTGAGGCCCGCGATGATGCGCGCGTACTCGCCGGGGTTGCGACGCGCCATCTCGTACTGGGTGCTCGTCACGCCGCACGTGTCCGCCGGGCCCTGCTGGACCAGCTGCGGGTTCGCGGTTTCCTTCAGCACGTCGTCGAGCACCGCCTGCCGCGACAGGTCAGGCGGCTTTGAGCCCGAAATCTCTGGTGCCTGAGGCTGGGTTGCCAACGCCTGCAGGTTCGACAGCAGCGTGCCGCCCTTCGCGTCGGGGCTGTTCAGCTTGCCCTGCTGCGCCAGCGTCGCCAGCGCGTCGAGCCCCTTCGGGCTCGCGGTCGATGCGACGTCCAGGATCTGCCCCTTCTGCGCCGGCGTGCTCGCGAGCCACGTGGGCGAGCTGAAGACCTTCGCCATCGCGACCCCCTCTGGCCCGCCGGGATTCATCGCCGCGACGTTCAGCAGCTTCGTCGCTTCGGCCTGCGGCAGCGTGCTGGCCTGCGCCAGTGCCGCCTGGGCGACCGTCTGTGCGGCCGGGCCCGAGCCACCCGCCAGCGCAGTCTGCAGCTTCGCCTTCTGTTCCGCGCCCAGCCCCGCCATCGGATCCGCGGGCGCTGTCACGGGCGCGGGCTGAACGGCGGCGGGCTTGAACTGGTCGGCCAGCTTCTTGGCCACCGCCGTCCCCACCGGGTTGATGATCGGCGCCGCCACTTCCGCCGCGCGCTTCACCTGACCCACGAACCCGCCCAGCGATTTCTTGATGTCCATGGCGCAGATTGTCGGCCAGCTGCGCCCCCATGTGCTGGGTCAACTGGACGTGCCCGAGGTGCCGAAGTGTGGCCTGGGCTGCCACAACCACACCGCCCCACCCTGGGGCCTCACTTCACGAACGTCCGAGCGATGGCGCGGACCGCCTCAGGGCTGAAGGGCTTTTGCACCCGCACGTTCGGGACCTCAGCCAGGAAGCGCTGCGCAGTGGGCGAGAAGGCGCCGCCAGTCATGAACACCACCCGCCCAGCCAGCTCAGGGTCGAGCGCGCAGATCTGCTCATACAGTTGCTGACCCGAAGTGTTCGGCATCATCAGGTCGCAGAAGATCGCGTCAAAGGTGGCGCCCATTGCGATCAAGGCGATCGCCTCTGCCCCCTCGACCGTCACCTTCACTTCGTGCTCGACCCTCAGCATCCTCGCCAGCGCACGCCCGACGGCGGCGTCGTCGTCAATCACGAGAATGTTGCCGCGCCGAACCGCGGGCCCAGCCGGTTTGGGCCCGGGCTCTACCGACGGCCGATGGCGGGTTGCCGCCGGGAGCGTGACGCGGAACAACGCTCCGCCACCTGGCGCGTTCTCCGCGACGATCTGCCCGCCCAGGCTGCCGATGATCTTGTGGCAAATCGCCAGGCCGAGCCCCATGCCGATTCCCACGGCTTTGGTCGTGAAGAAGGGGTCGAAGAGGTGCGCCTGCACGTCGGCAGAGAACCCGGGCCCGGTGTCGCGCACCTCGACGACGGCGGCTCCTGCGGGGTTCGTATAGGTGCTCACGACGATCTCGTTCGAATCGGCGCGACCGTCGCCGATGGCTTGAGCGGCATTCACCAGCAGGTTGGTGAACACCTGCCCCAGGGAGGCCTCGGAGGCCTCGACCAGCGGCGTGGAGCCGAACGCCGAACGAACCCGGGCATGGTGGTTCACCGCGTGGGCGGTCATCTTGATCGCGACCTCCAGCGCATGGGTCAGGTCGGTGAGCGACGCAGTCGACTCCTCATTCCCGGCGAGCTTCCTCAGGTCCTGGACAACCTGGCGGACGCGCTCGGCGCCTACCCCTGCCTCTGTGAGCGCGCTGCGAAGCTCGGCCAGAAGATCGCCGACCTGGGTGCCGGCCGCGGCGCCCACAGTGGTGATCGCGCGCTGCAGGTTCTCCAATGACATCTCGATGTTGGCGATCACGTAGGTGAGCGGGTTGTTGATTTCATGGGCCATGCCCGCGGCCATCGTGCCCAGCGAGGCCAGCCGCTCTGTCTGAACCAACCGCTTCTCGAGCTGGCGACGCTCGGTGACGTCGCGGAAGATGACCACGCCGCCCAGCAGCGCACCTTTGTCGTCGATGATCGGCGACGCGCTGTCGTCGACCGCAATCTGGCTCCCGTTCTTGACGACGAGGCCCGAGTTCGCCGGCAGATCGACCACCACCGACCGTTCGAGCGCGAGCCCCACCGGGCTGGGGAGCCGAACGCCTGCGGGGTCGACGACCTGAAACACGTCCGAGATCGGCCTGCCCATCGCTTCCTGGCCCCAGCCGGTGAGCTTCTCGGCGACGCCATTCAAGAAGGTGATCTTCTCGTCGGCGTCGGTGGCGATCACCGCGTCGCCGATCGACCGTAGCGTGGTCGAGAACCAGCGCTCGCGCAGCGCCAGACGAACCTCGAGAACATGCCGGTTCAGGGCGACCTCGATCGCCGTCCGCAGCTCGCGGTCGCTGAACGGCTTGAGCAGGTAGCCATGGGGGTTTGTCGCCTTGGCCCGGCTCAGCGTCGCCTCGTCGGAGTGCGAGGTGAGGTAGACGATCGGCACATCAAACCGTGAACGAATTGCCGCCGCCGTCTCGATGCCGTCCATTGCGCCGCGCAGCTTGATGTCCATCAACACCAGCGAAGGCTTGAGCTGATTCGTGATGTCAACCGCCGACTCGCCCGAGCTGAGCGTGATCGGCACGTCGTAGCCCAGCCGCAGCAGCGTCTGCTGAATGTCCCCTGCAATCAGCGCTTCGTCTTCAACCACCAGGACCGTCGTCATCGGTTTTTTGTCTCGTTGAACTTTGGAAAAGTCAGCTTCGTGGTTGCGCCAGGGCCCACGCCGAACTCGAGCTGGCCGCCCAGCTGGCCTGCCAACGCTTTGATCAAGTGCATCCCCAGGCTTCGGGTCGCGGCGGCCTGGAAGCCGAGGGGGAAGCCCGGGCCGTTGTCGCTCACCAACAGCTCGATCTGCTCGAGGTGTTGCGCGACCGAGATCTTCACTTGAAGCGGGGCGTGCGAGCCGGTGAGTCCGTGCTTGAAGGCGTTGGTGATGAGCTCGTTGAGGATCATCCCAAACGGCATCGCCTGATCCATGGGCAGCGAGACCCCCGAGGTGGCGACGTCGAAGCTGACAGCTTGCCCCGCGTGTTGCTGGACTTGGGTGTTGATCACCGCCCGCGTGTAGTCGCCCAGCTCAACGGCCCCGAGATCCTTCGACTGGTAGAGCATCTCGTGCAGCAAGGCGATGGCGCCCACGCGGGTCTGACTGTTTTGAAAGGCGAGCAGCGCCACCGGGTCGGTAACCTGCTGGGCGTGCAGCTTCAACAGGCTCGAGACGACCTGCAGGTTGTTCTTCACCCGGTGGTGGATCTCGGTCAACAGCACGCTCTTCTCGTTCACCGAGGCCTGAAGCAGCCGTTCGTCGCGCTTGCGCTGAGAGATGTCGCGCGCGATCGAGGAGATGCCGACCACGACCCCTTGGGTGCTGATGGGCGAGGCGGTGACCGACACATCCAGCAGCGCGCCGCTCTTGTGGATCCGGGTCGTCTCGAGCGCTTCGACCCGTTCGCCATGGGCGACACGCTCGAGCAGGTTGCGCTCCTCCTCTTGCAGGGTGCTGGGCACCAGGGTGGTCGCGGCCCGGCCAATCACCTCGGCGGCGGAGTACCCGTACAGGTGCTCCGCGCCCGCGTTCCAGGTTTCGATGACGCCCCGCAGGCTCTTGCTGGTGATGGCGTCGTGGGTCGACGCGACGATCGCCGCGAGCCGGGCCGTCGCCTCTTCATTCGAGCGGCGGTCGGTGATGTCGGTCTTGAGCACCATCCAGACGGGGCCGTATTCAGGGTGGTCGAGCGCGCTGGACGACGTTCGGCTCCAGATCACCGCGCCGCTGCGGGTCTGCTCTTGCTGCTCGTACGAAAGCGGGCCGTCGCGCAGCTTCTCGAGCGAGACGCCGACCGCGTTCCCGGACTCTCCTTCGAGCGTGTCGGGCTCGTACCCGAACATCTTCTCGAGCCGGCCGTTGGCAAACACGATCTCGTTTCGCGCGGGGGCGATCAGACAGATCCCGTCGGTCAGATTCCGGAGCATGAACTCTTCATTGAGGCGGCGGGCGCTGATGTCTCGCGCGGTCATCGCCAGGCCATCGTCCAGCGCCACCACCTGGTAATGCATCCACCGGATCTTCGAGAGCGGGCTGGGCGAAGCCATCGCCGGCATCCGCGTCTCCTGTTCGAACGACTGCCGGGTCTCGACGACCTGCACCAGCCGCGGGAACAGCACCGACGAAAGCTCTGCTGGCATCACCGCCAACAGGTTCGCGCCCAGGATGCGTTCGCGGGTGAGCCCGATGCGCGTGACCCAGACCGCGTTCGCATCGGTGATTCGAAAGTCGCGCACGATCCCCGCCGCGTCGCGAATCGCGTCGAGCACCACGAACCCGTCGATCATCCCGTCGGTGGCGGCATGGAGCCGCGCCTCACTCCTGGTCGCGCGCTCGTGCGCCGACAGCAGCTGCGATGGGCTGGGAAGCGCGAGGGCTTTGGGCACCAGCGGAATCAGCATGCTGGCGGTGGTCAGCGAGGCGACCGCGGTCACCGCCTTCATTGATCCCGAGAGCCAGTAGAGCGGCGTCCACAGCGTCCACACCTCGAGCACGTGGGTCAGCCCGCACGAGATGATGAAGATGCCGAAGGCGACGAACGCCCACCGAAAGGGCAGGTCGCGCCGCCGCCGTACGAAGTTCCCAAGCGTTAACGGAATCGACAGGTACGCCAGCGCGATCGCCACATCTGAGATGACGTGCAGCCACACCAGCTCCGGCCTCCACAGATAGCAGTGGCCGTGAGGCATGAAGCCGTCTTCAGAAAACCACTGATTCAAGAGCTCGAGCATGTCTGCACTTCCGCCGGGGGCAGCGGGTCGCCATCAAATTGAGGCACGAATGATTGCCGCTTTTTCAGCACCCTGTGAAGGGTCGATGAAGACCCTGCCTCTCTCTGGCGCGAACAGCTGGCCGAGCACGGAGGCGCCTCGGGCGTCCGTGTCGAAGGGCTCCTCGAGTCGCGGCTGGCCCGCGCCGAAAACCTGGCAGCGTATGGAAACCCTGACGTGGCGGCGGGTGACATCACCGAAGCCAACTTCGCCGATTGGATCCGCGGCAGGCTCGAGCCTTTGACCGACTGACCTGGGTGCTCAGCGCTTGAAACGAACGACGACGGCTTGATTGACGGGGTCGGCAGTGACGAGCGCGGCCATCCCCTGCAAAGAGGTTCCTGCGACGCCGCACTTCGCGCGAGGGCCTCCGATGATCGCCGCCTTCACGCGCGCCACCTGCCAGTCGAGGCTCACGCGCGGCTCGTCTTTCTCTGGCAGGTACTCCAGCACCTCGTCGAAGTAGCCTGCGCTCACCCCGGGCACTGACAACGCTCCGACGAGATCGAAGAGCCCTTTGAGGCACGGCATCAGCGACTTCTCGACGTGATCCCTGCCCTTCTCGTCGAGCCCGCTGAGCTGCGCAGACAGCGTCACCTTGCGCACCCCGGCAATTCGCGCCGTGAGATCTTCCATCGCCTTTGCGATCGCCACCTTCTGCGCCGACACCAGCGCCCGCTGCTTCCACTCGGGCTTCTTCACCGCCATCACCTTCGCCGACGCCTCGCCGTAGACCGCCGCCGCGCGATGCAGGCTCACCGCCTTCACCCCCACCTGCCCCGCCGCCACCGCCGACGTCAGCGCGAACGCCACGTCGCCCGAAGGCTTCTTCAGCGGCTCGGCCTTGAGCTCGCCGGCCACCAGCCCGAGGCCCGCGGCCGCTTCTTTCAGCTCGTCGCTCACCGTGAAGCGGCACACCGCGCGATCTGCGCACGCGCCCATCGGCGCCGCCGACAACACCGAGGCCATCAACGCCGCGAAGATCACTGTTCGGCCTTTCTCGGCGCAGGCCGGGCGGCCGGCTTGCCTGTCACCTTCAGGTCGTCGAACCGGCACGAGAGGTTCCGGCAGCCCAGCGCGACCTTGCCGACCTGCCCCGCGAGCCCCGGCAACACCTTGTGCGCGAACCGCTGGCCGTTCACGAAAGCCTCGACGTCGATCAACCCCGCCTTGTTCTTCTGCAGCTTCAGCTTCACCTTGAAGCGCCCCAGCGGAACCTGCATCTCGTCTTCGACCAGGTTCGACAGATCGCGCGCGCTGTTGTCGGCGACTTCGACCCCGTCGGGCGTGAAGTACCGCCACATCAGCCGCATCCCCGCTTCGGGAATTGCGTAGATGCTCACCTGCAGATCCTTGATGCGAAACGAGACCTCACCGAACCGCTGCGCGTCGTTTGCCAGCGGCGGGAACTCGCCCGACAGATCTTCCAGCTGAAGGTCGGACTCGATCGTGATCTCGTTCGCGGTGAAGTACCGCTGGCTCACGTACGCGCGCGGCACCAGCCGGGGGTTCTCGGACATGTCGGTGGGGTTGCCCCACTGCACCGCGGTGAGCGCGCCGTCTTCGAGCCGCCACACGCCACAGTGCGCGTTCAGCGACTCGCCTGAGTTCGTCGCCTGGCCGTTCGGCTCGAAGTCGAGCGAGAACCGGCCCTCGTCGTCCGTCTTGCTCGTCGAGAACAGCTCGTCGTCGGTGTCGCTGTACCACTGCGGCGCGGCCCGGGCCGTCGGTACCTTCCGTTCGCTCTGGGGCAGCGCCCTGACCACGAGCACCACCAACGCCAGTGCGCCCAGCACCATCAACCCGACCTTGAACCCCGACCACGTGCGGTCGACCACCGACGGCGGGCTCACCTTCGCCAGTGCGGTCGGGCGATCGGGCTGCGTGTCGCGATTCTCCTGCTGCGGCGGCACCGACGCGCTGCCGGGAATGCATGCCTCGAGCTGGGTGCAGACGTCCCCGGCGCTCGCCGGCCGCTGCATCGGGTCCGTCTCGAGCATCGAACAGATGAGCTCGTCGAGCCGCGGATCCAGGCCGTCGACCTTCGCCGAAGGATTCTTGAACCGACCAATGGGCAGCTCGCCCGTCAACAGCTCGTAGAGCATCACTCCCAGCGAGAAGAGGTCGGCCCGGTGATCGACGTGCTTCGCGTCGCGGCGCTGCTCGGGCGCCATGTAGTTGACCGTGCCCATCGCGACCGCTGTCGCGGTGAGCTCGAGGTTCTTGTCGCTGCCCCGCATCCCGGCGAGTCCGAAGTCGGCGACCTTCACGTGGTTCCGCGCGTCGATGAGAATGTTCTCGGGCTTCAGATCGCGGTGAACGATCTTCTGTTCGTGCGCGTAGTCGATCGCGCGGCAGATCTGCACCGCGAGCCGCAGCGCTTCGGCTGGCGCCGGCCGCCCCGCATTCATCACGTCGCGCATCGTCTTGCCGACGACGAGCTCCATCGCAAAGTAGTAGTGCTCGCCCGCAACTCCGCGATCGATGATCTGGGTGATGTTCGGGTGCGACAGGGCCGCCAGCGCAGTCGCCTCTTTGTCGAACCGCGAGATGAACTCTTGATCGCGCGCGAGCTTCGGCGGCAGCAGCTTCACCGCGACGATGCGATCCAGCGACAGCTGCCGGGCGCGCCACACCTCGCCCATGCCGCCTTTGCCCAGCAGCTCGATCAGCTCGTAGCCGGGAATCTGCACCGCCGACTGGTGAACGAACGTGCCGTTGTCGGCGAGGGGCGTCGGGTTCTGCTTGCTGGGCGGCGAGATGGTCGGCCCCAGCGACGAGTCCTGCGCTGCATTGGCCGGCCTGGCAGGCACCGCAGGCTTCGCGGCGACGTCCATCCGCCGCACCTCGAACTTGATCCCGCACGCGCAGGTCACCTTCTGACCCGACACGTAGACGCTGGTGTCATGGAGCCGCTGGCAGTTGGGGCAGCTCTGCGCCACCACCGACTGACGGGAAGGCCGCATGTCGGCCGTCAAATACCGGGAACGGTGGTGCTCAGGCCCACGATGCGCAGCGTATTGACGCCCTTCTCTTTGCCCTTCACCTGCAGCATCGACATCGGCTCGACGAGGAAGCCCGGGCCCGCGCGGAGAACCGTGTGCTCGGTGGCCAGAATCTCACCGCCCTTGGCGAGGTTGCACAGGCGCGACGAAGTGTTGACGCTGTCGCCGATCGCAGTGAACTCGTGGCGTTCGTTGCTGCCCATGTAGCCGACGACTGCGGGGCCCGTGTTGACGCCGATGCCGACCTGAATCGGAGCGCGCCCCGATTCCATGCGCTGCTTGTTGATCAGGTTGACCTCTTGTTGCATCTCGAGCGCCGCCTTCAGCGCGCGCATCGCGTCGTCCGGGTGCGAGCTCGGAGGACCCCAGACCGCCATCACGCAGTCGCCGATGAACTTGTCGAGGTTGCCTTCGTTCTTGAAGATCACGTTCGCCATGCCGGTGAAGAACGTGTTCAGCATCGCGACCGTTTCTTGCGGACTGTCGGCCTCGGCCATCGACGTGAAGCCGCGGATGTCGGCGAACAGGCTGGTGACCTCGGCGAGGCGGCCGACGCGCAAGAGCTCGACCTGGCCCTTCACCACCATCTCGGCGACGGCGGGCGACAGGAAGCGCGAGAGCTCGGCGCGGGTCACGGCTTCGCGCTCGATCTTCCGCGTGAGGTCCGAGTTCTCGAGCGCGATCGCGGCCTGCGAGGCGATCGCCGAGAGGATCTTGAGGTCTTTTTCAGAGAACGCGTTGGTGCGTTCGCGCGTGTCGCAGAACAACACGCCCTGCAGCACCCCCTTCGACAGCAGCGGCACCGCCATCGCAGAACGAATGCCCTGGGCGACGATCGATTCCGAAGAGCTGAACCGCGAGTCGAGAATCGCGTCGGCCGTCAGCACCGCGCTGCGGGTCTCGGCGACGCGCTTGAGCACCGTGTCAGAGACCACGACCTCTTCCGCGGTCTCTTTGCGGCGCTTGATCGCCTGCGGCATCAGCTCGCCTTCTTCGGTGGCGAGGAAGACGACCGCGTTGTCGGCGGCGAGCAACTGAAAGGCGACGCCGAGAATCTTGTCGAGCAGGCTTTTCAAATCGCGTTCCATGCCGACCAGGCGGTGGAACTCGTTCGCGATCCGCAGCTTCTCGTAGTCCTGCCGCAGCGCCTGCAGGTCATTGAGCTGCTCGACCGGGAGGAACTCGTTGTCTTCCTTCTGCTCGACCTGCGCGAGGAAGGCCGGCATCGACTGGGCGCTGGCGACGACGGTGACGCCCGGGGAAGTCGACGGCGTCGCGTTGATGCCCGACGTCTCACCCGAGTGGAAGACGAGCCGGCTGTTGCCCAGCGCGATCTCGTCGCCGTCGCGAAGCCTGAGCTCACGAACCTTGCGGCCGTTGACGAAGGTGCCGTTCGACGAGCTGAGGTCGCGCAGCAGAAAGGTGGCGCCGACACGCTCGATGCTCGCGTGCTCTTTGCTGACTTCGCGATCGACGAGCCGCAGCGTGTTGTTGGGGTGGCGGCCCAGGGTCGTCTTCGTGCCCAGCGGAAACTCACCGTGCTTTCCGTCGGCGAAGCGTCCCGCGAGACGCGGACCTTTGACCTGACCCGGAGCGAAAACCTGCCCCTGGCGCCCTGCGCCCACTTCATCGGTAAGAGGAATCGGCGGCTGACTCACGACGGCCAAAGACCCTAGCAGACGATTTAGCAAATGGGAGCTTCAGCGAAACGTGCCCGCCAACCCAATCGACGGGTACAGCGTCACGCCCCCCAGGTTCCGGGCCTTCCCCATGATTTGCGGGTTCACGAAAGTGTTGCCGCCCGTCAGCTCGGCGTAGACGGAAAGCTTCGGCAGGCCGGCCCGGATGCCGCCGGTCGCTCCGACGAAGTGCATGTTCACTTCCGAGGGAAGCTGGAGCTTCTCTTCCAGGCAGCTGCAGGCCTCGACGACCTCGAGCAGGCGCAGCTCGACCGTCGTGCGGCTGTAGACGTACTTGGGCGAGAAATAGATGCCGAAGTACGGGCTGAAGTCGGCGCTCACGTACAGCGGCACTTCCACGTCCCAGCGGTCGAAGTTGCCGAGCTTCACCTTCTCGAGCACCTCGGTGACCGGGTTGCTGAAGAAATAGCGCGAGACCCCCAGGCCCACCGCAAAGTCGAAGCTCTTGCGGCCGCCCTGCCCTTCGCCGTCGCGGTCACCCCCGTGGAACACCCGGTACTTCGCGTCGACGCGCAGCGCGTTCATGCCGTAGCGGAGGCCGACGTCGAAGTCCTTCGCCACGCCGTAGCGGCCGTTGATTTCCCAGCTGGTCGACGGCGGCAGCACGGCCAGCGCCAGGGCCGTGGTCAGCATCGCTTCCTGGTCAGCTTCGCTGACGGTGAAGTTCTCTTTGTTCTGCGCCGCCTCGACGCCCTTCTTCGCCTGGTTCACCCCGTGGCCCAGAGCGTTCACGGCCTGGCCAGCCGGCACGTAGACCCCGACCGCCGCTCCGACGCGAATCTGGCCCGGCTGCAGCGTCTTGCCGGTCTGCATCGCCGACAGGTTGGTCGCGCACCCCGAGGTCACCACCAGCAGAACCAGCCCAAGCCCGTTCGATCGAGTCATGCCCGATGGGTTGCCACGCGCAGCCAATCTGATCCCGGCGAGCGCTTTGGGGACTTCTGGTGTAGGGGAAGGCCAGCGTGCGAATCAAACAGCGGCCAGAAGACTTTTCGGTGAAGGAATCGTACCGGTACGACGAGGTCGAGACCGGGCGGTACCGCGTCTACATGATGGACAAGCAGAAGCTGTCGACCTTCGACGCGCTGTCTCGCCTGCGCGAGAGGTTCGGCCTCAAGCCCGGGGCGATCAGCTACTGCGGCCTGAAGGACAAGCAGGGCCGCACCGAGCAGCTGATCGCTGTCGATGGAAAAGACATCGACATGCAGGAGCCCGACCTTCGGCTCAAGTTCTTAGGCCACACCGACCGGCCTCTGAGCGCCGCCAACACCACCAGCAACCGCTTCTCGGTCACCGTGCGCGCCGTCCGGCCCGAAGAGCTCAACCAGCTGAACCTGTCGGTCGCCGAAGTGAACCGGCTGGGCGTGGTGAACTACTACGACTCGCAGCGCTTCGGCTCGCTGAAGCACGGCCAGGGCTTCATCGCGAAGGACCTCATCCGCGGCGACTTCGAAGCCGCGCTCAAGAACTACCTCGCCCGCCCGTCGCCGCTCGATCGTTCGGAAGACTCGAAGGTGAAGGCGTTCTGGGCCGCCAACTGGAACCAGTGGGACGCGCGCTGCCCCTTCCCCGCGAACAAGAAGTACTTCCGGGTGCTGAACTCGCTGCGCGAAGATCCGCAGGACTACCTGAAGGCGTTTCTGCAGATCGACTCGGACTACCGGGCGATGCTGCTCTTCACCTTCCAATCGTACCTCTGGAATGAAGGCGCCCGCCGACTGCTGCAGCTGGTGCTGCCGCGCGAGCACCTCTTCCCGATGCAGTACCAGGCCGGCACCCTGCTTCATCACAAGGACGCCGACCCCAAGGTCCTCAACTGGCTGCGCGATCTCACCTTCCCGCTGCTCGCTCCCGACTCGACCTTCAAGGACGAGAAGGTGCGCGAGGCTGCCGAGTGGGCGCTGGGCAAAGAGCACCTTCAGCTGAAGGATCTCGCGATCCCCGAGTCGCGCCGGCTGCTGTTCTTCAAGCACGAAGAAAGGCCGCTGCTCGTCTACCCCCACAAGCTCGTCCTCGGCCGCACGATGCCGGACGAGATGAACCGCCCGCTGATGAAGCTGAACGTCGCCTTCACCCTGACCCCCGGCAGCTACGCGACGCTGGTGGTCAAGCGCCTCTTCCACTTCAGCTACCGCGACGACACCCCTGACGAGATCCGCGCCACCCAGGATCATGTCGAGAAGCAGAAGGCCGAGAGGTCGCCCGGCCAGTTCGCCAACCGCAAGCGCGAAGACCTCGAGGTCGATGACGATGAGGACGAGGATGACGACGACGGCGTGATTGAGGTCCCGAGCACCCCGACCCGGCGCGAGCGTTCGCCCCTGCTGCCTCCCACCCCCGCCGCCCGACCCGGCGCTGCTGCCCCGCCCGCCCCGAAGAAGGGCCGGTGGGTCGGCAAAGACGGCATGCGCCGAAAGCGAAAGCGTGAGAACAAGGGCGCCACCCCACCGCCCCCTGACAGCGGCGCCAACCGCCCGGAACGGGCCCCAAGGCCGGTTCGGGGCGAAAAACCCGCCGCGCAGGTTCGCAAGTCCGCGAAACCGTACCGGAAATAGAGACGCAATGAGGGGGGCGGGGCGCTCGTAGAGAGTGATGTGAATCCTGCCACCCATTCCCCTTCGATTCCCTTCCCCCTCGCGATGATGGCGGCCGATTCGATTCAGCCCTGGGCGCAGGAAGTTCGGCGGGCGCGCCGGGGGGACAACGACGCCTTTGCGGCGCTCGTGCGCGGCGTGCAGCGCCCGGTGTACGGCCTTTGCCTGCGCCTGCTGCGCACCGAGGCCGAGGCGTCGGAGGTCGCGCAGGAATCGTTTCTGCGCGCGTACCAGAACCTCGACCGCTTCGATGACAGCCGCCCGTTCGACCTCTGGGTGCTCGCGATCGCGCGGAACCTCTGCCTCGACCTGCTGCGCCGCCGCAACAAGCTGAAGACGGAAGACGTCGAAGACCACGCCCACGCCCTGCCGTCGGGTGAGCCGTCGCTGGAAGACCAGGCGATCAGCAACCAGGTCCGGCTGTCGTTGGAAGACGCGATGGCCACGCTGTCGCCAGACGATCGCGAAGTGCTCGCGCTCTATTACGTGCAGAAACGCACCACCAAAGAGATCGCCCTCGTGATGGATGTCGCGCCGGGCACGATCATGGCACGCCTGTTTCGCGCGCGGGAAAAGCTGCGCCTGAAGATGAACGTTCACATCAACGATGAGGTCGCTTCATGAGCACCCCTGAAGAGCTCGAGCTCGAAGCGCTGCTCAAAGAGCTGGCGTCGACCGACGATGAGCGCGCCCAGCTGCTCGAGGAGCACCGCCAGCTCGAGAAAGATCTGCTGCGCCTCGCTGACCCGCTTCCCCCGCCCGACTTCCTTCACGCAGTGATGGCGAAGGTCGCTGCGGCGCCCGCTCGCCCTCCGGCCCGCAGCGAAATTGCGTTGGCCGCGGTGATCGTCGTCTGCGCCGCCGCCGCCAGCATCTTTGCGTTCTCGACGACGGGTGACGTCGGCGAAGTCGGCCTCGTCTTCACCCGGCTGGTGCTGCAGCTTCGCGACACCGTGGTCGGCCTCGGCAGCGCCCTGGCCGCCCTGTGGCGCACCGCCGCTTTGCCGCTGACGATTGGAATGGGAGCAGCCCTGGCCACCTGCCTCGTGGCCCTCAAACGTGTGCTTCACACCGGTCTGACCGAAGCGAAGGTGGTCTCATGATTTCTCTCGTCCTGCTCGCTGCACTGGCTGCCAACCCCAACATCACCCTCGAGCACCACGGCTCACTGCGCGACTGTCTGCAGGAAATCGCGCGCGCCGGCGGCCTCAACCTGGTCGTGACGGGTGGGCTTCACGAGGAAGCCGCGATTCACCTCAAAGACGTCTCGGCCGAAGAGGCCCTCGCCACCGTCGCCACCGCCTACAACCTCGAGCTGATCCACAAGGGCAACCTGTGGATCATCAAGCCGCTGGCGGGCGCGGTGGTGGCGCCTCCGATGCCGGCGGTTCCTCCGGTCGAGCCCAGGCCTCCGCCGCCGCCGAACGGGCAGAAGTCGGTGGACGAGGCCGTCGACGACGCCGAAGCACAGACCGAAGCGGCCCTGGCCCACGCCGAAGCGATGCGCGAAGAGGCCGAGGCCGCGCGCGACCGCGCCGAAGGGCTGCGCGACGCCAAGCGCGAAGAGCAGGAAGCTGCCCGCGAAGAAGCCCGCGCCCGCATCGAAGAGGCCAAGGCCCACAAGAAGGGCGACGAGAACGGCGTCGTGAACATGAACGGGCCGGTGGTGGTGAAAGAGAACCAGCGCACGGAAAGCGCGATCAGCTACGGCGGCTCGGTGACGATCGAGAAGAACGCCCGCGTCGACGGCGACGTGGTGTCCTTCGGTGGCGACGTCATCCTCCAGGACAATGCGCGGGTCGACGGCGACGCCGTGTCCTTCGGCGGCAAGGTCATCAAGGGCGAGAACGCCAAAGTGAAGGGCGAAGAAGTGTCCTTCGGCGGCGCGGGCCTCGGCTCGGTGATGGCGAGCAAGGCGCTGCAGGTCTCGCGGCCCAACAGCGAAGCGAAGGGCGAGGGCAACGGCGGCGCAGGCGTGGCGGGCTTCTTTGCCCAGTTCGCGGTGCTCTTCGGCCTGGGCTTCCTGCTGATGATGTTCGTCCCCCAGCGGATGAAGTCGATCGAGGCCGAGATGCAGCAGGCCCCCGGCAAGAACGGAGCGGCCGGCTTCCTCGCCTTGCTCTGCTCGCTGCCGCTCACGGTGTTCCTCTGCATCACGCTGATCGGGATTCCCGTCGCGCTCGCCTTCTGGATGATCGCCTTCGTGTGCGGCCTGATGGGGCTGGTCGCGGTCGCCAACATCCTCGGCAGCCGCGTCCCCGTGCCCCGCCTGCGCCGCACCCAGGCGCTGGCCCTCGCGGTCGGCCTGCTGGGGATGCTGCTCGTCGCGCGCATCCCCGTGCTCGGGCCGCTGCTGATGTCGATCGGCGTCTTCATCTCGCTGGGCGCCATCATCCGCACCCGCATCGGGCAGCGCGGCCAGGGCATGCCGATCGAGACCGCCTTCATCGATCACCAGCCCGCCTGAGCCTTCGGGCGGTGTGCGTGTTCAACCCCTGAAGAAGACTCGCGGCCGTGGCGGAATGTCACGATCGTGGCTTTTCGTCGCAAGCGGGTTTGAACCGGGTTTGGCCACCCCCTCGAACGGGCGACGGCATGTCTTCTGCTAGATGACGGGCCCGGCGTGAGCCCTGTCCGGGCACCGGAGACACCCACCATGCTTTCAGAACAGCCCGCCGCCGACGGCGAGCGGCGCCCCGCTCTGGCGGCCGCCCCGATCATCGGAACCGCGACGGCTTCAGACCCGCAGACCTCTTTCCTGCTCGAAGCCAGCGCGATGCTCGCCTCGACGCTCGAGTACGAAGAGACGGTGTCGAAGGTGGCCCGGCTGGCGGTGCCCACCATGGCCGACTGGTGCATCGTCGAGCTGGCAGGCGCTCACGGCGCGACCACCGCGGTCGAGATTGCCCACATCGACCCCACCAAGCGCGAGCTGGCGATCAACCTGCGGCAGACCTACCCCGTCGACCCGAAGGCGACCACGGGCGTCCCCCAGGTCCTTCGCACCGGCACCGCCGAGCTCTACGAGACGCTGACGCCTGAGCTGATGGCCACCGGCGCTCGCGACTCCGAGCACCTGAAGATGCTCGACGCCCTCGGGCCCCGGTCGATGATGATCATCCCGATGGTGGCCCGCGGCCGCACGCTGGGCGCGATCACCTTCGTGATGAGCCAGTCTGACCGTCACTACGCGAAGAAAGACCTGAAGCTGGCCGAAGACCTGGCCCAGCGCATCGCCGTCGCCGTCGACAACGCCCGCCTGTTCCTCGAGGCCCGCGAGGCCGTGCGCACCCGCGATGACCTGCTCGGCATCGTCTCGCACGACCTGCGCAACCCGCTGGCCGTCATTCGCATGCAGGTCGCCGAAGTGCTCGAGACGCTGCCCGAAGGAGACCTCGGCGTACGTCTCAAGGCCGACCTGGGCGTCATCGATCGCTCGGCCTCCCGCATGGAACGGATGATTCACGACCTGCTCGACTTCGCCAGCATCGACGCCGGCAAGCTCTCGGTCGACCCCCGCCCGCACGACGTGATGGAGCTGGTGCAGGAAGTCTCCGAGTCGCTCAAGCCCGTGATCGGCAAGCGCACCGTCGTGCTGGTGACCGACGGGCTGCCAGCTGAGGTGAAGGTGAAGTGCGATCGCGGCCGCGTGCTGCAGGTGTTCGGAAACCTGCTCGGCAACGCGCTGAAGTTCACCCCCCCGGGCGGCACCATCACCATCTCGGCCCGCGTCGAGGACGCCGAGGTCGAGTTCTCGGTGCGCGACACCGGCTGCGGCATTCCCGCCGGCGCCCTGGCGAACATCTTCGAGAAGTACTGGCAGGAGCACCACGAGCGCCGCACGGGCGTCGGCCTGGGCCTCTTCATCGCGCGCCGCCTCGTCGAAGCGCATGGCGGCACGATTCGGGTCGAGAGCAAGGTCGGCGAGGGCAGCGGCACCACCTTCTTCTTCACCCTGCCGCTCGTCGGCGCGAAGCAGTCGCGGCGCATCTTGATCGTCGACGACGACGCCGCGCTTCGCCGTGAGCTCAGCGAGGTGCTGTCTTCCGAAGGCTACGCCGTCGTGACCGCGGCCGATGGCCGGCAGGCGCTGAACTACCTCGAGCACAACCCGGCCCCGTCGCTGGTGCTGCTCGATCTGATGATGCCGGTGATGGACGGCTGGGAATTGGCGGCGACCCTGAAATCCGACCCAGAGCTGGCTCGAATTCCCCTGGTCGTCATGTCGTGTCTGGAAAAGTCGGAAGCGAACGCCTCGATGCTCGGAGCGTCGGGGGTCCTTCGCAAACCTCTGCGGCTCGAGAAGTTGTTAGCGATCGCGGCGGCGCATACCCGGGAGCAAAATGCAGAAAAGTAACGGGCAGCCCCGCAGCAACGGGAATGGCGTCGCGAAGAAGAAAGGGAAAAGCCTGGCCCCGAGAAGGCCGGCGGCGCCCGAGGCGTATGCGCTGTTCCTCGAGGGCCGGCTCGAGGCCATCCTTCAGGGCCTCAAGGCCGCGGGCAGCGGCGACTTCAGCGTGCGCCTGAAGCGAGAAGGCGGAGCCCTGCCCTCGGAAGTTGCCGCCGCATTCAACGCCGTCATCGAACGCACCGAAGACGTGACCGCCGAGTTCGTGCGGGTCAGCCAGTCGGTGGGCCGCGAGGGAAGCGTCGCCGAGCCCGCCTCGGCCGGCCGCGCGCGCGGCGCCTGGGCGCACAGCATCGAGTCCTTCAACTCGATGATTGGCGAGTACGCGGGCCGAACGCGGGAAGTCGCGCGCGTCATCAACGCAGTCGCCGAGGGCGACCTGTCGATCAAGATGGGCCTCGAGATCGACGGCCACCCGCTGAAGGGCGATGCCTTGCGGGTCGCCCACGCGGTGAACCAGCTGGTCGACCGCCTGCGCGTCGTGTCTTCCGAAGTGACGCGCGTGTCGCGCGAAGTCGGCACCGAAGGAAAGCTGGGGGGCCAGGCCGACGTGAAGGGCCTCACCGGCACGTGGAAGGATCTCACCGACAACGTGAACCTGCTGGCCGGCAACCTGACCTCGCAGGTGCGAAACATCGCCCTCGTCACCACCGCCGTCGCCAATGGCGACCTCTCGAAGAAGATCACCGTCGACGCGAAGGGCGAGATCCTCGAGCTCAAAGACACCATCAACGTAATGGTGGATCAGCTGCGCGCCTTCGCCGCCGAAGTGACGCGCGTCGCCCGCGAGGTCGGCACCGAAGGAAAGCTGGGAGGCCAGGCGCACGTCGCCGGCGTCGCCGGTACGTGGAAGGATCTCACCGACAACGTGAACTTCATGGCCACCAACCTGACGAACCAGGTGCGAGGCATCGTGAAGGTGGTGACCGCGGTCGCCAACGGGGACCTCTCGCAGCAGTTCGTGCTCGAAGCGAAAGGTGAGATCGCCGCCCTCGCCGACACGATCAACGCGATGACCGCCACGCTTCGCACCTTCGCCGAGCAGGTGACGACGATGGCGCGCGAGGTCGGCACCGAAGGGAAGCTGGGCGGCCAGGCGAAGGTGCCGGGTGCCGCCGGCACGTGGCGCGATCTCACCGACAACGTGAACATGCTGGCCGGTAACCTCACCAACCAGGTCCGCAACATCGCCGCCGTCACGACCGCTGTCGCCACGGGCGACCTCTCGCAGAAGATCACCGTCGACGCGAAGGGCGAGATCCTCGAGCTCAAGAACACGATCAACGCGATGGTCGAGCAGCTGCGCACGTTCGCCCGCGAAGTGACGCGCGTCGCCCGCGAAGTCGGCACCGACGGCAAGCTGGGCGGCCAGGCGAAGGTGCCTGGCGTCGCTGGCACGTGGCAAGATCTCACCGAAAACGTGAACCTGATGGCGTCGAACCTGACCAACCAGGTGCGCGGCATCGTGAAGGTCGTCACCGCCGTCGCCGAAGGAGACCTGTCGCAGAAGCTGGTCGTCGAGGCAAAGGGCGAAATCGCCGCGCTGGCCGACACCATCAACGACATGACGGGCACCCTGCGCGTGTTCGCCGACCAGGTGACCACGGTCGCGCGTGAGGTCGGCAACGAAGGGAAGCTGGGCGGCCAGGCGCGCGTCCCGGGCGCCGCCGGCACCTGGCGAGATCTCACCGACAACGTGAACATGCTCGCCGGCAACCTGACCTCTCAGGTGCGAAACATCGCGAAGGTCACGACCGCGGTCGCCAACGGCGACTTGAGCCAGCAGATCACCGTCGAAGCGAAGGGCGAGATCCTCGAGCTCAAAGACACCATCAACGCGATGGTCGAGCAGCTGCGCACGTTCGCCGCAGAGGTGACGCGCGTCGCCCGCGAAGTCGGCACCGAAGGGAAGCTGGGGGGCCAGGCCGAGGTGCCCGGCGTCGCTGGCACCTGGAAGAACCTCACCAACAACGTGAACCTGATGGCCTCGAACCTGACCGATCAGGTGCGCGGCATCGTGAAGGTCGTCAACGCCATCGCCGGCGGCGACCTGACCAAGAAGTTCATCGTCGAGGCGAAGGGTGAGATCGCCGCCCTCGCCGACACGATCAACGAGACGACGGACACGCTGCGAACCTTTGCCGAGCAGGTGACCACCGTCGCCCGCGAGGTGGGCTTCGAAGGGCAGCTGGGCGGCCAGGCGAAGGTCCCGGGCGCCGCCGGCACCTGGAAGGACCTGACCGACAACGTGAACCAGCTGGCCGCGAACCTGACCACCCAGGTGCGCGCGATCTCCGAAGTCGCCGCTGCCGTCACGAAGGGCGACCTGACCCGAACCATCGACGTCAGCGCGCAGGGCGAAGTGCTGTCACTGAAGGACACGATCAACCAGATGATCGCGAACCTGAAGGACACCACGCACACCAACAAAGAGCAGGACTGGCTGAAGACCAACCTCGCTAAGTTCTCTCAGATGATGCAGGGCCAGCGAAGCCTCGAGTCGCTGTCGCAGATGATCATGAGCGAGCTCACCCCGCTCGTCTCAGCGCAGCGCGGCACCTTCTTCGTCATCGAGCACGAGAAGGCAGACGAAAAGGCGACCCTGAAGCTGATCAGCAGCTACGCCTTCACCGAGCGGAAGACGGTCGCGAGCCGCTGCTCGCTGGGCGAAGGGCTGATCGGGCAGTGCGCGCTGGAAAAGAAGATCATCCTCGTCGAGGACGTGCCGGCCGACTACGTGCGCGTCAGCTCGTCGCTGGGTGAAGCCCCGCCGCGAAACCTGCTGGTGCTGCCGGTGCTCTTCGAAGGGCAGATCAGGGGGGTGATCGAGCTCGCCTCTTTCAAGCGCTTCAACCCGATTCACATCACCTTCCTCGAGCAGGTGATCTTGAGCATTGGCGTCGTCTTCAACATGATCACCGCCAGCATGCGCACGGAAGAGCTGCTCGAAGAGCTCAAGGGCTCGAACGTCGAGCTTGGCAAGCGCACCACCGAGCTCGAAGAGAAGGCGTCGCTGCTGGAAGACAAGAACGCCGAGATCGCCCAGGCGTCTGCGTCGCTGGAAGAAAAAGCCAAGCAGCTGGCCCTGGTCTCGAAATACAAGTCCGAGTTCCTCGCCAACATGTCGCACGAGCTGCGCACGCCGCTGAACAGCCTGCTCATTCTGGCGAAGCTGCTGGCCGACAATGACGAGACCACGCTGACGCCGAAGCAGGTCGAGTACGCGAAGACGATTCATTCGGCAGGCAATGACCTGCTGTCGCTGATCAGCCAGATCCTCGATCTGTCGAAGATCGAAGCGGGCAAGCTGCTCATCGAGTCGCGCGGGTTCAGCCTGGGCGAGCTGCGCGACTACGTCGAAGGCAGCTTCCGCCAGGTCGCCGAGCAGAAGGGGCTCGACTTCGCGATCAACTTCGCGCCGGACGCTCCGGCGATGCTGACGTCGGACATCCACCGACTGCAGCAGATCTTGAAGAACCTGCTGTCGAACGCCTTCAAGTTCACCGAACGCGGCGCAGTCGTCCTCTCGATCGGCCGTGCCCCCGCCAGCACCGAGTTCACGAACGAGACGCTGATGCGCTCGAAGGCGGTGGCCTCATTCACGGTCACCGACACGGGCATCGGAATTCCCGCCGAGAAGCAGAGCCTGATCTTCGAGGCCTTTCAGCAGGCAGACACCTCGACCAGCCGGATGTACGGCGGCACGGGCCTCGGGCTCACCATCAGCCGCGAGCTCGCCAACCTCCTGGGCGGCGAGATCACGATTCAGAGCACGCCAGGGGTCGGCAGTACTTTCACCCTCTTCCTGCCGCTGACCGCGCAGGATCTCGACAGCCGGTTCCGCGAGTCCTTCGTGCCGCGTTCGCTGCAGGCCCAGGCCCCGCAGCCGCCCGTGGCGCTGGCCCAGTCGACCGCCGAGCTCAACGGCAAGAAGGTGCTCGTGGTCGACGACGACGCGCGCAACCTCTTCGCGATCACCAGCCTCCTCGAGCGCACCGGGGTGCAGGTGATCTGCGCCAGCACGGCGCAAGAAGGCATCGCCGAGCTCAACGATCACCGCGACATCGACATCCTCCTGCTCGACATCATGCTCCCCGGCATGGACGGCTTCGAGGCCGCGCAGGTGATCCGCAAGATGGGCACGTACAACCACCTGCCGATCATCGCGCTCACCGCCAAGGCGATGCCCGGAGACCGTGAGAAGTGCCTCGAGGCCGGCTGCAACGACTTCGTCCCCAAGCCGGTCGACAGTGAACGGCTGATCTCGGTGATGAAGACCCACCTCGCGGCCAACCATTGAGGAATTGACGCCGTGAGCCCGCTGACCCCCGAAGACAACGTCAACATCCTGGTGGTCGACGACCGCCCGGAAAATGTGCTCGCGCTGACCGCGATCCTCACCGACCCGACGTTCAACGTGATGACGGCCAACACGGGCGCCGAAGCGTTGAAGAAGATCCTGAAGCACGACTTCGCGATGGTGCTGCTCGACGTGCTGATGCCCGCGATGGATGGCTTCGAGACCGCGCGACTCATCTTCGAGCGCGAAGCCAGCAAGCACATTCCAATCATCTTTCTCACCGCGGTCGGCGCGGACGTCAGCACCATCTACACTGCCTACTCGCTGGGCGCCGTCGACTACCTCGTCAAGCCGATCGAGCCCGAGATCGTCAAAGCCAAGGTGGCAGTCTTCGCCGACCTTCACCGCAAGTCGCGCCGGCTGCAGCGGCAGGAAAAAGAGCTGCGCTGGGCCGAACGCGCGCTGAGCCAGCAGGTGCTCAGCGAGCACGAGGCCGAGTTCCAGGCCACTTTCGAGAAGGCGGCGGCGGGCATCGCGCACGTGGCTCCCGACGGGCGCTGGCTGCGGGTAAACCCCCGCCTCTGCGAAGTGATTGGCTACCCCGCGAGGGACGCGCTGAAGCTGCGGCTGCAGGATCTCGTGCACCCGGAAGACTTGCCGAAGCACAACGCCGCGATGGAACGCATCGTCGCGGGCGAGGTGGAAAGTGAGCACACCGCCGAACGCTTCATTCACCGCAACGGCAACACAGTCTGGGTCGACCTGACGGTGTCGCTGCTCCGCGATGGCCGCGGGCAGCCGAAGAAGTTCATCGTGGTCGTCGATGACGCGACCAGGCGGAAGCACATCGAAGCCGGGCAGCTGGTGCTGGCCGAGGCGAGCGAGATTCTTCTCGCGTCGATCGACTCGAAGCCGACGCTGGCGCGCATCGCGAACACAGTGGTGCCGGTGCTGGCCGACTGGTGCGTGATCGAGCTCCGAACGGAAGGCGCCGTACCCGAGCGCGCCTTCGCCCACCTCGACTACGCGCGCGCTGAACAGCTGCAGCAGGTGTTCGGCGGGTTCGCGGAACAGGCTGGCAAGCACCCGAGGTTGATCGGCGAAGTCACCGACGAGCACCTGAAGGCGTGGGGTGGGGCCCCAGCCGAGCTGCAGCTCTGGCGCGAGCTCGAGCTCAAGTCCGTCATCACGGTGCCCCTGGTGGTTCGAAAGGGCACGCTGGGGTGGATCACCTTCTTCTCGTCGACGCGCGGCCGGAAGTACGACGCCGCCGACGTGACGCTGGCGGAAGACCTCGCGCATCGCGTGGCGCTGGGCCTCGAGAATGCGCGGCTGTACCAGGACGCGCAGGCCGCGATCTTCGCGCGCGACGAGTTCCTGTCGATTGCGTCGCACGAGCTGCGCACGCCGCTCACGCCGCTGCAGATTCAGCTTCAGCGCCTGCTGGGCGTCGCAGGCAAGGCGGGCCTCGACCACATGCCGAAGGAACAGGTGCGGGGCATGCTGCAGCGGTCAGCGATTCAAGTGAGCCGGCTCGCGACGTTGATCGACAGCCTCCTCGACGTGTCGCGCATCACCGCGGGCCGTTTCGCGCTCGACCTCGAGCAGGTCGACGTCTCGGCGCTGACGCGCGAGGTGATCGCCCGGTTCAACGAGTCGGCGCTGGCCGGCGGCAGCACCCTCACCTTGAACACCGGGCCGACGGTGAGCATGCGGTGCGACCCGCTGCGCGTCGAACAGGTGCTGTCGAACCTGCTCTCGAACGCGATCAAGTACGGCAACGGGCAGCCGATCGAGATCACGGTCTCGAGCCACGGCACGATGGGCACCCTGGTGGTGAAGGACCACGGCATCGGCATTTCCGCCGAGAAGCTGCCCAGGATCTTCGATCGCTTCGAGCGTGGAGAAGCCGGCCGCAGCTACGCGGGCCTCGGCCTGGGGCTCTACATCGCCAAGCAGATCGTCGAAGCCCACCGCGGCACGATTCGCGTCACCAGCGAGCCTGGCCTGGGCAGCGAGTTCACCGTCGAAGTGCCGATGAACTCAAAGGACGCAGCGCCACCGCTGCCCCGGCCTGAAGACCCCACCGCTTCCCCCTGACAAGTCGCGTGCCTCGCTGACTTTCAAACCGCGGCAGTGGGGGGCCCCGTAAAATGAGAGAGCGGAAGCGACCGCGGCTTCGCGGTCACCCCCGCTTGGACCTCGAGAGCGCCTTTTCTTACGAGCGCGCGGCGGACGCTTCGGTCGCCTTCGATTCGGCCTCGTACCGCTGCAGCTTGCGGTACAGGGTGCGGCGATCGAACCCGAGCATCTGGGCTGTCTTCGACTTGTTACCGCCCATCAGCCCGAGCACGCGCTTCACGTAGCGCTCTTCGACCTGTTCCATCGAGACGACTTCCGACGCGTCGTCGGCCGAGACCACGAAGCGTTCGACCTGGTAGGCGCGGATCTTCTCGGGCAGGTCTTCGATCGTCAGCTGGTCGAAGTGGGCCAGGGCGACCGCGCGCTCGATGCAGTTCTCGAGCTCACGCACGTTGCCGGGCCACGAGTAGGCCGCCAGCTTCTCGGCCGCCGAGGTCGACAGCGTCAGGGCCGGCTTGCCGCCCGCTTCGGCGAACCGCTTCAGGAAGTGCGCGCTCAGCAGCAGCACGTCACCCGGGCGATCGCGCAGCGGCGGCACGTCGATGGTGACCACGTTCACGCGGTAGAAGAGGTCTTCGCGGAACCGCTTCTGGAACACTTCGTACTCGAGGTCGCGGTTCGTCGCGGTGACGAGGCGGACGTCGAAGGGCTGTTCCTGGTTTGAGCCGACGGGGCGCACTTTGCGTTCCTGCAGGGCGCGCAGCAGCTTCGGCTGCACTTCCAGCGGAAGTTCGCCGATTTCGTCGAGGAAGAGCGTGCCGCCGGCGGCCTGAACGAAGAGCCCCATGCGATCGCCGCGCGCATCGGTGAAGGCGCCTTTCGCGTGGCCGAAGAGCTCGGACTCGATCAGCGTCAGCGGAACCGCGGCGCAGTTGATCGCCACGAAAGGCCCCTTGTTGCGGGGGCTGCCTGCGTGAATCGCGCGGGCGACGAGCTCTTTGCCGGTGCCCGTCTCGCCGTGAATCAGCACCGAGGTGTCGGTGGTCGCGATCCGCGCGACGAGGTCGTACACCTTGCGCATGCCGGACGACTGGCCGAGCAGGCTGGCAGTGCCCGCTCCGCCGACGGCGATGCGCAGGCGCTTCACTTCTTCGTGAAGCCTGCGGTGGCTGATCGCGCGCTCGACCGTGAGCGCCAGCAGCTTGAAGTCGACCGGCTTGGTGAGGAAGTCGTAGGCGCCAGCGCGCAGCGACGCGACCGCCGAGTCGACCGTGTTCTGCCCCGTCACCACGATCACCGGGATGTCCGGCTGCGTGCCGACGACACGTTCGCAGACGCTGATGCCCGTCATCTCGGACATGCCGAGGTCCGTCAGCACCAGCTCGATGTCTTCGGTCGCCACCAGGTCCAGCGCTTCCTGCGCCGACGTCACGCTGACGACGTCGTGGCCACTGCGCTCGAGCGCGCGGCGCAGCAGGTCGCCCATCTCTTTCTCGTCGTCGACGATCAACACGCGGCGCTTCGACGTTGCCGGGCCGGGCTCAGGCGACGGCGCGGGAGGAGTGATGATGGTCACGTTTGGGTTGTACCCTTCGTTTTCGACCGCTTGGCTTTCCATGCACGACCGTCACAGCAAGCCGGATGCCGACGAGTCGCAAATGCGCTCGCCTCTGGGCCGCGGGCTTGTTCGCCCAGAGTTCCCTGCTCCATACCGCCCCATGGGCCAAAATGCCTCAACTGGGCGCTGCGGGAACACCCGGCGCTTCACGGCGCCAAACCCTTCTAAACACTCGGTCGATTCCCCATGCCACCGCTGCGCCGTACACAGCGCCGACTGCCACATCGCTGGGCCAGTGAACCGAGACGCCGATTCGGCTGATGGCAATCAGGGCAGCGATGGGCAGGGTGAGCTTGAGCGTCGAAGGCAGCGCGAGGCCCAGCCCAACGGTGAAGGCGAAGCTGGTGGCCGCGTGGAGGCTCGGCATCGAGTAGCCGGTGCCCGCGGCATCTGAGAACAGGCGAACCGCGTCGTTCGACAGCGCGATGCTGGGCCGCATGCGGTGAAACCAGGGCTTGAGCAGGTTGTGGCCAACCGTGTCGGCGAGCACGCAGGCGACCACCGCCTGCACCACCGCGCGCGCCGCCTTGCGGCGGTAGACGGCCAGCAACCACAGCGACAGGACCACCGCCATGCAGACCCCAAACGTGCGGCTCGAGGCGGCGACGAAGATCGCGTCGAGCCATGGCCAGTCGAGGCCGTTCAACGCGAAGAGCACCGCCTCGTCACCAGGGAAGCGGTAGTCGGTCACGACGGCAGCGGGCGGATCTCGACGGTGAGGTGGGCGAGCTTCACGGCCGACGCCACCGCCTCGCGATACAGATCGAGCGCGAGCGGGGCCGGGCTCTCGATCGCGACGACACAGACGAGGCGGTTGGGGCCGACGCTCCAGACGTGCAGGTCGGCGACGCGCGTGCCGGGCACGGCCTCGAGCACCGACCGCACGGCATCGCGCTGCTTGGTGTTCGGGTGAAGGTCGACCAGCTGGCGCGCGCACTCGCGCACGAGGCCGATGCCCCACTTGAAGATGACGACACTGGCGACGATCGCCACCATCGGGTCGACCCACAGCCACCCGCCGTACTGGCCGGCCACCAGCGCGGCGATCGCGAGCACGCTGGTGAGCGCATCGGCGACGACATGCAGGTACGCCGCGCGAAGGTTGTGATCGTGCCCGTGGTCATGGTCGTGGTCGTGCGGGTGGCCGTCGTCGTGCGAGTGCGGGTGCGGCACATCGAGCAGAACCGCGCAGACGAGGTTCACCACCAGCCCGAGGACGGCGATGGGCAGCGCGTCCAGGAACCGCACCGGCGCGGGGTTCACCAGGCGAACGACGCCCTCGTAGGCCATCACCACTGCCACCACGAGGAGGAAGGCCGCGCTGCTGTAGCCGGCCAGCGCGTAGACCTTGCCCGTGCCGAAGGCGAAGCGCGGCTCGCCCGCGCGGGTGCGTGCGTACCAATAGGCCAGCGCCGCCAAGCCCAGGGCGCCGACGTGGGTGGCCATGTGCCAGCCGTCGGCGGTGAGGGCCAGCGAGTGGCTCCAGAACCCGACCACCAGCTCGGCGACCATCATCACCGCGGTGACCGCCGTGACGATGCGGGTGCGGCTCTCGCCTTTGGCGACCGTGGGCGGGACGTGAACTGCGCACTCCAGCGGGGCCGGGTTCACTCGCACCCGTCACACAGCCCGCGCAGCTGCACTTCGACCTTCTGCTTCGTCACCGCCCTCGGAGCGCCCTTGCCCGGCTTCACCTTCACCTCGACCTCGTCGAGGCACGACACCACGCCGCAGCCGGTGCAAAAGAAGTGAACGTGCCCCGTTTCACCGGTGCCCGGGCGGATGCGCTTCAACTCGAAGCGCCAGACGTGATCGCCCAGGTCCGTGCGTTCGACGAGGCCAACCTCGGTGAGGTCGACCAGGTTCCGGTAGACGGTGGTGCGATCGAGGCCTTCCGCCGAGAGCCCTTCGAAGAGCTCGGAGTGCGAGATGGGCGTCGTCGCCTCGAACAACCGCCTCAGCACCACCAGGCGGGGCGACGTGCTGCGCAGCCCGGCCCCGCGAATGGTGCTCTTCAACGACTCGGTGGTGACGGCGGCTGGCCTCTTCATGGCGTAAGAACAGTGTAGCCCCTGTTCACTGCATCTTCACGGTGCCGAGCTCAGTGATCTGCCCCGACCGAATGGTGAAGAGCAGCTCTGCCCGCGCCTTGCTGCCCGGTGCGTTCAAGATCAGCACGTGGCTGCCGGGGACGACCGGCATCGACACCCGGCCCTGCGGCGCCTCCAACGGCCAGCCGCTTCGATCGAGGTAGAGCACCAGGCTCTCGACGGGCTTCGCTTTCTCGTCGTGCACCAGCAGCTGCAACGTGCCGGGCATGCCCAGGGGAATCTGCAGCACCTCGTCGCCTACCGACACTGCGCAGCCCAGCTTCTGCGAGGTGCTCGCCGGCACCCGCTGGCAGACACAGACGATGGTGCGCACCGCGGCCCGGTTTGGCAGCGAAAAGTCGTTCGACGTCAGCGGCTCTTCCTGCTGCTCGGCCGACGAGTTCACCTCGAGATACGCGCCCGGGGGAACCGTGCCCAGCACCTTGCCGCGAAGGGTGCGCCGCGGCTGCACCGTCAACGTCACTTCCTTCTGGTTCATCGTCGCGTGGGCCACGGCAATGCTGTCGCCCGACGTCGCGGTGATCACGAGCGCGCCGATGGTGCTCTCGAAGAACGGGCACTCGAAGAGGCCCGGGCCGAGCGTGTTCATCATCCCCTCTGCGCACTCGACCGTGGCGTCGACGGCCAGCGCGCCCGACGGGGTCACCACCTTCACCTTCACCGAGCCAATCGGATCGCGGTCGTACTCGGATCGCCTGCCGCGGCCGCCGTCTGCCGCGTGGAGCACCACCCGAATCGGCCGATCATCCACCGCGGGGTTCACGTCGACTGTCACCCCGCCCGACAGCTCGCGCTCTTCGCTGCTGACCTCGACGCGGAACCGGCCCTGGCGCAGCCCAAGCTTTGGATTCATCAGCGACTCGGCGTGGCTCGTCCACCCCGTCGCGGGCACCGGCGTCGCGACCGCGTCCCAATCGTCGACCGCTTCCCCGAAGTCGTTCACCACCTCGAGGTCGACCTCGGTCAGCACCGGCGGCAGCATCAGCCGCACGCTCACCGTCTCGCCTTCGGGCACGTCGACGGTCTGCTGGGCGAGGGCCTCTTTGAGCAGCGCGCGAAGCTCGACGGACTCGGCGCTGATGTCGTCGACAGTGAACTGGCCGTTCTCGTCGACCTCCAGCGAGTCGTACGCATACGTCACCGTCGCTTCCGCGGCCGGCAGCCCGTCGTGGGTGACGACGGTGCCTTCGATGCGTCCGGGCCGCGAGAGGACGACCGCGCGCTCCATCGCCTTCACCTGGCTGGCCCGTCGCGTCTCATCGACGTAGCCCTGCTTGCTGAACTTCAGCGTCGCGTCCACTGCGCCGAACAGGGGCCCCTTCCAGATTCCATCGGTGCTGGTGACGAAGTGGCGACCCGCGGCGCCGGTCGTGACGGTGACGTCGACGCCGGCCAGGGCTCCTCTATCGCGGCCGACGACCTTGCCTCCGAAGGCGACGTCTTCTTTGAGCACGATCTCGATCTCGGGGTTCTCGCGGCTCTTCCAGTCGAAGCCTTCGAAGCGCGCCGACGCGTTCTGCCGAACCGCGACCAGCGGGCCGCGCGTCGGCGACGTCAACGAAAACCGGCCGTCGGCGGCGACGACCATGCTGCCGTAGGCGTCTTCGAGAGGCGACACCTGCTCGGTGGTGACGATCGCTCCTTCGGCGGGGGTGCGATCGGGCATCAGCACCCTTCCCTGCATCGGCGGCAGCGGGTCGAGGGTGAGCGTCGCCCCGTCAACGAAAGGCGCCTGCAGCGGGAAGTAGAAGGGGCGGCTCACGAACACTTCGGGCGCGTCGTCCGAGGCGATGACGAGCCCGTCGAAGATCACCCAGCCGTCGTGGCGGCTCATCGCCCGTCGGGCGGGAATCGCACGGCCGTGGTGGCGCGGGCCCGACTTGAGGAAGATCGACAAGTTCGCGCCAGCCACCGGCTGACCATTGGCCACCACCCGGACCCGCAGGCCCTCGGGCGGCAGCGGTGGATCTTCCGTGGGGCTTGCGTCGATCACCGCGGTGCGCGGCGAGACCGTCTGAGGCCTTGCTGCAGCAGCGGGCGACGCCGCTTCGGGAACAGGCGGCTCTTCTTCACCGTTGCCGGCGAACCAGATCGCAAGGCCCGACAAGACAATCGCAGCGATCAGCAGCCCGACGCGGATCCGATTGGACACGCAGGCAGTCTGGCGCGGTTGCCTACTCGGCCGCCATGAACGGGTAACCGATTGACGTGGGCGGCACGAACGTCTCTTTGATGGTGCGGGCGCTCGTCCACCGCATCAGGTTCATCATCGAGCCGGCCTTGTCGTTGGTGCCGCTTGCCCTGCTGCCACCGAAGGGCTGCTGGCCGACCACCGCGCCGGTGCACTTGTCGTTGATGTAGAAGTTTCCGGCCGCGTGCCGCAGCTCGTGCGAGGCGAGCGCGATCGCCTTGCGGTCGCGGGCGAAGATCGCGCCGGTGAGCGCGTACGACGCCGACTGGTCGCACTCGCGCAGCGTCTGAAGGTACTCGTCGTCGGGGTAGACGTAGACGCCGACGATGGGAGCGAAGATCTCTTCGACCATGATCCGGTGGCGCGGCGTCATGCACCGCACCAGCGTCGGGCGAATGAACCAGCCTTCCTTCTTGTCGGCCTCGCCGCCCGCGAGGATCTTCGCGTCGGTTCCTGACTTCGCGAGCTCGAGGTAGCTGGACGCGTTGTTGAAGGACTTCTCGTCGATGACGGCGCCCATGAAGTTCCGGAAGTCGGCGATGTCGCCCATCTTCAGCCCGTTGATCGCCGCGACCAGCTTCGGCTCGAGCTTCGCCCACACGCTCTGCGGCACGTAGACGCGCGAGCAGGCGCTGCACTTCTGGCCCTGGTACTCGAAGCCGCCGCGGACGATCGCGGTCATCACCGCGTCGAGGTCACCCTCGGCCGACGGGTGCACGAAGATGAAGTCTTTGCCGCCCGTCTCACCCACCAGCCGCGGGTACTGCTTGTACTTCGAGATGTTGTCGGCGACCGACTTCCACATGCCGTTGAAGGTGTTGGTGCTGCCGGTGAAGTGAACGCCGCCGAGGTCGGGGCTCGCGAGGACGACGCCGCCAATCTGCGCGCCGGGGGCAGGGACGAAGTTTACCACGCCATCGGGAAGGCCGGCCTCTTTGAGCAGCTCCATGATGCGCCAACCGCTGAGCACCGCCGTCTGCGCGGGCTTGAGGACGACGGTGTTGCCCATGATTGCGGGGGCCGTGCAGAGGTTGAGCGCGATCGCGGTGAAGTTGAAAGGCGCGACCGCGAACACGAAGCCGTCCAGCGGGCGGTAGTCCGTCTGGTTCCACACGCCGGGGCTCGAGACGGGCTGCTGTTCCATCAGCGTCTGCGCGAACTGAACGTTGAAGCGAAGGAAGTCGATCGCCTCGCAGGCGGCGTCGATCTCGGCCTGGTAGATGGTCTTCGACTGGCCGAGCATCGTGGCCGCGTTGATCAGCGGTCGGTACTTGGTCGCGAGCAGCTCGGCGGCGCGCAGGAAGATCGCGGCCCGCTCATGGAAGGGGGTCGCGCCCCACTCGGCCTTGGCGGCCATCGCGGCGGCAATCGCCTGCTCGACATGGGCCGCGGAGCCCTGGTGGACGTCGGCGGTGACGTGCTGGTGCCGGTGGGGCGAGAAGGCCTGCGCGATCTTGCCGGTGCGCACTTCCTTGCCGCCGATCACGATCGGGATGTCGAGCTTCTGGGCGGTGAGCGCCTTGAGGGCGTCCTTCACTTCGGAGCGCTCCGGAGTTCCGGGGGCATAAGAGCGCACCAGCTCGTTGATGGGCGCAGGGACGCGAACGTTTCCGTGGATCATGGGCCGCGGATCTAACGCGTGGGGCGCCAACTGGCACGCGTGAAGCGGGCTCTTTTCCGGGTGGGCCAACGAGGGCTAACGAAGCTTCGCCGTCACGATCACTTCGGGCTTCACCTTCAGCGTCCCGAAGGCCGCGCTGTACGGCTTGATCCCGAAGTCGCGCTGATCGAGCCGGGCTTCGACGGTGCCGTCGGGCGATCGGGTGCAGCGGATCTCTTTCGTCACCCCGTGAAGCGTGAGGTCCCCCACGATCTCGGTGGGCGTCACCCGCGACGAGACGAAGCTCACCTTCGGGAACTTCGCCGGGTGCAGCACGTCCTTGACGATGTTCTTCTCGATCTCTGCGTACAGCATCGCCGGCAGCGAGCCTGGGCTGTCGCAGCCGTCTTTCCGTGCACAGACGACCTTCAGCGACCCCACGTCGAGCGTGGCGGTGACCGCGAGCTCTGACGCCTCGAGCTCCACCTGGGTGACCTTGAGCTTCAGGTCGTGCGCCAGCGCAGCCAGCGCGCCTTCTTTGAAGGTGAAGACGAAGACGTCCGCGTTCATCAGTTGAGGAGCTTCGGCCGCGACTTCGCCTTCTTGCGCTGCGACGCGTGCGCCTTGAAGAACTTTTCCATCACCGCCATCAACCCGTCGAACGTGTCCCGCATCGACCAGGCGCGCGCGTCGACTTCCTTCAACGCGGCCGCCCGGCGAAGACCCTGCTCGAGCGCCTTGCGCGGCCCGGGGCAGTTCTCGTGCTCGGCGACCAACCGGCGGGCCGTCTCGCGGTACACGCGATAGCAGGCCTCGATGTTCCCCTGGTTGTACGCGGGGGCGCCCATCGCGATCGCCGTGGTGATCGACTCCATCATCGCCTCGAGTCCGCTGGCGCTCGAGCCTTCGAGGATGGTGATCGGGTGCTCAGGAATCTCGCGCTTCGTCGACGGCCGGCGCGGAGGCGCCAGCGCAGTCAGCGGCCGGAAGATCTTTTCCTCGAGCATCGGCGTCACGTACTTCAGCGGCACGCCCAGCACCGCGGTGCCGTCTTCCGTCTCGGCCACGGTGACCACCCCCAACACTTCGCCCGTCGCCGACAGCAGGGGGCCTCCTGATGCGTCGGGCGGCAGCTCGCCTTCGAGCCGGTAGATGGTGAGCCACCCACCCAGCACCTGAACAGCCGACACCTTCGCGCGCGCCCACCGCGTCCGCTGCCCCTCTTCGACCATGCCGAACACGATCACCGGAGTGCCCTCTTCCACCAGCCGCGTCGGCCCGCGCGGCAGCGACGGCAGGTCCGGCACCTCGAGCTTCAGCACCGCGAGATCCCGCTTCGTGTCGAGCCCGCCCACCTGCCGCACGTCGACCTTTCGGCCGTCGGCGAGGTGCGCGGTCACCTTCTTCTCGCCCATCACCACGTGCAGGCTCGTCACCACCAGCCCGTCGTCGGACGCGACGAACCCGATGCCGTAGGCCTTGCCGAACTGGAGCAGGACGATGGAATCCGCAGCTTGAGCAGCGACTTCGTTCACGTGCGTCATCTAACCCCAGAGATTGGTCGGCTGGGGTTTGGAATCGCGAAGTTGACCAGCATTGCTCAGGCCTTGCGTGCGATGACCAACGCGTTGGCGCTGAAGACGCCCGAGCCGCAAGGCTTGACCTCGACCTGAAGCCCGAGATCGCGCAGCGCCTGGGCCAACCCGCTGATCGGCCAGGCGTAGACCCCGGCGCCCCGATTCCAGCCCTTGTTCACCGCCCGCTTCTCGATCTTCTCGGCCAGGCCCCACCTGCCGCGCTCGGGGTCGAGGTCGCGCACCACCAGCAACCCACCCGGGGCCAGCGCGGTCGCGCACCGCTTCAGCCATTCGCGCTGCTCTTCTACCGGCGAGTAGTGCAGCACGTCGAAGAGCGTGATCGCGTCGGGGCCCTCGAGCTCGACCTTGCGGCCATCGCCCTGTTCGACCGTCACGTCCGGCAAACCAGCCAGCAGCAGCCGCGCCTGCCCCGCCTTCTCGGGGTCCCACTCCACGCAATGAACTTTGAGCGCGGCAAAGCGGGCGCGCGCCAGCAGCCCGAACAGCCCGATGCCCGCGCCCAGATCCACCAGCGACTTCCGGTACGCAAGCAGCGGCAGCGCCATCGCGTACAGCGGATCCAGCCGCACCTTCCAGCTTCCGTAGTGGCGAAACCGACGGGGCAGCTTCTTCAGCGCGTCGTGAAGCGTGTCGACCTCTTCTTCCGTCAGCGGCGGCTGCTCGAAGTCCTTCTGCCGCTTGCGCTTCAGCAGCCACGCGGCCAGCCCGCCGATCGCCGCGCCTAAGCTCACCCCGAGCGTCATCCCGCCCACCGCGAGGCTCGTCGAGAACTTCGTCAGCAGCTCGACGGGCGACGTCTCGTTCACCGCCTTCATCGTCAGGTGCGTCGACGGCCGGCTCAGCATCCAGTCGCCCAGCTTCACGCTCGCGATCACCACCAGCGGCGTGATCGGCGGCGCCGAGATCTGCACCCCCGCCAGCACCGCCAGCTTGTTGAGCTTGAAGAACTGCGCGAGCACCACCGCGAGCAACGTCTGGAAGAAGTACGCCGGGCTGCAGCCCAGGAACACGCCCAGGCCCACCGCGACGCCGATGCGCGCGGGGGACGACTGTTCTCGTTTGAGCGCGCGCCAGCCCTGGCGCACGCGAACCATCAGGCCCTTCTTCTCGGGCGCCGCGATGGCGTCAGTACTCAGCGCGCACTCCGAGGAAGGGCCGAATCGGAAGGTGGTTGAAGCTGCCGGCCTCGGGCTCGACGCTCTTTCCGAAGTTTCCCTGGTCGTAGAGCTTCGCGAAGAGGTTCTGCGAGTTCGTGAGGTTCAACACCTCGAGGTAGACGGCCATGTCCAACGGGCCGAACCTGAAGCGGCGTTCGGCGCGGGCGTTGAACTCGTAGAAGCCGGGGTAGCGGTCGCCGTTGGTCGCTCCGAAGACGGGCAGGAAGCGCTGGTTCGCGTCGTCGCGCGTGAAGCGGATGACGGGCGTGTAGGGTCGGCCGGTGCGGTAGTTGAAACGCCCGGTGAAGAGCCACTTGTTGTTCGGCGAGAAAGAGACGTGCGCCGCGAACGTGAAGCGCTGATCCCATGGGGCCGGGTAGTCCTTCACCACTGCCGCCAACGGGTTGTGGCGATCACTGAAGAGCAGCGCCGCCGACGCGCCGTACGAGAAGTAGCGCGTGCGCCCGAGGAAGAGCAGGTCGACGCCCTTCGCGAGGCCAGTGCCCAGGTTCCGATAGACGGGAGCGCCCGTTGCTTCAATCTCGGCCAGCAGCTGCGGGGTGTCGGGGTTCACCACCAGCTGATCGAGCGCCTTCACCCACCCTTCCAGCCGCAGCAGCGCCTCGAAGGGCAGCGGCTGCTCGATGCCGACGATGCCGGTGAAAGACCGTTCGGGCTTGAGGTTCGGGTTGCCGAGAATCGGATCCTGCTGGAGCGGAATCAGCGACGGCTGCGCGGCGACACCGACGGAGACCTTGAGCGCGGTCTTGATCGTCGGAAGAGAGACGGCCGCGCCGAGCCGCGCCGAGCCGCTGACCTGGCCACTGGCGGCGTCGAACTGCGCGCGGCCTCCGCCTTCGATGCTGAATGCTTCGAAGGGCTTCCACGTGTGCTCGCCGTAGATCGCGAAGAGGTGGCGCCGCACGTCGGGGTTGATGTCCACGTACGGCAAGTACGTCTCGACGAAAGGCTCGTTCGTCCACGTCGCCGTCGCGCGAGAGTCGGTGACCTCGCCCAGCAGCGCGAGCCGGCGATACGCGTACTGCACGCCCAGGCCGGTGCGATTGCTTGCCGAGTGCGACCAGGTCAGATCGCCTTTGACGAGAATGTCGTCGCGCGACGCGTCGTTCGAGAACTTGCGACCGCTGCCCGCCACTTCGACCTCACCGATCTTCCCGGGCACGAGGGCGATGGTGTTGTGGTCGTACGTGTACGCGCCGGTGAGCTCGATCTGCGTGTCGCCAGCCAGGTCGATGCGGTGCTGCAAAATGGCGAGCTGAGAGGTGTTCGAGATCTTGAGGCCGCCGGCGAAGTTCACCAGCACCTGTTCACCGGGCTTCACGATGAAGTCGAGCCCGTCGGACGCGTGAATGTAGCTGAGCGTCGTGGTGTGGTTGCCGCGCTTGTAGTTCACGCGCACCAGCAGCTCGGTGATGTCGGGAGCGACGGCGTTCGAGCCGAAGAGCTTGAACTCCTGGAGGATCTTGAAATAGGCCTCGAAGTAGCTGCGGCGCATCGCGACGGTGGCCGAGAGCCCTTCTGAAATCGGCGCGTCGACGCGGAACTTCGCGGTCAGCATCGAGACGTCGGCCCACACGCGCAGCTTCTTCGTCTCGCCCGTCGCGTAGCGGACTTCGAACGCGCCCGAGAGTGCGGGCTCGTAGCGCGCGGGAATGCCGCCCGAGAAGAAGTCGGCCGACTCGATCATCATTGGGTTGAAGATGCTGGCGAAGCCGCCCAGGTGGTAGGGGTTCGTGAGCGGCACGCCATCGAGATAGAAGACGACCTCTTCCGGCCCCCCGCCGCGCACGAAGAAGGTGGCGAGCAGGTCGGGGTCGGCCGCGACGCCGGGGATCTGCTGGATGACGCGGGTCACGTCTTCCAACGCTCCCGGGTTGCGATCGATGTCGGCCTTCGTGATCGAGAAGTGGCTGACCTGCGGCGTGTGGTCGACGTCCGGCAGCGCGGGGAGCAGCCGGCTGCCTTCGATGCGGGTTTCTCCGCCGACCCTTTCTTTGTTCAGCACGTACCGCACGCGCGTGGTGCGGCCAGCCCGGAACACCTCGGGGAAGCCTTTCTCGGCGTACCCTTCTTTGTTGACCAGCACCCACGCGTCGCCCGCGGGCAGCGTCAGGAACTCGAGGCGGAAGCGGCCCTGCGGCGAGGCCGTCGTGCGCTGGCCGCCGTAGCTCACCTCGGCGCCGGTCATCGCCTCGCCGAGCTCGCCGACCACTTCGCCTTCGAGAATCCAGGGCTCGGCGGGCAGCGCGAAGTCGACGGTGAGCTCGATGATCGCTGGCACGCCGGTGCCGTTGCGCGTCGCCGCGGTGAACTTGCAGAGCGTGGCAGAGTCGAGCGCCGCCTTGTCGAACGCCGGGGCGAGCCCCTGCCCCACCTGCAGATCGTCGACCTCCCCCTTCGCCGACAGGGTCACCCTGAGGACGACGGCTCCCGCGACACCAGTGCCCCGCTCGGACGACGGGTACTCGGGCACGCTGGGACACGACGCCACCGGGGCGACCACCACCTCCGGCGCCCCCGCATCCTGAGCCAAGGAGGGCACGGCAACAGCCACCACGAGCAGCACGAGAGCCTTCACGGGTACAGGCAATTAGCAGGATTCAGGTACTCTTCCACCCCACGATGAGCCGACGAACGCAGGAGCTGCACGCACAGCTGGGCCCGATGTTATTTGCCCGCGCCGCCCGCGTGCTGAAAGACGACGCCGCGGCCCGGGAGGTCACCCTCGCCGTCATCGACGAGCTCGCACTGGGCGCCGAGCTGCCCCCACTCGAGCTCGGACGAAGGGGACGCGAGCTGGTGAAGCACCACTGCGCTGCCCGCGGAGCCAAGGTCTTCGACTCGATCATGCCGGCCGATGGCGCGCCCCCGAAGAAGCCCTAGAGCTTCGTCTTCCACACTTCATGGCCGTCTGCGAGGTCGAGCGCCCGCAGCCAGGCAGGGCCGAGGTCCTCGCGCTCATCGAGCGAGATCACCAGCAGGTTTCCGACCACCGCGACGCTTCGCAGGTGTTCGAAAGGCACCAGATATTTCCACGCTTCGACGCCCGACGCGTTGACCGCTGAGAGCATCGGACCGCGGCCTTCCTTGCTGTCGCCCATCCGCTGGTAGTGCAGCATCACGTACCCACCCGCCGCCGGAATCGCGCTGTCGGTCGCCGCATCTTCGACCCAGCTCGGCTCGAGGAAGTCGGGGCCTTGCTTGTTGATTCGCGCGCGCGGACTGCCGTCGAAGTTGAGGCCCTTCACCGAGGCGCTGCTCAGGCGGGCGGCGTTCGCACTGGGGCCGCGGGCGCGACCGTCGACCAGGGTCGACTGCAGCGTGTGCGGGTCGAGCACATAGAAGCGGCCGTCGTCGGACAGCGCAGTGACGCGGCCATCGGGGCCCATCGTGAGCTCGTTGGACGCCCGGCGAAGCCTTTCGCCATTGGGGAAGGTCTCGAGCGTGGCGAGCAGCTTGTTGTCGAGCCCGCGCACCTCGAGGTTGTTGCGCACGGTCGTCACGAAGCGGTCGCCGCCCGACATGGCTGCCCAGTAAATCGGGTCGACATAGTGTGGACCCGCCACCGGCTTTCCTGTCGCGGCTTCGACGATGCGCCAGCGATCGCCGACGGTGATCGGGCCATCTTCGCCACCGCCCGTCTGCACGTGCTCGATCACCAGCAGCTGGCCGTCGCCCACCGGCTCCAGGGTCTTCACCGAGCCATCGAAGTGGATGAACCGTTCGCCGAAGAACCGCGGGTTCCACAGGTAGAAGAGGATCAGGCCCAGGAGCAACGCGCCCACGACCAGCAGCACCCACCCCCCGACGCTCTTCTTGGCTTGCACGGGCGCGGACTCTACCGCGGAGCCTTCACGGCAGGTTGCTGAGCAGGCCCCGGTAATAGTCGGGGCCCGACGCGTGGCAGCTGGCGCAGAAGTTCGTGGTGCCCTGGTAGTAGTACGGGTTCGCGTAGGTGGGCCCGAACCCCTCGTAGAAGATCCACGTGCCGGCCGCGTTCTTCGCGTCGACGGCGTGGCCCGTGACGGTGGCGGTGCCGCTGCCGTAGAGCTCCTTCACCGCGATGCTGCCCGGCGGGTGGGTGGCGTTGCCGGCCTTCAGCGACCCATGCATCGCGTCGTTGACGTACGTGCGCACGTTGCCGCCATGCGGGCCCGTCGACCCGTGCACCGCGGTCTCGGCCTTCCACCCCTTGTACGCTCCCGACTTCACGAAGGCCGTCAGCCCGGCCGCCGAGTCGTCCAGCTGGCCAGCATCGACCGGCTGGGTTCCGGCATCGACAGGCTGGCTTCCAGCATCGACGGGCTGCGTTCCAGCATCGACAGGCTGGCTTCCGGCATCGACAGGAGGGCTTCCGGCGTCGACGGGCTCCTGTGGAGCGGCGCCGCAAGCGATGACTACGAGCAGCAGGGGGAATGGGAGGCGCACCGATTCCTCTACGTTCCTGCTGCGAACGGGTTACCGCGCGTGGCATGAATCGGCCCGCTTTGAGTCCCTGTGACGCCATCGGCGCCTGCGTCGTCATCCCCGTCTTCAACCATGCGCGCACGGTCGGCGAAGTGGTGCGGGGCTCGAAGGCGTTCGCGGGCACGGTGCTGGTCTGCGACGACGGCTCGACGGACGGCAGCGGCAAAGAAGCGGCGGACGCCGGCGGTGAGCTGCTGACCCACCCGGTAAACAAAGGAAAAGGCGCCGCGCTGCGCACGCTGCTCGAGGAGTCCTCGCGGCGCGGGTTCCGCTACGTCATCTGCCTCGACGCCGACGGCCAGCACTACCCGAAAGACATCCCCGCGCTGGTCGATGCGGTGAAGCGCGAACCAGGCGCGATCGTGATCGGGGCCAGAGACTTGATCGCCGCGGGCGCTCCGCCGTCTTCCGAGTTCGGCCGCAAGTTCTCGAACTTCTGGATCTGGCTCGAGGGCGGCCAGCAGGTCGAAGACACCCAGAGTGGGTTCCGCGCCTATCCCCTTCCCGAGACGCTCGCGCTGATGGGCTCGCGCAGCCGATACGACTTCGAGGTCGAGGTACTGCTGCGTGCGTCGTGGGCGGGCCTGCCGCTGCGCTCGACGAAGATCGACGTGCTGTACCCGAAAGATCGGATCACGCACTTCAACCAGTTCAAAGACAACGCGCGGATCTCGATCCTCAACATCCTCACCATCATCCGGCTCTTCCTGCCGTTTCCGATGGCGCCGCTGCTTCACCACCGCCCGCGCCGGCCGGGCATCTCGCTGGACGCGATTCGAAGGTGGTTCTGGCTCGGCGGCCCTGGCCCCTTCTTCCGCACTGCCGCCGCCGCGCTCGCGTTGCTCGGAGGCTTTGGCGTGCTCGGCTCAGCTGCGCTTGGCACCGGTGCCTTCCCCACCCTGCTCGCCTGGTGGGCGATGTCCGCGCTGGCTGCGTACGGCGTCGCGGCCCAGGGGGGAGTGATCGCCTTCGCGCTGGCCTTTGGCGTGATCGAGGCGCTGCTTCGCAAGCGCACGATCGCCCGCGCCGAGCGCGCGTCGCCGCGCCAGTGGGACGGCAAGAGCCAGTCGGGCGCGGCTGGCTACTTGTTCTTCGTCTTCCTCTTCAAGTGGGTGGGCCGCTGGCCGGCGAACGTCGTGCTGGTGTTCGTCGCCGCGTGGTTCGTGCTCTTCGCGAAGGCGAGCCGACGCGCGTCGATGCAGTTCCTGGATCGCGCCATCAAGCCGGTGTCGGGCCTCGCGGCGTGGGCGCGGACGTGGAGGCACATGTTCGCCTTCGCCAACACGCTCGTCGATCGCATCGAACTGGGCGTCGACGGCCCGAAGCGCTTCACCCGCGTGGCCGAAGAAGGCCTGGGCGAAATGGTCTATTCGACCGTCAAAGAGAAGGGGGCGATCCTCCTCACCGCCCACCTCGGCAGCTGGGAGCTCGCGTCCGGCATGCTCAGCCAGCGGCTCAAGGCGCCCTTCGACATCGTGGCGTACGACGGCGAAGAGCCGCACGTGCGCGCGGCGATCGAGCGCAGCAGCGAGAAGTTCAAGCCGAACGTGTTGCTGGTCGGCAAGGGCGAGCTGGCGGCGCTCGACATCCTCCGCGCGCTGCGAGCCGGGCACATGGTCGCGCTGCAGGGCGATCGCACGGTCGACGAACGCACGGTCGAGGTCGACTTCCTGGGGCACAGGGCGCACTTCCCGGTGGGGCCCTTCGTGATCGCCGCGTTGTCCGCAGCGCCCATGGTGCCGGCGTTCAACATTCGCATCGCTGCCTATAAGTACGAGTTCTTCGCGTTCCCACCGAGGACGTACGTCTTCGATCGAACGAAGGACAAGAACGCCCAGCTGGTCGAGTGGGTCCAGGACTACGTGCGAAAGCTCGAGCAGATCATCGCGAAGCACCCGCTGCAGTGGTTCAACTTCTACGACTTCTGGGCGAAGCCCAGGGGCCAGCCATGAAGCGGGTGCCGGCGAATTGGACGAAGGCGTCCGAGCGCTCGCCGCAGGATCTGCACATCTTTCAGCTGCGCGTGCTCGAGGCGGCGGATCCGCGCGACGGCACGCTGCACCCGCGCGTAGTGCTCGACAGCCCCGACTGGGTGAACGTGATCCCGGTGACGGCTTCGGGTGAGATCGTGATGATTCGCCAGTTCCGGTTCGGCACGTGGTCGGTGCAGCTCGAGATTCCGGGCGGCATGGTCGACGCGGGCGAAGATCCGGCGGACGCGGCGGCGCGCGAGCTCGAGGAAGAGACCGGGTACCGCGCGGGCAAGCTGCTCTCGCTGGGCTGGTGTCACCCGAACCCCGCGATCCTCAACAACAAGCTTCACTGCTACCTCGCGCTCGACTGCAGCCAGCACAGCGGCGCGTCGCCCGACGACGGCGAAGACATCTCGGTCGAGCTCTACTCTCGCGCCGACGTGCAGCGGTTTCTTCGCGAGGGCGACATCACGCACTCGGCGGTGATCACCGCTTTCTTCTTCGAGCAGCTGCGGGGCCCTGAGTGAAAGCGGTTCGCCTTCATGGCTACGGCGGGCCCGAGGTGCTGAAGCTCGACGAGGTCGAGGCGCCGGTGCCGGGGCCGCGCGATGTGTTGATTCGCGTCTGCGCGACGTCGGTGAACCCCGTCGACTGGAAGATTCGCAGCGGCGGGCAGCGCAACGTCGTGCGCTACAAGCTGCCGTGGATTCTCGGCCTCGACGTCTCGGGCGTGGTCGAGGCGGTGGGCGCGCGGGTGACGCGCTTCAAGCCAGGCGACGCGGTGTGGTCTTCGCCGACGTACAAGCGGCCGGGCACCTACGCAGAGAAGGTCTGCATCGACGAGCGCGAGGTCGCGCTGAAGCCGTCGACTCTCAGCCACGACGAGGCGGCTTCGCTGCCCTTGGTCGCCCTAACGGCGTACCAGTGCGTGGTCGAGAAGGGGCGCGTCCAGAAGGGGCAGACGGTGCTGATTCACGCGGGGGCCGGAGGCGTCGGCAGCTTCGCGATTCAGCTCGCCAGGCACCTGGGTGCGCGGGTGATCACGACCTGCAGCGCGAAGAACGCGGACTTCGTGAAGGGCCTCGGGGCGGATCTCGCCGTCGATTACACGTCGCAGAAGTTCGAAGACTTCGGCCCGGTCGACTTCGTGCTCGACTCACTGGGCGAAGAGGCGCTCGCGCAGCACGTGAAGGTGATTCGTCCAGGCGGGAGGATGTCGAACATCACCGTCGACCTGCCGAAGCACGTCGCGAAGTACGGGCCCGTCTTCAGCCTTTTCACGATCGCCGCGGTGATGATCTGGATTCACGTCTGGCCGCTGCTGCGAAAGGGCATTCGCGTGAGGCACGTCATCAAGAGGTCGGACGGCGATCAGCTTCAGCAGATCTCCCGGCTCGTCGAGGCGGGGGCGATCAAGGCCGTGATCGACCGCGTCCTGCCCCTGGCCGAGCTCCCCGAGGCGCACCGCTTCAGTCAGACCCACCGCGCGCGCGGGAAGATCGTGATTCACGTCTGCGACGGGTAGGCCCTGTCTACGGCTTCGGCGCTTCCGGCGTGACGGCGAACACCTTCACCATCACGCCATCACCGACGGCGAGCAGGGTCATGTCGGGCGAGATCGCAACGAAGCCCACCTTTTCAAGCGGCAGCTTCTGAACGACGGTGCGCTTCGCGGTCTCGTAGACCCGAACCCACTTGTCCTCGGACGCGACGGCCAGCAGCGACCCATCTTTGCTGAGGGAGATCGACGAAACGCCCAGCGACGCGCCAGTGAAGGCGCCCACGCTCGCGCCGGTGGGGAGCGAGATCACCTGCACGTCCTTCTCCTTCCCGCTGAACGCGTACAGCTGCTTCGAATCGGCCGACAGCAGGCTCGACGTCGGGCTGGTGCCCTTCGATTCCTTCTTCGCCTTGCCCGACGGCACCTCGTTCTGGAGCAGCGCGCCGACCTTGCTGATGCCCACCACGAGCTTTCCGTCTTTCGTGAACTCGGGCGTGCGCGAACGCACCTCGAAGAGCTCTTTTCCGTCGGCGACCGCGAAGATCTCGCTGGTGCCGCTGATGCCTCCACCTGCGAGGTACTTGCCGTCAGCGCTGAACGCCACGTGCGCCAGCGGCTCGGCGTTGTGCATCACCCGCACCGGCTTTCCGTCTGGCATCGACCAGAGGTTGATTGCCAGCCCTGCATCGCCCGCCGCCAGCAGCTTGCCGTCGGGGCTGAACGCCAGCGACGAGACGCTGTCTTTCGGGCCGGTGAGCTTCATCAGCTCTTTCCCCGTCGCCACGTCCCACAGCCGCACGACCTTCTCGAAGCCCGCCGACGCCAACGTCTTGCCATCGGGCGAGAAGGCAATCGCGGCCACGTTGCCCTCGTGGCCCTGGAACAACCGCGGACGCCCGGGCACCAGCGAGGGGTCGGCCGCGGCCGTGAGCAACACCGCCACCAGAATCGCGTTCATGACTTCCTCCGCTTCTTCAGAATGTCCTGGCCCTTCTGCGACCGGGTCCACGTGCCAGACCTGCCGCCGCTCTTGTGCTCGAGCTGAACGTTCTCGATCACCATTCCGCGATCTGTCGATTTGAGCATGTCGTACACCGTGAGGGCCGCAGCGCAGGCGGCAGTGAGCGCCTCCATCTCGACGCCGGTGCGGCCCACTGTCTTCACGGTGGCGACGATTTCGACGCCGGTCAGCACCGGCTTCACTTCCATCTCGACGCCCGACAGCTCGATCGGGTGGCACAGCGGCACCACGTCAGGGGTCCGCTTCGCCGCCATCACGCCGGCGAGCCTGGCCGCCGCGATCACGTCACCCTTCTCGACCTTGCCCGAACGGATCAGCGTCAGCGTCTCGGGGGCCATGCGCACCCGGGCGGTCGCGGTCGCGGCGCGCTCGGTGACCTTCTTGCTGCCGACATCGACCATTTTCATTGCCCGCTTCCTATCACCCGCGGGCAGCGTTCACGGCCTGCAGCAAATCGGCGGTGAGATCCTCAGGATCCTCGAGGCCCACCGAGACGCGAATCAGCCCTTCGCCGATTCCGGCCGCCAGCCTTTCTTCCGGCGTCAGCCTGCGGGCCGCAGCGGTCGCCGCATGCATCACCAGCGTCGCCACGTCGCCCAGCGAAGGGGCCGGCCGCGCCAGCTTCACCGACTCGAGAAACTTGAAGGCGACCGCGCGGGTCGCGCCCGGAATCTCGAAAGTGAGCATGCCGCCGAAGCCCGCCGTCTCGATGTCGAGCACCTTCCGGGCAATCGCATGGTGCGGGTGCGACGCCAGGCCCGGGTACCGCACGTTCTCGACCTTGCCCGAGGCCACCAGCGCCATCGCGACCTGCAGCGCGTTGGCCGAATGCGCCTTCATTCGCAGCGGCAACGTCCGCACCCCACGCAGCGTCAGCCACGCCTCGAAGGGCCCGAGCACATCGCCCCGCAGCACGCGCGCCGCCTTCAACAAAGCAATGCGTTCGACGCTGCCCGACACCGAGCCGCCCAGCGCGTCGCTGTGCCCGTTGATCCACTTCGTCGTCGACTGCACGGCGTAGTCGGCCCCGAGCTTCAGCGCGCGCTGCCCCATCGGAGAAGGAAAAGTTCCGTCGACCGCGACCACGGCCCCCGCCCCGTGCGCCGCGTCGCACAGTGCCGGCAGGTCGGGCACGGACACCAGCGGGTTGGTGACGCTCTCGATCAGCACGAACTGCGGCCGCACCTGCTTGAGCACCGCCCCGGCCCCTGCTTCGGCCAGCATCACCGGCACCAACCGCACGCCGCGCTCGACGCAGAGCTGGGAGTAGAGGGCGCGGGTCGCTCCGTAGCCGTCGCCCGGCAGCACCACCTTGTCGCCCGCCTTCAAGCCCTGAGCGTCGAAGACGGCCCGAAGCGCCGCCATGCCCGAGGCGTAGACCGCGCACGCGGCGGCCCCTTCGAGCGCGGCGATCGCCTCTTCGAGCAGCTGCGCGTTGGGCGCGGCGATGCGCGAGTAGACGAAGTCGCGGCCTTCGAAAGACTGATCGAGCGCGTCGGCGTCGTCGAAGTATGAAACGGCAGCGCTGTAGAGCGGAGCAGACGTCGGCTGCGAACGGGTCGGCGGCAGCCTGCTTCCAGCGACGATGGCAGCGGTGGTCGGTTTCATCCGACCTGGGCTTTAGCTCAGTCGTCGAGGATGAACTTGCGCGGATTCTGGGCGATGCCGTTCACGCGAACTTCGTAGTGCAGGTGGGGCCCGGTCGAACGGCCGGTGTTGCCCATCGCCGCGATCGGCGCGCCACGCTTGACCTTCTCGCCCGCCTTCACCCGAATCGAGGCGAGGTGGCCGTAGCGGGTCTTGATGCCGTAGCCGTGGTCGATCACGAGCACGTTGCCGTAGCCGCCTTCGAGGCCGGCGAACACGACGGTGCCGTCGGACGGCGCGATGACTTCCTTTCCGTGCGGACCTGCGATGTCGAGGCCGGCGTGCATCACACGGTCGGCGGTGTACGGGTCGAGCCGGGTGCCGAAGTCGCTGGTGATCCAGCCACGCACGGGCCAGACCGAGGGGGTCGACGCGAGCAGGCTCTTCTGATCCTGGAAGTAGGCCTGAAGTTCCTGAAGGCTCTGTTCCTGGCGGGTCGCTTCGGCGCCGGCCTTGTCGAGCTTCTCGACCAGGGCGCGCGGCGTCTCAGGCGCGCGGGCGCGGAGGAACTGGTTGTCGCCGCTGCCGGCCACCTTCGACTCGGGCGACTCTTCGGTCGGGCCCATCGCGAGGTTGCGCTGCGGATCCGACAGAAGCGTGATCGCGCGGAGCTTCTGATCGAACCTTTCGACGCGGTCGAGGGTGGCGCCGATGTGCTCGAGGCGCTCACGAACCGCCAGCAGCTCAGACTTCAGCTTCAGGTTCTCGTCGCGCAGCGCGGGGTTCTCACCGGCCTGGTTGACGATGTTGAAGTAGTGGAGGCACGCGACGACTGTCACGAGGAGGACGGCGCTCAGCAACCCGCCCAGCTGAAAGAGACGTTTCTTCTGAAGCTTGAACCGCCTGACTTCCGCGCCGTGGTGATCCGGCACGACGATCAAGGTAAAGGTTTCGTTGGCCAAAAGGCGTCCCCGTAAAGTCAATCGGTCTAAGCGGCCGCGAATACTGGATCGCCGGTACGACGCAGCGCAACAACAAAGCCATTGTGTGTGACTGGGAGGTGACGGCCAGTTTCTGGCTGACTACGCCACCGACTTCACGACGATGACGGTGATGTTGTCGTCACCGCCCCGCTCGTTCGCCAGCTCGATCAACTTTTTCGGAGCGTCCTTCAGATCCGAGCCGCTGACGACTTCGCGAATCTCTTTGTCCTCGACCAGGTTCGCCAGGCCATCGGAGCAGAGAATGAAGAGATCACCTGGCTCACAGACGAGCCCCATCACGTCGACCTGCACTTCTTCTTCGAAGCCGACTGAACGGGTGATGATGTTCTTGTAGCGCGAGTGCCGCGCTTCTTCGGGGGTGATCATCCCCGCCTTGATCTGCTCGTTCACCAGCGAGTGGTCTTCGCTGATCTGCTGAATCAGATCGCCGCGCACCAGGTACGCCCGGCTGTCGCCGACGTGCGCGAACAACGCGTGGTTGTTCTTCACGCACAGAGAGATGACGGTAGTCCCCATGCCGTTGAGGCGCGGGTCCTCTTGAGCGGCCTTGAAGATCTCGAGGCACGCCTTTTCGACGGCGCCGCGCAGGAACTCGGGAAGTGGAGAGTCCTGGAGGTTGGTGTCAGCCTTGAAAGGGTTGTCGGCCGCGTCCTTCACGCGCCGCAGCTCTTTGTCGATCGTCTCGACCGCGATGCGCGACGCAGTGCCGCCGCCCGCGTGGCCGCCCATTCCGTCCGCGACCACGAAGAGTTGAAGCTCCTCATCGATGAGGAAGCTGTCTTCGTTGTGATTGCGCTTTCTGCCCACGTCGGTGAGACCCGACGAGATCGCCTTCATTCGTGAGGCCCCATCGATCCGTGACACGGCCGGAATGGTAGGCGACGCTTCCGTGGCCAGCAACACAACTTCTCACGCTGTGCGACGAATCTCTTTTCTTGCGCGGGCGCGACTCACACGGGTGACGACCCGATTCGCAGATCTCAGCAGCGCTTCTGCTGCCGACAGCGCCTCCCGGGTGATCTCGACCCCTGAGAGCATGCGGGCGAGCTCACCCGCACGCTCGTGGCCCTCGGCCAGCTCGCTCACCTGCGCGTGGGTTCGACCGCGGCTGTCCGTCTTCTCGACCTTCAGGTGCGCATCGGCGTGCGCGGCGACCTGAGGCAGGTGGGTGATGCAGAGCACCTGGCGGTGACGGCTCACGTCCTTGATCAAGCGGCCCACCACGTCGGCCACGGCGCCACCGACGCCCGCGTCCGCTTCGTCGAACACCGTGCACCCGCACTCGTCGGACTCCGCCAGCGCGGCCTTGATCGCCAGCATCACCCGCGACGCCTCGCCGCCCGAGGCAACCTTCGCCAGCGGGCGCAGCGGCTCGCCGACGTTCGCGCTGAACAGCAGCTCGACCGCGTCCGCGCCCGACGGGGCCAGCGGCTGGACGTCGATCTGCACTGCGAAGCGCGCCTTCGCCATCGCCAGCTTCTTCAACCGTTCACCCACGGCCTCGACCAGCGCCGAGCCAGCGGTCTTCCGGGCGGCGCTCAGCGAAGCTGCACAGGCAGTGGCTTCCACCAAGGCCTTTGCTTTCAGCTGCTCCAGCACCGCGCGGCGTTCTGCGCGGTTCAGCAGCGCCTCGAGCTCGGCCGCGAGCGCATCACGGCGGGCCAGCACCCCTTCCAGCGGCGCGGCGTGCTTCCGCGACAGCCGCCGCAGGGCGTCGAGGCGATCGTCCAGCTCGGCGAGCCGGCCGGGGTCGGCCTCGAGGGTGCTCAAGTAGCGCGACAGCCCGCGGGCAGATTCCTCGAGCTCGGCCTGGGCTGCGACGAGCCGCTCGCGTGGGCCCTGAAGGGCGGGGTCGATCTTCTCGGCGTCGGTGACGGCGACCAGCGCCCTGCCCGTCAGCTCGAGCGCCGAAGCCTCACGGGTCGAGACGAGCTCTTCGGCGAGGGCCGCCAGCTGGCGCAGCCGCTGACTCGCCCGCAGCCGCCGCTGCTCGGCCTCGAGCTTCACGTCTTCGCCCGGCTTCGGCGCGACCTTGTCGATTTCCTCGAGTTGGAACTTCAAGAAGTCGGCGCGCACCTGCACCTGCGCCTCGTCGCCCCCCAGCGCGTTGAGCTCGCGCTCGAGCTGCTGCAGCGCCGCATACGCTTCGCCGTACCTGGAGGAAGCGCGGGTGACCCACTCGCCCCCGAGGCGATCGAGCAGGCCGAGGTGGCGGCCCGCATCGAAGAGCGCGAAGTGCTCGTGCTGCCCGGCGACGTCGACGAGGCCGTGCATGAGGCGGTTGAGCACGCCGACGGCGACCAGCGCACCGTTGACGTGCGCCTTGCCGCGGCCGTTTCGCCCAATCAACCGGCGAACGCTGACCTCGGCGCCCAGGTCGGGCAACCCGAGCTCGGCGAGCCGCGCCTCCATCGCAGCGGTTCGTTGAAAGACACCTTCGACCACCGCCTCATCGGCGCCAGCTCGAACCGCTTCTCCATCGGCCCGCGCACCCGACAGCAGCGCGAGCGCGTCGATCAGCATCGACTTGCCCGCCCCCGTCTCGCCCGTGAGCACCGTGAGCCCCGGCCCGAAGGCCACCTCGGCCTCTTCAATCACCGCGAAGTTCGACAATCTGAGCGACAGCAACATGGGTTCCCACCTCCTGACCGCGTGTTCAGCCTACACTGAACAACTTATCAGTACTGGCTGACATGTGCCGTGGGTGGAACCCTTCGTTCATTCCGTTCAGCCTGTTGCTTTCCGGCACACCTTTTGCTCAAGGGCCGCGGATGGAACATCGCCCTCCTGCGCTGCTCGCGAACGCCGACTATTACGGCACGCTCGCGGCCGCGCGGTGCCTGGGCCGCAACGGAATCCCTCTCACGGTGGCGCACCCTGGCCGCCTGGGCGCGGCATCCTGGTCTCGCTACATTCAAAAACGCCTCACCTGCCCGCCGACCACGAAGTCAGCAGAGTTCCTCGCCTGGCTGCTCGACTTCGGAAAAGCGTCGCCGGGCCACGTGCTCTACCCGACCAGCGACGACGCGGCGTTCATCTACTCGGCGCACCAGGAGCGCTTGAGCGAGTTCTTTCACCTGTACCAGCCCCCGGTGAGCGCGGTGTACGGGCTGCTGAACAAGCGGAAGCTTCACGAAGTGGCGCTGGCGGTCGGGCTCAAGGTCCCGCGCACGTGGTTCCCGGGAAGCGAAGAGGACTTCGACACCATCGCGCGCGAGGCGACCACCGCGCTGATGATCAAGCCGGTGACGCAGGTGCTGTTTACGAATCACCGCAAGGGCCAGGTGACCACGGCCGACCAGCTGCGGTCCGAGTACAAGACGTTTGCCCAGGAGTCCTATGCGCCCGAGCTGCGCGCGCTCGACCCTGACGTGACGCGGCCGATGGTGCAGGCCTTTCACCCCGAGGCGAACCAGTCGATCTACAGCCTGTCGGGCTTCATCAGCCGCGAAGGCGAGCAGGCGCTGCGCGGCGCGGTGAAGGTGCTGCAGCTGCCCCGCAAGCTCGGCGTCGGAATCTGCTTCGAGAATGCCGAGGTCAACCCGTCGCTGGCCGACCGCATCACCGCGATGTGCAAGCGGCTCGGGTACTTCGGGGTGTTCGAGGCCGAGTTCATCGTCCATGGCGACGACCACCTGCTGATCGACTTCAACCCGCGCTTCTTTGGGCAGCTGGGCTTCGACGTGGCGCGTGGGCTGCCGATGGGGCTTTTGGCCTACGAAGCGGCGCTGGGCCGGGCCGACAAGGTGAGCCAGATGCTGGCGCGGGCGAGGGCGTGGGCACCGCAGACGCCTCCGGTCTTCGTGCACCGGGCGGCGCTGGACCTCGTGCTTCGTTCACAGCAGGCGTCGCACGCGATGCCGCGGGAAGAAGCAGACGAATGGCGCGCCTGGGCCGAACGACACCCGGCGGTCGACGCGGTGCTCGACGCCGACGACTGGAAGCCTGCGGCGATCGACTGGGTGAACCGGCTCTCGAGCTACGCGCGGCACCCGCGGTCTTTCGTGCGCTCGATCATCCTGAACCGCTAAAGAGCCTCAGCCGAACTGCAGCGCCGTGACCTGAACACCCATTGCCTGGCCGCTGAAGACGGCCTTGCCGCGATCGGCGCCGGCGGCTCCGGCAGCGACCATCAGGGGAAGCAGGTGCTCTTCGCGCGGGTGACAGGCGCGCGCGGCTGGTGCCGACGACCACCTGGTGAGCCGCTCGTCACGCGTGGCAGGTTCGGAAAAAGCGGTTTCCTGCAGCCACGCGTCGAAGCGCGCAGACTCGGCGCCGGCCGCCTGGGAATTGAAGCCGCGCATGTTGTGGTAGCTCATGCCGCTGGCGACGATCAGCACCCCTTCGTCGCGCAGCGCAGCCAGCGCCCGGCCCATCGCCAGGTGTGCCGCAGGGTCGAGCCCCGCCTTCAGCGACAGCTGCACGGTCGGCACCTGCGCCTCGGGGTAGGTCAGCTTGAGGGGAATGAAGACGCCGTGATCGAAGCCGCGGCGACCGTCGGTCTTGCTGGCGATGCCGGCCACGCCGAGCAGGTTCTGAACCTTCGTCGCCAGCATCGGCGCACCCAAAGCGCCCCACTTCAGCGCGTAGGTCTCGGCCGGAAAGCCGTCGTAGTCGTAGAGCAGCGGCGGCTGCGCGGAAGAAAGGACAGTCGGCACGTCTTCTTCCCAGTGGGCCGAGATGACGAGCAGCGCGGTGGGCGTCGCGGGCAACTGCGCATTGATGCCCTTGAGGTAGTCGGCCATCGGCTTCCACATCCCCTTCGGGCCCATCGCTCCGTCGGGCATGAAGAAGCAGGGGCCTCCCCCGTGCGGCAGGTAGACGGTGGGCATGCGCTTCTTCGCGCCGGTGCTGGTGAGCACGCGGCCAGCCACTGCGGCGCCGGCCACCATCACTTCTCTGCGATCCATCAGGTTTTCGTCCATCGCCGACCCAATATGCCCATGCTGCGCGGCTGTTACCACCTGCTGTCCGGCGGGGACTCTGGTGCGTAGGCTGCAACAATGGATCTGAACCTGGTTTCGGTGTTCCAGCACGTGGCCGAGGCGGCCAGCTTCTCGGCGGCGGCGAAGAAGCTGGGCGTGCGCAGATCTTCGGTGAGCCGCAGCGTCGCAGCGCTCGAACGGGAGCTGGGGGTGCAGCTTTTCAACCGGACGACGCGAAGCGTGGCGCTGACCACTGCGGGAACTGCGCTGTTGGCGAAGGTGCGGCCGCAGCTGCTGGCGCTGAAGGAGGCGCTGGGCTCGCTGCCCGAGCGCGAAGAAGAGCCCTCGGGAGACCTGCGGCTGACGGCGCCTGGGGACATCGGGGCGATCGTCTTGCCGGCGGTGCTGGCGGGGTTCGCGCTGCGATTTCCGGCGGTGCACGTCGATGCGCGGCTCACCAACCGAACGGTGGACCTGGTGGGTGAAGGGTTCGACGTGGCGTTGAGGGCGGGGACGAAGCTTCAAGACTCGTCGCTGGTGGCGCGGCGGGTCTCGACGGTGTCCTTCCAGGTCTTCGCGTCACCGACGTACCTGGCGCGGGCCGGCACCCCTCGCACCGCCGAAGACGCGCTGGAGCACGAGTGGGTGATGTTCCGTGGGTTCAAGCTGCCGCCGCCGCTGGGCATGATGAAGCGCAAGGCGCGCGTGACGGGCGACGACATGATGTTCGTCCACCGCACGGTTCGCGCGGGCCTGGGCCTTGGGTTGATGCCCGCGTTTCTCGCCCAGCAAGACGTGTCGGCGGGCACGCTGGTGCGGGTGCTGCCGCGGCTCGAACTGAAACAGGGAGGCCTGTATCTGCTGCACCCGCCGGCGCGGCACGTGCCCCGCAAGGTCACGGCATTCCGCGACTTTCTGGTGCAGCACCTGCAACAGCACCCGCTGTGATGCGCCAGCTTCGATGCAGGCTGTGTCCCCTGGCCAAGCTCGGGGTGTTGACGTGGAAGCCCAGGTCGAAGGAGTGACTACTTCACCCGGGTGCCGTGCTTGCCAGCGATGGACGCGAAGCGCACGACAGGGCCGATCGCCGCGTTCGAGAGGTCGGTGAAGAGCTTGTAGTCGAAGGCGCCGATCATCTTGCCGTCGTCGCCGAGCTCGAAGCGGGCAGCGTTGACGCTGAGCTGATCGTTGGTCTTCAGGGTCGTACCGGTCTCGGCGAGCAGGGGAAGCACGGCGCCGACGGTCATCGCGCACAGCGGCGGCACCGACGCCATCGCGGCGATCTTTCCCGTCAGCGGCAGCGGCACGTTGCAGCCTCCGCCGACGCGCCAGACGATCAGATCCGCGGCGGCGGTCGAGCCGAGGTCGAGATCGATGCTCACCATCTTCGTCACCCCGCCCGACTGCACCTCGGCTTCATAGCGCCAGGTGCCGACCATCGGGTTCCCCGGGCCACAGCCGACGGCGAGCACAGCGGCGATTCCCGCGAGAAGGCGCATGGGTTGCCTCAGCCGACGTGCGACATCGCGGTGACGGGCTTGAGCCGCGCGGCGATGAAGGAAGGAATCAATGAGATCGAGGTGACGGCGAAGGTGATGAAGACGATCGCGGTCAGTGCCCACTGGGCGGTGGGAATGATGATCAGCTTGTCGCTCATCATGATCAGCTGAACCTCCAACGGCAGCGCGACGCCGGCGCCGTTGATGACTGCCGAGATGATGACGCCGATGATCGAACCAGCCAGCGAGCTGATCGCTCCGAGCAGGAAGCCTTCGGTGAGGAACATCGCCAGCACGCGAACCCGCTGCATGCCGATCGCGCGAAGGGTGCCGATCTCGCGGGTGCGTTCGCGAATCGAGATCCACATCACGATCATGATCCCGACGCCGACGATGGCGAGCAGCACGAAGGCCATCATGAACGACAGCATGTCCATCAGATCCACCGTCCACGACACGAAGCTCACTTCGTCGCGCCAGTTGGTGACGTCGAGCTTCTGCCCCGTCCACGCCTCGCGGCTGACGTTCTCGAACTTGAAGAAGAAGGCGCGCGGGTCTTCGTCCAGCAGCTCGTAGCCGGCCTTCGCCAGCGCCAGGCGCAGTCTTTCCTGCACCGCCTTGACCGTCTTCGGATCTGACTTCTTCAGGTACAGCTGCAGCGCGCCGGTGGCCTCGGAGTTCAGCTGGTAGAGATCGCGCAGCGTCGCTTCGTTCATGAAGCTCGAGAACTGGCTCATCAGGCCGACGTTCTTCGCGATCGCGACCACGGTGACGTCGACGGTGTTGTTGGTGCCGCGCGGCGTGGGCGCCGACAGCGTGACCTTATCGCCGACCTTCACCTCGAGATCGCGCGCCTGGTCTTCGAACAGCAGCATCGTGTTCGGCTTGCTGAGGTCTTCGAGCTTGCCGGACTTGATGACGAGCACGTCTTTGAGGCCGAGCTCCTGGGTGACGTCGATGCCGCCGAGGCCGAACATCTTGGTGTTGGTGTCGCTGATCACCTTGGCCCAGCCACGGCCGCGCTGCGCGATGTAGTTGAGCTCGGGCACTTCCTGGCGAACCAGCGCCTCGACCTTGCGGTAGTCCGTCACCACCGGCGCCGCCTGCCCTGCCGTCGCCTTGTAGAACCCGGACACGTTGACGTGGCCGCTCATCAGGGTGGTCGACGACTCGATCAGCGTGCGGTTCATGCCTTCGGCGACGCCGAGCATCACCACCATCACCATCGTGACGATGCCGATCGCGGTGACGAGCACGCCGGTGCGCAGGCGGTGCGACAAGAGGCTTTTGAAAGCGATTTCGAAGAGCTGAATCATGGCTATTCCGAGGCCTGCATCGCCTTCAGCGGCGATACGCGAACCGCAATGAGCGCGGGAACGAGAACGGAGATGGTGGACGCACCGAGGATCATCACCGCGGCGAAGACGATGCTCGACAAGGTCAGCTGTGGCAGCAGGCGCGGGCCTGAGAAGAAGAAGTACAGCTCGTCGCGGAACGCGGGAATGCCGGTGGCTCCGAGCCAGGTGACGATGCCGGCCCCGAGGCCGATGCCGATGGCTGCGAAGACGACGCCGAGCACCAGGGTCTCGACGATCACCATCGTCAGCACGAACTCGCGCTGGGCGCCGATGGCGCGCATGGTGCCGATCACCTGGGTGCGCTGCAGGGTGGCGATCGTGACCCCGATCATCATGATGATCACGGCGACGAGGCCGACCACCAGCACGATGAGGACCAGCGCGATGCGGAAGAAGCCGATGAACTGGCCCAGCGTGCCGGCCGCCGCGTCCCAGTTGATGACCCAGATTGCGGGCCGCGCCTTCTCGATCAGCGCCTTCACCGACGCTTCGACCGCAGGCGTCAGCGCCGTACGCTGCACCTTGTAGGCCTGCTCGAGCGCGAGCACGTCGCGGGGATTCGCGGGCTCTTTCGCCCCCCCCACCCTCTTCCTCTCTGCCTCGAGCACGGGCTGTAGCGTGGCCGACAGGGTGCCGGGCAGATCTGCCTTCTCGAGCGCGTCGACCGCGTCCTTTGCCGGAGGCTGCACGGTGTCGTTCAACATCGCTTCGATCGCGAGCCGGGTCTTCTCGATCGCCACCGGGGTGTCGTCCTTCACGACGATCGCGGCGTGCAGCACGACGCCCGATTCGATCTCTTCGCGGCTGTAGACCTTGGTTTCCTTCTCGAGCACTGCCTCGCGGCGGCCGCCGGCAAAGGAGCCTTCTTCGATCTTGGTGGCGATCGCGTCGCCTTCCAGCGCTTCGCTGCCGCCGAACAGATCGTCTTCGGCGCTCTCGCGAGAGACCCTCTTCGCGTTCGTCGTGTCCATCAGCGCCTTCGCTTCCTGCGCGCGGTCGCTGGTGAGGTAGCCGTAGAGGTCGCGGAAGCTGACCATGTCGATCAGCGCGAGCGCGCCCGACAGCGGCGACTTCTCGAGGCCCTTGAACTGAAAGGTGCCGTAGACCTTCACGTTGACGGACTCCACCGAGCCCGACCGGCCGAAGCTCTTCAGGTTCAGCGTGTCGCCGACCTTCACCCGGTACAGCTCGAGCAGCGGCGCGAGCTCGGCGTAGAAGAAGGCGTAGCGGGCGTCGAAGTTCTCGTCGGTGACCTTGAAGAAGGCCTTCAGCAGCGCGGCGTAGTCGGCCTCTTTGGTGTCGAGGATCTTCTGGAGGCGTTCGACCGCGATGGCGGTCTTGAGGCTGTCGAGCTGAAGAATGAACTCGCGGGTCTGCGACTGGTTCTCGCGGATGAAGCGCTGCAGCTCTTTGTCGTTCGCGTCCGAGATGCGGCGGCCCGACTCGCGCGCTTCCTTGATCTTGTCCATGCGGCGCGCGTTCTTCAGCTTCAGGTATTCCTCGTAGAAGAACTTGGGGATGAGCAGCCCCCGCTTCCCGGCCGGCACGCGCTCGCCGTCTGCGATTTCCATGCGGTCGAACGTTTGCTGGAAGTTCTCGAGGTCGGTGCCGAGGTAGCGAATGAAGAGCAGGTCAGCGTCAGAGACCTGGGGGCTGATCTTGTTCTCGAGCAGCTCGAGGTGGGCGTACGGATCCTCGTCGAACGAGCTCCAGAACTCTTCTGAGTTGGCCGAGACGAGCGCGGTGCGATCGCCTTCGTCTTCGGCGCCCTTCGCCATCAGCGCGGTCTGCCGTTCGGTGTCCTTGATCAGCACCGAGAGGATCTGACGGACGTGGGCCTTGGAGTTCTCGATCTGCTGGTCGAGGTCCAAGGGCTTGTTCTTCCCTTCGAGCTTCTCGCGGTAGAGGTTGCGCAGGCGTTCGAGGGTGATGTCGACGGTGTTGCCGGAGCCGAGCATCGCTCCGCTGGTGCCCATCGGGACGACGCGTTCGACGTTGGGGATCTGCAGCAGCTTCGCCTTCACTGCCGGGAAGTCTTCGATGGGCGACAGCGTGGCGTCGCTGCCGTCGAACTTTCCGTAGACCTCGAGGTTGTCCTTCGAGCGCGTCGAGTACAGCTGCAGGTGGCCGGTGACGCTGCCGACGATGCTCTTGCTCAGCGACCGATCGAGGGTGTCGAAGAGCGAGCCGCCCACCACCAACAGCACCGTGCCGAAGAGGATGATCGACCCGACGAACAGGTTCAGCAGGCTGCCGAACAGGTTCCGCAGCGCGATCTGAACGAGGACGAAGGTTCTCGAAAGCATGGCGCTCCTTTAACCCCAGAAACCACCCGAAAGCGCTCGATTCGCCCGGCCGGTTCATTGGCGGAGCAGGCCCGTTCATCCTGACCCGAAGAGAAGCTCCCCGCTCATCCCGACGAGAAGCTCCCCGCTCATCCCGACGAGAAGCTCCCCGCTCATCCCGAAGAGAAGCTCCCCGCTCATCCCGAAGAGAAGCTCCCCGCTCATCCCGACGAGAAGCTCCCCGCTCATCCCGACGAGAAGCTCCCCGCTCATCCCGACGAGAAGCTCCCCGCTCATCCCGAAGAGAAGCTCCCCGCTCATCCCGAGAGAAGCCGAGGGAGGAGCCGCCGGGGGTGAACCGTCTTTCAGTCCTTGTGGGGCCGGAACAGATCTTCGACGTCGTTCTCGGTCAACGCCTTGCCGACATCGGAGTCGGTGCCGAGGACGCCCGCCGCGAGCTCTCGCTTGCGCTGCTGCAGGGCGAGAATCTTCTCTTCGACGGTGCCGCGGGTGATCAGCTTGTAGCTGAACACGGGGCGGGTCTGGCCGATGCGGTGGGTCCGGTCGGTGGCCTGGTCTTCGACGGCGGGGTTCCACCACGGGTCGTAGTGAATGACGTAGTCGGCGGCGACGAGGTTCAGGCCGGTGCCGCCGGCCTTCAGCGAGATGAAGAACAGCGGCGGGCCGTCGGGCGCGTTGAACTGATCGACGCGCGACATGCGGTCTTTGGTGCGGCCGTCGAGGTACATGAACTTCAGCTGCTTTTCCTCAGCCGTGTGGGTGAGGATCTCGAGCATCTCGGTGAACTGGCTGAACACCAGGGCGCGATGGCCTTCGGCGACGAGGTCATCGACGAGATCAGCGAAGCGCGCGAGCTTGGCCGACGGCGGCAGCGCGGTGCCCGGAGGCAGCTTGAGCAGGCGGGGATCGCAGCAGACCTGACGCAGCTTCATCAGCGCGGCGAGAATCGAGACGCGCGACCGGTTGAAGCCGACCTTCTCGATGGTGTCGAAGACCTTGCGGCGGCTCTCTTCGAGCACTTCCTGGTAGAGCGCGGCCTGGCCCGCTTCCATCTCGCACCACGCGACGGTCTCGGTCTTCGGCGGCAGATCTTTGGCGACCTCGGTCTTGAGGCGGCGAAGGATGAACGGGTGAATGCGCTTCTTGAGGCGGTCGCGCACGCCCATGTCGCCCTGCACCATGATGGGCTGCTCGAAACGATCGTGGAAAGCGTCGGCGGTGCCGAGGAACCCGGGCATGAGGAAGTCGAAGAGGCTCCACAGCTCGGTGAGGCGGTTTTCCAGCGGCGTACCGGTGAGCGCGAGGCGGGTGTCGGCCTCGATGGACTTGCAGGCCTGCGCGGTGGCCGAGTCGGCGTTCTTGATGTTCTGCGCTTCGTCGAGGACGACGCTGCGCCACTTCACCTTTTTGAGCTCTTCGACGTCGCGGCGAATCAGCGAGTAGCTGGTGAGCACCACGTCGACGCCCGCCAGCTGCTCGACCTTTTCGTGGCGATCTTGCCCGTGCCAGACCACACACGACAAGCCAGGCGTGAACTTCTCGATTTCACGTTCCCAGTTCGCGAGCACCGACGTCGGAGCGACCACCAGCGTCGGCGCCGACCCGAACTCATCCTTCGTCTTGAGCAGCAAGCTCAGCGCCTGCACCGTCTTGCCAAGGCCCATGTCGTCGGCGAGCACGCCCGAGAGGCCGTGGCGGTGAAGGAACCAGAGCCAGGCCAGACCTGCTTCCTGGTAGTGGCGCAGCGTTGCCTGCAGCTTCGCTGGCGCTTTCACGGCGGGAATGCCGTCGATCTCTTTGAGCTCGGCCATCGCCTTGCGGGCCTTGGCGTCGATCTCGACCTCACCGAGCGCGGCGAGCAGATCGAGCGCGGGGGCATGAAACAGGGGCAGCTTGGTCTTCTGTTTTCCAGGGGCAGCGCCGGCTTCTTCGAGCAGGTCTGCCGCGCTGCGCAGCTCGCCCAGGTCGGCCTCGGCGAAGGTGCCGTCTTTGAGCGCGATGAAGCGGCGGCCCGAGTCGAGCCACATGCGAACGGCGCCGAGGTCGACCGATTGATCGTCGGTGACGAAGTCGGCGTCGAGCTCGAACCAGTTCACTCCGGACATGTTGACGCGGATGCGCGGCTTGATCTTCGGGCGCACGCGCACCTTCGGAGCGGCGGCAGCGAACTGTTCCCACTCCTGCGGCAGCTTCGCGCGGTTGTGCGCCCAGAAGTCCAGCGACGCATCGCCGACGGCTTCATACGCGAGGGCGTTGGGGTCGTACTTGAAGCCGAGCTCGGTCAGCGTCTTGCCGGCCGCGCGCTCTTGCGCTTCCTGGCGAAGGTAGAGCTTCCTTTCGTTGCCAGTGCCACCGCTGGCGTAGCCCAGGTGCTGCGCGTTCGGCGACACCGGCACAGTGACGTTGGGCCCGTAGCGGCCGGCCAGCTGCGCTTTGACGCGCTCGGCGGTGCCTTCGAGGGTGAGCAGGAACCTGGGCTCGGCCTTGTCGTCGACCTCGAGGCCGTCGGCGAGCAGCGCCATGCGGAAGCGCGGCAGGTGGGCGGCGAAGAAAGACAGCACGCGATCGAGCTGATTGGGCGGAAACACCATCGACGGCTCGAGCAGCCACTTGCGGAGGATGCGGGGCGGGAAGTCGGGTTCGAGCACCAGTGCCTGCTGGCCGGCGATGACCCAGCTGCGGCGGCCCGAGAGCACGGCGACGTCTTTCATCAGCAGCGTGGTGCCATCGGGCAGCTGAATGTCGATGCGGGCGGTGGCGCCGTCGGGCTTGTTCTCGAGGCGAATGACGGGGCGCGCGGGCTGATCGCCGAAGACGAGGGCGGTGCCGCGGTAGATGACTTTGCGCTGGCCGAGCAGGTCGAGGAGGTTGGCGAGGTCTTCGTCAGACAACACCATCTTCGCGTCGAAGCGGGGCTCGAAGCGCGAGAGCTCGATGAAGGCGAGCTCGTCGGTGGGGGAAATACGGCTGCCGCCCGACAGGGTGCGTTTGACGTGAATGGGGCCTTTGGCCTGCTGGTCGATGCGGCGAACGTCGAGGACCCACTGGCGGCCGCTGGTGCCCTGCAGAATCGGAGCGACGCGGTAGATGAACTCGTAGTCCGTCTGGGCGCTGAGTCCGATCCAGCTCTCGAGCTTGGCGAGGGCGGGCAGCGAGGTGCCGTCTCCGGCGGGCATCTGCGGCTCTTCAGGAAGGTCGGCGGCGGGGGTGCTTTCTTCCAGAGGGTTCGCGGCCTGGGCCGGCGTCTCGGGGACGGTGCCGGGGATGACCTCGGTGTTGTCGGCGGTGCGGAGGCGGGCGAGGTAGACGAGGCCGACGGCGACCACGTGCTTGCAGTGGGGGCCGAACTTGTTCCACGAGTTGCAGCTGCAGTGGGATTCGATCTTCCCCACCGCGGGCTTCATCGTGACGTCGTACTTGTCGCTCTCGGTGCCGGTGACTTTGGCCGAGATGCCTTCGGCAGATCGGGCGAGGTTCGAGACGCGACGCCCTTCGGCGTACTCGCGGCCCGTCTTGAAGGTGATCGACTGGACTTCGGCTTTGAGGGTTCGGAGCCAGGAGCCGTCGTCGCGTGGCAGAGATTCAGGGATGGAGGTCGAGGTCGAGGCCAAGCGTTCGCATTAACATCGCAGAGCCCGCTTCGCTAGGATCGCTTCCGCCATGGAATCGCGAATCGACGAGCTGGAAGCCCGCTTCACGCAGCAGGAGCACACCGTCGCCGAGCTCTCGGAGGTGATCTGGAAGCAGCAACAACAGCTCGATGGCCTGACCCGCATCGTCCACGAGCTGCAGCAGAAGCTGGCCGGAGATCCCGGGCTCGTCGACGCCAACCAGCACGAGAAGCCGCCGCACTACTGAGCCGTGAGCTCGAGGGAGGTCGTGAGCCGTTCATCCCGAGAGAAGTCGAGGGAGGTCGTGAGCCGTTCATCCCGAGAGAAGTCGAGGGAGGTCGTGAGCCGTTCATCC
>Ga0209181_10000689_pt1 | contig 62346 bp, 42 predicted proteins | sample MAT05_FD_187208 | JGI IMG/M metagenome (GOLD analysis project Ga0209181, IMG submission 187208) | Freshwater microbial communities from Lake Fryxell liftoff mats and glacier meltwater in Antarctica - MAT-05 (SPAdes) (version 2) | ecosystem: Environmental > Aquatic > Freshwater > Ice > Liftoff...
CTCCTCCGCGCCCGGCAGCGCGCTCCTCGGCGCCGTGATCTTCCGCGAGACGGCCAGCGTGAGCGACCTCGATGGCCCGGATCTGCTGTGGTTCCGCGCGGCCCGCGAAGGCCGCCTCGCCCGCGCTGGCTGGCCCGCGGGTTTGCGCGTGGACGTGGTCGGCTCCCGCTACGTCCGCCCCGCCCGCACCGCGCCGTTTATCGCCGCGATCGGGGCCGGCGACCGCGACGGCAACGCCGCGCTCCACTTCACCGAGGGCGGTCTCGAAGCGCCCGGATTTTCCCAGGCCCTGAACGTCGAAAGCGACCGCGGCGTCCAGCCCGTCGCCCCGAACCGCGCCGCGGTGCAGCTCCGGATTCACCCCGCCACCGGCCTTTTCAACGGACGCTTCCTGCATCCCGCCACCCAGACGCAGGTCCGCCTGCACGGCGCTGTTTTGCAAAAACAGTCGATCGGTTCCGGCGCCTTCTGGACCCGCGAAACCAGCGGCGCCCTGCGGCTCGCGCCGCAATAAGAAAAAACCCGGTAGGGAAGCCGCGCCGCGGGTTCCCCTAATCTGCGCCGCGGGTTCCCCAATCCGCAGCGCGGCCTTCCTGCCCGCCCACCCTTCAGCGTGGGAACCCGCGGCGCGGCTTCCCTACCAACGTGGGAACCCGCGGCGCGGCTTCCCTACCAGCGTGGGAACCCGCGGCGCGGCTTCCCTACCAGCGTGGGAACCCGCGGCGCGGCTTCCCTACCAACGTGCGCTGCGATCCACCCCGCCGCGGCCGTTGACAGTCCCGCTCGACCGGCTACGCTCGCCGCCCCTTTTATGGCCAAAATCTATACCGACAAAGACGCCGACCTCTCCGTTCTCAAAGGCAAAACCTGCGCCGTCCTCGGCTTCGGCAGCCAGGGCCACGCACATGCGCTCAATCTCAAGGAATCCGGCGTCAAGGTCATCATCGGCCTCCTCCCCACCAGCAAGTCCGTGGCGGTCGCGAAGGAAAAAGGCTTCGAGGTTTACGCCCCCGGCGAGGCCGTGAAGAAGGCTGATGTCATCATGGTCGCGCTCCCCGACACCAAGCAGGCCGCTTCCTTCGAGAAGGACATCCGCCCCAACCTGAGCAAGGGCAAGACGCTCGTCTTCAGCCACGGCTTCTCCATTCATTTCAAGACCATCGTCCCGCCGAAAGACGTGAACATCATCATGGTCGCGCCGAAGGGCCCGGGTCACATCGTCCGCCGCCAATACACCGAAGGCAAAGGCGTGCCGACGCTCATCGCCATCTACCAAAACCCCGGCAAGGACGCGAAGAAGATCGCCCTCGCGTGGGCCAAGGGTATCGGCGGCACCCGCGCCGGTGTGTTCGAGACCGACTTCAAGGAAGAGACCGAGACGGACCTTTTCGGCGAGCAGACCGTGCTCTGCGGCGGTACCACCGCGCTCGTCCAGGCGGGCTTCGAGGTGCTGGTGGAAGCCGGTTACGCGCCCGAGATGGCCTACTTCGAGTGCCTGCACGAGCTGAAGCTCATCGTCGATTTGATGAATGAAAAAGGCATCGCCGGGATGCGCTTCTCGATCTCCGAGACCGCCAAGTGGGGCGACGTATCGGTCGGTCCGAAAATCATCGACGCCGGCGTGAAGAAGCGCATGAAAGCCGCGCTCAAGGACATCCAATCCGGCAAGTTCGCCAAGGAGTGGGTGAAGGAATACGAGGGCGGCTACAAGACCTACAACGCCCTGCTCAAGGCGGGCGAAAAGCATGGCATCGAGAAGACGGGCGAGAAGCTCCGCGCGCTCATGCCGTGGATGCCGAAGCACAACATCAAGGGCGCTCAGGCGGCGTATTGATCGCCGCGCGTCCGGTGCTACTCTGCACGGCAGGATCGCGCAGCCGCTGCCCCGCCCGTCCGTCGAGGAGTATCTCGCCTCCGAGCAGGAGAGCCTGGAACGGCATGAATACTTCGACGGATGGATGCGCGCGATGGCGGGCGCGACCGACGCGCATGAGATCATCGCCGGCAATCTGTTCGGCATCCTCTACGGCAATCTGCGGGGAAAGCCGTGCCGGCCGTTCAAGGGCGACCGGAAACTGCGCGTGCAGTTTTTCGATCGCGACTGGTTTTACTGCCCCGACGTGATGGTGGCTTGCGATCCCACCGACAATGCGCGGCTCTACCGGGAGCGTCCGATCGTGCTGGCGGAGGTGCTTTCCGACCATGAGCAGCGCGATCTGGTGGAGAAGTATCTCGCATATCAACGCCTCACTTCGCTCGAGGAATACGTCGTCCTCGGCCAGGATCTCGCGGCGCCGGAAGTGCGCGTATTCCGCCGGGCGGAGGACTGGCAACTCGGCGAAGTGCTGCGGGATCGCTCCGCGCAATTCACCCTGCGCTCGCTCGGGCTCACGGTGACACTGGGCGATCTCTGCGCGGCGTAGCTGGGCTCGCCGCTGGGCTATCGGGGGCGCGGGAAGGTAGTCCACGGCTTTAGCCGGAGAACGTTTCGCCTGCGGGCCGAAGCCCCGGACTACAGCTTCTGCCCGCGCTGCACCGCCAGCTCCGTCGTCCGCGGCACTACCGCGTAGGCCGGGTCGAGCAGATCCTCCAGCGCCCCTTCCTCCGCCACTTCCTCATCCAGATCCCTCGAAGCCGCCTGGGCCAGCCCCAGCCCCAGCCGCCGGAGAGGCGCGTGTTTCCCGCGCTCCGGGGATGCTCCGGTGAATGGCTCAAATAAATCGCCCTGCGAGCGATTGCCTGCTTGCCTCGTCTGCCTCAAACCCAACCCTCCCGAACCGTGCTCCTCTCTACCCGCCTCCTCGCGCCGCTTGCCCTCCTTTCCCTCTCCGCTGCCGCCTTCGCGGCGGTGGATGTCTCCGAAAAATCCGATCGCGTGCGGGTGGAGATCGATGGGCAGCTTTTCACCGAGTATGTCTTCACGGGAGCGCCGCACGTTTACTACTGGCCGGTGATCGGGCCGGGCGGGGCGAAGATGACGCGCTCGTGGCCGATGGAGGATGTGCCGGGAGAGGAGCACGATCACCCGCATCACCGCTCGATCTGGTTTTCGCACGGGCAGGTGAATGGGATCGATTTCTGGGGCGAGGATAATGCGGCCAAGGGGGGGCCGAAGGGGAAGATCGTTCACGACAAGATCGTGAAGGCGAAGGGCGGCCAGGAGTTTGGCGAGATCGTGGCGGCGCAAAAGTGGCTGGCGCCCGATGGCAGCGTGCCGCTGACGAGTGTGCAGACGCTGCGGGTGTATCAACGGCCGGCGACGGAGCGGATGTTCGACTTTGAGATCGTGCTAAAGGCGGGGGACAAGGACGTTTTGCTCGGGGATACGAAGGAGGGGACGTTTGGCATCCGCATCGCGGAATCGATGCGGCTGGTGGGACCGAAGAAGCAGCCGGGCGCGGGGCACATTCTCAACAGCGAAGGCGCGAAGGATGGCGAAGTGTGGGGCAAGCAGGCGAAGTGGGTGGAGATGTCGGGCCCGATCAATGGCAAGACGTTCGGCATCGCGATCTTCGATCATCCGACCAATCTCCGCCACCCGACCCGCTGGCACGCGCGGGACTACGGTCTCTTTGCCGCGAACCCGTTTGCGGCGCGCGAGATGGACAAGTCGCTGCCGGAGAAGGCGGGCGACTACCGGATCGCGGCCGGGCTGAGCCTCAAGCTGAAGTATCGCGTGTGGATCCACGAAGGCGCGGCCGATGCGAAGAAGCTCGGCGAGCAGTTCGACCTGTTTGCACAGCCTTGATTTTAACCTGCCAATCCTACTCCCCATGAACCCGCAATTCACTCGTCGCGACTTCCTCAAATCCACCATCGCCGCGGCCGGCGCGCTCTCGCTTCCCGCCCGGATCTACGCCGCGGCGGAGGGCGCGAATGAAGACATCCGCATCGGTATCGTCGGCTTCAACAGTCGCGGGCAGGATCACATTAAAAACTATCTCGGCCTCAAAGGCGTGCGGATCACGGCGATGTGTGACGTGGATGCCAACGTCCTGCAAAAAGGCCAGGCGCAGCTCAAGGACAAGGGCGCGGAGGTGGAGACGTTTCAGGACATTCGGAAGCTGCTGGAGAGCAAAAACATCGACGCCGTTTCCATCGCTACGCCGAACCACTGGCACTCGCTGGCGGCGATCTGGGCGATCCAGGCGGGCAAGGATGTGTATGTCGAGAAGCCCGTCTCGCACAATGTGTGGGAAGGTCGGCAGCTCGTGATGGCGGCGGACAAGTATCAGAAGATCGTGCAGATGGGCGTGCAAAGCCGCAGCGGTCCCGGGCTCGCCGCGGTGCTGGAGTGGCTGAAAGCGGAGCCGCTGGGCAAGCTGAAGTGGGCGCGCGGGCTGTGCTACAAACGCCGGCCGAGCATCGGCAAGGTGACGCAGGAGACGCCGTTCCCTTCCAACCTCGACAAGGATCTGTGGTTTGGCCCGGCGCCGGTGAAGCCGATCATGCGCGCGAAGCTGCACTACGATTGGCACTGGGTCTGGGACACCGGCAACGGCGATCTCGGCAACCAGGGCATTCACCAGATGGACATCGCGCGCCGCTTCCTCGGCGAGGACGCGCTGGCGCCCGCGGTGTTCACGGTCGGCGGCCGGCTCGGCTACGAGGACGACGGGGAGACGCCGAACTCGATGTTCGTCTTCCACGATTACAAGAAGGCGCCGCTGATCTTTGAAGTGCGCGGATTGCCCGACAAAACCGACTCCAAGGACATGGACAAATACCGCACGGCCAGCGTGGGTGTGGTGGTGCAATACGAGAATGGCTACGTGGCCTGTCCGGATTACGCGAACGCGGCGGTCTACTCGAACAAGGGGGAACTCCTGCGCACTTTCGGCAAACCGCCGATCGCGGCCGACGTGGTGAAAGCGGACGGCTTCGAGGCCGTCACGGCCTCCGACGGGGCGCAGGATCAGGGCAATCATTACGCGAACTTCCTCAAGGCGGTGCGCAGCCGGAAGACGAGCGATTTGCACGGCAAGATCGAGGACGGCCATATCTCCAGCGCGCTCTGCCACACGGGGAATATCTCCTACATGCTCGGCAAAAAACAGTCGCCGCAGGCGATCCTCGAGAAGTTCAAAGGGAACAAGGAGGCCATCGATTCCTTCGAGCGGCTCGCCACGCATCTCAATGCCAATGGCGTGGACATCAACACGACGCCGCTCACGGTCGGCGAATTCCTGAAGATGGATCCGAAGACCGAGAAGTTCGTGAAGAACAAGGCCGCCGACCAACTGCTGACCCGCGAATATCGCGCGCCCTACGTGGTGCCGGAGAAGGTGTAAGCGGCCCCGGAAAAAGCGCGTTGCCGGTTCGCAGATGCCGATTATTTTCCATGACCGATGGAGACCGATCCGAAGAAAATCCTCGAGAAGCGCTTGAAGATGCCGCGCATGAGCTCGGACGAAGCTCGCGCGCAATTCGAGCGCGTGCAGACGGACGCCTCGCGGATGTCCGAGACGAAGAGGCAAGAGTCCTCCGAGACTGGGCGGGTGCGCGAGGACTGATCCTCGATCCTTGGGAATATCTCGAGCCCGCGTGGACCGGGGGCGAGGAGCATCTCGTGTGGCACGACGCGTCGAGCGATCGCTACATCAAGCTGACCAAGCCGAACTGCTTTGGCTTCACCGTCGGGGCCGAGTGGTTCTTCGATGACGAGAAGGATGAGGCGGAACTCAAACCGGCACTGCCGGGCGCGACGCCGCTGGAGTATCTGGAGCGGCTACGGCTCCACAACGCGGTCTTCGGCGACCGGATCGAGTTGCTCGGGATCATCGATAAGCGGCAGGCGCTGCTCGTGGTGACCAGCCAGCCGACCATCCGCGGCTCGGCGACGCCGGGTGCGGAGATCGTATGGTTCATGCGGCAACTCGGCTTTATGCCGTTGCCGCGCGTGAGCGTGGGGCGACTCGATGCGCGGGCGTTTCTCCGCGACTCGGACGGGGTGGCGGCGTTTGACTGCCACCCGGCCAATTTCCTCACCTGCGAGGCCGACGTCTTTCCCATCGACGTCATCGTTCCCGCCAGCGAGGAACTCCGCGCCGCTCTCTCCAACCACCCCTGATCCGCCCCGCATGCCCCGCCCCTTTTGTATCCTTTTGTGCCTCTTCGTGGCCACCCTTCCGCCGCTTTCCGCACGCGCCGCCACGAAGCCGAACGTGCTCGTCATCCTCACCGACGACCAGGGCTACGGCGACTTCGGCTTCACCGGCAACTCCCAGCTCCAGACGCCCGTGCTCGACGCGCTGGCCAAGCAGAGCGCCCGTTTCGAGCGCTTCTACGTCACCCCCTTTTGCTCGCCCACGCGGGCCGCGCTGCTCACCGGCCGCTACCCGCTGCGGACCAGCGTCCACGGCGTGGCCCGCGGCGAGGAGACCATGCGCACGGAGGAAACCACGCTCGCCGAGTTGCTCCGCGACGCCGGCTGGCGCACGGGACTTTTTGGTAAGTGGCACAACGGCGAGAACTTCCCCTACACCCCGAATGGCCAGGGCTTCGAGGAAGCGCTCGGCTTCAACCTCGGGCATTGGAACAACTACTTCGACCCGCGCCTGCGGCACAATGCGGAGTGGGTGACGAAGCCCGGCTGGATCAGCGATGTGCTCACCGATGAAGCGCTCGCCTGGATCGAAAAAAACCGCGCCCAACCTTGGTTTTGCTGGCTCGCCTACAATGCGCCGCACTCGCCTTTCCAGTGCCCGGACAAGGAGTTCGCGAAATACAAAGCGATGGGCCTCGATGACACCGCCGCTGCCGTCTACGGCATGTGCGAAAATCTCGACACCAACATCGGCCGCATCCTCGCGCGGCTCGACGAATGGAAGCTCGCGCAGGACACGATCGTCGTCTTCCTCACCGACAATGGCCCCGCCACCGTGCGCTACACTGCCGGCCTGCGGGGAAAAAAGGGCACGCTCTACGAAGGCGGCTCGCGCACCCCGCTGCTCCTGCGCGTGCCCGGCAAAGCGCCGCGCGCCGTCCCCACGCTCGCTCACGCCATCGACCTCCTGCCCACGCTGGCGGAGCTCTGCGGTGTCGAGGCAAAGACGGCGTTCCCGCTCGACGGCCGCTCGCTCGTCCCGCTGCTCGACGGAAAAACCGACGGCTGGCCGGAGCGCGAAATCTTCATCCAGAACTTCGCCCGCTCCGACCTCAAGCGCACGCAGGGCGCCGTCATCACCCCGCGCTTTACCGCGGTGAATCCCGGCCCCGGCTGGGAACTCTACGATCTGCCGAGCGATCCGGGTCAGGCGAAGAACCTTGCCGCGCAGGAACCCGCGACCACCGCGGCGCTCGCGGCGAAGTTCGAGAAATGGTGGTCGGAAACCTCGCAGGGTGTCACCCGCGATCGGCCGCCCGTCCCCGTGGGCTACGCCGCCGAACCCATCGCCGAGGCCAGCGCTGCCCAGGCCGACCTCACCGGCGGGCTCGCCTATTCCGCCAGGGCGCCGAACAACGCGTGGATCACCGGCTGGGCCGAAGCCGCTGCCCGTGCGGAATGGAAGATCGAGCCCGCGCAGGCCGGCAGCTACGAAGTCGCCATCGCCTACACCCGGGCCAGTGGTGAGCCCGCGCCGAAGCTGCTCGCCGAGGTCAGTGGCCGTTCGGCGCAAGCCGCCGTGCCGCACGCCGAGGCCCGCGAAATCCCCCAGCCGAACCGCGCCGAGCAGCCCGCCGAGGCGCGCGACATGATCTGGCAGACGCTCACCATCGGGCGTCTCGACTTGTCGGCTGGCGAGCAGACGCTCAGCCTGCGACTCAATGCGCCGGACGCCTCGTTCGCCCTGAAACACCTCTCCCTCCGCCTCATCAAATGACCCTCCGCCCCCTCCTCGCCCTCCTCTTTACCACCGCTGCGCTGCAAGCCGCACCGCTCGATCCCATCCTGCTCTACCCCGGCGGCGCGCCCGGCGCCCTCGGCGACAAGGACGACGACAAACCCACGCTCACCGCCTTCCTCCCTGACGCCGACAAGGCCACCGGCGCCGCCTTCGTCATTTGCCCCGGCGGCGGCTACGGCGGCCTCGCGCCACACGAGGGTGCGGGCTACGCCGAATGGCTCGCCGAAAACGGCATCGCCGGCATCGTCCTGAAATACCGCCTCGGCTCCAAAGGATACCGCCACCCGGCGATGCTCAACGACGCCGCGCGCGCCATCCGCCTCACCCGATCAAAAGCCGCCGAGTGGAAGATCGATGCGAAGCGCGTGGGCGTGATGGGTTCCAGCGCGGGCGGTCATCTCGCGTCGACCCTCCTCACGCATTTCGACGCCGGCAAGGCCGCCGACGCCGACCCGGTCGAGCGCTTCAGCTCGCGGCCAGACCTCGGCATTCTCTGTTACCCGGTGATCACGATGGGCGCGAATACCCACGGCGGATCGAAGAAAAACCTCCTCGGTGAAAACCCCGATCCCGCGCTCGTCGAGCTGCTTTCCAATGAGAAGCAGGTCACCAAAGACACCCCGCAGACGTTCATCTTTCACACCTACGAAGACACCGCCGTGAAAGTGGAAAACGCTCTCGACTTCGCCGCCGCCCTGCGCGCGGCCGGGGTGCCGTTCGACCTGCACGTCTACAGCAAGGGCGCCCACGGCATCGGTCTCGGCGGCGGTCGCGCTGGCGGCCCGCGGCACCCTTGGGCGGCGGATTGCCTCTTCTGGCTGAAGGCGCAGGGTTTTCTGAAATAGCGGGCCGTCGCCGCGCAGTTTCGGATCCGCCCGCAGAGGCGGTGGAGGGCACCGCGCCGTCGGCGCCGAGGGGCGGCTCCGCGCCACGGAAGCGACGGCGCGTTTCCCCCCAGTCGATTTTTTTCTGACCGCCTTTTCGACCGGTGGCGGCCCACGCGGACCGATCCGGGCATCGTCGGGCCTGAAAGCTCGAGATCGATGAAGCCGGGAAGCACCCGCCGATCGATTCTGTATCCCCTCATGGCTCCGATCCCGGTCAGCGAATGATCGACTTCTTCCAACGCTTCTTCTCGTCCGACGGCTTTATGCCGCACGGGCACTGCTACCTGTGGACCCCGGGCATCGTCTGGCTGCACGTCATTTCCGATGGGCTGATCATGCTCGCCTACTATTCGATCCCGATCACGCTTCTGTGGTTTGTGCGGCGGCGGCGCGATATCGATTTCCGTTGGATATTCGTCTGCTTCGCCGCGTTCATCCTCGCCTGCGGAACGACGCACCTGATGGAGATCTGGAACGTCTGGCATGGCAATTACTGGCTTGCGGGGGTGTTCAAGGCCGTGACGGCCGCGGCTTCAATCCTGACGGCGATCCTGCTCACCCGGCTCATGCCGCACGCGCTGGCCCTGCCCAGTCCATTGATGCTCACAAAAGCCAATGCCCGGCTGGAAGAGGAGGTCGGAATGCGCCGGCGCGCGCAGGAAAGTCTGTTTGGCCTGAACGCGGACCTGGAACAACGCGTGCGGGAGCGGACGGCGGAACTGGAGGCGGCCAACGCACGCCTGCAGCTCCAGATCACGGAGCGGAAAGAGGTCGGAGGGGTCCTGCAGGCGTCGCTCCAGGAAATCACCGATCTGAAGGCGGCGCTCGACGAACATGCGATCGTGGCCATCACCGATCCGCAGGGCCGGATCACCTCCGTGAATGAAAAATTTTGCGGAATCTCGAAATACTCCCGCGAGGAATTGTTGGGCCAGGATCACCGCCTGATCAACTCGGGCCACCACTCGAAGGAATTTATCCGCGACCTGTGGACCACCATCGGGAGCGGCCACGTATGGCACGGCGAGATCAAAAACCGCGCGAAGGATGGTTCCTTCTACTGGGTCGATACGACCATCGTGCCCTTCCTCAATGAGCAGGGAAAACCGCACCATTACGTGGCCATCCGTGCGGACATCACGGAGCGCAAACGCGCCGAGGAGGCGCTGCGCGAAAGCGAAGAGTTGTTTGCCAAATCCTTCCGGCTCAGCCCGGATTGCGTGGCCATCGTGCGCCTGCCCGAGCGCGTCGTCGTCCGGGCCAACGAGGCGCTCTGCGAGCTGTGGGGCACCACGCCGGAGGAAGTCATCGGCCAGCCCAGCCCGGATTTTTCGAGCTGGCTCGACGAAGGGGAGCGGCTCGCCTTCATGCGCACGCTGGCGGAAACGGGCGAATACCTGAACTACGATACCGTGCTCCGCTTGAGCGATGACCGCCTGGTGGACTTCAACATTTCCGCCCGCCTGATCACCTTCAACCGCGAATCCTGCGTGCTGAGCGTGATGCGCGATACCACGGAAAAGAAGCGGGCCGAGCGAGCGCGCATCGCTTCCGAGCTGCGCTACCGCCGGCTCTTCGAGACCTCGAACGACGGCATTTTGATCCTCGATGCGGAGAGCGGATTGGTCGTCGATGTGAACCCCTTCGTGGACACGATTCTGGGTTTCCAAAAAGATCACTTCCTCGGCAAAGCGATCTGGGAGCTGGGCTTTTTTAAGGACGTGGTGGCGAACAAGGCCAACTTCGCGGAGCTGCGCGAAAAGGAATATCTGCGCTACGAAAATCTGCCGCTGGAGACTTTCGACGGCCGCCAGATCGAGGTCGAATTCATCAGCAATGTCTACCTGGTCGACGACGCCAAAGTCGTCCAGTGCAACATCCGCGACGTGACCGCGCGCCATCGCGCCGAGCAGGCGTTGCGCGAAAGCGAAGCGCGCATGCGGCTGGCCACGGAGGCTTCGGCGGTGGGCATCTGGGATTGGAATGTGATCACCCAGAAGATGCACTGGGACGCGCAGATGTTCCGCCTTTACGGCCTCGCGCCGACGCCGGATGGCGTCATCGATTACCACCTCTGGAGCGGGTCGGTCCTGCCGGAGGATTTACCGGAACAGGAAAGGATCCTGAACGAAACCGTGCGCCAGGTCGGACACAGCGCGCGGGCCTTCCGCATCCGGCGGCACGATGACCAGGAGTGCCGCTTTATCGAAGCGGTGGAAACAGCGCGCACCAATGCGCAGGGCCGGGCGGAATGGGTGGTGGGGACGAGCCTCGATGTCACCGAGCGCAAGCGCGCCGAGGAAGAAATCCGCGCGCTGAATGCCGATCTCGAACAGCGCGTCGTCGATCGCACGGCCCAGCTCGCCGCAGCCATTCACGAGCTGGAAGCAGCCAACTCCAAGCTGGGCCAGGCCGACCAGCACAAGAGCGAATTTCTCACCGGCATGTCGCACGAACTGCGCACCCCGCTCAATGCCATCCTCGGCTTCACCGGCACGCTGCTCATGAAGCTGCCCGGCCCGCTCAACACCGACCAGGAGAAGCAACTCAAGACCGTCCAATCCAGCGCCCGGCACCTCCTTTCGCTGATCAACGACCTGCTCGATCTGGCCAAGATCGAGTCGGGGAAGCGGGAACTGCTCCTCGAATCCTTCGTCGGGCAAAAGCTGGTCGAAGAGGTGGCCGAGAGCTTGCGCGCGCTCGCGGACAAAAAGGGTCTGAATCTGCGCATCGCCGCGCCCCCGGAGGATCTGGTGCTCCAAACCGATCGGCGCGCCTTGAGCCAGATTTTGCTCAACCTCACCAGCAACGCCATCAAGTTCACCGCGCAAGGGAGCGTCACCATCGAACTCCAGCCGCGGGACGACGCGGGCATTCCCGGCGTCGAGTTTCGGGTCATCGACACCGGCCAGGGTATCGCGCCCGGCGATCAGGCCAAACTGTTCGGCGTCTTCGCCCAGGGGCATTCGCCGGGATCGCAGCACGTCGAGGGCAGTGGCCTCGGCTTGTACCTGAGCCAGAATCTGGCTCGCCTGCTCGGTGGTCGCATCGGGCTCGAAAGTGAAGTCGGCAAGGGCAGCATCTTCACCGTCCTCCTGCCTGCCCGTCACCCGGAGGCCACGCCATGACATGAGCGCACGCATCCTCGTCATCGAAGACACGCCGGCCAACCTCGACTTGATGGCCTATCTGCTCGGCGCCTTCGGCCACACCGTCCGCACGGCGACGGATGGCCGCGAAGGCCTCGCCGCCATCCGGAGCGAGCCGCCCGACATCGTCGTCTGCGACATCCATATGCCGGGCACCGATGGCTACGCGGTGGCCCGGCAGCTCAAGGCCGATCCGGTGCTGCGGCCCATCCCGCTCGTCGCCGTGACGGCACTGGCGATGGTCGGCGATCGCGAAAAGGTGCTCGCCGCGGGGTTCGACGGCTACATCACCAAGCCGATCACTCCCGAGACGTTTGTCGCACAGTTAGAAACCTATCTCGATGCGGCGCTCCACTCCGCACCGCGCGTCGCGACCGAAGCTTCCCCCGACCGGATTCCCGCGTCGCAGTCGAAGCGTGGGCTACTGCTGGTCGTGGATGACAACGGCGTCGAGCTGCGGCTCATGCACAGTATTTTCGATCCGTCCGGCTACGAAGTGCGCCTCGCGACAAACATCACCACGGGTCTGGAACTCGCCCACGCGCTCCGCCCGGACCTGATCGTTTCCGATGTGAACATGCCCGGCGGCACCGGCTTTGACCTGCTCGCGGCGATCGCCGCCGATGACCGGTTGCGTGGCCAGCCGGTGATCATCATCACCTCCACCGCGGCGACCGAGGCCGACCGGGAGCGCGCGCTCGCGCTCGGAGCGATGCGATTCGTCACCCGGCCCATCGAGCCGCCCGCCTTGCTCGCCGTGATCGGAGAGTGCCTCGCTGAAATCAAGGAACGATAGCCTATGTCTAAAATCCTCGTCATCGACGATCGCCCCACCAATCGCGAGTTCCTCGTCACCCTGCTCGGGTACGGAGGCAATCTCGTGTTCGAAGCAGGCGATGGGCTGGAAGGTCTCAAGTTGGCGATCGCCGAAAAGCCGGATCTCGTCATCGCGGATATCGTGATGCCGACGATGGATGGCTACGAGTTTGTGCGGCTGCTCCGCGACGCCCCGGCCATCGCCGCAACCCCGGTCATCTTTTACACCGCCAGTTATCTCGAAGCGGCAGCCCATAAACTGGCCGAAACCTGTGGCGTGCAGCGCGTCCTCATCAAACCAGCCGATCCCGAGGAAATCCTCGCGGCCGTGGCGGAGGCGCTCGGTTCGCGGCTTCCATCGCCCGCGCCCGTGCTCGCCGAAAGCTTTGCCCGCGAGCACCTGAACCTCGTGACCAACAAGCTCGCCGAGAAGGTGGACGAACTCGAAGCACTCAACGGAGCGCTGGAGGGGTTGGTGAAGACACGCACCGCGGAACTGGCGGCGGCCAATGAGGATTTGCGAGGTCTGAATCGCATCAAGGACGAATTTCTCGCCGTCGTCTCTCACGACCTGCGCTCCCCGTTGAGTGGGATCGAGATGATGTCCGAACTCTTGAAGGGGCGAAGCGAGACGACTTCGCCCGCCGATTTCGACCATGGCATGGAGACGATCAACGAAGCCGCGCGTCATCTGCTCGCGCTCGTCAATGACCTGCTCGACATCGCCAAGATCGAATCAGGTCATGCGAATCTGGAACTCGCGGAGGTGAAACTCGGCGAGGTCATCGGCGATTCGGCGCGGGCGCTAACTTTCAACGCCCAATGCAAAGGGATTAAAATCAAACTCGACGCGCCCGCGGAAGACCTGCGGATCAAAGCGGATCGGCTCAAGCTTTCGCAGATTTTTAGCAACCTGATTGGGAACGCGATCAAGTTTACCCTTAAAGGCGGCGAGGTCTGGGTGCGCTTGATGCGCGAGCCAGCGGAGGTCGTCGTGCAAGTCATTGATACCGGCCAGGGCATCCCCGCCGAAGGACTGACCGGCCTCTTTGAAAAGTTTGGGAAAAAACACCGCGTCGGCACCGCGGGTGAGCGGGGCACCGGGCTCGGCCTCTCGATCGTGCGCCAACTCGTCGAGCTGCACGGCGGAAGCATCGCCGTGGCCAGCAAAGTCGGGAGCGGCAGCACGTTTACGGTCCGGCTTCCCGCCCCGGTCAATCCCCCGGAGATGGTTGCGTAACGCGTCTGCTCGGCGAACGGAGATTCTGATTCTTCAGTTACCACGCGGCACCGCCCGTTGAGTGGTCCGGGGCGGCAGGACCTTCGGAAGCGGGAGACGTTTCCGGAGCCGTTTCTGGCTGGTTAGTAAGGGTTATCCCGGTGCGTTTTAGGTATTTTCCCCGACCCTCTCCGGCATGCCCTCGGCTTCCAACCTTACCGAGCACACTTCCTGGCGGCGCCTTCACGTTCTGACTCCTCGAACGGCCGGCGACCGGCAGCGCTCAAATCTCATGTCTGATCCTATCATCCCACTTCACCACCGTATTTTGGTGGTCGATGACCAGGTGGCAATTCACGACGACTACCGCAAGGTCTTCCACCTGGGTGCGGATCACTCCGGGCCGATGGATGAGGCCGAGGCCGCATTCTTCGGCGAAGCCCTCACGCCTTCGACGCTGCCGGTCTTCGAACTCGACTTCGTCTTTCAGGGCGAGGAAGCGCTGGGGAAAGTGGAGGCGGCCGTCAGCGTTGGGCGGCCTTACGCGTTGGCTTTCATCGACATGCGGATGCCGCCCGGCTGGGACGGTCTGGAGACGGCGCTGCGGCTCTGGGCGGTGTGTCCGGATTTGCAGGTGGTGATTTGCACGGCGCACTCGGATTATTCATGGGAGGAAATGCTCGCGCGGATCGGATCGACCGACCGGCTGGTGTTGCTCAAGAAACCATTCGATCACCTCGAAGTGCTGCAACTCGCGCACTCGCTGACGGAGAAATGGCGCCTGCTGGAGGAAGGTCGCGCGCATACCGCGGAACTCGAACGTCGAGTGGAAGAGCGCACGCACGAACTCCAGACGACCAATGAAAAGCTGCAGGCCGAAATGGCTCGGCGCGCGGTCGTCGAGGAGGCGCTGCGCCAGGCGCAGAAGATGGAAGCCGTCGGGCAGCTCGCGGGTGGCATCGCACACGATTTCAATAATCTGTTCTCGGTCATCCGCGGCTACGCCGGCCTGCTCGCGCAGGACAAGAGCTTGAGTGCGAACGCGACGGCCGCGGTGCGCGAGATGGATGAAGCCGCGGATCGCGCGACGACCCTCACGCGGCAATTGCTGACCTTTAGCCGCAAGCAGGTGATGACGCCGGAGTATCTGCAACTGAACGACGTGCTCGGCCAGACCGGCCAACTGCTGCGCCGCGTCATCCGGGAGGATATTGCCCTCGAAGTGGAGGTGGCGGAGAACGTTCCCGAGATCCGCGGGGATCGCGCGATGCTCGAGCAGATCCTGCTCAATCTCGCGGTCAACGCCCGCGATGCGATGCCGCAAGGCGGGCGCCTGCTCATCCGCAGCGCGGCATTTGAATTCAGCGCAGCGGATGCGGCGCAGCGCAGCGGTGCGCGGGCCGGCCGCTTTGCCGCCTTCAGCGTCGCCGATACCGGCACCGGGATTACGCCGGAGATTCTCCCGCGTCTTTTCGAGCCGTTCTTCACCACCAGGGATGTGGGCAAAGGGACCGGGCTCGGCCTCGCCTCGACCTTCGGCATCGTGCAGCAGCACGGCGGCTGGATCGAGGTGGAGAGCACGCCGGGCCTCGGCGCCACCTTCCGCATTTTTCTACCCGCCTGCAGCCCACCCGCCGTGGAGGCTCCCCGCGACACGCCGGATTCGCCGCCGAGCGGCCGGCAGGAAACCATCCTCGTCGTCGAAGACGAAACCGCCCTGCGCACCGCGGTGCGCCTCGCGTTGCAGTGTTACGGCTATCGGGTCGTCACCGCGACCTCCGGCGTGGACGCACTGACAGTGTGGCAGGAACACGCCGCGGAGATCGACCTGCTGCTCACCGACATGGTGATGCCCGATGGCATCTCGGGCCCCGAACTGGCCACCCGTCTGCTCAGCTCCAAGCCGAACCTGAAGGTGATCTACAGCAGCGGCTACAGCAAGGAACTGGCCATGCGCGAGGGCCTGCTCGACGACACCCTCCACTTTCTGCCCAAGCCCTACACGCCCGTGAAACTGGCCAGCGCCGTGCGCCATTGCCTCGACGGCAAATCCCCCGCGTCTCCCGCCGCGGTCTGAGAGTATCTACCCAAGCTCAATTTAGCCGCGGATGGACGCGGATATTCGCGGATGAGAAAACCTTCGCATTCTCTATATCCGCGTTCATCCGCGGCTCATATGCCAGCTCTTCTTTGCCCAATCAACGGACAGCGAACGGCGACGTCCTGCTCAAGCGGCACGCGATGACTTAACGCGTCGCTGTCCGCGACCCCGGCCCGCGGCTCTAGGGTTGCACGAGGTGGTTGCGCACGGCGAAACGGACCAGCTCGCTAAAGGCCGTGAAGCCCAGCTTGCGCATGATCGCGGCGCGATGGGTCTCGGCGGTCTTCACGCTGATGCCGAGGACCGTCGCCACTTCCTTGTTGCTCTTGCCTTCGGCGAGGTGCTGCACGATTTCCCGCTCGCGCGGGCTCAGATCGCCGGGCGCGACCTCCTCGCCCCGCGCACCGCCTTTGAGGTAACTGGCGAAAACAATCTCCGAGGCCCGCGAGCCGAAATACGGCTGGCCTTTGCAGAGCGCTTTGATCGCCGGGACCAGGTGCTCCTGGGCGTCCCCCTTGAGCACACAGCCGCGCGCCCCAGCCACGAAGAGTTGATGGACCACCGCTTCGCTTTCCGAGCCGGTGTAGGCCAGCACTTCGGTGCCCGGCAGCAGGCGCTTGATCTCCCGCGTGACATCGACCCCATTCATCTCCGGCATGGCCACGTCGAGCACCACCACGTCGGGCTTGAGTTGCTCCGCCAAGGCCACGGCGGTGCGCCCGTCGCCCGCCTCGCCGCAGATTTCCCAACCCCATTCCGATTCGATCAACAGCTTCATGCCGCTGCGGACGATTTCATGGTCGTCGACGATCAGGATTCGAACTTTCTCACTCATAGGCTGTTCCGACTCGTTTGGGGGGGAGTGCAAGCGCCGGGCGTTGCCCGGCATGCTTAGATTTCAAACCCACCGATGCACAGACCGCGCTCATGGGCGCAACTTAAGCCGGCCTCGGATGAACGAAAGCGTTGTTTGTGACGGGTGGTGACTTCGTTCGCGGTGATTTTGGCCGGAGGCGGTCGGAACCGCTGGCTCATTCCGGATTCTCTTTCGGCCCGTCCACTGGCAGCTCGAGGGTGAAGGTGGAGCCCAGGCCGGCCCCGGCGCTTTCCACCCGCAGGGCACCGCCCATCTCCTTCGCGGCCAGCGCGCTGCTGTGCAGGCCGAAGCCGTGGCCGTCCTTTTTCGTGGTAAAGCCGTGGTTGAAAATGCGCGCGAGGTTTTCCGGCGGAATCCCGATCCCATTGTCCGAGACGGCGATCTTCACGCGGCCGTCGCCGTTATAGACGCGCAGGGTCATGATCTTGTCCGCGCGCTCCGTGGCCTGGCAGGCGTGCTTGGCGTTGCGCACGAGGTTGACGAGGATTTGCAGCACCTTGTGTTTTTCGACCCGGATCGCCGGCACGCTGGCAAAGTCGCGCTCCACGCGGACGGCATGGTGGGCAAAGGAATCCGCATTCATCCGCAGCGTGTCTTCGAGCAGCTCGGCGATCTGGTGCGACTCGGTGGGGCCGGAAATGCGCGCGTAGCCCTGCTGCATGGCCACGATTTGCCGGATGTGCTCGATGTTCTTTTGCAAGAGCGTGAGCTCCCCGAGCGCCGTGGCTTGCTCGCCGGCGAGGCGGTCGGAAATCTGGGCGAGGAACCCGGTGGTTTGCCGCCCGCGCGGATCGTTCGTGAAAAAGCTACCCAAGTCGGACTCATGCTCGCGGAGCAGGGCGACCACCCGGGCCAGGGTCGCGCCCTTGGAGTTGCGCAGGCTGTCCGCCACACAATCCGAGGCGATGTTCACGCTGTTCAGCACGTTGCCGATATTGTGCAGGACGCCGGAGGCCACTTCCGCCATGCCGGCCTGGCGCGAGGTGATCAGCAGTTGGGCGTGCATCTGCTCGAGCTCCGCTTCCGCGCGTTTGCGTTCGGTGATGTCGGTGAAGACGACGGTCGTGCCGATGATTCGGCCCTGCTGATCGCGGGTCGGGCTGGCTGTGTAATCCGCCGCAAAACAAGTGCCGTCCTTGCGCTGGAAGACGGCGTCCCGCACGCGGCGCACCTCGCCGTCGCGCATGGCCGCGTCGATCGGCTCCTCCTCGCCGGCCGTTTCCGCCCGCATGAAAAGGTGCGCCGGCTGGCCGATCAACTCGGTGCTCGCGTAGCCCAGCATGGTGGCCGAGATGGGGTTTTCAAAAATGATCCGCCCCGCGGCATCGAGGCCGTGGACGCCTTCGCCGACCGAGTTCAGAATCGACGCGTGCTGATCGCGCAGCAACCGCACCGTCTCCTCCGCCTGCAGGCGCTCCGCGAGTTCGATCCGCAGCCGATCATTCGATGCCGAAAGCTCGCCTCGTGCATCCAAAAGCCCCGCCCGCGCGCCTTCCAGGCCGACCGCCGCGTGCCCGATCTCCTCCTGGAGCCGGTTGAAGTTCAGCGCCATGTCGCCCACTTCGTCGCGGGTGTGGACGACCACCGGCACGAGCTCGAAGCGCGCCTTGGCGTCCTCGAGATTTCCCGCCGCCAGCGCCCGCATCGCGCGGGTGAAATCGGCCAGCGTCCCTTTCACCAGCTTGTCCACCGCCTGCGAAACTTCGACGGCGGAGTGCGCGATCATGCCGGGCAAAATCAGCCCGACGGCAATGGTGAGCAGCGCGACCACGACAAACGTGTCCTCCAAAATCACGATGAGCGCGGTGTGTTGGCTCGGCACGTGACCGACGGCGATCAAGTAGCCCACGGCATCGAGCGCCAGCACGAGGAGCATCGCGCCGGTCAGTTTCAGATGCAGCGTCCGGGCGATGCCGGGCAGCCCCGCTTTGCGCCGGTCGGCAAATTTCCGCCACGCGTAGAGCGCCGCGCCGGAGTAGGCAAAGGCGATCCCGATCAGGACTGTCGGCAGGCCAAACTGCTGGAAGCCGAAAACGATGGTCAGCCCCCACACGCCGGCGGCGATCAGCCCGAGCGTGATCGTGCCGCGCGGGGCGCGATACGGGCGGGCCATCTGCGGTTCATTGCGGCGCAGCAGCCACACCGCGACGTTCGGCAGCGCGATGCCGATGAGGTAGGTCAGATTCGCCGCCGCGATCAGCCACAGCGGATCGCCGATGAGCAGGAAGGCGATGGCCATTCCCGAGGTGAGCAGCGTCGCCGTCCACGGCGCATCGGTGCGGGAGCGCCTGGCGAGAAACTCCGGCAGCAGTCCATCCTCCGACAACTGCGCGAGCGTGCGCGACGCCCCGGCGAGCGCGGCGAGCGTGCCGTGGAGCATGTTGAAAATCATGAACCAAACCGCCGCCGCCTTGGCCGCGCCCCCGAGCAGCGGCGCAAACGTCGGCCCGAGCACCATCGCGAGTTCCTTGCCCATCGCTTCCGGCCCGAGCGCGCCGAGCCAGACGATCGGCAGGACGATGAAGTAGAGCGTCGCCAGCCCGCCGCTGACGAACATCGCGCGGGGCACATTCTTCTTGGGATCGATGGTCTCGCCGACGTGACAGGCCGCCTGTTCAAAGGCCGGCGCGGCAAACCCGATGAGATAGAGCCCCGCCATGACGCTCGTCACCTGGCCGAACCAGCCGGGGAAGGGGACGGTGAGGTGAAAGGTGAAGGCCTGCTGCCAATCGACACTGCCGCTGTAAATCGGCACCACCGCGGAGCAAAAGGCGAGGACCGCCGAGGCCGTGGCCACGGGCATCGCCAGCCGCATCACCCACTTCACCCCGCAGAGATTGATGAAGGTGAAAAAGAGCACGATCCCCGAGGCCAGCACCGGCACCGGCATCCACGGCAAAAACCAGTGCTGGATCGCGGACGACGCGAGCAGCGCCGTGAGCCCGCAAGTCGGCACCCAGCCCCACCAGTAGCAAACGCCGGTGAGATTCGCGAGCACCGGGCTGTAGGGCCGGAAAGCCTCCGCGCACGTCGCCGCGATGCCGCCGACACGGTGCGGATACATGAGCACCAGCTCCGTCCAGCCCGGCGCCGCCGCCCAGGCCAGGAGCAGCCCGACGCCGAGGAGCACCACTGCCGCGCTGCCCTGGCCGGGGATCGCGCCCTGGCCGATGAACAGCGCGCTGAGCAGAAATAAACTCTGGTTGATCCCGCCCATCGCCACCGCCGTGGTGCCAAACCAGCCGATGGTGCGCGGGTGGGCGAGCGGCGCCGCGCCGGCCTTCGCGAGAACTGGCGAACGGGAGGAAGTTTCGGATCGAGTGGTGGTCATGAGTGAGTGGAGAATCCGGACACGACAGGTCGGTGATCGCCCATCCGGGCGGGTTCCTGAGCGTCGACGGGCAGTTCGAGCGTGAAAGTGGCGCCGCAGCCGGGACCGGCGCTGGAGGCGATGAGCGAGCCGCCCAATTCGCGCGCGGCCAGCGCCCCGCTGTGCAGGCCGAAGCCGTGGCCTTCCGCCCGGGTCGTAAAGCCGTGATTGAAGATGCGGGCGAGATTCTCCGCCGGAATGCCCACGCCGTTGTCGATCACTGAGATCTTCACCGTGCCCCCGCCGTTGCTCACGCGCAGCGTCATCTGCTTGTCCGCCCGCCCGCCCTCGTCACAGGCATACTTCGCGTTGCGGATCAGGTTCACGAGAATCTGCAGCACCTTGTGTTTCTCGACGCGGATCGCCGGCGCGTCCTCGTATTCGCGGACGACTTGCACCTCGTGCCGCGTGAGTGCGCCGGCATTCATTCGCAGGCTGTCCTCGACGAGGTCGGTGAGCTGCAGGGTCTCGGTGACGCCGGAGATTTTCGCGTATTGCTGCTGCATCGCCACGATGCCCTTGATGTGCTCGATGTTCTCCCGCAGCGATTCGAGCTCCGTGCCGGCGCTCTGCCGTTCGCGGGTGAGCTGCTCGCAGAGCTGGCGCAGAAAGACCGGCAGGTTTTTGCCCTGCGGATCGCGGCTCACAAAATCCCCCAGATCCGCCGCATGCTCCTCGAGCAGTGCGACCACGCGGGCCAGGCTCGTGACCTTCGATTTTTTCAACCCATCGGCCACCAGCGCCGCCGAGACGTTCACGCTGTTCAGGACGTTGCCGACATTGTGCAGGACGTTTGTCGCCACCTCGGCCATGCCCGCCAGCCGGGAAGTTTCGAGCAGTCGGCGGTGCAGGTTTTCCAGCGCGGCCTCCGCCTGCTTGCGCTCGGTGATGTCCCAATTGACCCCGATCATCCGCGTGGTGGAACCGTCCGGCGCACGACATGCCGCCGCACGCGCCTCGATGTGGCGCACCTCGCCGTTGGGCCAGAGGACGCGAAATTCGATATGGAACCCACTGGCTGCTTCGACCGCCGCCATGATCTCCGCCTCCGTCCGAACCCGATCCTCCGGGTGGAGAGCCTTTTGCCAGGCATGGAGGGCGCCGCTGAAGTCGCGCTCGTGGATGCCGTAGAGCTCGTACATCCGGGCGTCCCAGACCAGCTCGTTCGTCACCACGTTCCAATCCCAGATTCCGGTATGCGCCGCTTCCCTGGCCAGAGCGAGGCGTTGCTCGCTTTCGATCAGTGCAATCGAGACCTGCTTGCGCTCGGTGATGTCGAGATGGCAGCCCACCATGCGCACCGCAGTGCCCGTCTCGTCGTGGAGGACCTGGCCGCGGGCGAAGATCCAACGATAGGATCCGTCTTTGTGCCGCATGCGGATCTCCACATCGTATCCGGCGGCGGGGTTTTTGATCAAAGCCCGCACCTTGGCCAGCGTCGGCGGGAGATCGTCGGGATGAACGCGGCCATCCCATTCTTCAAACCGATTGGAAATTTCGTCCTCCGCGTAGCCGAGCTGCCTCTTCCACTCGGGAGAAAAATAAATTTCGTTCGTGGCGAAACTCCAGTCCCACAGGCCCACGTTACAGGCGGTGACGGCCAGACTCAGGCTCGCCTGGGCCGCGCGCAACGCTTCTTCCCGCCGTTTGCCGGTGGTGATGTCTTCCTGGATGGCAAAGAAATGCCGCTGGCCGGCCGTCTCGAAGGCGCGGATCTGGGCGCGCACGAGCAGCGATGAACCGTCCTTTCGGCGCCGGGGGATCTCGCCCTGCCAGCTCGGTCCGGAATGGATCGCCGCCAGCATCTCGGTGACGACCCGCAATGCCTCCGCATCGTCCGGATCGCGCAACACCAAAAGATGCTGGCCGAGCAGCTCGCCGCGCGCATAGCCGAACATGGCATCGGCCGCGGGATTCGTGGCGACGATCCGGCCATCTTCCGACGACATGATCACCGCCTCCGCCATGCTCTCGATCACGCAGGCCTGCATTTGCAGCGTGTCGTTGGACCGGCTCAGGGCGGCGGTGCGTTCGACCACGCGCTCTTCGAGTTCATCCCGCGTCCGGCGCAGATACTCTTCCGCGCGGGTGCGCTCGGTATGTTCGTTCTGGAGTCGCTCGCCCAGGCCATTCCAGGCGCCGGCCAGGAGCGCGAGTTCATCGGCGAAGCGGGTGCCATCGATCTGCCGGCCACTTTTGCCGGCGTGGAAGACATCCATCGCTTCGCCGATTTGCCCCACTGGCTGGAGGACGTGACGATGCAGGAGAACCCAGCAGATCGCCGCGAGCAGCAGCACCATCCCCGCATAGCTGGCGATGGATTTGACGGTGGTCTGGAACATTCGCTCTTGCAGCCCGTGTGTGTCCAGGCTCACGAGGACCGCGCCGCGTTGAAGTTCATTGCCGCCCGGCCCAAACACGCTCAGCGAGACCGGCCGGAAGTAGTCGAATTGGTGATCGTCATTCTCGAAGCGGAAGCCCGTCGCAGGCGCCGCCGCGAGCGCGCTCAATTTCGTCCGGCCCTCGAGATTCGTCAGCTCCTCCGGCGTCCGGCCCAGCATCGCCAGGCGATTCGAGGCGACCACGCGCGCCGGGTTGCCGGCGATCACGACGACGAGATTGACTTCCGGCTCACCGCCGATTGCCCCGACGATGTGCTGGAGTCCCCCCGGTTTCGGAGCGGCGCCGCCGATGAAATGAATGAGGCTGCAAATGTGTTCCGCGCGCTCCTGGAGCCGCAGGGAGAGGTCCCGCTGGAAACTCCGCTTGTGCTCGACGGCGATCAGGGTCAGCGCCACGACCAGCACCGCGAGGAGCGGCAGCAGGATTCTTTGCTTGAGCGAGCGGAGGGGTAAAAGCGTCGCGTTCACTTCCGTTTGCCTCTGTTCGCCACGACCGGGGGCAAGAGCTCGGTCAGCGGGATGCTTTTGCGGAGCTGGCCCGTCGCGCGCAACATGCGGTCCACGTCGCGGAGCGAGCTTGGCAAGCTGCCTTTCGGGCCGAAGAAAGCCCGTTGCCCGGCCGCATCCACCAACTGAATGCCGGCCAGCGCCTGCTCGAATTCCGCCGCGGAAATTCCTTCGCGCCGCCCCATCATCGCGTAGGCCTCCTGCGGATGGGCGCGGGTGTATTCCTGCGCCTGCTGCAGAGCGCGGCTCAGGCGCGCGGGCAGCTCGGGATCGCGGCGCAAGAGCGGGGCATCCACGGCCACGATATCCACGACCTCGCCGGGAATATCTGCGCTGCTGAACAGCCGGCGCATTTTGCCGCTGGCTTCGAGACGAATGGAGGTCGGGGGATAGGTGACGGCAGCATCGATCTCTCCGCTGGCAAACGCCGCTTCCAAAGTGCCCGGCGTGCAGGAAACCAACTGCACCTCGCTGAGCTTCAGCCCTTGCAACTCCAAGGCACGCCCGAGTATGAAGCCGCCGAGCGAGCCCAGCTCCAACCCGACGCGCCGGCCTTTCAAGGCGGACACCGACGCCAGTTCCGGCCGGGCCAGGATGACATCCGCGCCATTGGAATAGTCGGTGACCAACACGATTTGCGGATGCCGTTGGGAATTCTCACGCGCTTGCAGCACTTCGATCAACGAGCTGGCCAGCGCATCCACCTGCCCACTCTCGAAGGCCACCCGGCAATCGCTGAGCGACGAATATTCCACCAGCCGCACGTTCAGACCTTCCGCGGCGAGAAACCCTTTTTCCCTGGCCAGAAACAGAAACTCGTGGCCGGGCCACGGATTGATCGCGAGGCGCAGCTCGGTGCGCTCGCCGCGCCCGCAACCGCTCGCGAGCATCGCCAGCAGCACCAGCAGCAGGCCGAGCAAGCGCGGGACGGGAATGGGTTTGCCGTTTGAGGGGTTCATCCTTGGGAAAGCTCCGTGGGGAGCGGGAGTTCGAGGGTGAAAGTGGCGCCGTGGCCGGGGCCGTCGCTGTGGACGCGCAGGGTGCCGCCCATCTCCGTCGCCGCGAGTGCGCTGCTGTGCAGGCCAAAGCCGTGGCCGTTTTTTTTGGTCGTGAAGCCGTGGGCAAAAATGCGCGTCAGGTTTTCCGGCGCGATGCCGACGCCATTGTCGGTGACCGCGACGCGGACGTGCTCCTGGCCGTTGGTCACCCGGAAGGTCAGGCGCTTGTCCTCGCCGCCCGACTCGTCGCACGCCTGCCTGGCGTTGCGCACCAGGTTGACGAGGATTTGCAGCACCCTGTGTTTGTCCACCGAGACGCTCGGGATCTGCTCGAATTCCCTCACCACCCGGACATCGTGCCGGTGGAGCGAACTCGAATTCATGCGCAAGGCGTCCTCGACGAGGTCGCTCAGTTCCACGACCTCGGTCACGCCGGAGAAGGTCGCGTAGCTCTGCTGCATGGCGACGATGTCCTTGATGTGGTCGATATTCCCCCGCAGTGCTTCGACTTCCGCGAGGACGGTCTTTTGCTCCTGCCGCAAGCGCTCATGGAGCTGCCGCAGATAGGCCGCCAGATTTTTCCCCTGCGGATCGCTGCTGACAAAGGCACCGAGGTCCGCGGCGTGCGTATCGAGCAAGGCCACCACACGCTGGAGGTCGCCGACCTTCGATTTGCGCACCGCGTCGGACACGAGCGTGGAGGAGACATTCACGCTGTTCAGCACGTTGCCGACATTGTGCAGGACGCCGGTCGCGACCTCCGCCATGCCCGCCTGGCGGGAAGCAACCACGAGCTGCCGCTGCGTGTCGGCCAGCTCGGCTTCCGCGCGTTTGCGTTCGGTGATGTCGCGTTGGATGGCGACGAAGTGGGTGATTTTTTCGGCGGCGTTGCGAATGGGCGCGATCTGCCATTCGACGACAAATTCCGCCCCGTCTTTGCGGTAGTTGATCGCCTCTCCGGTAAACGCTTCCCCGCATTCCAGGCTTTGCCGCAGCCGGCGCAACCCGCTCTGGTCCGTCTCCGGCCCTTGCAGCTTCCGCGGAGATTGGCCCAGCGATTCTTCGGCCGAGTAGCCGGTCATTTTCGTAAAGGCGGGATTGACGAAAACAATCCTCGGCCCCGGCGAGTCGAGATCCGCGTCGGTGATCACGATGGATTCCGTGGACTGGGCGACGGCGGAACTGAGGAGGCGCAACTCTTCGTCGGCGCGCCGGCGCAGCGTCACGTCCTGCGCCATGGCGATGATGCCGATGACCTTGCCGCCATGGTCGAAGACCGGAGCCTTGTCGGTCTGGATCCAGAACTCCCGGCCCTCCGCATTGCGGAAGGATTCGATGATGCCAAGCTTGGGCACACCGGAGCGGATCACTTCCAAATCGTCCGCAAAAAACTTGTCCGCTTCCTCGGGGAAAATCTCCGCGGTGGGCTTCCCTTCGATCTCGCTGATGGTTTTCCCGATCGATTCCGCGAGCCGCCGATTGGCCCGCAGGATGCGGTTCTCCGTATCCTTGAAGCAGATCTCGGCCGGCAGGAAATCGAACAGGATGCGCAGCTCGGCCTGCGTCGACTGGAGAAAGGCTCTCGATGCGAGCAATTCCGCCTTGGCCAGCCGCTCTTCCATCGCCTCGGAGACGATCGCGGCGAAATCGGCCAGCATCGCCGCCTGCGCGGCGCCAAACTCGCGCGGCACGCGGTCGATGATGCAGAGCGTGCCGAGATGGAACCCCGAGGCGGTCCGCAGCGGCGCCCCGGCGTAAAAGCGAATGTGGGGTGCGCCCGTGACCAGCGGGTTGGCGGCAAAGCGCGGATCTGCCGCGGTATCCGGGACGATCATCACTTCCTCCGTGAGGATCGCATGCGGGCAAAAAGCGACGTCCCAATGCGTCTCGCACACGTCCAGACCCACGGAGGATTTGAACCATTGCCGCTCCGCATCCACGAGACTCACGATCGCGATGGGCACGGCAAAAACCGTGGCCGCGAGACGCGTGATGCGGTCAAACGCCTGCTCCGGCGCGGTGTCGAGGATGGCGTAATCGCGCAGCGCCTGGAGGCGCGCCACTTCATTGGGCGGCAGCGGTGCGCCCGACGAGCACGGCGCCGCGCTCTGACCGCACGGAGCAAAATCGAGTTCCGGAGCGATCATCATGGCCGATCGCGGCGAACCGTTTTTAGGAACGTCGCGAGCGCCGAAGGAAGGGCGCGGGGCAGAAGATTCGGCGGGGACTCCATGGTAGGTGCCCCGCATAGCGCCGCCGGTGCCACAGGTCGGTGGGGAGAATACCCAATCGGGTCGGGATTTCCCCTCGCGCTCCCGTATGCCGCGATGGCGTCGCCACGGCGCCTGGACCGAGACTCAATCTTGCCGCGGATGGACGCGGATTTTCGCGAATCAGAAAACCTTCGCATTCTCTGTATCCGCGTTTCATCCGCGTCCATCCGCGGCTCAAATTCAGCGCTTCGGCCGGACTTCTGGTCCACGCTCTCAGCGGATGCTGCCGTGGTCGACCATCCGCACGGTCCGGCGCATGGGGAGGATGCGCACGGTGAGGTGCTCGTTCGCGCCGGTGGCCAGGGTGAGAAGCCGCTCGGGGGTTTCGATCGTGCAGAAGGGCGGGAGGTCGCTGCTGGCGATGCGTAACGTCCAGCGACCGGGCGGCAGGCGATCGAAGGACACGTGGCCGGTGCGATCGGTCAAGGCGCGCCAGGTATCGCGGCCGTTGGTTAGTTCGATGACGGCGGCTTCCAGTCCGCCCGCTTCTTTCAGCGCGCCGCTGGTCGTCGTCGCGTTGCCGTCGGCGAATTCGTGGCGCACGACGCGCACCGCGACCGAGCAGGCCGGGTTGGCTTCGAGCGTGACGCGGGTGGTATCGGCGGGGCGAATCCGAACTTTCATCGGGAGCGGCGTGGTGATCGCGAGGCGGGGATTAAGTGAGTCCTGCACGACTCGCAGCTCGCACGCGCCGGGTTTGAGGCCGGGGAATTCAAAGCAACCCGCCTCGTCGGTGACGGCGAATTGCTCGCCGACTTGCAGCACCACGCGCGGCACACCCGCGCTTTTCGAGGGATCAATGAGCCGGCCGGTCAGGACTCCGACGCTGCGTTTACGGCTGACCGCCACTTGGAAGGGGATGGTGTAAGTGACGAGCAATGCGTTTTCGTTCAGCGCGTCGGAGGCCGCATCCTTCGTCGCCGCGCGTGACCAGCGGCCGATCAGGGAGAGCGAACTTTTGTCGTCAAACTGATAGCTCATCGACGCGAGCGCCTGATCCTGTTCGCGGCCGAGCAGCCCGTCGTATTGATGGCGCGAGTAGCTCAGGCTCGCGTCGAGATGATCGCGCACCCGCCAGTTATTACTGTAATAGCCTTGGAAATCCGGCCCGGCGTGCGCGTGCTCGATCGCGTAGGTGAGCTTGCCGGGTCACTCACCGCGGGCTTCCACGCGATAGGCAGAGTCCGTGACGCCGCGGTCGCTCCGGCTGGCGCCCGCTTCGAGCCGGAGATCGAGCAGCTTTCCACAACGAAAGCGCGACTCGATCGTGACGATGTTCTGTGGGAGCGCCTTTTCGGCCAGCGAGGAGCCCCCGGTCTTGCGCAGGAAATTGGCCTGGAGGCTGAAGTCGCGGGTGAGGTCTTGACGGACAAAGGCGCCGAGTTCCTCGGTATTGCGCTGCCGGTAGAGTGTGGTCGCGGCGAAGAGCCCCGCGGTCGTCTGGTCTTCGTGCCAGGTCACGCCGGCGCCGCGGGCGAGGCTGTGTTTTTCCGTGAGCGGGGAAAGTGCATAGACGCGGTCACCGACGTCGATCTTCCAGCGCTCGTCTGTATAGGTCGCGCCATATTCGTCGCGCTCGCGGAAGAGGCTGGAGTTCTGTACGTCGGGTCCGCGGAAAAGGAAATCAATGCGATGCCTGCCGGCCTCATCGAGCGAGCCGGCTCCGGAAAGCTCGGCCTGGAACCGCGCGTCGTGCCCGGTCTCGGCGATGCCGATGAGCCGGAGCTGCATCGGGAGTTGGTGAAAGGGTTCACGGTCGCCGCCGATCAAAGGGATGATCTCCACGACCGACGCCTGGCTGGCGGTGAGCGTCTTGCCCGTGGCGGAGGTGGCGGTGACATCGAAAGTCACCGCGTGGCTGGTGTGTTTCGCGAATCCCTTGTCTGTCTGCACACGGCAAAGGATCACTCGCGAGACGCCAGCCTCCAGCGCGAAGGTCGACGCATCCACGCTGACGGGAAAGCGCAGCGAGCTGCGCTGCGCGAGCCGCACGGCGAGACGGCTGTTGCCGCGGTTGGTCACGCGCAGCTTCACGGAATAATTGTCGCCCGCGAGCGCCGTCGCGGCCCCCGGTTCGAGGAGGAGCTCGAGATCCTCCACCGCCGTCACGGTGACCGCGAAATCAAAGCTCGCAAGGGACGAGGGATCGCGCCGGCTCTGCGCCCGGTAGCTCAGGGTGAAGAGACCCGCGGGCATATTCGCCGGCACGGAGACTGCGAGGACGCGGACGATTTGTCCTCCGGGTTCGAGACGAAACGGAAGCTCGGGCGGCGCCACCTTCTGGCACCCGGGCGGGAGGATGAAACGCTCGCGGAACTCATCCGCTTCCGCGCCGCGGTTCGCCACCACCACGCTCGCGGTGACGATGCCTCCGGGGGCGGTATCGAGCAGCTTCGAGGAGGGCGAATGCACTTCGACGCTCGACTGCGCGAACGCTGCTGCAGCCGGGATCAGCCACCCGAGGATCGCCCGCGTGACTTCACGGCGCGAGCTCGAGATCAACCTGCGCTCCCATCACCTGAGCATCGCCGCTGTCGAGCAGCACCATGGCGACATACTTGCCCGCGGGCACGGCAGTCAGGTCCACCTTGGCCCGCACCGAGCACCCAGGATAGATGCGCGCGCGCCCGGCGAGGAAACGGCCCATGGACGCGCCTTTTTGGTTGAAGAGTTCGACCGTCATCGTCGGAATCAGCAGGCGCTCGCCGTCGTTGCCCACATCCAGATGGAGCGCGCGTTTGCCTTCCTGATTGAGCAGGCACTTATCCAGCACCTGGAGGCTGCGCGTGCCGCCCTCGCCGATCGCCGTCACGATCTGGACGGCAAAGCGGATCGTCGTTTGCAACCCCACGGCGACCGTGTCCGGCTGGCCGTCCGGCGTGATCGCCGGCGCCTCGTTCGGCTCGATCATGATCATGCTCCAATAGGTGCCGTGCCGCTTCACTTCCGCGGGCGCGCGGCCCTGGTAGCGCACGGGCTGCGTCTCGCCGGGCGCCAGCTTCAGCCGCGTCGGGCTCACCGTGATCCAATTCGCGTTCGAGCGCTGCGCCTGGCCGGGCTCGCCATAGTCATTGCTGCCGTCGGATTGGGAGCGGTAGTCGGTCTGGAAGAGGCGGATGTCGGTTGCTTGTTTCCCGTTGTTCTTGATGAAGATGACGCCGTCGAAGGCTTCGCCGGGCTTGATCGTCGCCGTGCGCGCCAGTTTGCCGATGATGCTAATCCCGGCCATCGAGGTCGGGAAGAGCCAGGTGAGGAGCAGGAAAACGAGGAGTGAGCGCTTCATGGTCATTGCACGGTGAAGACGATCGAAGAGAGATAGCTGGCGGGGGACACGCCGACGGAGAGGCCGGTGAGTTTGAACTGGAGCGCGACGTTGCTCCGCGCCTCCGAGCCATTGAAGATTTCGACGTCGCTGCCGGTGACTTCGACGAAGGAATCACCGCCGGCGATCGAGCCGCTGCCGCTGCCTGCGGAGGTGCGTTTGACGAAAAGAGAAACCGCCCCGGACCATGGACCGCCGCTCCGCCGGGCACGCAGGGTCCAGCTCCCCGGCGCATTGGAAATGGTGAGCGCGGTGACCCCCGCCATGCTCTGCAACTGGCTTTGCAGGTTGCTGCCCGCCCCGGAGACGAGGTTTGAGGCCGTGATCGTTTCCGCCCAGTCGCCGTTGGAAACGAGGTCGGCCGCGTGGTCCGTCGAGGAGAGCGCGAGGAGTGAGAGGATGTTCCGAAAGAGAGTTTTCATGGGCTCCGATCGAGGAAGGGGGAAGTGGCGGAGGACTGCCGCCACATCCCCTCCATCTGTCCGCGAATGGGCTTACTGAGCGGTCACGGTCAGCGTGACCGTCTTCGAGGCTGAAGTGACCACGCCGGCTGCGGCGGTCGCCGCGAGGGAGTAGGTGATCGTCTTGCCCGTCTCATTGAGGGTCGCGATGCCCGTGACGAGATCGACGGCCGTGGTGCTCAACGCGAGCGCGCCGCCGCTGGTGCCGCCCGTCGGCGCCGCGAGGCTGGCCGAAAGCGTCACGCCGGCAGGCATATTGGTATTGATCGAGCCGGTGATCTTCCGGGCGCTTTCATTGGTGGTGATCGCGTAGCTGGTGCTCGCATCCGTCGCCGAGGTCGGTGCGGAGCCGGCCGTGGCTGCGTTCACCGTGAGAGAGACGGTGGGGGCACTCACCGTGAGTTCGTTAATGGCCGTCACTTCATAGGTCACGGTCTGGGTGGCCGTGGGGCCGGCCAGGGCGCTGGGGCTGAGGCTGAGGATGCCAGCGGTGAGGATGGCGGCGGCGAGGAACTTCGTAGGATTGAACATAGCTATTTTAGGTTGTTTTAGTTGTTGCTGTTGTCTGCGTTTACCGCATCCTGCGCCGCTGCCTTTGTATAAGGGAGCGTTGGTCGCTGGGCTGCTTGTATTGGGCTAGTAGCTTCCGCAGTGCCCGGGTCCATGATCTCGCGGGAGGGTAAACCCCGAGGGAGTGGTTTATAAGTTCCGTCGAGGTAGCAGGCGCCACCGGGCTGGAGGTCACTGTTCCCGGTGGAGCACTCACGCGCCGTGATGAAACAGCGCCACCAAGGAGAAGAGCGCGCTCGTTTTCTAATATGATTTCCACGGTCACATTGCGCGACTGGTTCCCGAGCGCCGAAGGTGCTCCGTCTTTCAGCCCAGGGTTGCGAGGCACGAGCTACCCTGGGATCTGAGATGAAATGACACAACCCTGAAGGGGTTGCATTGATGCGACCCGCGAAGGCTAAAACCCTTTCAGCACTCACGCGCCGTGGTGAAACAGCGCCACCAAGGAGAAGAGCGCGCTCGTTTTCTAATATGATTTCCACGGTCACATTGCGCGACTGGTTCCCGAGCGCCGAAGGTGCTCCGTCTTTCAGCCCAGGGTTGCGAGGCACGAGCTACCCTGGGATCTGAGATGAAATGACACAACCCTGAAGGGGTTGCATTGATGCGACCCGCGAAGGCTAAAACCCTTTCAGGGTTGGGCTTATTTTTCCGGGAGGTCCCAGGGTAGCGCGAAGCGCGCAACCCTGGCCTGAAGGATGCAACGCCTTTGGCGTTGGCGCGCTTCGGGCAGCTCACCTTGGTAAATCGTATAACTCGTGCTCCGGCAGCGCGATGGGCTGCGGAAAAGCAATTCGCAAGGAAACCCCGGGATCTTCGACCGGAGTGTATTTTCCTCCGTAGATTTGTCCGAGAAGTCTGGACTGGATTCCCAGGTGCCTCGATAAGATTTAACCCTATCTCCACATGAAAAAACTTCGCATCCTCCTCGCCGACGACCATGAAGTTGTTCGCGCCGGCGTCCGGCTGGTGGTCGAGAAACAACCCGGCTGGGAGATCTGCGGAGAAGCCAGCGACGGTCGCGAGGCGGTCGCCCTGGCCGGAAAGCTCAAGCCGGACGTGGTCGTGCTCGATATGAGCATGCCGGAGCTTGGTGGCCTCGAGGCGGCGCGGCAGATCAAACGCGCATTGCCCGCGACCGAGATCCTGATCTTCACCGGCGAAGCGAGCGAACTGGTCATTCATGAGGTCTTTAAGACGGGGGCGCGGGGATACATTCTCAAGACCGACCTCAGTGAACATCTCGTCGCCGCGATCCACGCGCTCGCCGGGCACAAGAACTACTATACCGACCGGGTCTCCGAGGTCGTCTTTGCGCGGTATCTCGACGGTGCCTCGGGCGCGGGCCAGGACAAGCCGGAAGGCCTCACGCCGCGCGAACGGGAGATCGTGCAATTGCTTGCCGAAGGCAAAAGTAACAAGGAAACCGCCACGATCCTCGGGATCAGCATCAAGACCGTGGAAACCCATCGCTCCACGACGATGCGAAAGCTGCGCCTGGATTCGTTCGCCGATCTGATGCGCTACGCCATCCGCAACAAAATCGTCGAGGCTTAGCGCGGTTTAAGGAATGTCGTGGCCGGCTCTCGGGCAGGGTGGGCGTCCCGCCCGCCGGTTTCGGCGTCTCGCCGGAACGATCTTGGACGACGCGCGAAGGGCCGCGATGCAGGATGCATCGCTCGGCGGGCGGGACGCCCACCCTACCCGAGACACTGCACGCCGGCGGCTACCCCTAAACTTAAATTTCTCTCGAACCATGCTCAGCAAACCCCACGCAATGGGCCGCGTGATTTCTCCGACCTACCTCCCCGGCATTTCCTCCGCCAGCGCCTGTTTGAGCACCTTGAGCAGGGTTGCCGCGGTGTAGGGTTTGAGGAGGAAATGCTTCACGCCGAGGCTGGCCACCTCGTCCGCCTTCCGATCGGTATCCAACCCGCTCGCGGCGATGATCGGGAGCCGCGGATTCATCCGCCGGAGGATTCGGATCGTGGCCAGGCCGTCCATCACCGGCATCATCATATCCGTGAGCACCGCCGCAATCTCCGCGATCCGCGGGGCGAAAAGCGCGATCGCCGCGGCGCCGTCGGCGGCCACCACCACGCGGTAGCCATACGCTTTGAGCGTCTGCTCGGTGATCTGCCGGATGGCGGCTTCATCGTCGATGACCAGGATCAACTCTCCATCGCCGCGCGGCATTTCTGCCGCGGCGGCGGCCAGCGCTTCCGGGGAGGCCTCGGCCTGCGCCGGCAGATAGACTTTGAACTTCGATCCGTGCCCCAGCTCGCTGTCAACGCGGAGGAAGCCCCCGTGGCTCTGGACGATGCCCAGCGAAGTGGAGAGCCCGAGCCCGGTGCCTTTGCCGAGTTCCTTGGTGGTAAAGAACGGGTCGAAGATTTTCTCGATCACTTCGGGCGGCATGCCCGTCCCGCTGTCCTCGACTTGCAGCGCGATATAGGGGCCGGGCAGCGCCTCGAGATTCGCGCTGGCATACTGCGCATCGATGACCAGGTTTTCGGCCGAGATGATCAGCGTGCCCCCCTGGGGCATGGCGTCGCGGGCGTTCACGCAGAGGTTGAGCAGCACCTGGTGGAGCTGGGTGGGGTCGCCGATGACCGGCCAGAGATCGTGCGGCACGATGGTGCGCACCTGCACATGTTTGAGGAAGGTTTCGTTGGCGATTTTTTCGATCTCCTTGATCAGGTGCTTGACCTGCACCTCCAGCTTCCGGCCTTCGACTCCCCGGCCGAAGGACAGGACCTGGCGGACCATCCCGGCGCCATGCTGGGCGCTGGCGTCGATGATGGAGATCAACTCCTGGCTGGCCGGATCGGGGAAGCGCATTCTGAGCAAGTCCAGCGACATCATGATCGGGCCGAGCACGTTGTTCAGATCGTGAGCGATGCCGCCGGCCAGCGTCCCGATGGATTCCATGCGCTGGACGCGGAGAAACTGCCGTTCGAGCTTCTTACGCTCGGTGAAGTCGGTATTGATCGCGAGGATGGCCAGCGGGGCGCCCTGGTCGTCGCGCAGGAGGGTCCACCGCGCTTCGATGGCGAGTTGGCCGTCGGCTTTGGTGAGCTTGGTGAATTCTCCCCGCCACTCGCCGGCCGCCAGGGTCTGGTCCGTGGCTAGCTGGTAGGCGACGTCCTCTCCGGCTTCATCGGCTTTGTGCAGCAACTCGAAAGAGGATTCGCCGAGGGCCTCAGCGGGGCTCCAGCCGTAAAGCCGTTCCGCACCCTTGCTCCAATAGGTGATGCGGTGATTGAGATCGGTTACGAAGATGGCATCTGTCGCCTGGTCGAGCAGCGCGGCCTGCCGCGCGATCTCCTGCGCAGCCTGGTGCCGTTCCGCCCGGACCCGGAGGACGCCGAGGCCAAAGGCCAGGTCGTCGGCCAGTTCTTTCAAGAGCTGGAGTTCATTTGCCCCCGGAATACGCACCTCGGGCAGATAGAGCGTGAGCACGCCAAAGGTACGGGTCTGGCTCTTGAGCGGCAGACAGATCAGGCCGAGGTAGCCCTGGGCATGGGCGGCGGCCAGCCAGGGAGCGCAGGTCTCGTCGGCCGCCAGATCGGGAACGACCAACATTTCGCCGCTCCGAAGGACCCTTCCGGAGGGACCCGCGCCGCTGGGATCGGTATCCGACCAGGTGACCTGGATGGCCGCGAGATAGCCATTTTCCTCCCCGGCGTGCGCCTGCGGCAGCACCGTCTTTCGCTCGTCTTCCTGGGCGTAACCGACCCAGGCCAGGCGGTAGCCGCCGACTGCCACGGCGATCTGGCAAATGGTCGCCAGCAGGTCGGCCTCGTTTTCCGAGTGAACCATGGCCTCGTTGCAGCGGCTGAAAAGTTGCAGCGCCCGGTTGCTCTCCTGCAGCGCGATCTCCGCCGCCTTGCGGTCGGTCATGTCGTAGAGCACCACGAGGTGCAGCCCTGCCATCGTCGTCCCCAAATCGGCCGCTCCCGCCATGACGATGCGGCTCGTGCCGTCGCGGCGGCAAATCGTGAGTTCCAAAGCTTGAAACTTTATCCCGTCCTGTGCCGCCCGGGCCAGGCGCTCCTGCCAGGTCTCGGCCACCCAGCGGCGATACTCCGGATCGGGGCAAGCCTTCGGCCACCAGTCGGCGAGGGTCGGGATGTCGGCGAGCGTATAGCCGAACGTGGCCTCAAACGCCGCATTCACCCGGACGATGTTTTGGCCCGCATCGTTCAAGGCCAGCGGCACCGGCGAAGAGTCGAAGAGCGCGCGGTACTGCTCTTCGCTGTCCTGCAACGCGATCTCGGACTCTTTCCGCTCCGTGATGTCCACCCAATAGCCGAGGACTTCCACGGGCGCGCCCGCCGCATCGCGGATCAAGCGGCATTCATCGCGCATCCAACGGTAGCTCCCGTCCCGCTGGCGGAACCGATACTCGTGCACGTGGCTACCGTGCCCGAACAATCCCTCCATATTTTTCAAGACCTCCAGCACGTCGTCGGGATGGAGGTGGCTCGCCCAAAAGCCGGGATCGGCGAGAAACTCCTCCGGGGTAAAGCCGACCTGTTTCTCCAGATTCTGGCTGATGAAGGTCGCCCCGTAGTCGCCCGAGGCGCGCGCGGTGTAGATCACGGCCGGGCTGGATGCGACGAGGTAGTCCAGCCGATCGCGGCTCGCCTGCAGCGCCGCCGCCGCTGCGCGGCGCGCGGTGATATCGGTCTCGATGGATACGAAATGGCTGACCGCTCCATCCGCCGTCACCACGGGGGTGAGGCTGAGTTCGACCCAGTATTCGTCGCCGGCCTTGGTGTAGTTGATGAGCTCGACGTGCGTCGCTGCGCGACGGCTTAGGGCTTCTCGGATTCGGTCCAAGACGGCCCGATCCGTCCTGGGCCCTTGAAACAATCGCGGCGTCTTCCCGATCAGCTCCGCCCGGGTGTAGCCGCTGATCCGCTCCATCGCCGCGTTCGCGAAGACGATCGTCGGCCCCCCCTCGGTTGCGAAATTCGCTTCGGTGATCATCACCCCCTCGTTGATTTGAGCCACGCTCGCCTCGAGCAGGCGGAGCTGGGATTCCGCCAGCTTCCGCGCGGTGATGTCGACATGCATGACCACCACGCCGTCGCGACCGCCCGGCGTCAGCGGCGTCGCCATCAGCCGGAACCAGCGCTGCTCCTTCGGGGAATGACAGGGGTATTCGATCTCGAAATGGGACAGCCTGCCCTCCAGCACGTCGCGCAAACCCGCCGCGACCCCCTGCGCCTCGCTGGAGCATTCGCCGACCGCCGACTCGCACACGGCGAGGTAATTCCGGCCGACGAGAAAATCCGGGCTGCGGCTGGCGTTGGCCGAGGCAAACCGCCGCCAGCTTTCGTTGACCGCGAGAATCTTGCCCTGCGGATCCAGCAGCGCGATGTGCGCCGGCAGGGCGTCGAGGATGGCGGCTTTGGATTCCACCGCCGACCGCAGCGACGCCTCTGCCGCATTTCGCTCGGTGATGTCCTGGAAAATCCCGGTCAGCTTGGCCGGGCGGCCCTCCTGGAGCGTCACCGCGCAGGTGGTGCGCACGTCGATCCGGCGGCCCTTGGTGGTCCGGATTTCCAGCATCAGGTCGTAGCCTTCCCCGCGCTCCATCGCCGCCTGCAAAGCCGCGGAGAGGATCCGGCGCGACTCGGGCAGGTAATAGTCGACGCCGGCATCCATCGTCGGGTTGAACTCCTCCGGCGAGGTGCCGTGGAGGCGGTAGGTCTCGGCCGTCCAGAAAAGTTGGCGGGTGCCGAGGTCCAATTCCCAGCCACCCACCTTGGCGGTGGCCTGCGAGGCTTCGAGCAACTGGGTGCTGCGGCGCAGCGCCTCGTTCACCTGCGAGCGCTCGATCGCCACCGCCGCCAACTGCGCGGCGGCCACGATGGTGCCGATCTCGGCCGCGCCGGGCAGGCGCGGCTGGGCGTGGTAGAACGCGAAGGTGCCCACGACCCGGCCACGAGTGCCGCGAATCGGCTCCGACCAGCAGGCGGCCAGCCCGGCCTGGGCGGCCAGCGCCTTGTGGTCGGTCCAGAGCGGATCGGTCTGGATGTCCGCCACCAGCACCCGTTCACCCGTGAACGCGGCCACGCCGCACGAGCCCACCGCCGGGCCGATGGCCACGCCGTGAATGGCCTCGTTGTAGAAAGCCGGCAGGCTGGGCGCCGCGCCGGTCAGTAAGTGGGTGCCCGCCGCATCGAGCAGCAATACGCTGCCGAGCGTGCCCGGATGCTCGGCCTCGACGCCGCGCACCAGAGCGGTGAGCACCTCGGCCAGCGGCGCGCCACCGACCAGCGCGGTCATGGTTCGGTCGTGGGTGGCCTCGCGCAGTTCCGCCTGCTTGCGGACGCTGACGTCGGTCTGCGTGCCCACCATCCGCAGCGGTTTGCCCGCAGGATCGCGGCCGATCACCAGGCCGCGGGCGAGAATCCATTTGTAGCTGCCGTCTTTGCAAAGCACGCGGTGCTCGTTGGCGTAGCCCGCGGTCACGCCGTCGAGATGCGGTCGCAGGTCGGCCATCACGCGCGGCCGGTCCTCGGGGTGGATGCGGCTGGACCATTCCTCAGGCCCGGTGCCGAACTCGTCCTCGGCATACCCGAGCATCTCCTGGTAGCGTTTGGAAAAAAACAACGTGCCCGCCGGCAAGTCCCAGTCCCAGACCCCGTCGCCCGCGCCTTCGAGGGCGAACCGCCAGCGCCCTTCGCTCGCCTGCAACTCCGCCTCCGCCTGCTGGCGCGCGGTGATGCCCACCACCACGAGGAGGCACTCCTGTCCATCGGCGGAGCGGGTGGCGGTGAGGAGCACGTGGCGCTCCGCCGTGGCGCTGGCCGCCAGCGCCACCTCGCAGCTTGGCGTCGACTCGCCCGCGAAGAGCCGACGCAGGCACTCGGCTAAGCTGCGCCGATCGGCCTCGGCCACGGTCGCCTCAAAACTCCTGCCCATCAGCCCGGCACGCTCCAGGCCCAGCAGGCTGGCCGCGGCCAGGTTGGCCTGGGTGATCTGACCGCTGGGGTCCAGCGTGACGTAGCCCACGGGGGCGGAGTCGTAGAGGTCGGTGTAGCGGGCCTTCACTGCGGCCAGCTCGGTCTGCGCGGTGCGGAGTTCCTCGTTCCGCATTTCCAACTCGATCTGGGGACGACTTTTTTTGATAGGGGATCCTTTGTCGGTAAAGCCTCGGGCTGAGCTAGACCCGGTCGCCGAAGATTGCAATTCCGCTCCCTCGCTTACCCCACTTTCAGGACTCTCGCCACCCAAACGGAGGCGGATCCGTAACAATGCAGGGGGAATCGGGGAGCCGTGGCGTTCCGACTCAGGCTGCCGCGAGTGTCCGGTCCCGCGGATCAATGACGGTCGATGGGATCATGTGCAGTTCCTCGGCGAGACTCCGCAGCAGGCCTTCTGCCTTGTAGGGCTTGGCCAGGAATCGAAGCGCGTTTCCGGTCAACTCTGCGGCCATCTGGGCGTTCGATCGAAACCCGCTGGAGGTAATGATTTTCACGTCCGGGTTGATGCGCTGGAGCACGGCGATGGTCGCGGCGCCATCCATGACGGGCATCATCATGTCGAGCAGGACGACGGCGATTTCGGCCTGCCGCGCGGCGTAGATGGCGACGGCTTCGGTCCCTTCGTCCGCCGTGAGGACGCGGTAGCCGGAAGCCTCCAGGATTTGTTTCGCCAGGGTGCGGACGGGCGCTTCGTCATCGACGATGAGCACCCATTCCCCCAGGCCCCGGATCAATGCGGGGGCGCAGATCCCCGGCTCCGCCACGCGGACATTTTCCTCGGCCGGCAGATAGACGTGGACGCTCGTCCCGTGGCCGACTTCCGAGGTGACCCGGAGGAATCCGCCGTGGCTCTTGACGATGCCGAGCGCCGTCGAGAGGCCGAGGCCCGTGCCCTTGCCCAATTCTTTGGTGGTGAAGAAGGGATCGAAGATTTTCTCCAGCACCTCCGCGGGAATGCCCGTGCCGGTGTCGCGGACTCCGAGGACGACATACGGCCCCGCTTTGGCCTCGTGGTTCATCGAGACATCGGCGGCGCCGAGGGTGGTGGCCGAGGCGGAGACGGTGATCTGCCCGCCAGCCGGCATGGCATCGCGGGCATTCTTGCAGAGGGCGAGCAGCACTTGGTGGAGTCGCGTCGCGTCCCCCAGGAACGTCCCCAGCTCCGGCGCGATCTCCGTCTGGAGCTCGAACTTCTTTGCAAAGGTTTCGGCAGCGATGCGCTGCACCTCGTGGATCAGATCGCCCGGCTGCAAAGCGGTCCGGTCGCCGGTCGCGCCGCGGGCAAAGGCCAGGAGCTGGCGCACCAGGGCCGTGCTGCGGCGTCCGCTCGTCTCCAGGATCTCCAGGATCCGGGAGATCTTGAGGTTCGACGGGAGATCGATCTTCCCTCTGAGCAGCTCCACCGCCACGGAGATCGGCGAGAGCGTGTTGTTCAGATTGTGGGCGATCCCGCCGGCGAGCGCGCCGAGACTCTCCATCCGCTGGGCGCGGACGAGCTGATCCTTCAGCAGGTTACGCTCGGTGATGTCGGTGTTGATGGTGAGGATCGACTTGGGGTTGCCCTCGGCATCGCGGACCAGCGTCCAGTGCCCTTCGACGGTCAGCGGGCGCCCATCCTGGCGATGGTGCTGGAGCTCGCCGATCCAGGCGCCCGTCTCCAGGACGATGCGGCGGGCTTCGAGGAAGGTGGCGCTGTGCGCATGGATCAGGTCCGTCACCGGGCGGCCCATCGCCTCGGCCGCGGTCCAGCCGTAGAGCCGCTCGGCGCTGGCATTCCAGTAGAGCACGGCGTCGTCGAGGCCGCGGACGATGATGGCGTCCTGCGCCTCGTCGAGCAGCGTGGCCTGTTCGCGAATCCGCGCCTCGGCGCGAATGCGCTCGGCGATCTCGTCGTGGAGTTGCTCGTTCTTCGTCTCGAGGTCGCGGGTGCGTTCGGCGACGAGAAACTTCAGGTCGGCGAGCCGTCCGTTGACGACGTGGCTGAGCGCCCACTTCGCAGTCAGGGCATGGGTGAGCTGGAGCACTTCGATCGTATCGAACGGCTTCTTGAGGATCAGCAGCCGATCGGAGTTGCCGAGCTTCTCGATCATCTCCTTCCTTGAATGGTCGGAATACGCGGTGCAGATCACGATCTGCAGCTCGGGGTCGATCTTCCACAGCCGGGCCGCCGTCTCCAGGCCATCGATGCCCGGCGGCATGCGCATATCGATGAAGGCCAGCGAATAAGGCCGCCCCTGCTCGATCGAGTGGAGCAGCATCGCGACGCCTTCTTCTCCCTGATGGGCGGAATCCAGCTCGAAGACCGCCGGCGGGCTCGCCTCGATCGCCTCGCCGAACAAGGCCGCCCGGGATTTATCCAGGGCGCTGAGTTCCGGGTCTTCATCGGCGAGGATTTTGCGGAAGTCGGCGTGGATCGCGAGGTTGTCGTCGATGAGCAGGACGCGATGGTTGGTTTCGAGGAGCGAGGGGTGGGTCATGGTTGGGAAGTGGTGGGGAAGGGCATGGCAAGGGTGAAGGTGGCGCCGCGGCCGAGCCCATCGCTGTGGACGGTCAGATCGCCGCCCATTTCCTGCGCGGTGAGGACGGCGTTGTGCAGGCCGAAGCCGTGGCCATCCTTCCTGGTCGTGAAGCCGTGGGTGAAGATGCGCCCGAGATTCTCCGGGGGAATGCCGATGCCATTGTCGCTCACGGCGACCCGCACGCAGCGGTGATCCTGGCTCACCCGCACGGTCATCTGCTTGTCCTCCACGCCGGCCTCGTCGCAGGCGTATTTCGCGTTGCGGATCAGGTTCACCAGGATTTGCAGCACCCTGTGCCTCTCCACGTTGACCGGCGGCACTTCCTGATATTCCCGCACCAGCCGCACGCCATGCTTCTCCAGAGAGTCCGCATTCAAGCGCAGGCTGTCCTCGATGAGATCGGTGACCTGCAAGACCTCGGTGACGCCGGACACCTTGGCGTAGCTCTGCTGCATCGCCACGATGTGTTTGATGTGCTCGATGTTCTCGCGGAGCGAAGTGAGTTCCGTGATCGCGCTCTGCTGCTCGCGAGCGAGTTGCTCGCTGAGCCGGCGCAGAAAGACCGGAATGTTTTTCCCGTGGCGATCGCTGCTGATAAAGGCGCCGAGGTCTCCCGCGTGTTCATCGAGGAGCGTCACCACCCGGGCGAGATCGCCGACCTTGGATTCCCTCGCCCGCTCCGTCACCACGGAGGCCGAGACGTTCACACTGTTGAGCACGTTGCCGACATTGTGCAGCACGCTCGTCGCCACTTCCGCCATGCCCGCGGCGCGCGAGACTCCGAGCAGTTCGCGGTGCGCCTTCGCGAGTTTCGCTTCCGCGGCCTTGACCTCAGTGATGTCCATCATCACCCCGTAGATGGTGTGTGCCCCCGCCTCGGTGGGGACAAAGACCCCCTGGTCGCGGAACCAGCGCAGCTCGCCCGTCCGCGTAAACATCCGGTATTCGGCGAGCATCCGGCCCGTCCGGACCCCCACTTTCTCCGCCTCGATGGGGATCGAGCGATCTTCGGGATGAATCTGCTGGAACCAAAGCCGGTCGGAAACGAGCCACTCCTCCTGGGTATAGCCGAGCAGCGGCAGGACCTGCGGACTCACATAAGACCAGACACCCGTCTCCCCGAGCGCCGCGTGGTAAGTGATGGCGGGCAACTGTTCGACGATGCCGCGGAACTTCAACTCAGCAAGACGCAGCGCCGCCTCCGCCGCTTTCCGCTCGGTGACGTTGACATGCATGACCACCACGCCGTCGCTACCGCCCGGGGTGAGCGGCGTCGCCATCAGCCGGAACCAGCGATCCTCCTCGGGGGAATGACAGGGGTATTCGATCTCGAAACTGCACCGCCCGCCCTCCAGCACGCCGCGCAAGCCCGCAGCGACGTGACGCGCCTCGCTGGAGCAGTCGCCGGTCGCCGACTCGCACACTGCGACGTAATTTTGGCCGACGAGAAAATCCGGGCTGCGGAGGGCGTTGCCCGAGGCAAACCGCCGCCAGTTTTCGTTGACCGCGAGAATGTGGCCCTGCGGATCCAGCAGGGCGATGTGCGCTGGCAGGGCGTCGAGAATGGCGGTCTGAGTTTCCATCGCCGCCTGCAGCGCCGCCTCCGCCTCCTTGCGGGCGGAGATATTCAGGTGAGTCCCGGCCATGCGGATGGGCGCGCCGCGGCTGCTGAGTTCCACCACCTTGCCCTGCGCCAGGATCCAGACCCAGTGGCCGTGCTCATGCTGCATGCGGAATTCCGCCTCGTAAACCGCCGTCTCCCCGCGGAGGTGCCGGTCGAGAATCTGCTCCGTGCGGCACGCATCGTCCGGGTGGATCAGCGAACGCCAGGTGCCGACCTTGGGCTCCAGCTCCTCAACCCGGTAGCCCAGCATCGCGCACCAGCGCACATCGAAAACGACTTTCCCCGAAGGCACATTCCAATCCCAAAGGCCGAGATCGGCCGCGGAGAGCGCGAGTTCCTGGCGTTCCTCACTCCGTCGCAGCTTCTCCTCCGCCTCCTTACGCTCCGCGATCTGCCTCCGGAGGACGGCGTTCAACAGGCTCGAGGCGAAGAGCACTGCTTCCACCAGTGCCATCAGACCGATCACCCGCTGTTTGGCCGCGGCGATGTGGTGCGCGAATTCATCCGCATCGAAGTCCACTCCGAGCACGGCCTCCGGCCTTCCCGCTGCATCGTGCAGCGGCACAAACGCGCTGACCCAGGTGCCCCAGCGGTCGGTGACCGGCTCGAATCCAAAATTGGTTTTTCCTCTGAAGGCCAGTTCGAGCCCCGCGTCCGCTACTTCGTAGGCCTCGCCCACCGGGGTTCGCTTTTCGCGTTCACCTTCGTATTTGCCGTTGCGGTCGTAGTCGGTTTCCGAATCGACGATGAAGACGTTCTTTCCGCTGGGCAGTTTGCGCAGCGTGTAGATGTCGTTCACCACGAGATTGAGCGCCAGCCAGCCTTTTTCCGTTTCGATCAGGCTGAGGTAGAGCGGGTCATCCGCCGCGACATCGGTGGGCAGCTTCCAATGTCCGCGCTTCTCCATCCCATCGGCATACAGCCGCGCGAAACCTTCCGTGACGGTCTGGATGCGCTGCCGCTCATGCGTGCCCGCCTGCTCCGCGAGTCGCCAGCCATGGAATAAGAGTAAGGCTGCGAGGAACCACACCAGCCAGGGCATCCGCGAATCCCCCATTTTGCGCAGCCAAAGAAACTGACCCAGGAAGGCCGCCAGGACAGCTCCGGCAAAAACAAGAAATTGCGATTGTTCAGCGAGCCAGGCGGGCATGGTTCAAGTGGAGGCGGGCAGTGCAGGAATGCATGAGGCGGGTCCTCCTGCCGGTAATTCGAGCGTGAAGGTGGCGCCCGTGCCGAGCCCATCGCTGTGGACGGTCAGGGTGCCGCCGCATTCCGTGGCGGCCAGCGCGCTGCTGTGCAGGCCAAAGCCGTGCCCGGTTTTCTTGGTCGTGAAGCCGTGGGCAAAAATGCGCGTCAGGTTTTCCGGCGAAATGCCGACGCCATTGTCGGTGACCGCGACGCGGACGTGCTCATGGCCGTTGGTCACCCGCAAGGTCAGGCGCTTCTCCGCGCCGCCCGAGTCATCGCACGCCTGCCTGGCGTTGCGCACCAGGTTGACGAGGATTTGCAGCATCTTGTGCCGGTCCACCGAGACGTCCGGGACCTTCTCGAACTCCCTCACAACCTGAACGTCGTGCCGGTGGAGCGAACTCGAATTCATGCTCAAGGCGTCCTCGACGAGGTCGCTCAGTTCCACCACCTCCGTCACCCCGGCGAAGCTCGCGTAGCTCTGCTGCGCCGCCACGATGTGCTTGATGTGCTTGATGTTCTCGCGGAGCGAAGTGAGTTCCGTGACGGTGCTCTGCTGCTCGCGAGCGAGCTGCTCGCTGAGCCGGCGCAGAAAGACCGGAATGTTTTTCCCCTGGCGATCGCTGCTGACGAAGGCGCCGATGTCCTCCGCGTGTTCATCGAGGAGCGTCACCACCCGGGCGAGATCGCCGACCTTGGATTCCTTGGCGCGCTCCGCCACCACGGTGGCCGAGACGTTCACGCTGTTCAGCACGTTGCCGACATTGTGCAGCACGCTCGTCGCCACTTCCGCCATGCCGGCCTGCCGCGAGACATCGATGAGTTGCCGGTTCATCTCGGCTCGCTCCGCTTCCACCCGCTTCATTTCCGTGATGTCGGTATGCACGCCGATCCAGCGCGTGATCTGATCATCTTCCCCCAAGACCGGCACGGCGCGCACCATCATGTGGCGATAGGTGCCATCAGCCGCCCGCAGCCGGTGCTGCACTTCATAGGCAACGCGGCTTTTGACCGCTGTGATCCAGGCCCGCGCCGTCTCCGCCCGATCCTCGGGATGGACGGCGTTCAGCCAGCCCCACCTGTGCAGCTCGGCGAAGGTCTGCCCGGTGAAGGCGGACCAGCTCGGCTGCTCCGTCTCGAACGTGCCCAGCACGGGAGTGTCCCACACGATCGCCGCCGTCGCTTCCACCAGGGTGCGGAAGCGCTCCTCGCGTTCCCGCAAGGCCTCCTCCGCCTGCCACCGCTCGCTGACATCGCGCTGGATGGCCACGAAATGGGTGACCACGTTCTGCGCGTCGCGGATCGGCGCGATTTGCCATTCGAGACGAAACGCGGTCCCATCCTTCCGATAGTTGATCGTCTCGCCTTCAAATTCCTCGCCCCGCGCGAGCGTCGCCCGCAGCCGCTTCAGCACGGCCTTGTCGGTGTCCGGTCCTTGCATGATTCGCGGCGTGGCGTCCTGGATTTCCTCCAGAGTATAGCCGGTCAGGGTGAAGTGGGCTTGATTGGTGAAGAGGATCCGCGGGCCGGGGAAATCGAGGGCCGCATCGGTGATCATGATCGAGTCCCGGGCGTGGGCCACCGCGGCGCTGACCAGCCGCAGCGACTCCTCACTTTTGCGGCGCTCGGCGATCTCCGCCGCGAGCTTCCCCGCGGCCAGCCGCTCTTCCAGCGCCTCGGAGACGATCGCGGCGAAATCGGCCAGGATCGCCGCCTGCGCGGGGCCAAACTCGCGCGGCACCCGGTCGATGATGCAGACGGTGCCAAGATTGAACCCGGAGGCGCTCCGCAGCGGCGCCCCGGCGTAAAAGCGAATGTGGGGTGCGCCCGTGACCAGCGGGTTGGCGGCGAAACGCGGATCTTCCGTGGCATCCGGGACGATCATCACGGCATCCGTGAGGATCGCATGGGAGCAAAAAGAACCGTCTCGGTGCGTCTCGCACACGTCCAGGCCCACGGAGGATTTGAACCACTGCCGCTCCGCATCCACGAGGCTCACGGTCGCGATCGGCGCGTCGAAGACGGTGGCCGCGAGGCGCGTGATGCGGTCAAACGCCCGCTCCGGCGCGGTGTCCAGGATGTCGTAATCGCGCAGCGCCTGGAGGCGCGCCGCTTCATTGGGCGGCAGCGGTGCGATCGACGCACACGGTGCCGCGTCATTTCCGCACGGCGCAAAGTCTAGTTCAGGAGCGATCGTCATCCCCGCTTCCTCTCCGCGCCTCTGCGCCTCTGCGGTGAACACGGAGCAAAATTCTGTTCAGGGGCAATCGGCATAACGCTCCTCTAAGCAGGGGCCGGCGCTTTCCGGCGGCGGCTACTGTGTATTTCCGCAGGGGGAAATGCCCTGAAACGGACGTCCGTCCTGGTCGTGGAGCAGAGCCCGCGGAAGCGAGGTCGGCGGGTCATGCGATCAACTCCAGCTTCCGCAACTCGCCGAGCAGATGTTGCCCGTCGATCGGTTTGACCAGATAGCCGTCGCACAACGCCGAGAAGGCTCGGCTAACATCGTCCAACTGACTCATCGCCGTCGTCATGACGATCTTCGAGCCACGGTTGGAAAGGATGCCCCGGGATTCCTCGTGGGCGCGAATCTCCCGCAGCGCGGTCTGCCCGTCCTTCTCCGGCATCATGATGTCGAGGCAGATCAGATCGTAAGGTTCATGGGCCTCCCGCGCGATGCGCGCGGCCAGCACGGCTTCGTTGCCGTTCACGGCGGTGTGGGAGGTTCCGTGGCGCTTGAGGAGTTCCTGGAGGAGGAGGCGGCTGGTGAAATCGTCTTCGACGATGAGTGTTTTCATAGGTTTTATTTTTCGTGGGTTAGGTGATGCCGGAGTCTTGCGAGCGAGGCCCGCGAGCTGCGGCGTGGTTTGAAATGCAGGCGGGGCGCAGCGGTGAGATCTCGTGATCCAGGGCTTCTTTGAGCGCCGCAAAGTGCGCGTCAACGCGTCCGATCTGCGCCGCAATGCTGGCCATGTCGCGGGCCTTGCCGGCTCGCTCCAGCGTCGCCGCGAGGGCGCGCAAAATTTCTCCACCCACCGCGCCGCAAGCGCCTTTGATTTGGTGAGCTTGCGCTGCCACTTGGTGGGCGTTCCCGTCGGCCGCATAGCGTTTCAGTTGGGCAATCTGGCCGGGCATGTCGCCGAGGAATCCCGTGATCAGCCGCAGCGCCAGTTCCTCGTCGTTCATCACTCGCTGCAAAAGTGCCGCGCGATCGAACACCGGGCATTCTCGCTCCATCGTGGCATTCCCACTGGCTGCGCCGATCGGTGGAAGGCACCCGCTTTTTACCGTCAGCCATTTTTCCAGCACCGCGATCAGCGCCGATGGCTCGACTGGTTTGGTGAGGTAATCGTCCATGCCCGCCGCGAGACACGCCTCGCGGTCGCCCTGCAGCGCATTGGCCGTCATGGCGATGATCGGCACCCCGTGATCGAGCACGCCCGTCCGCCCATCGCGGATCTGCCGCGTCGCCTCGAAACCATCCATCTCCGGCATCTGCACATCCATGAGCACGAGGTCGTAGGGAACGCTGGCGAGCGCGCGGACGGCCTCGGCACCGTTGGCCGCCACCTCCGCCCTCACGCCCAGTTTCTTCAGGATGCCCACCGCCACCTGCTGGTTGGTAATATTGTCCTCGGCCACCAGTACGAGGGCCTTCCGGAAGCGCTCGTCCAGCGCGCCGCCCGGGCTCGCGCCGGTTTCCACGTCCGTCGTTTTTTTGCCCAGGATGGTGGCTTCCAGCACCTCGCGCAGTTCCTGCCGGCGGACCGGTTTGGTCACCGTGCCCATGAAGCCGCTCTCTGCCCAGGCTGGCCCACCGCCGGTTTGACCGAGCGAACGGCACAGCACCATGCGCGTCGTTTGAAGGTTGGCATCGCTCTGGATCGCGCGAGCCAGTGAGATGCCATCCATGCCGGGCATCTGCGCATCCACGATGACGAGCGCAAACGGATCACCCGCGGCCCGGGCTTCCGTCAGCGCCGAGAGGGCCGCCGGGCCATCCGCGACCTCGGCCGTTCGCAGGCCCCAAGCCGTGAGCAAGCCGGCGAAAATTTCCCGATTGATCGGCGTGTCATCCACGATCAAGACCCGCGCGCCTTGCAGACCCACCGGCGCCGGCCCGGCCACCGGGGCCAGTGCTTTGGGCAGGCGCACCGTGAACCAGAATTCCGACCCCGCTCCCACCACGCTCTGCACGCCCGCCTCGCCGCCCATGATCTCCGCCAGTTGCTTCGCGATCGCCAGGCCCAGACCCGTGCCGCCGTAGGTGCGTGTCGTGGAGGCATCGACCTGCGTGAACTTCGTAAACAGCTTTCCCAGCTTGTCCGCGGCGATGCCGATGCCGGTATCGCGCACCGTGAAACGCAGCCGCACATCGCTCGCCGTCTCGGCGTCCATGCTCACCCGGATCACAACCTCGCCGTGGGCGGTAAACTTGACCGCATTCCCCGCCAGGTTGAGCAAAATCTGCCGCAAGCGACCGGGATCGCCGCAGAGGTCCGGGGGAATCTCCGGCGCCACGACACAGCCCAGGACCAGCCCCTTCTCGTGCGCCCGGAGCGCCATCATCCCGGCAAAATCATCCAGCAGTTCGTGGAGATTGAAATTCAGCGTTTCGAGTTCGAGCTTCCGCGCTTCGATTTTGGAAAAATCCAGGATGTCGTTGATCAGCGAGAGCAGCGCAGCGCTACTGGTCCGGACGGTTTGGGCGTAGCGGCGCTGGTCCGCGTTCAGCTCCGTGTCCAGCAGCAGACCGATCATGCCCAGCACCCCGTTCATCGGCGTGCGGATTTCATGGCTCATGTTGGCCACAAAATCACTCTTCGCCCGGCTCGCGGCCTGGGCTTCGCCCGCGAGCGCCATCGCCCGGCGCGAGCCCGCGGCCAGCCCCTCGTTGGCCGTCTGCAATTCGGCCGTGCGATCGTGGACCAGTTGATCGAGGTGTTCCAACCGCTCGCGCACTTCCCCCGCGAGCCGCCATTTTTCCGTGAGGGCAATGGTTAATTGGATCACCTCCACGTTATCAAAAGGCTTCTTCAGGATCACGAAGCGATCGGTGCGGCCGAGCACGGCGATCATCTCCTCCCACGACCTGTCGGAGTAGGCGGTGCAAATCACGACCTGCAAATCGGGATCGACCTCCCACAGCTTCTGCGTCGTCTCCAAGCCGTCCCAGCCGGGGGGCATGCGCATGTCCATGAACACCACGGAAAAGCGCCGGCCCTCCCGCGTCGCCGCCTGCACGAGGCCGAGCGCCTGCTCACCTTGCGAGGCGAAGCTCAGGTCGAACGTCAGGCGCGTCGGCTCCGGCGTCGCGCCGCCAAACAGCGCCGCTTCCGCCGCTGCGAAATCCTCTGCGGCCACCTCGGCCCCGAGAATTTTCCGGAAGTCCTCGTGAATCGTCCGGCTATCGTCCACCACCAGGATGCGGTGGATCTTCTCCGCGTCCGCAGGCGAGCGCGGAGACATCGCCATTGGTCGCGGCGATGGAGAACGCAGGGACGGTTTGGCACCTAGCGAAACCAGCGAAGCCTCCAGCGAGGAATTGACCCCACGACCCGCGCTCGCGGCTCCATCCGGCCCGGATCCCACCCCTTGCCCGCTGGGCTCACAGTGAGTCTCTGGCGCGTCGGGTCGATGGGTTTGGAACATGGTCAGCAGCCCGTCTAGCAAAAGCCACTCCATAGCGACCGCGGTAACTGTGTATATGGCCTGCGGGAAACCCCCGCGCACACCTCGACGACGACCGCCGGCACGGAACTCGAAGACCTTGGCTTTGATCCGGCTCTGCTAGCCTCAAGCAGCCTGCGAAGGCGTCATATGGTGCGCTCGTTCCTGCTCCGTAATGCCCAGATGCCGTGTGCTAACCCCAAGCAGCCTGCCAAAGCGTTACGGAAGCCTCTGACCCTTTGCCGGCCGATGACTTTCGCACCGAAGGTGCAGCCTCAGGCCAGCCCAGGGCGACGCCCTGGGTGAGAGTTGGCGGGGTACCAGCCCTGGGGGCGACCCATCATTCCCCCCGATCGTGGACTTGATCGGGGCAGGGGAATTTTCTGAGTCCAATATACATACTCTCATCCGACCCGAACGCATGCCAGTTGCTATGTCAGGAATGCAACATGGCAAATACCCCAATCGACGAAATCGTGAAGGAATTCCTCGTAGAAAGTTACGAGAACCTCGACATGCTGGATCGTGCCATGGTGGAGCTGGAGAAAGATCCGCGCCACAAGGCGAGCCTCGATAACGTCTTCCGGACCATCCACACCGTCAAAGGAACCTGCGGCTTCCTCGCCTTCTCCCGACTCGAAAAACTCGCGCACAGCGGCGAGAACCTCCTCAGCCGCATTCGCGAAGGAATGCTGCCCCTGACCTCCGCGCGGACCTCGGGTCTGCTCTCGATGGTGGATGCCATTCGCCACGCTCTCGCCACGATCGAAGCGACCGGACTCGAGCCCCAGGAAGACTACGCCGCCATCATTCAGCAACTCGTCCTCTTGACCGATCCCAATGCTTCCGCGACCGCGCCGGAGATCGTAGCGACGACCCCGGTGCTGGTGCCCATGGCCGCTCCCGCGGAGGTTGCCCCTGCCCCCGCTGAATCGACGGCAGACTTTGCCGCAAGCCTCCTTCCGCTGCCGGTTGCTCCGGCCCTCGAGAACGTCGCCCCTCCAGTTGCCCCCCCTCCCGTTGCCCCCCCTTCGGCACCGATCACACCCGCGGTCGATGACTCTCAACCTCCGCTTGCCACCCAGAATCCCGCGGACGCGGCAATGCCAAAACATTCCGCAGTCTCGGATAGCACCATCCGTGTGGACGTCAGCCTCCTGGATAAGTTGATGAACCTCGTGGGTGAACTCGTCCTCGCCCGGAATCAGGTCCTCCAGTTTACCACCCAATACCTCGACACTTCCTTTCTCGCGACCTCCCAGCGACTCAATCTCATCACCACCGAGTTACAAGGCAGTGTGATGAAGACGCGGATGCAGCCGATCGAGAATATCTGGGGCAAGCTGCCGCGGGTGGTCCGCGACCTCGCGACCACCTGCAAAAAGGAAGTGCGGATCGAAATGGCGGGCAAGGAAACCGAGTTGGACAAGACGATCATCGAAGCCATCAAGGATCCGCTCACGCATATCGTGCGGAATTCCGTCGATCACGGGATCGAGAGTCCCGAAGTGCGGGTCCAGCGCGGTAAACCCGCGGAAGGTTGCCTCAAGATGCGCGCCTACCATGAGGGCGGTCAGGTCAATATCGAGATCGCGGACGACGGCGGTGGCATCGACAGCGAGCGGGTGAAACAAAAGGCGGTGCAGCGTGGATTGATCACGGCGGAGCACGCGGCCCGCATGAGCGATCACGAAGCATTGCACCTTATCTTTCTGCCCGGCTTCTCCACCGCGGAGAAAATCACCAACCTCTCCGGTCGCGGCGTGGGCATGGATGTCGTCAAGACGAATATCGAGAAGATCGGCGGCACCGTCGATCTGCAAAGCCAGTTCGGCGAAGGCACCACGCTCAAGATCAAGATTCCGCTGACCCTGGCGATCATCCCGGCGCTCATCGTCACCAGCGGTGGCGACCGATTCGCCATTCCGCAGGTTAGCCTGCTCGAGTTAGTTCACCTCGAGGCGGAACAGGCCCGCCAACAAATCGAGTTTATCCACGGCGTGCCCGTCTATCGCCTCCGGGGCCAGCTCTTGCCGCTCGTCTTCATCAACCGTGAGCTCAAGCTCGATGACCAGACGGTCAACGCGGCGGCTTCCGAGTCGCTCAATATCGTCATCCTGCAAGCGGATGGAAATCCCTTCGGACTCGTCGTCGATGAGATCAATGATACGGAAGAAATTGTCGTCAAGCCCCTCGGTAAGCAGCTCAAAGGAGTCACCTGCTTTGCGGGAGCCACAATCATGGGCGACGGGCGCGTCGCGCTCATTCTCGACGTCATGGGTCTCGCGCAGCGCGCCAGCGTCGTGACCGAAGAGCGCGATCGGTCGCATGGCGAATCTTCGGCCCACGCCCGCAAGACCGCCGATACCCGCCAGACCCTCCTCCTCTTTGAAGTGGGTGCGGGTAGCCGCATGGCCATTCCGCTCTCCGTCGTCGCCCGGCTCGAAGAGTTTCCGCAATCCTCCGTCGAGCATTCCGGCGGCCAGGAAGTCATTCGCTACCGTGGACAGATTCTGCCCCTCATTCGCGTCTCGAAATACGTCCTGACCACGGAGGGCGCGCCCCCCGGCAAAGATGAGCCGATGCAAGTGGTCGTTTACTCCGAGCACGGCCGGAGCGTCGGATTGGTGGTGGGACAGATCAAGGACATCGTCCAGGAAGCCATCACGGTGAAGCGCCATGCGCTCGGCAACGGCATCTTCGGCTCCGTCGTCATCCAGGATCGGGTGACGGATCTGCTCGATGTCAAAGCGGTCATCCGCCGCGCGGACCCTTCCTTCTATCCGGCCAAGGACGCCGACCTCGCTGCGGCCTGAAACCCTCTTCCCCTCCACTCCCATGACCGACTGCAAACAATTCTGCACCTTCTTCCTCAACGGACTCTTCTTCGGCGTCGAGGTTCTCAAAGTCCAGGAAGTGATTCGTTACCAGGAAATGACCCGGGTGCCCATCGCACCCGCCATGATCCAGGGGCTGATTAATCTTCGCGGACAAATCGTCACCGCGATCGATCTCCGCTGCCGCTTCGAAATGCCTCCGCGCCCTGAAGGACAACTGCCCATGAATGTCGTCGTCCGGAGCGACGACGGCGCCGTAAGTCTCCTCGTCGATGAGATCGGCGACGTCCTCGAAGTCCCGGATAACGCCTACGAACGGAATCCGGAAACCCTCAATGCCGTGGCCCGGGAGCTGATCAGAGGTGTCTATAAGCTCAAGGAGCGCCTCCTTCTGATCCTCGATACCGAGCAAGCGGTGAGTCTGCCCGCGGCCTTTAATCGCCCCGCACCCAAGGGCAACTAACCAGACAAACAAATTCTCACTGTCCACTTACCAGCCATCCACCATCCGCCCACCCAAACCCAAAACAAAGCCCATGAATAATCCCACTCCATCCATCAAAACTAACGGTCGAACCACCAACGGACACATCACAAAAGCGAAGCGTCTCTCTTCGCAAGAAAAAAATCCTTTGACCCAGGAACTGGAGCAACTGCGGGCCAAGTTCGAAGCCATCGAAAAGTCGCAGGCCATCATTGAGTTCTCCCTCGACGGAACCATCCTGGCAGCAAATGAAAGTTTCTTGCAGATCGTTGGCTATAAACTTTCGGAAATCCAAGGCAAACACCACAGCCTCTTCGTCGAGCCTTCGATCTCGGCCGGCCCTGATTACAAGGCGTTCTGGCGTGACTTGGGCCACGGCGTCACCCAATCTGGGGCGGTCAAACGAATTGGCAAGAACGGCACCGAAGTTTGGCTCCAGGCATCGTATAGCCCCGTCCTGGACAGTGAAGGCTTGCCCACGAAAATCGTTAAAATTGCCACGGACTGCACGGAGCAACACCACCTGTCTCAGGAAATTGCGGAACTCCGCGTCCGGGCCGAAATCACCAACCTCACCAGCATCGTTTCGGAATCGGATCTCAAGGGCGACATTCTCAGCGTCAACGAGAAGTTCCTCGAGGTCTCCAAATACAGCCGGGAAGAGTTGATCGGGAAGCCCCACAATACGACCCGTCATCCGGACATGCCGAAGGAGACCTTCAAGGAGCTCTGGTCAACCATCGGCCGCGGCAAGCCTTTCCGGGGAATCATCAAAAATCGGGCAAAGGACGGCACGCCCTACTATGTGGACGCGGTCATCGCCCCAGTGCTGGGGGACAACGGGAAACCCCGGAAGTACATCGGCGTGCGTTATGACATCACGGCCGCTGAACTCGAGCGGCAGAACATGAAGGGAGTCTTGGCCGCAATCGACAGCAATTATGCCTACATCGAGTTCGACACCAAGGGCCAGGTTCTCTCCGCGAATGCCAACTTTTTGAAGACCCTCGGCTACCGGAGCGATGAGATCGTGGGAAATCATCACCGGATGTTCGTGGAACCTAGCTTTGCGAACTCGCCGGCTTACACCCAATTCTGGAGCGAACTCAACGCGGGCAAGAGCCAGAACGGCGTATTCAAACGGATCGCGAAAGATGGCAGCGAAGTCTGGATTCAAGCGGTCTATGCACCCGTGAAAGATGAGATGAATCGAGTATTCAAGGTGGTGAAAATCGCCACCGATGTAACGGCGGAAAAGAATGCCGAGAACAAGCTGAAAGTCACCATGGCCGGGGTGAATCAAAATGCGAATTCGCTCGGCGCTGCCGCCGAGGAATTGGAAGCGAATAGCCAGCAGATGGTGAGTAACGCCGAAGAAACGGCGACTCAGGCGGGTGTCGTCTCCGCCGCGGCCGAGCAGGTGAGCAGGAATGTGCAGACCGTCGCCACGGGCACCGAGGAGATGAGCGCCAGTATCCGCGAGATCGCGAAGAGCGCCCAGGAAGCGGCCAAGGTAGCGGCGACCGGAGTCCGGGCGGCCGAGACGACCAATGCGACCATCTCCAAGCTCGGCGTGAGCAGCGCGGAGATCGGCAAGGTCATCAAGGTGATTACCTCGATCGCCCAGCAGACCAATCTGCTCGCCCTCAACGCCACCATCGAAGCCGCGCGCGCCGGCGAAGCCGGTAAAGGTTTCGCGGTCGTCGCGAATGAGGTCAAGGAGCTCGCGAAAGAGACCGCTAAAGCCACGGAAGACATCAGTCAGAAGATCGAAGCCATCCAGGGCGATACCAACAGCGCCGTCATCGCGATCGGCGAGATCAGTGCGATCATCAATCGAATCAATGACTTCCAGAACACGATTGCCAGTGCCGTGGAAGAGCAGACCGCCACGACCAATGAAATCACGCGAAACGTGTCGGAAGCCGCCCTCGGCAGCACGGAGATTGCGCAGAACATCACCGGCGTCGCACAAGCCGCCAAGAACACCATGTCCGGCGCCAACGACACGCAGAAGGCATCGGCTGAGCTTTCACGGATGGCCGCCGAGCTCCAGCAACTGGCGAATCAGGCCTGATTGCACGATACGCATCCTATCACCAGCACCCAGCCCGTTTATCCAAAGGACGACTGATCCAACGACCCATTTGACTGACCAAATGTCCAACCCTGCCTCTTGTTTTTCTGCCTCCTCACGATGCGTGCGCTGATTGTTGACGACTCCAAATCCATGAGGATGATCCTCGGGAAGGCACTTCGAGAAATCGGCTTCGACGTCCTCGAGGCCGGCGACGGGCAGCAGGCACTGGATCGGCTCAATCAGGGCGAACAGGTAGAGCTGATGCTTGTGGATTGGAACATGCCGGTGATGAACGGGTATGAACTGGTCTGCGCGGTGCGTGCGAACGCCCTCCTCGGTGATATCCGGATCATGATGGTGACGACGGAAACGTCGATGGCCAGTATGACGCAAGCGCTTGACGCGGGTGCCAACGAATACCTGATGAAGCCCTTTACCAAGGAACTGCTGCTCGAGAAGCTCGCCCTTCTCGGTCTGAACTAACTGTATGGCTAAGATACGAGTCCTGGTGGTGGATGATTCTGTGGTGATCCGGCGCATGCTCTCGGATTGCCTCGCCTCCGATCCCGAGCTGGAGGTTGTCGGGACGGCCGCGGATGGTCACATCGGTCTGGCCAAGATCACCCAACTCGCGCCAGATTTGGTCACACTCGACATGGAAATGCCGGTGATGGGTGGCATCGAGACGCTCAAGGCAATTCGCAAGACTCATCCGCGGCTGCCCGTGATCATGTTTAGCACGCTCACCGAGCGCGGGGCGGCCGCGACCCTCGATGCGCTGTCGTTTGGGGCCAACGACTATGTCACCAAACCGGCCAACGTCGGGAGCGTGAGCGTCGCCCTCCAGCGCATCCAGGACGAACTCGTGCCGAAGATCAAGGCGCTGTGTCGCCGACCGGCCGTGAGCGCACCGCGCCCGATGGTTCGCATCCTGCCGAGCGCGGCGGCCGCGGGGGTAGCCCGCATCGACCTCCTGGCCATCGGAGTCTCTACCGGCGGGCCGAATGCGTTGGTGGCCATGCTGCCGGAGTTGGCGGTCAACTTCCCGGTTCCCATCGTGATCGTCCAGCACATGCCGCCGCTCTTCACCCGGCTATTGGCGGAACGGATTTCCACCATCTCCGGACGGCGCGCCCGTGAAGGCGAAGCCGGTGCGATGCTGATGCCCGGTGACATCTGGATAGCACCCGGAGGTTTCCATATGGAGGTTGAGAAAGCTCCGCAAGGCGCCAGACTGCGGCTGCACGAAGGCCCGCCGGAGTGCTCCTGCCGACCGGCGGTCGATGTGCTCTTTCGATCTGTCGCCCAGGTGTTTGGCAATCGCGCCCTCGGCGTTGTCCTCACCGGAATGGGACAGGACGGACTCGTGGGCAGCCAACACATCCGGGAGGCGGGCGGACAAATTCTGGCCCAGGACGAAGCGAGCAGTGTCGTCTGGGGAATGCCCGGCGCCGTTAGCCAGGCGGGTCTCGCGGAGAAGATCCTGCCTCTCAACGAAATCGCCAACGAGATCAATTACCGGGTGCAGGCCGGAACCCCACGCCACCGCCCCTTCTCACCGGTAATCCTTTCGACGCCATGACCACCGTCGATTTTGATTACGTCCGCGAATATGTTCGCGAACAGGCCGCCATCGTCATCGAACCAGGAAAGGAATACCTGGTAGAATCGAGGCTCCACACCCTCGCCCGCCGAGAAAAAATTGAGTCGCCGGATAACCTGGTCGCACAGCTCCGCGCGAGTCCAAAAAGCAGCGAACTCCATCGGAAGGTCGTGGATGCGATGACCACGAACGAGACTTCCTTCTTCCGCGACATCCATCCTTTCGAGGGATTGAAAACGCACATTCTGCCCGAACTCATGAAGCAGCGCGGCGCGGATTCTCAACTCAACGTCTGGTGCGGCGCAGCCTCGACCGGGCAGGAACCATTCAGCGTAATGATGACCATCGCGGAAAACTTTCCTGAGCTGCTCAAGTGGAATCTGAAGTACATTGCCACGGAACTCTGCCAGGATGCGATGGCCAAGGCGAAAGCGGGTCGCTTCAGCCAACTTGAAGTCAATCGAGGCCTGCCGGCCTCGCTCCTGGTCAAATATTTCTCCCGTCAGGGAGCCGAGTGGGAGTTTCGCGAGGAGCTGCGCAAGCGGGTGGATTTTCGCGAGATGAATCTGATCAAGGACTGGGTCTGGATGCCACCACTGGACATCGTGTTTCTGCGCAACGTGCTGATCTATTTCGATATCGCGACGAAGAAAGCCATCCTGGCCAAGGTGCGGAAACTCCTCAGGCCGGGTGGTTTCCTGCTCCTCGGCGGAGCCGAAACCACCTTCAATCTCGACGACGCTTTCGAGCGCGTCGTCTTTGACAAGACCACTTGTTATCGAGTGAAGCAGGCCTGACGGACCGCACGCGATGATCGATCTTCAGCTATTAGTCGAACAAGCCAACGACCTGGCGCCGTTCCCGGCCAGCACCGTGCGTCTGGCTCAGCTCGTCACGAGTCCGGATTGCAACCTTGCAGACGTGGCGGACTTGATTGCCTACGATCCGTCGCTCACGGTCAAGTTGTTGCGGGCCGCGAACAGCGCCGCCAGCGCCTCAGCCACCCGCGTGGTCACCGTTCAGGAAGCCGTGACCCGGATGGGAACCTCGCTGGTGCTATCGCTCGCGGTGGCGGCCGGAGCCCGGCCATATCTCGAGACGAAGATTCCAGCGTATGGCCTCGACGAAGGCGCGCTCTGGAGGCATTCCGTCGCGGCCGCCGTGGCCGCCGAGACGGCGCGGAAGTTTTGCTCCGTTGAGGTTCCCCCCGAAGTCTTTACCGCCGCTCTCCTTCACGATGTCGGCAAGGTGGTGATGGGCCGATTCTTAAGTGCCGACATTCTCCACTATATCTCCCTCGCTCAGACGGAGGATCATCTGAGCGCGCTGGAGGCGGAGACGCAAATCCTCAGCGTGCATCATGGGGAACTGGGCGGTTTGATCGCCCAACACTGGCAACTCCCAGCGGGGATCGTGCTGGGAATTACTTATCACCACAATCCTGACCAGGGGATGAGCGCCATCGGTGATTTTACCTACCTCGCTAACTGGGTCGCCAAACGAGTTGAGGCGAGTCTCGATCACCGAAAGCTTGATTTTTCCTTTCCGCCGGAAATCGCCGTTCGCCTCGGCACCACAGCCGGCCAACTCGAGAACCTTTGCCCGGTCACAGCAGCCCGATTTGTCCAAGTAAGCGAACGATACTCCGCAGTTTAATCATCATGAATAATACCAAGAACGGCATTGAAGAAGTTTGTGACCTGTTAACGAGTACTGTGCCGGAGGTCCTTGGGACCATGTTCTCGATGGAGGCGCTGGCCATGCCGCCGGGTAATTTGCAAAGCTTGGGCTCTTCGTTGGTGGTCGCCTCGGTGGGCTTTATCGGCGACTTGAACGGCATCGTCCATCTCTACTTGACCTCCGCCTTCGCCAGGGTGCTTGCAGCTAATTTGCTCGGTCTCGCGGATGAGGAATTCGAAGGCAACGAAATGATCGATGATGCCATCGGTGAACTGGGAAACATGATCGTTGGCGCGGTCAAGAGCCGCCTGTGCGACGAAGGGTCGCCCTGTGTTCTGACCATCCCCACGATCGTGCGCGGTGACAGCTTGCGCCTCGGTGCTACCGGTTTGACCGATCGTCGCTTGATCAGCTTTCGCTGCGGCGACGATGAGATCACGTTGGAACTGCTGATGAAGGCCACGGGATGAAGTTAGAACCTTGCGGCCGGGCCAATGTAGCCGCCGCGATCCGCATGGACCCGGTCCTGACGCCCTCTTGCCGATCGGACCGCCCGCGCGATCGAAGCGGCAGAGAACGATGAACCCATTGGCGACCAGCCGACGGATGAGGTTCTCGCCCGCCTCGGCCTGCGCGACTTTGAATTCAAAAAAATTCCGCGCGCTATGTGCGCCCCGTTTCACCCCACTCCGCGCCCTCCATGGCGCCTGATCCTATGACGCCCACCACCACCACCACTCCGATCCTAGCGTCCAAATACGCGATGAAGCCGACGCCGGAAAGCGTGTCCCGGCTGGGAGCGTTAGTCGCCGTCCGCGGGGGAGAGTTCGACCAGATCGCCAAATTGATCGCCGCGGATCGCGCGCTGACTGTCCGCCTGCTCGGGGACGACGTGCCCGCCACCGGCGCCGCGGACGAAATCGAGCGGCAGATCTTTCGCCTCGGGATCGAGCCGATTCTGGTTCTGGCCATGTCGGAGCCGCTGGTGAATGCGGTGCATCGCACTTTCGAGACGATGACCGGCATTGCCCTCGAGATCGTAGAAATCGACGAAACCACCGATTCCGACGAGCTGCTCTTCACCTCCAGCCTCAGCATCTCCGGTCGTGCGAATGGCCGGGTCTATCTTCGCCTCGGGGAGGACTTCAACCGTGCGCTCGCCGCCAAAGTCCTGGGCATCGCCGCGGCCGACGCCAACGCGGCGGATCTCCGCGACGTTCTCGCCGAGTTGTCCAACATGACCGTCGGCAGCTTTCAGTCGAACCTGTGCGACGCCGGGTTGACCTGCAAATTGTCCGTCCCCGAGGTCTCGTCCGGCGCGGTCTTCGCTCCCCCCAAAGTCCCGCGCGGCCGGCACCGCACCTTCGGTTTTCGCCACGATGGAATGCTCCTGCTCGTGGACATCCTGGTCCAATTTGCCGGCTAGACCCGGACGCTCTCATCTGCCGCCCCGCCGAAATTCCCCAATGACTCCGAAAATCCTGACCGTCGATGACAGCCGAATCGTCCGAATGCTCATCACCCGCGCGCTCCAAGGCTACGACTGCCTGATCGTCGAAGCCACCAACGGCGAGGAGGGCCTCGCTGCGGCGCTCCTCGAAAAGCCCGACCTCATTCTGCTCGATGTCACCATGCCGGTGATGGACGGATTCGAACTGCTCGCCCGCTTGCGCCAGGAATCCGATCTCGCCAAGGTGCCGATCATCATGCTCACCGCGGAATCGTCCCAGGAGTCCGTCGCCAGGGCCGATGGACTGGGCGTGAGCGGCTACGTCGCGAAGCCCTTCAAGGAGGAAGAACTGCGCGATCGCATTAACGCGATCATCCCTCTCAGCGCCAAAAGCTGAGCGGCGTCGCTGCCCGTCACCAGTGCGGCAGTGAATGGTGATCGGTGCATCGTGAATGGACTCCGCACCGCGCCACCTGCCTCCGGCCGCGCCGGGAAAACCGAGATCCCTCCGACAACACTGCTCGCTCCTTTGCCCAGGCTAAGCTCGAAGTCTTCAAGGATGGTGGAGGCCTCTCCGGGGGGGAAACCGAGCGATTGTCTGCGGACGGCACCACCGGCAGTTCGGGAGCCCTCTTTCTCAATCGCACAAACACCTTCGCCGTTCCGTTCACTTTTGGCATCGCTTCCGAATTGAGGGTCCAACTATCCACGATCACCACCGCGCGGACGCGATTCGGTGCCGACAGTATCAGTGATCTCGGTCACACCCTGGAGTGGGGCGGCATCGTCTCGGTGAAAGACAACAGCAACAACCTGGTTAATAACTACACGTTGACCAGCGGCTCGGGTACTAACTACATCCAGCCGATTCCAGAGCCGGGCGCATGGGCGCTGACCGCAGGCGGGCTGCTGATGTTCCTCGGAGATCGGCGCGTGCGCCACCCGGCGCAAAAAGCGACATAGGTGAGCGAAGTTAGTGCCCAGCATTAAGCCCGGAAGAAGCTCAAAATCTTTGACTGAGAGCTTAGCGCGTCTCGTCGGAGACTCCTTGTCCGCTCGTGCCGAAGCCCCGGCTCCGGCGTGCGCTTGTCCCCGAAGCTCCGCTTCGCTGGAGCGGCGCAAGGCGGAACTCGCGCGACCTCGGAATGCCCCTTCCGAGGCGGTGCGGGCGGCGAAGCGGAGCTGCAAAGACCAGGTGCGGCCCCAAGCAGGAGCTTGGGACCGAGGCGGACGTCACGAAGTGCCTAACCCGGATGCGCTGCAGGCTCGAGGTCGTTAGTCGTCGCTGCGCGGATTCAAATAGCTGAACGCCGAGCAACACCGAAATGAAAACGAAACCCCGACCCACGATGTCCGATTCCCGGTTCGCAACCGTGCTTGTCATGGTTCTCTGTCCCCCCACGTTCTGCGCCGTCTTGAGGTTTTCTGCGGCTGGCACACTCGTGATCATGCTCGTCCCCATCGCGCTTATGGTACGCGATCAACGACGAAACAGTGCAGATCCGAAGTGACCGCAACGCCTCGCTGCGGTGCAGCTCCGTGCGTCACGGCACCTGCTTTCGCCACCGCCTTTCCACCCACCATGCAAGGCGCCGCGCCGCACTCCGCGGTCTCTGACCTTGGGTGGTTACGCCGCTTCACGCTTTCCCTGCAAACGAGAGAGCCCAGTAAATCTGCCAGTGAACGCCGGAGTTTCATTTCACGCCCTACTTCGAGAACCATCGCTGGCGGCGCCGGGCTGAAGGTCGCTGCTCCGGGTGGAACACTCAACCCGAGCGCCGTTTCCGGCGACTCGCCGGAAATGCTGGGGGGCGCGTCGCCCGTCGAAGGAAGGCTCCCGAGTCGTGCCCACGCCCATGTTCACGATGGCGAGTCGCCGCCGTGAGCCCTCGGGTCGAGTGCTCCACCCGGAGCGCTCGCTCACCCCGACTTTTCCAACCGTGCCTGGGGCTGACTCATTGACGGACTGAGAGGCTGTGTAAAAAGCCAATGCTCGAACGCTCATCTTCATCCTCATCATCTTCCTCAATTCCCCTCGTGGAGATGAGGATTAAGAGGATGAGGATGATTTGCCCCGATGATTGACTTTTGAAACGCAATTAAGCCGCGGATGGACGCGGATGGGGAGACTTTCGCCTTCTCTGTATCCGCGTTTCATCCGCGTCCATCCGCGGCTCAATTTCAGCGCTTCGGCCGGACTTCCGGTCCATGCTCTCAGCCGCGGGGATGGCGACTGCTTGAACCGGGCCGCCAAACCTTCGATCCTGCGCGAATCCATGAAGGCCGCCGGGACCAAAACCAAAAAGGAACTCTCCGCCAAGGCCCGTGGGGAGTTGCTCGAGAGCTTGCAGGCCCGCTTTGAAAAGCACCCGGAACGCCACCGGAGGCTGGAATGGGCGCGGGTGCAGGCGCGGTTGGAGGCGAATGCGGGCAAGCTGTGGTCGCTCGCCGAGATGGAAAAGAGTGGCGGCGAGCCAGATGTGGTGGGCGAGGATCAAGGGACGGGGGAATTCGTTTTTTTCGACTGTGCACCGGAGAGCCCGAAAGGTCGCGTGTCCGTGTGCTACGACCGGGAGGGGCTGGGGTCGCGCAAGGAACACAAACCGAAAACCAGCGCGCTGGACCTGGCCGCGGCGAAGGGGATCGAGCTGCTGACGGAGGACCAGTATCTGGAGCTGCAGCGGCTGGGGGAGTTCGATACGAAAACGTCGAGCTGGATCATGACGCCCGCGGAGATCCGGAAGCTGGGCGGTGCGCTCCGCGCCGATCGCCGCTATGGCCGCGTCTTTATCGGCTACAATGGGGCCCAGTCTTATTACAGCGCGCGGGGGTTCCGGGGCTGGCTTAGGGTCTGAGGGACGCTCGTCGGCACCGACGGCACGGTGCCCGCCACGGCCGACGGCACTTTTTCGTAGCCTCTTTTGAGAACGTCCCGAAACTCGATTTAGCCGCGGATAGGCGCGGATTTTCGCGGATGGGAAAACGTTCGCACTCTCGGTATCCGCGTTTCATCCGCGCTTATCTGCGGCTCAAATTCAGCTCTTCGGCCGACTTCCGGTAGATGTTCGTGGGGGCTATGGAGGGCACAGCGCCGCCGGTGCTGGTGGCTCCACGCCGCGGAAGCAACGGCGCGCTTCCCTCCACTCCGGGGCCGTGTTCCCGTGGACCTTTTACACGCCCTCTCACTGGCGCGGTGGTTTAAGCGGCGATGTGGGCCTCGCGGGCGACGTAGTAGCGGAGAGTGCCGTCGGTCTTGAAGATGGGGCGGAGGTCGATGTCGACCCGATAGTGGGAGCCGTCCTTGCGGTAGTTGGTCATCACGGTGCGGCACGAGGTGGCGCCGCGGACGGCGGCGCGCATGGTGGCGGCGGCGTCCTTTTCGGTGAGTTCGCCCTGGAGGATCGGGCCGAG